>SXGR01617842.1_pt1 | contig 12727 bp, 15 predicted proteins | sample 3174711 | NCBI WGS metagenome assembly SXGR01 (sample SAMN11356860, study PRJNA531348) | freshwater metagenome | isolation source: freshwater sample F1-60 | place: China: Fuxian Lake, Yuxi | collected 2017-12-25
AGGGTCTGAACAATAAAATCCGCGTGGTCACCAGACGCTCCTATGGCTTTCGCACCTACCGGGCGATGGAGGTCGCCCTGTATCACAATCTTGGGCACCTACCCGAACCCGAGTTCACCCACAGATTCAGCTGACCAGACCGGAAAGCTTGGTGCGCTCAGCGAGCTTGTAGTCAACCTGGCCGGAGAGGGACTGGCGGCGGGTGTTTTTCTGCTCGTTCTGGAGATTCCAACTGTTGATCCACGGTCGGTCGGGCGAGCCGCCGGCGGCGGGGTTGTATTGCCAGCCGTAGGACGAGCGCGGGTAGATGTTGTAGAGCTGGGAGTTTTTGTAGGCGAGGTTGTAGCCGAGATTTTCGGTCAGGCGGGAGGCGGAGTTGAGATCGATGCCGGGAAGAATCTTGCGGGTCTTTTCCTGACCCCAGCCCTCGGTCTTGCCGAGGCAGAGGTCGCTGTCGGTGGCTTGGATGCAGGTGCGGTAGGTGAAGAGGCTGCCCTGACGGTCGAAGGCGCTCTTGGTGATGAGGTTGATCGCGCCGCCGGTGCAGGTGGCCTGCATCTCGGGGGTGGGGGTTTTGAAGACCTCGACGCTCTCGACGTTGTTGATGGCGACCTGCTCGAATTCGAAGCGGCGCTTGACGGCGCCCGAAGTGGCGCTCGCGATGGGTTGCCGTTCATCGTGACGTTGGTGAAGGCGGTGTTCATGCCGCGGAGGGTGGCGGCGCGGGTGTCGTTGGCGTTGTAGTCGATGCCGACACCGGGGAGGAACTTGAGATATTCGGCGGCGTCGCCCTCGGAGATGTCACCGTATTGATCGCCCGCGGCGACGACCTTGATGTTGTCGGAGGCTTTCTGCATCGCGATGGCTTGGGCCATGCCTTCCTTGGTGCCGGCGACCTTGAACTCGCTGAGCGTGATGACATCGCTGCCGCCGAGGCGAACGGGGAGGCTGGCGCGACCGGCCGAAACGGTGACGGAGGCGGCCTTAGCTTCGAGGCCGGGGTAGGTGACGGTGAGGTTGCGCGGGCCGGCGGGGACGCCGGTGACGGTGAACGAGCCGTCGCGCGCGGAGACGGCGCGGAGGGCGGTACCCACGACGACGATTTCGGCGCCCTCGAGGTATTTGCCGGTGGTGGCGTCGATGACGGAGCCGGCGACGGTGCCGGCGTTGTCCTGAGCGCACACGAGCGTGGCGAACGACACGAAGAAACACGCGGCGACAGTGAAGCCCGCGCGGACGAGGGTATGCAGATGGGAGGCAGGGTTCATGGTAACGGTGGGGTCGGTTGGGTGGAGAAGGCGCGGAGGGGTCGGGCTGCGGGCGCTGAGCCACGGCGCAGGGGGAGACGGCCCAAACGAGTCAGCAGGTTTGGCAAGTTCATTCCCCGCCTGACAGTCTGGCAGCAGCAGCGGAGCGAAGCTGCGGGGCCGGAAGTCGGGGCGGGAACCGGGGACGAAGGTCGGTGCCGGTCAGAAGCGGCCCTTGGTGCCGGTGCCCCATTGCACGCCGAATTCCCCGACTTGGTTGAGGTAGCTGTAGGGGACGTTGGTGCCGACGTTGAAGTTTTGTTCGGAAATCGCACCGGAGGCGACGGCAACGCGCTGGGTGACGGGCGGGATCCCGCCGTAAACCGCGCGAACGCTGGCCTGACCGGCGGGTACACCGAGGAGGCGGTATTCGCCGAACTCACCGGAAAAGGCTTCGAGGGTGGTGCCGTCGACGGTGACGCGTGCGTTCTTGACGTATTTGCCGCTGGTCATGTTGAGCACGCGGCCTTCGATCGTGCCGGTGGAGACAGCTTGGGCAGAGGCGAGTGGGGCGACACACAGGGCGGCGAGGGCGGGACAGGCGCGGCCGAAGGCTCGGATGTGAATGGTCGGATTCATGGGTTTGGGTTGGTTGGGTTTGTTGGTTGGCAAGTCGGGGGCACGGCGCAGGAGCGGCGCGCGGAAACAGGGCGGGGGCGTGTTGGGCGCGCAAGGCGGGCTAAAGGAAAGCCACGGGGCCCGGGCGGGGCCAGACCCGGGGAAGCGGAATCACGCATAGTGCCGCCACGCCGCCGCCACGCTCACGGCGTGGGCGCGGTGAGGATTTTCCGGGCTTGGGCGACGACGACGCTCCATTGCTGGTCCGGAATGATGGGGCCCATGTGGCGCACCGTTTCGGCTCCGAGGATCGAGGCGACGGTCCCGCACGCGGGTAGTGGCAAGCCGCGAAGATAGGCGGAGAGAAATCCGGCGGCCCAAGCGTCACCGGCGCCGTTGGAATCGATCGCGTCTGCAATCGCGACGGGAGCGATGCGATGAAGTTCCGTGCCGCGCGCGATCCACGCGCCGTCTTTGCCCAGCTTAACGGCCGCGGTGCCGCCGAAACTAGCGAGGCGGCGGGCGTGAGCCGCATAATCTTCGGGAGTGGTGGCGGGGAGGTCGGGGAACAGTTCGCGGATTTCGTCTTCGTTCGCGACGACGAGGTCGAGGCCGGTCTTGAGTTGGCCCAGCAGCCAGTCGCGGGCCATGTGGACAATTTCGAAAGAGGCGACGTCGAGGCTGATCTTACAACCGGCGGCGCGGGCAGCGGCGAGGACGGCGTCGGCGAGCGGGCGGTTAAAAACGATGTAGCCTTCGATGTGGGCGAGGCGGCAGCCGGTGAAATCAGCCGCGGACACCTCGTCGGGTGAAAATGAAAACACCGCCCCGAGCTCGGTGCGCATGGTGCGTTGGGCGTCCGGGGTAGTGAAAATGAGGCAGCGCGCGTTGGGGAGCGGGCTGTGTTTGAAGCGCTGGGTATCGACGCCGCTGGAGGCAAAACGCGCACGATAGGCACGGGCGGTGTCATCGCCACCGAGTTTGCCGATGAACGTCGTGCGGAGGCCGAGTCGGGCGGCGTTGAAGGTGGTATTGGCGGCGGAGCCGCCGGGAGTGGGCGCGGGAGGCGAGGGGAGCAGGGCGATCAGGCGGGCAATTTCCTCGGGGGAGACGTTGATCGAGCCGCCCTTCTCGCCGGCCGTGTGGGCGAGAAAGGATTCCGGCACGGTCGCGACGAGGTCCATGATGGGAGCGCCAACGCCGATCAGATCGAAGGGGGATGGCGTGGCAGCGGAAGCGGAGGAAGCCATGGTCTGAGCGGACAAATAACTCGGGGTGAAGCGGGGGCGCGAAGCGCGTGGATTCGGGGAAAACTAACCTGAAACCGTGAGGCTCGTAGCGAGGAGGAGTTCGTCGTCGATCTCGACGAGCAGCTCGTATTCACCGGGTCCGGGGAAGGAGAGATTGCGGATTTCGTTAATGAGATTGATGCGGTGGACCGGGCTTTGGGATTCGAACGGGCGTTCGAGGAGCTGCTGCGGAGTGGTGCCTTCGAGGCCCATCGAGATCTTCAGCGAGTGCTGCCCGGTGGAGACGTCGCTGATCGTGAGAAACCAGATCATGAACGGGTGAGTGACGGGAAATTGCCGTGCCTGAATGTTGGAGAAAATACCCAGAATGGTGTGTTTGCCGGAGCCGGGGTCGATGTGGACGGCGTCACAGGTGAGCCAGGCGAGAAGTTGTGGTTTGGATTGCACGAGGGCGTGAGCAGGGCGGGGTCGGCAGCGCGGGGCAAATCATTTTGCTTGGAGCCGTGGCCCGAGCGGCGCTTTGTGGAGCGGTGTTCCTCGCGTTGCTCAGTAAAACGTCGGCGCCCACGTTGCTCGACTCGCTCGCGGACTATCCGCGCTGGGTCGTGGTGGTGTGTGTAACCATCGTGCTGGCGGCGGCGATTTGGGTCGTCATGAAGCTGCTCAAGTGGACGTTGTGGATGCTGCTAATTGCCGTGTTGATCATCGGACTGGGGACGGCGGCGTGGCTGATGCTTCGCTAGGGTGCGCGAGATTTCATAACTTTGTCTTGCGCGGTCTAAACACGGGTCGTCAGCGTTGCCACCCGTGAAATACATTTTCGTCACTGGTGGGGTCGTTTCATCATTGGGCAAGGGCCTTACGGCAGCGTCCTTGGGCGCGTTGCTGGAGATTCGCGGGCTCATCGTCCGCATTCAAAAATTTGATCCGTATCTCAATGTCGATCCGGGCACGATGAGCCCCATGCAGCACGGTGAGGTTTACGTGCTGGAAGACGGGGCCGAGACCGATCTCGATTTGGGCCACTACGAGCGATTCACGAGCGGCAAACTCTCCCGACTCAACTCGCTCTCGTCCGGGCAGGTTTATGAGAGTGTCATCCAAAAGGAACGCGCCGGTGAATACCTGGGGCAAACGGTGCAAGTGATCCCGCACGTCACCAATGAAATTAAGAAACGGATTTATGCGGGCGGCACGGGCGCGGATGTGTTAATCACCGAAATTGGCGGCACGACCGGCGATATCGAAGGGATGCCGTTTCTAGAGGCGATGCGGCAATTTGCTCTCGAGTTGGGACCGCAGGATGTCGTTTTCATTCACGTGACGCTGGTGCCGTTTCTCAAGGCGGCGGGTGAACTCAAGACGAAGCCTACGCAGCAGTCGGTCGCCAAGCTGCGGGAGATTGGGATCCAGCCCGATGTGCTGGTGTGCCGCACGGACCACGAACTCGATACCGACCTGCGCCGAAAGCTTTCGATGTTTTGCAACGTGCCGTTGTCGGCCGTGATCGAGTGCCGTGACGTGGATCACTCGATCTACGAACTGCCGCTGGCCCTCCAAAAAGAGAATCTGGATCAACTCGTGATCGACTTGTTGGGGCTGAAAAATCCCCGGCCGAGGGAGAATATTTGGGAAGGGATTGTGCAGCGCATTCTCACCCCGAAATATGAGGTGACGATTGGGGTGGTCGGAAAATACATCGAGCTCCAAGACGCCTACAAATCAGTTTACGAGTCGATTACGCACGCCGGTATCGCGAATAATTGTAAGATCATCGTCCGCCGGATCGACGCGGAAGATCTCGAGAAGAGGTACGGCGTCGCGTGGCTCCACGGGCTCGATGGCATCCTCGTCCCGGGCGGGTTTGGCGACCGTGGCACCGAAGGTAAAATCATCGCCGCGAAGTATGCTCGGGAAAAGCAGGTGCCCTACTATGGGATTTGTCTCGGACTGCAGATCGCGGTGATCGAGTTCGCGCGAAATGTGCTCAAGCTCAAAGGCGCGAACAGCCTCGAGTTTGATCCACAGCCGCCGCATCCCGTGATCAATCTGATGGAGGAGCAGCAGGGGGTGACGGATAAAGGCGCAACGATGCGGTTGGGTAGCTACGAATGTGCGGTCACTCCGGGAAGCCTCGCGCACAAATCTTATGGTGCGACCACGGTGCGGTAGCGCCACCGCCATCGTTACGAGGTGAACAACGCCTACGTCGACCAACTCCAACGGGGCGGGCTGATTGTCAGTGGCATCTACCGGCGCTTGAACCTCGTGGAGATCGTCGAGCTCAAGGGGCATCCGTGGTTCCTCGGCACGCAGGCGCACCCGGAATTTCAATCGAAGCCGAACAAGGCGCATCCGCTCTTCGCGGCGTTTGTCGCGGCGGCGATGAAAAACAAGAAGGGTGGCGCGTTGGCCAAGCTCGGCCCGAAGCTGAAGAGCCAGCCGATGCCCAAGCGGGCGCAGAAAAAATAAGCGATGGTTTTCGATCCGAAAAAACTTCTGCTCATCGCCGGGCCGTGTTCGCTGGAAAACGAGGGCGTGTGTCGCGCCGTGGCCGAGGCGCTCGTGCGGGTGCGTCGCACGCAGCCCGATTTGAACATCGTGTTCAAAGGATCGTTCGACAAAGCGAACCGCACGTCGTTGGCCGGCGATCGGGGCACGGGCATGAAAACGGGGCTGCTGCTGCTTGCAATGGTCAAGCAGGACTATGGTTTCCCCGTGCTGACGGATGTGCACGAAACGGCGCAAATGTCGGCGGTGGCCGAGGTGTGTGACGTGATTCAGATCCCTGCCTTCCTCTGTCGGCAGACGGCTCTGTGGCTCGCGGCCGCCGCGACGGGCCGGGTGGTGAATGTGAAAAAGGGGCAATTTCTCTCGCCGCAGGAAATGGTCTACGTCACCGCCAAATTGCGCGAGGGCGCGGCGAATGAGATTTGGCAGACTGAGCGCGGTACGACCTTTGGTTACCAGAATCTCGTGGTGGATATGCGGTCATTCTCGATCATGGCGCAGACCGGTTATCCGACGATTTTTGATGCGACTCACGCCGTCCAATTGCCGGGAGCCGGTGGCGGCAAAAGCAGCGGCCAGCGGGGATTTGTACCGCCGCTCGCGAAGGCCGCCCTCGCTGCCGGGGCGGCCGGACTTTTTATCGAAACGCATCCCGATCCGAGCAAGGCGATCAGCGATGGGCCGAACATGATTGCTCTGCAGGAGCTACCGGCGCTGTTGGCCGCGTGTGTCGCCGTTTGGAAGAGCGTGCGGGCCTGATGCTGTCGGTGGTTTCACGCCCTCGCGGGCCCGACGTTGCGATGATTCTGCGATGACTGTGCCGCTTCTTGACCAAGCCGCCGTGGGCCGCACACTCGACATCTATAAAACCTCTGATGGCCAACTTTATCATCGACATCCCGGTGCCCTCGATGGGCGCGACTGTGAGCGAACTCACGGTCGTTTCGATCAAAACCAAACCCGGCGACCGGATCGCCAGGGGCCAGAAAATCGCTGAATTAGAGAGCGATAAATCGATTTTCGAATATGAAGCCCCGGCCGCTGGACTCGTGATCGCACTGCCGGCTAAGCCGGGCGAGGTGTTGCAATCGGGGGCGCTGTTTCTGCGGCTCGAGACGGACGATGCCAGCCTGCGGCATTTGGAGTCTCAGGCGGGCAACGGCGTGAGCCCCTCGGCGGTGGCGGCAGCACCAGCGAAATCGGTAGCGGCGCTGGTCTGGACGCCGCGGGCGACCAAACTCGCCCAAGAGGCCGGGCTCGACCCCGTGAAACTCACGGACATCGCGGCCACGGGTCCCGGTGGACGCGTGTCGGGCGATGATGTCGCCGGTTACCTCGCGGCCCGGAAGTCTTGAGTCGACGTCGGGAGACGTGCGTCCTTTGCTACTGATCTTTTGCGCATGATTTCTGATACCGTTTGCATCGCTGGCGTGGGTCACGCGGCGCCCTCCAAAGTCCAGGCCAACAGTGAAATTCTGAAGGCATTTCCCGATCGCACGGAGGACGAGATCGTGCGCCTGACGGGCATCCGTGAGCGTCGTTTTGCGGGAGACGACGAAAGCGCGACCGACCTCGCGGTGATCGCGGTGCAGCACGCGCTGACGCAGGCCGGGATGAAGGCCGAACAGATCGATGGGATTATCATGGCCACGCTGATTCCTGATCAACCGGTGCCGGCGATGGCGAGCGATCTCGCGCGGCGGCTGCGGATTCCGCGGGTGCTGGCTTTTGACCTGAATGCCGCGTGCTCTGGCTGGCTCTACGCGCTCGAAGTCGGACGGTCGTTCATTGTGTCGGGTACCGCGAAGAATCTGATCGTCGTGACGGCGGAACTCCTGTCCCGGATTACGAATCCGCAGGACCATGAAACGGCGTTTCTCTTTGGCGATGGTGCCGGCGCGGCCATTTTGACGAATGGGGCTGGTGGCCATCGACTCCATCGCGTGGGATTGAGCGGCGATGCCGACCAGTTTGAGGCGATCCAACGCAAGGGCGGTGGCGCGCGGATGCCGTGGCCCGTCGCGGAAGACGGACACGCGGAGCATTTCTATCTGCAGATGAACGGCACCTCGGTGTTCAAGCACGCCGTGATCGGCTTCGCGGAACAGATCGAGCAGACGCTGGTGCGGCAAAACCTGAAGCCCGAGGACATCGCGTGGATTGTGCCGCATCAGGCCAACGAGCGGATTCTGAAGGCCGTCAGCAAGCGGGTCGGGATTCCTTACGACAAGTTCGTTGTAACGATTGGCAAATACGGCAACACGAGCGCGGCGAGCGTCTCGATGGCCTTGGGCTGGGCGGCGGAGGAAGGCATCTTCGCTGACGGGGATAAAATTATTTTTTGCAGCGTAGGTGCGGGGCTGACATTTGCGGGTGGGCTATTGGAGTGGTGAGGTGCGGGCGCGCGCAACGCGCTGAGTTGAGAGCCACGAGTTGAGCAATCGGAAGAACCGGAGGTGGCTCTGGTGTGCTCTAAACCTCCCACTGGATGCGACGAACGCTACCGCAGTTGCTTGAGCAGAAACGTATAGGCGAGGGCGTTCATGTAGGCGGATTGTTGATTGTTCGCCGCGCCTCCGTGGCCTCCCTCGATATTTTCGTAGTAGAGGAAATTTGCTTTTTGGGCTTCCAGTTTAGCGGCCATTTTTCGGGCGTGGCCAGGGTGCACGCGATCATCACGGGTCGAAGTCGTGAAGAGGACGCGCGGGTAAATCACGCGGGGGCGGACGTTGTGATAAGGGGAGTAGCGCGAGATGTAGGACCACTCGGCAGGCACAGCTGGGTTGCCGTATTCGCCCATCCAGCTGGCGCCGGCGAGCAGTTGGCTGTAGCGCTGCATGTCGAGCAGCGGAACTTGGCAGACGACCGCGCCGAAGAGATCGGGCCGCTGCGTGAGCATCACGCCCACGAGGAGGCCGCCGTTGCTCCCGCCAATAACGCCGAGGTGGGGCGTCGAGGTGACACGGCGCTTAAGCAGGTCTTCGCCGATCGCGATGAAATCGTCGTAGGCGCGCTGGCGTTTTTCTTTGAGAGCGGCCTGGTGCCAGAGCGGGCCGAACTCGCCTCCGCCACGGATGTTCGCAAGCACCTAGACGCCGCCGCGCTCAAGCCACGCCGCGCCGCTGCCGGCGCTGTAGGCGGGAGTCATCGAGATCTCGAAGCCACCGTATCCGTAGAGCAATGTCGGGTGGGAGCCATCGAGTTTGAGACCCGTGCGGGAGACTTGGAAATAGGGGACGCGCGTGCCGTCCGGCGAGACGGCTTCGTGCTGGGAAACGGCGAGGCCGTCGCTGTTGAAGAAGGCGGGGAGTTGCTTGAGTAGTTCGCGTTTTTCCTGACCGATCGTGCCGAGATAGAGGCTTGAAGGAGTGAGGAAACCGGTAACGTTGAGGAAATAGTCGTCCGAGTCTTCGTCGATCGAGGAGACGGAAACGGTGCCGAATTCCGGGACGGGCAGGGGTGTACGTTGCCAAGTCGAGCCAGCGCGCGTGAGCAGGGAGAGGCGGCTGCGAACGTTATCCAGTTCCGTGAGGATGAGGTGTTCGCGGGTGGTGGTGACGCCCACGAGGGAGGTGCGCGGCGCCGGCGCGAAGAGCACGTCGAAGTTGCGGTTGCCCGCTAGAAATGTGTCCCACGGAGCCGCGAGGAGTGCGCCGGCGGCGTAGGTCCGGCCACCGACGGCCCACGGACTGCGCAGGGTGATCGTGATAAATTCCTTAAAGGTGTCGACGAGTGCATCGACCGGCAGGTCGAGTTTTACGAATTTTTCGCCGACGCGGAGATGCGTCTCGCTGCTGTAAAACGTGATGGCGCGACGGATGAACTCGCGATGAAAACCAAAGCGGTCTGACACCCGCGCGCTCATGCTCACGTCGGTGGTGGCTCCCTCAAATACGGTGCGGGCTGCGGCTAGCGGAGTGCCGCGACGCCACTCTTTCACGATGCGGGCGTAGCCTGAATCGGTCTTGGAGCCCGGCCCGAAATCCGTGCCCACGTAAACGCTTTCCCGACTGCGCCACGCGACGTTGGTCTTGCCCTCCGGGAGATAAAAGCCGTCCGCGACGAAGCTTTTGGAGGGGACGTCAAATTCACGCACCACGACCGCGTCGCCGCCGCCGCGGGAGAGGTTAAGCAAACAGCGAGCGTTGTCGGGGCGCAGCCAGATCGAGCCTTTCCAGACCCAGTTCTCTTTTTCCGCCGCGGCGAGGGCATCGAGATCGAGGACCGTTTCCCAAGCGGGAGATTCCTTGCGGTATTCCGACAGGGTGGTGCGTCGCCAGAGACCGCGCACATGCTGGGCGTCACGCCAGAAATTGTAGTAGAAGTCGCCCTGTTTGGTGACTGCGGGAATGCGGGCCTTGGAGTCGAAGATGGCGAGCAGGCGATCGTAGATTGGCTTGAAATCAGGAGACGCGCCGAGTTCCTGTTCGGTTAGAGCGTTTTGGGCCCGGACCCACGTCAGCGCGCGTTCGCTATGCACGTCTTCGAGCCAGACAAAGGGATCGGCGGTTTCGGCGGGCTGGGCGATCGTCATGGCGGAAAAAACGAGGGAGAGGCAGAGGCTAGCGGCGGAGTAGAGGCGCATGGGAGAATGGAGGTTAACGAGGGTTTTGGAGTTCGTAGCTGAGGACACTGAGGGCATAGATCGCGGCGGTTTCGCACCGGAGAACGAGCGGGCCGAGCGTCACGGCGTCAAACCCGTGGTTTTGAGCGGCGCTCAGCTCGGTTGGAGAAAAATCTCCCTCAGGTCCGACGAGCCAGAGGACCTTCTTTGGCGGCCGGGCGTGCGCGGCAGAAAAATTCGTCAAGACGCGTTTGAGGGATTGAGCGCCGGGGGCGAGACTGGCGACGAGCTTCAAGTCGTAGACCCCGGAATTTTCAATTAAGGCCGCGGCCGATTGGATGGGCCGCACTGAAGGGACGAACGCGTTGCCACACTGCTTCGCAGCTTCGAGCGCGGCGGTCTGCCATTTCTCGATTTTTCTTTCCGAGCGATCGCCGGCGAGGTGGACCTGAGTGCGCTCGCTCCCTACAGGGATAATCTGCGCGGCGCCGATCTCGGTGGCTTTGCGCACGATGGCGTCCATGTTCCCGCCCTTCGGCAACGCTTGGGCCAAGGTGATCTCGTAGGGCAGGGCAGGGAGTCGCCGCGTCGAACGGATGCTCAGGATCGCGGCGTTCTTGTGGGCGGAACTGAGTGCACACATCCACTCGGTGCCGCAGCCGTCGAAGGCAACGATCGGATCGCCGCAGCGGGCGCGGTTCACGGCGACGAGGTGATGGGACTCCTCCGGGGAGAGGGTGATCTCCGCGGACTGGTCCGGTGGCGGGGTGCAGTAGGCACGAAAGTCGGGCATGGCGAACATTTGAAAGTCGAAAAGGGAAAACTCAAAGCCGGATTCGCGTTGAGCGTCGAGCCGAGCAAGACAGCAAGGGCGCTCAGCAGGCTCTCGGCGCCCTTGTGGACGTTAACCATCGATCATGATTGGCCAGAAAGAATGGGTAGCGGACGGCAAGGAAAACGAAACGACGGCGGTGGGGAGTTCAAAAATATCTTGGATCGAAAATTGCGTGGACATGAGGAGGAGCCCTTTTCATTTTCCGAGAGCTTTGAAGCCCGGGTGGCGGAATTGGCAGACGCAGTAGACTCAAAATCTACCGACGAAAGTCTTGTGGGTTCGACCCCCACCCCGGGCACCATTTTCAGAGGTAGGTCGAAAGCTCGGGACGGAACAAGGGAACAGAAGTGATGCCCTTACAGGCCGAGCGCGGCCGCGACGGCCGCCTCCAACCGGGGACCGCGCGCGTGGGTCCTGATGATGAGGCCGTCTTTGCCGATCAGGAACATGGCGGGGATGGCGTTGATGAGATAGCCGACCGCGATCGCGTTCTGCCGATACTTGCCGTCAAAATATTGCGGCCAGGGCACCGCTTGTTGCGCGGTGAAGCCGACGAGCACCTGACGCGCCTTCGCCAGCTTTTTCTCCCGCTCGACCGCGGTGTCGGCCTCGGCGAGCCCGGCGTTCTCGAGCGAGATGCCCACGACCTCGAAGCCCTTTCCGTGGTAGGCGCTGGCCGATAAACCGAAAAGGAGCCGAACGGAGTCAGGCTTTGGGGTTTGGGGTTGACGTTAGCCATTGCGGCGGGCGTGGTGAACGAGCGATGGCACGCCCACTCAGGCTCGAAGCGGAGGGCGCAATCTATCATGTGCTGAATCGGGGCTACTACCGGGCGGACATTTTCTGGGCGGACAGGACCAAGGCGGCGTTTTTGACATACCTCGGCGAGGCGTGCGGGAAGGCCGGCTGGCGGGTCGATGCGTGGTGCATCATGTCGAACTACTACCATCTAGCGGTGGAAACGCCGCAGGGAAATCTCGTTGGGGGCATGCAACGCAGCGCGGCCTGCGCCGTGAAAGAGCGCGCCATGCTCCAGCGCCAAAGCGACCGGTCGACCGCCGCGCTGATCAAAATCGACGCCTAGCTGCGCTGCGCGCCGCAGCGCGACTTGGAAGCCGTGGGTCGGCGCATCGGCCCGGTGGTTTGTGGGCCGAACCCCTCATCGCCGAACTCCGCACCCGCGTCCTCGCACCCGGCCAACGCCGTTTCGAACGCGACGACCTTCGCCGCCTCCAACGCTTCATGGTCAACGTGCGCCACCACAAATTTCAGCTTCTGCTCGCCCGCCAACTCATCCGCCCACTCTTGCCCAATCTCGAACTCTACGTCTTCGACACCGCCTGCTACCACCCAGCCCTCGGTCTCATCTTGGACAACCTTGCTCCCGACGACTTCCTCTTATGAACAACTCCAATCTCGTCACCCTCCGCGTCTGGGGCGACTTCGCCTGCTTCACCCGACCCGAGATGAAAGTAGAACGCGTCAGCGCCAGACCGAGGTAAACCTCGCCGAAATCTCGCGTGCGCTCGACCCGCACGCCGCGCACGTCCACCTTTCCCATTGTGGCGGCGGCGCGGCCGGGGGTGGCGCAGACGGCTCCGGCAGATCGGGCGTGGCGGCGGGTTTCGGCGCTGGCTCGCCGGCCAACAACGCGGACAAGTCCGCCCAGCCTTGCGCCAGTTGCGCGGCCTCGCGCTCGTCG
>SXGR01154984.1_pt1 | contig 12723 bp, 9 predicted proteins | sample 3174711 | NCBI WGS metagenome assembly SXGR01 (sample SAMN11356860, study PRJNA531348) | freshwater metagenome | isolation source: freshwater sample F1-60 | place: China: Fuxian Lake, Yuxi | collected 2017-12-25
AAGCGCTGGCCGCCTGTGCGTGCCGTGCCGCCCAGTGGCTGTTGGGTGATGAGGCTGTACGGTCCAGTGGAACGAGCGTGGATCGTGTCGTCCACGAGGTGATGCAGCTTGAGCAGGTACATGTAGCCCACGGAAGTGCGCTGGTGGAATGCCTCGCCAGTGCGACCGTCGTACAGCTGAACCTTGCCGTCTTCGGGCATCAGCGCCAGCAGTTCCCGAGCAGACCCCGCGTTCTTTCGGGTGGACTCGAACGACGCGACGCGTTCATTGACATGCGCGTTGGCTTCTTGGATCGCCTGGAAAATCTCCGACTCGGTCGCGCCGTCGAACACGGGGGTGACCGCCTGGAAGCCGAGGACCTTCGCCGCCCAGCCCAGATGCGTTTCGAGGATCTGCCCGACATTCATTCGGCTTGGTACGCCGAGTGGGTTGAGCAGCACTTCGACGGGGGTTCCGTCCTCGAGGAATGGCATGTCGGCCTCGGGAACGATGCGGGCAATGACGCCCTTGTTGCCGTGGCGACCCGCCATCTTGTCGCCCACCGACAGTTGACGCTTGGTGGCAAGATAGACCTTCACCATTTCCAGCACGCCCGATGGCAGTTCATCGCCACGACGCATGTGGTTGACCCGGCGTTCCTTTTCGCGACGCAGCTTCTGGATGCGCGGCCAGAACTGGCTGTAGGCCACGAGTGCGTCATCTCGGGACTCCTTCGAGCCCTTGATCCACTTCTCTTGGAAGCCATCGATCTGTTCGATGATGACATCGGGGATTTCGCTCGCGCCGACGCGCTGACGGGTCGATGGATCGACCATGTCCGTGCCGGTGATGCGATTGATCTCGGAAGCCATCTGCTTGAAGAGCGTGATGGCCTTCGCATCCATTTCCGCCTCGAAGGCCGCGATCTGCTTCTTCAGCGCCTTCTTCTGGTCATCCGTCTGATGCTGGCGACGGCTGAAACTCTTCGCGGCGATCACGACGCCTTCGGTGCCCGCGGGCACCTCGAGCGAATCGTTCTTCACATCCTCGCCCGCGCGTCCGAAGATCGCGTGCAGGAGCTTTTCCTCCGGGGAAAGTTCGCTCTTGCTCTTCGGGCTGACCTTGCCCACCAGGATGTCGCCGGGGCCGACGCGGGCACCGACACGGATGACGCCATGCTCGTCGAGGTTGCGCAGCGCGGACTCGGAGACATTGGGGATGTCCGCGGTGAACTCTTGGCGACCCAGCTTCGTCTCGCGTACTTCCACCTCAAAGGACTCGATGTGGATCGAGGTGAAGACATCATCCTTCACCAACCGCTCGCTGATCACGATCGCGTCTTCGAAGTTGTAGCCATCGAAGGTGTTGAATGCGACAAGCACATTCTTGCCGATGGACAGTTCGCCCTCCTGGGTGCTCGCGCCGTCCGCGATGATCTCGCCCGTCTTGACGCGCTGCTTCAACTCGACGATGGGCTTCTGGTTCTGGCAGGTCTTCTCGTTCAAACCAACGAACTTCCGGAGGACGTACTCGTCGGCGTTGTCGATGATGATCCGTTCCGAATCGACATAGGTGACCACGCCGCCACGCTCCGCGCGGACGATCATGCCGCTCGACTTGCCGACGGACTTCTCCATGCCCGTTGCCACGAGCGGAGGATCGACCTTCACCAGCGGCACTGCCTGCCGTTGCATGTTGGAACCCATGAGTGCGCGGTTCGCATCGTCGTGCTCGAGGAAGGGGATGAGCGCAGCCGAGACGCCGACGGTCTGCTTGGGGCTGCTATCCACGAATTGCACCTCGGTCGATTCGGCGGTGACCAGTTCGCCGCCCCGACGCACGAGCACCAGTTCCTCGTCGATCTTGCCGGACTTGTTCAAGGTCTCGCTCGGAGCAAGGATGCTCTTGATCTCCTCATCGGCGCGCAACTTGATGCTCTTGCCGCTCGCCTTGCGGTTCTGCACCTCCTGATAGGGGGTCAGGAGGAATCCGTAGTCATCCACTTCCGAGTAGATGCCCAGGCTCGCGATCAGACCGAGGTTGGCGCCCTCGGGCGTCTCGATCGGGCAGATGCGTCCGTAGTGGGAGATGTGCACATCGCGCACCTCGAAGCCGGCGCGCTTGCGGTTGAGGCCACCGGGACCGAGGGCCGAGAGGCGGCGTTCATGCACCAGCATGGAAAGCGGATTGGTCTGATCGACCACCTGGGAGAGTTCGCCGCGCCCGAAGAAGAACTCGATCGCGCTGGAAATGGACTTCGAATTGACGAGATCGGCGATCTTGTAGGAGGTGTCCGTCGGATCCTTGACGCTCATGCGTTCCTGCACGGTTCGCTTGAGCTTCAGGAATCCCTTTCGCATCTCCTCGATCGAGAGTTCATCGAGCGTCCGCAGGCGGCGATTGCCGAGATGATCGATGTCGTCCACATGCGCACGCGAAACGCGGTTGGGATCGGCGGGGCGGCGAAGCTCGAGCATGTAGCGAACGACTGCGAGCAGGTCCTCGGCGCGCAGATGCTGCGCCGACTCACCGACCTGCTTGTACTTCGGGTCGTCGGCGAACTTGCGGTTGACGCGGAAGCGTCCGACGCGCCCCAAGCGATAGCGGTTGACATCCTGGAACTTCTCCGCGAACAGGTCGCGTGCCTTCTCCGTCTGCGGTGGGTTGCCCGGACGCAGACGCGCGTAGAGACGCAGCAGAGCGGCTTCATGCTCCGTGGCTTCCGCGAGGAAGTCGAGTTTCTCCTCGGCGAGCGTGTTGAGGATGAGCGGATCGCCGGGGTTGCAGATGGCACGAACGGTCTTGAGGGGGCTCGCCTGGATGACGGCGACCTTGTCGCCGAAGGGAACGCCGACGCGGCACAGCTCCTCGCCCGTGTCCTGATCGATGATCAGTTCGGCGGAGTAATGCTCGGGGCGCAACTTCTCGACGCGCACATCCTCCACCTCATAGAAGAGTTCGAGGATCGTCTCGGTGCTCGAGAACTTTTCATCCATCGCGCGCAGGAATGTCGTCGCCGCCAGCTTGGTGGACTGGTCGATTCGCATCGCCAGCACATCCTTCTTGGTCACTTCCAGTTCAATCCACGAGCCACGCTCTGGGATGATGCGTGCGCTGTGCAGCGGTCGATCCGCGATGCTGGAGGCCACCGAGAAGTCGACGCCAGGCGATCTGTGCAGCTGGCTGACGATCACTCGCTCGGATCCATTCACGACGAACTCGCCGCCTCCGAGGAGAATCGGGATGTCGCCGAGGTAGATATCCTCTTCCAGGACTTCCGACGATCCCTCGCGGCGTAGACGCATCTTCACTCGCCAGGGGTATCCGTAGGTGAGGCGCAGTTCGCGGCACTCGCCCTCGGTGTGCTGGGGTTCGCCGAAGGAGTAGGAAACGAACTCCAACTTCATCTGCCCGTCGTAGCTCTCGATCGGAAAGACTTCCTCGAGCAGCGACTGGATGCCGAGATGCTTCTTGCGGCTCTCGGGAGCGACATCCTTCTGCAGGAATCGGTCGTAGGCTTCGCGCTGGACCCGCGTCAGATTTGGAACGGGGATCGCGTCGCCGCGCTTCGAGTAGTCACGGACGGTTCGAGTGGTCATGTTCACCTCAAGAGAGTCTCGCTCGGATCGCACACGCACGCGGTCAAGCAGAACGCTTCACAGAGGACACACGGAGGCATGGCACAGGGCCATTCCCGTCGTCGATCGCCTCTCAAAAGTGCACCTGCCTGAACGCGCGCCAAGTCCCGAAGAGTAGCAAGCCAAGCGTTCTTTGCGCAAGGGGATCGATCGAGGAATTCTTTCAAGATTTATGGTGGGTGAATGCCAGTGTGGCTCGCCAGTGGCTATGCAGATGCAAAGCGGCGCTCCTGGGCCCCCTGACGAATGCCCGGAAAGAGAACGGACCCCACCGAAGTGGGGTCCGTTGGATGTGCTCCTTCATCCGACTCGCTCGGTTCGCACGCTCGGGCATGCCTCGGTCACATGCGCCCTCGCACGAGCCGCCACGAACTCGAGGGAAAACCCTCGAGTTCGCGCCTGATCACTTGAGGGTGACCTTGGCGCCAGCTGCCTCGAGCGCAGCCTTCAACTTCTCTGCCTCTTCCTTGGGGATGTTCTCCTTCACTGCCTTGGGTGCGCCGTCGACCAGGTCCTTCGCTTCCTTCAAGCCAAGTCCCGTTGCTTCGCGCACAACCTTGATCACATTGATCTTGCTCGCGCCGGAGTTCTCGAGCAGGACCGTGAACTCGGTCTGCTCCACAGCAGCAGCTGCGCCACCACCAGCGTCGCCGCCAGCGGCAACCATCACTGCGCCGCCCGCCGCGGGCTCGATGCCGTACTTGTCCTTCATGTAATCCGCCAACTCAACGGCCTCCTTGAGGGTGAGGCCGGCGATCGAGTCGCCGAGCGTTGAGATCTTTGCTTCGTAGGTCTTTGCATCTGACATGTTGAAACTCCTGAGTGTGAATGCTTCCCAGAGGCAGCACCACGAGGTGCCATTTCATCCCCGAGGGGACCAGTGGGAACGCGTTTGGGATCCGAAATCGGTTCAGCCTGCCTTGGCGATGGTCTCGCCCTTCTCGAGGCGTTCCTGAACCTGCTTGACGATGCCGAGCACTCGCTTGCCCGGCGAAACAACGCTGCCCACGACCTTGCGAGCCGGGGACAGGATGAGGGTGACAAACTGCGACTGCGCTTCTTCGCGGGTGGGGAACTTGCTCAGGCGCTTGACGCCTTCCGCACCCTCGAACCATGCGCCATCGATGCACGCGCCCATCAGGGAGAGTTGCTCGTTGGTCTCGGCGGTCTTGACGAGTTCGCGTGCAATCGTCACCACACTCGTCTGTCCGTACACGATGGCGCGCGCGCCCTTCAGCCCGGGGTTCAGCGCCTCAAGCGGCGTTCCCGCGAACGCACGCTTGGCCAGCGAGTTCTTCACGACGGTCACTCGCACGCTGCTGGTGCGCAGTTGCGCGCGCAACTGGGTGTTCGCGCGTGCAGGCATGCCGCGCAGTTCCACCAACACGGCGCCTTCCACCTGCTCGAATCGCTTGCGGTACTCCGAAACGATCATGTTCTTGATTGGCTTGCTCATGGGAAGTCCTTGGTCTTCGTTCGCTGCGGGTTCAGACGGCCACGGGAACGCCCGGGCTCATCGAGGCGCTGATGACGCAGCGACGGATGTAGGTGCCCTTTGCCGCAGAAGGCTTGGCCTTCTGGATGATGCCGATGAAGTGCTCGATGTTGGCGATGAGATCCGAATCGTCGAAGGACATCTTGCCGACGACACAGTGCACATTGCCACCTTCGTCGTTTCGGTACTCGACCTTGCCCGCCGCGTACTCACGCACTGCGGTGGCGACATCGGGTGTCACGGTGCCCGCCTTCGGCGATGGCATGAGACCCTTCGGGCCGAGCACCTTTCCGAGCTTGCTGACCACGCGCATCATGTCGGGGCTCGCGACGGCGACATCGAAGTCCATCCATCCGCCCTCGATCCGAGCGACCAGGTCGTCACCGCCCGCTTCCACTGCGCCCGCCGCCTTCGCCGCGGCGATCTTGTCGCTGCCGCAGAAGCACACCACGCGCGCTGTCTTCCCGACGCCCTTCGGGAAGGAGATCGCGCCGCGCAGTGCCTGATCCGCTGCCTTCGGATCGATCCCGAGGTGCACGACGATGTTCACCGTCTGATCGAACTTCGGCGCCTTGTACTTCCGCAGCGAAGCGATCGCGTCCGATGGGGACTGCGGTTCGGTGATGCGAACTTCCATGTTCTTGCGCACACGCTTGCTGTGACCGATGACACGAGCTCGTGCGTTGGGTGTTCGAAGTGCCATGTGTTCAGCCCTCCACCGTCACGCCCATCGAGCGGGCAGTTCCTGCGATCACGCGCATGGCAGCCTCGACACTGCCGGCGTTCAGGTCCTTCATCTTGTCCTCGGCAATCTTGCGCAGTTGGGCCTGGGTCAACTTGCCGACCTTGTCGGTATTCGGCTTGCCCGACCCTTTCTCGATCTTCAGTGCCGATGCGATCAGCACGGACGATGGAGAACTCTTGATCTCGAGATCGAAGGTGCGATCCCCGTAGACGGTCACCACGCAGCCAACGACTCGTCCGTTGAACTCGCGCGTGGCGTCGTTGAACTTCTGGATGAACTGTCCGGGGTTGACGCCATTGGCGCCGAGCACCGGCCCGAGCGGTGGCGCTGGGGTTGCCTTGCCGCCTGGGGCAAGGATCTTGAACTGCTTTTGGATCTTCTTGGCCATGTCTGGAACCTCCCACCTGGCGTGCCCCGACGGGGGGCGGAGCCGGCCCAGCCAAGGTCCGGCGCGCGCAAGTAGTGCATGCGGTCTGGGATGTCGAGTCGCGAAGAGTAGCGGGGCGCTTCGCTGAATGCAAGTTCACTCGCGGCGAGAGCGAGCCGAACGCCTGAACTACTTATAGGATGCAACATTCCCATGTCCACGGACTTTCTCAGTGAACTGACCTGGCGCGGACTGCTTCATCAGACCACCTCGCCGCTCCTGCAAGGGCATCTGGTCTCCGCGGCACGCTTGGGGTACTGCGGCTTTGATCCGACGAGCGACAGCCTGACGGTGGGCAATCTGGTGCCGCTGTTGATCCTCGCTCGTTGGCAGCAGGCGGGCCACCGTCCGCTGGTGGTCATGGGCGGAGCCACTGGACTGATCGGCGATCCGAGCGGCAAGTCCGCCGAGCGTCCGTTGCTGAGCGCTGACCGCGTGCTGCACAACATCTCGCAGCAGCGTCCTGTGTTCATGCGACTGCTCGACTTCACCGGAAAGCACGCGGCGAGCATCGTCGACAATGCCGATTGGTTGCTGCGGCTGAGCTATGTCGATGTGCTGCGCGAAGTGGGCAAGCATTTTTCGGTGAATCAAATGATCGCACGCGACTCCGTGGCAGTCCGTCTCCATGAACGCGAGCAGGGCATTTCGTACACGGAGTTCAGCTACATGGTGCTGCAGGCCTATGACTTCCTTCACCTGCAGCGCACCGCGGGATGCACGGTGCAGATCGGCGGCGCAGATCAATGGGGAAACATCTGTTCTGGGATTGACCTGATCCGCCGCATCAGCGGGAGAGATGCCTTTGGCATCACCAGCCAACTCGTGACCAAGTCGGATGGCACGAAGATCGGGAAGACGGAGAGTGGTGCCGTGTACCTGAACGCCGAGCGGACCAGCCCCTATCGCTTCCATCAGTTCTGGCTGCGCAGCGCGGACGATGATGTCGGCAAGTTCCTTCGGTGGTTCACCTTCCTGCCCAAGGCGCGCATCGAGGCGATCGAGGCGGATCATGCGGCGAACCCGAGTGCGCGCGGCGCGCAGAGGATGCTCGCAGATGAGGTGACGCAGATGATCCACGGCACGGATGAAGTCCAGCGGGCCAACGCATGCGCGGCTGCGCTGTTCGGCGGTGATGTCCGCTCGCTCGACGGGCGATCGGCGGCCGATGTGGCTGCGGATCTCCCTGGCCTGCGCGCGCCGCGCGGGACGCTCCCGGCCGAGGGGCGAGCGCTGCTCGAACTGCTCGTGGAAACGCAACTCGCTGCGAGCAAGCGCGAGGCTCGGGAGTTCCTCGAGTCGGGGGCGGTGCAGGTGAACGGTGCGCGCGCCGCGCTCGACAGCAAGGTCACTGCGCAGGACCTGTTGCACGGCAGTTACGCCTTCATCCGCCGGGGAAAGCGGCAGTGGGCAGTGGCCGAGTTCACCGCGTAGGCGGTGCGTGCGTGCAAGAGTGTTCGCGCGGTTAGGATCGCACCATGGCAGGGACAGCCGACACCTTCGATCTTGGACGCTTCTCCGGTCAATGCTCGCACACGGGCAGCGTGATCGCAGCGGGGGATGCCTTCATCGCTGCGCTGGTGGAGGGCACGGATGAGTCGGGCCGTCCGGTGCTGCGACGCGCGGATTTTTCGCACGATGCATGGGAGTCTGGTGCCCGACCGGATCGCCTGATGTGCTTTTGGCGCTCGACTGCTCCGCAGGCGGGTGAACGCCGCCCGATGCTGGTGGATGACGAAACGCTGATGGAAATGGTGCAGCGAGATGAGTCGCACACCGACGAGCGCCGGCGGGCGTTCCGCTGGATTCTGGCGCTCGTGCTGCTTCGGCGCAAGATGCTGCGGTTGGATGGCATCGCGCAGGACAACGGCGCCGAAACCTGGTCGTTTCTGCGCCGCGGCGCGGTCGAGGGGGAGGCACCACTTCGCATCGTGAACCCGAAGATCCGCGACGAGGAAGTGAGCGAACTTTCCGAGCAACTGGGTGCGATTCTCCGAGCGGATGCGTAACGCAGCATTCTTCATCGCTGTCGGCGTGCTCTGGAGTTGCATCGCGGTCGGCTGTGCGGCGCCGCATGCCGCTCCGCAGCCGGATGGACCTGTGCCCACGGCGCAGCAATGGGCGGAGGCGCAGGAGCGCCGTGCCGCCGCCGTTCGGTCGCTGTCGCTGCGAGGGCACGCGGACTTCGAGTGGCGCGATGCTGCAGGGCGGCACTTCGACGACGGCGACTTCGACATCGTCTTCCGTGCGCCGAGTGAATTGTGCCTGCGCCTGTCGAAACTTGGACAGAAGGCGCTCTGGATCGGTTCCGGAGGCGGGCAGGCGTGGGTCATCTTCTTGAACGAGCGGCCCGTGCGTGCGATGCATCGCCTTGTTCAGCCAGCGGTGCGTCCGCCGCAGGGTGCGCCCGCAGGTCTCGGCGATGGGATGCCTGGGATCGAGCGTTTCTTCGATCCCGATCGACTGGCGGAAGCGCTGGGCATCGGGCGCGCGAGTGCAGCGGATGTGCAGGGCATCGCATGGGACGGCGGACGCGCTGCATGGGCGGTCTCGCTGCCAGGTCGCCGAGTGTTCGTTCGCGGCGAGAGTCTGCTGCCCGTCGGCATCGATTGGCTCGATGCATCGGGGGAGGTCGCGGCGAGTTGCGCGCTCGGCGCGTTCGAGTGGTTGCGGAGTGAGCAGGCGATCGCTGCGACGGAGTCCTCGAAGCCGCTCGTTCCCACGCGCATCCGCGTCGAAGTCTGGAACGCGGGACGCACGCGTGCGCAGGGCACCCCCGATGGCGTTCTGCAACTTGCCGCGGCGGAACCGACGGACGCATCGGCTCGCCTGAAGCCGCAGATGTTCTCGTGGGACGATGTCCGCGGTTCGACGCGGCCGGAGGTGATCGTCGCGTGGGAGTGATGGCGTGGATGGCATCGTGTGCGCTTCGCGCCTGCCGCGCGTTCGCCGGCCTGCGAGCGGGCGTCACTGTTGGCGCGTTGCTCGTGGGTCCTGCGCACGCGGATGCGCCGCGTGAACTGGTCGCTGCGAGCAGCGGATCGCATGTGTGGGTTGCGGTACCGATCGATGGTGGCTGCAGGCTCGTGCATCACGCGTCCGCGATGGAAGGGGCGTTCTGCCGCAGCGTGGTGCAACTGGAACGCACTCCGCAGGCACTTGTCGCATCGGGTTCGACGCTGACGATCATCCTGCCTGCCACGGGTCAGCCTGCGAGTCACGCGGTGTTCGCACTCTCCACCGAGCGCAATCCGGCAACGGGCGCATTCTTCTATCGCCCCGCCGGACGACTCGATGTGCTGGCAAGTGCGCCCAGTACTGGCGCCTTCGCTGGGGCAGCGACGGACGGCAGCGGCGTGTGGCTGATGCAGCAGGATTCGCCGATGTCCTTGTTGCGTTTGGAGCCAACGGACTGGGCTGTGGAGCCACTTCCGATCGAGCGCACTGGCGCGCTGCTGGTGACATGGCCGGATGGCGCGGGGCAAGGACCTGCACTTGTGTCGGCGGACGGCGGCGACCTGCTGCTGTGGCAGAGGCGAGCCGTGTCCGATTGGCGCGAGACCCGCTGGCCCGGCGCGGCACGCGAGGGATGGTCGCTCGTGACGGGTTCGTCACGGCCCACACTTCTTCTTCGCGAGAGTGGTGGACTTCGCATCCTCTATCCGACGCCGACGGGAGTGCGCATGCTGGCAACGATGGCGGTCCCGGCAGACCCATGGGCGCTGGTCGGTGTGGGCGACGGGCTTCGACTAGTCACGGCAGCAGCGGATGGTGTCGTGCGCGTGGCGCCGATCGATCCGCTGACAGGATCAGCGGGCGAGGCGGTTGCACTGGAGCCGCAGCCGACGACCACGAGCTTGTGGCTCCATCTGCCGATCATCGGCGCAGTCACGATCGCGATGCTGTTGGCGGGTTTCATCATTCGCCCGCCCATGACGGCACCGCGACAACTTCCGCCAGAGTGGATGCCGCTGCCGATGGCGCGACGTGCACTCGCGCTGCTGATGGATCTGCTGCCGGGCGCTGGCGTTTCATTGGTGGTCACGGAGTGCCGAGTCGGCGATCTCCTGGTGATGCCAGCGTGGACGCCGGACATCGGGCAGTCCGCGCCCGCCGCTTGGATGCTTGCGGTGACGACGGTGTGGTGCCTGTTGTTCGAGACGCTTCTTTCGACCACGCCGGGAAAGCGCCTGATGGGTGCACGCGTGCTTGCCATCGGGACGGAGGGGCCACTCGAGTCTGCAGGGGCGGCGCGGCGGGCAGGCAGGGCACTGCTCAAGGGCGTCGTGCTGTTCGCGCCCGCCCTGGGATTCCTGGCGTTCGTCCATCCGCTGCAGCAGGGGCTTCCAGAAACGCTGACGCGCACGATTGTGGTGCGCGCGCGACCGCAGCGCGGGTGAAGCGTGAGGATCGAACGGCGCTGCGCCAGTCGTTACTTCGCGGCGATGCGCGGCGAGTGCCAACCACCCGCGGGGAGCAGTGACTCGTTCGCGATCTCCGGCCCCCACGACCCAGGTTCGTAGGGGTGCACGGGAACCACGGAGCCGAGCACATTGTTCACGATGCGCCAGCACTCATCCACGCCATCGGCGCGTGCGAAGAGCGTGCCATCGCCGCGGAGCGCATCGCCGAGCAGCCGCTCGTACGGGGTCATTTCATCGTGCTGCTGATCGATGGCAAGAAGTTCGAGCGGTTCGCCGACCATGCGCTCACCGTCCACTTTCACCTCGGCGTTCAGTCCGACCTCAATGCGCGGCGTCAGTTGGAAACGGAAGCAGTTGTGTGACGGTGGCACGGGTTCGCTGAAGACCACTTGCGGCGGACGGTGTAGTTCGACTCGAACCTCCGTCGCGCTGCACGGCATGTGCTTGCCCGCGCGGATGTAGATCGGTACTCCGGACCAGCGCCAGTTGTCGATCTGCAGGCGGACGGCGGCATAGGTCTCCGTCGTCGAGTCGCTCTTCACGCCAGGTTCCTCAAGGAAACCGCGGAACTGCCCGCGAACGAGATCCGTCGGCTTGAGGGTTCGAACCGCACGGAAGAGCTTGACCTGTTCGTCGCGTGTGCGTTCCGTGTCCTGCCAATCGGGTGCCTCCATGCAGAGGAAGCCGAGCACCTGCATGAGATGGTTCTGCACCACATCCCGCAGCGCTCCCGTCGCGTCGTAGAACGAGCCGCGACCCTCCACGCCGAACGACTCCGCCATCGTGACCTGAATCTGCCGAATGTGGTGACGGTTCCAGATCGGTTCGAGGAATGCGTTGGCGAATCGGAAGTAGAGGATGTTCTGCACAGCCTCCTTGCCGAGATAGTGGTCAATGCGGAAGACCGAGCGTTCGTCGAAGACTTCATGCAAGTGCGTGTTGAGCGCTGCGGCGCTCGCACGGTCATGACCGAAGGGCTTTTCCACGACGACCCGTGCACCCGCCGCGCAACCGGACTTGGCGAGATTCCCCGCAACCATGCCGAACAGTGACGGCGGAATCGCCAAGTAATGCAGCGGTGCCTTTGCATCGCCGAGTGCTTGACGCACCTGCGCGAAGGTCTTCGGGTCGGCGTAGTCGCCATCCACATACCGAAGCAACGAGCAGAGCTTCGTGAACGCCGCCTCATCCACGCCGCCTCCAAAGCGGGTGATGCCATCGCGCGCGCGCTCCTTCAACTGGTCGAGCGTCATGCCGCTCTTGGCGACGCCGACCACGGGAACGCTGAGTGCGCCGCGGCGAACGAGTGCTTGCAGCGCCGCAAAGATCTTCTTGTGTGCAAGGTCACCCGTTGCACCGAAGAACACGAGCGCGTCGGAGGGCGCGGAAGCAGACATGGCTCAGTGCGCCCTTTCGTTGTCGGGTTTTTCGAGATGTCCGCCGAAGCCCATGCGCATGGCAGAGCAGACCTTGTTGGCGAAGTCCGCATTGCCGCGGCTTGCGAAGCGGTCCATGAGCGCTGCACTGAGGACATGGGTCGGGACACCCTCATCGATCGCAGCAAGAATCGTCCATCGACCCTCGCCCGAATCGGACACTCGCCCGGCGAAGCGTGTGAGATCCTTGTCGCCGGCGAACGCCTGGGCGGTGAGGTCGAGCAGCCATGAGGCAATCACGCTGCCGCGGCGCCACACCTCCGTGACCTCGGCGAGATCAAACTGGTACTGGTAGTTCTCGGGATCGCGCAGGGGAGTGGTCTCCGCATCCTGTTCGCGCGTGTGCAGCCCGGCATCGGCATGCTTCAGGATGTTGAGCCCCTCGGCGTAGGCAGCCATGATCCCGTACTCGAGGCCGTTGTGGACCAGCCTCACGACGTGTCCCGCCCCGTTTGGACCACAGTGGAGGTAGCCCTGATCCGCGGTGCCGCGCGAGGCGCGGCCCGGCGTGGGAGGGGCAGCCGCCTTCCCCGGCGCGAGGGCCGAGAAGATCGGGTCGAGGCGGGCCACGACCGCACT
>SXGR01081155.1_pt1 | contig 12721 bp, 11 predicted proteins | sample 3174711 | NCBI WGS metagenome assembly SXGR01 (sample SAMN11356860, study PRJNA531348) | freshwater metagenome | isolation source: freshwater sample F1-60 | place: China: Fuxian Lake, Yuxi | collected 2017-12-25
GCTGCGGGGCGATAACGAACTCATCACGGTCGGCGAGCGGACCAACATTCAGGATCTTTCGATCCTGCATACCGATCCGGGCATCCCGATTACGTTGGGCAGCGACGTTACGATCGGCCACGGTGTCGTCCTTCACGGGGCAACCGTCGGCGACAACACCGTAATCGGCATGGGCGCGACGCTCCTCAACCGCTGCCGGATCGGCAAAAACTCGATTGTCGGCGCGCATGCGCTCATCCCGGAAGGGAAGGAATTCCCCGACAATTCGCTTATCGTCGGCGTGCCGGGTAAGGCCATCCGCACAATTGCGGACGATCAAACCCAAATGCTGACGCTGAATGCGAAAATCTATTTCGACCGCTGGCAGCGCTACCAGCACGAGTTGAAACTCGTCACGGAATAATTGCGTCAAGGCACGATGGTCCAGCTTCCATCCGGCTGGCGGCAGGCATGGCCGCTCGAGGTTTCCTGACGCCCGCCGCCGATGGAAAGGCGTTGCGAATAGGTGGCGCAGCGGAAACCGTCCTCGTCGGCGTAATACTCGCCCACGAGGAAATCGCCGTAATGCCCATTGCGCGGATTGTTCCAGCCCCAGGTGCCATTCTGAAGGTTGGAATTGAGCCCGTCGTAATAAGCCCTGTAAGCGTAGCTCCGATCCGCGCAGTCGAGGCCCTGGATAAGCGCGGCGCCAAAAGCCCCGGAAAGAATAATGCCGCCTGCCTGAGAGGGGCCGTTGCCGCGCCCGGGTAGCCCGCCGATGACAGAGCCGGACATGATCCCCGCCGGGTCCTCGCGCATCCGGCATTCCCGGTAGAAAAGATCGTCATTGAATCGATAGACACCGGAATAGCGTTGGCGCCAGATTTCGTCGCGGCCTGCAAAGGGCGGCGGTGGCGGCGCTCCGTTGGGAGGCGGCGGTGGCCTGCGAATATCGGGCTCGGGGCTAAGAACGGGGCGGTCGTCATAGCGGCGGCCCTGACGCCCGTCGTCAAAGCCGGCGCGATAGCCTTCGCGAAACGCATCCTCATAATTGCGGTTGTATTCGTCTTGAGGGCCGCTTCCCGGCAGTCCTTGCGCCTTGGCTTGCAGCCATGCGCCAGCCGTAATCAGCATGGCCGCGACAATCGCCGCCTTGGTCCCTATCCGCCTCATGCTGCGATCCTCGCGCCTTAATTCAAAGAACATCGAATACATGATCCTTTGCGGCGCAAGGTTCATCGTCCCCCCGGCCTTTCGATTGATGGCAACGCTTGCTAAGAACGATACGACCTTTTTTGGAGGCTACCATGCGCGTCATTCGGATCGCCACTGTCGTTGCCGCCGCCGGCTTATGGGCGAGCGCCGCTTCGGCGCAGTCGATGAAGCAGATGATCGTCGGCACCTGGAACCTGAAGATCGCCGAGATCACTGCCGCGAACGGCAGCAAGACGCTTCCCTTCGGTCCGTCCCCCAAGGGGCAGGTCGTCTTCACCCAAGACGGGCATTTCTCGCAGGTGCATGTGTCGAGCGGGCTGCCGAAAATCGCGGGCAACAATCGCCTCAACGGAACGGATGCGGACAACCGCGCCATCGTGCAGGGAACGCTATCGTTCTTCGGCACCTATTCGGTGGACGAGGGAAAAAAGACGGTGACCTTCAATATCGTCGCGAGCACCTATCCGAACGCGGAGGGCACTTCTCAAACCCGAACCATCGACAAGCTGACGGCGGACGAATTCGTCAACACCAACCGCGGCGCGGCGCGCGATGGGCCAGCGGCGGCGGCCAATTACTACACGCGGGCGAAGTAACACTTGAGTTTGCTAATGCACGACGCGCCCCCTCCGTCTCGCCGCAGTTGCGGCTCGCCCCCCCCGCAAGCAGGGGAGGAAAATGGTGGGCATGCAAGGATATTTTCCTCCCCCGTTTACGGGGGAGGTCCGCCTGAAGGGCGGGGAGGGGGGATCGGCGTGGCCACAAGCGGTACGTTTCCGACATGAACAAGGACATCGAGGCAAGGCTTGCCTTCGCGCATACGCTTGCGGATGCGTCGGGCGCCGTCATCCGTCCCTATTTCCGGCGGCGCATCGATGTCGTGGACAAGGGGAAGGGCGCTTTCGATCCGGTAACGGAGGCCGACAGGCGCGCCGAGGAAGTCATCCGTGAACGGATCGAACGGGAATTTCCGGACGATGCGATCCTGGGCGAGGAATATGGCGCGAAGGAAGGGCAAAGCGGTTATCGCTGGCTGCTCGATCCTATCGACGGCACGCGCGCCTTTATCGCCGGTGTTACCTTGTGGGGAACGCTGATCGCGCTCGAACACGCGGGACGCCCCGTGTTCGGCATTATCGACCAGCCGGTCCTGAACGAGCGTTTTGCCGGCGCTGGCAGCAAGACAAGCCTAACGACGCCGGAAGGGACGGTCGCGCTCCGGGCTCGCGAATGCGCGCGTCTCGCCGATGCGACCGTCATGACAACGCATCCTTTTGCCTATTTCACGCCGGAAGAAATGACGCGCTTCGATCAGGTGGCGAAGAAAAGCCGGTTAAGCCGCTACCACGGCGATTGCTACGCTTATGGACTGCTCGCGATGGGCTTTGTCGATTGCGTTGCCGAGGCGGGACTGAAGGAATGGGACACGGCGGCGCTCATTCCGATCGTGGAGGGTGCGGGCGGCATCATCACCGATTGGAACGGGGCGCCCGTCGCTGGCGGTGGACGTGTGCTCGCCTGCGGCGATGCGCGCGTGCATGCCGAGGCGGTGAAGCTGCTCGGCGGCATTCAGGGTTAAATGTTGGGCGTTAAGCCCGTTGAAAGCCTCGCTATTGGAAGCTGCTATAGGTTCGCCACATTCCTGACGCGGCGTCATGCTCAGTTGCTGGCAACTATAGGATTCTTATGGAGTTTTGGATTTGACATTGGGTTTCGGTGGCGTTCGCCCAGAGCGGGACCGGAAAAAGCATCGCCTCCTGGCTTCGGTGGCCGCCGTGGGTGTGCATGTCATCGTGTTCGCCGCCGTGTTCTTGTTCGTCGAACGCCCATCCTCCCCTGTCAAACCTTCGTATGTTCCGATCAGTATGGTTGACCTCAAGACTCCCCGCTCCCCGGAAGCGGCGGAGACAGAGGATAGCAAGCCAGAAATGGCCGTTGAGCCCACGTTCCAAGCATCGGAATCCATCTCCCAGGTGGTTGTTCTCGATATCGCGCCCGTTCCGGACGTTTCGGATATCTTGAGCGAATCCCAACTCGCCGGTGCGGCGAGCGCTGGTGAAGCGAGTTTAGGCGGAGGCGAGTGCGACACGGCGGGTTTGTTGCAGCGCGCGTTGCGGCGCGACCCGTTGGTGCGCCAAGCCGTGGAGGAAGCCGACCGCTTGGGTAAGTCCATCATGCTCTGGAATGGGGACTGGGTGCAGACCGGCGGACAGGAAGGAAAGGGCCTGGCAGTCGTTCGCCAGGCCGTCATGTGGGAGGTGGCGTTCGCGCCGGCGACCTGCCGCAACAAGCCAATGCACGGGCTGGTGCTCCTGTCCCTGTCGGACGGGGACACGCGCTTCGCTATAGGCGGCGAGGATTGGCGCTGGTCGGATCTCTTGGTTGTGCCGGGGACAGCGCCTGCCCGCTAAGTCAGTGTGGCGTCCAACGGAGATGCAGAAGAAAGAGGCCGTACCCCGGTGCGCCAGGGTACGGCCTTGGTCCGTTAGGACATCACAATCAACACCACGCGCCGGTTCTGCGCACGGCCAACGCGGGTCTTGTTGTCCGCCGCCGGTTCCTGCTCGCCGAAGGAGATGGTGGCCATCCGGTTCAGCGGCACGCCTTTTCGGTTCATGAACAGCCGCACCGCCTCGGCCCGCTGCTCGCCCAACCTTCTGTTGAACAAGTCAGGTCCCGCCGAATCGGTGTGACCCTGAATTTCCACATAGACATTGCGATTGTCGCTCTTCAGCCTGTCAACGAGCGCCATGAGCCGTTGTTCGGCTTCCGGCGAAAGCCTGGAGCTGTCGAGCGGAAACTTCACCGAATCGTCCGACAGTGCGACCGAGTAGAGGAATTTGCCCTCGGCCAGCTTGCCGGCGGCCGTGGCGCGGTCGAGCGCCTCCCTGGTGGATCGATCGAGTTGGCCGAGCTGGTTCTGGTGCTGGTCAACCTGGGTCTGCGTGGCTTGGACCCTGGATTCCACTTGCGCTATGTGGGAGTTCACTTCCGCCCTATGCATTTCCACGGTCATGTTCACGTATTCCTTGGTCGCGCAGCCGCTAAGACCGAGAGCTATAGCCGTGGCGGCGAAAACGCCGAGATTCTGCCTTTGCATGAGATTGTTTCCCTTGTTCCCTTATGTCCTGAATATAAAATCTACGAATACTTTTTGGTAAAATTGCGATGTTAACCAGAAGACTTTTTCAGCCCTTCCTGCAGGGACAGGAGACGCCGGATATTGTGCAGTTGCTTAGGGTTAAAGAGGTCATGCTCCCCTTCCGGCATCTCGGGAAGAGTTATCCCGCCTTGCCGGTAAAGCCGCGCGCGGGTTTTTCCCCGGCGGGCGCTCGGGGTGGCGAGGCGAAGGGAACGGCGCTCTTCAATTGCTCGTCCACGAAGGCATCGAATCCCGCCCAGAATTGGGAGCGGATGGCATCGTTCTCCATCAGGATTTCATGCTCGGAATTCTCGATCTCGACATAGCGCGCGTTGGGGAGGCGTTTGGCGTAGTCGCGGATCGGCGCCGTTTTGACGATGCGGTCTTTGCCGGCGCCGAAGATCAAGACCGGGGTTTTGATGGCTTCCGGGAAACCGTGCCGCTTGATGCGCCGCATCGATTGAAACGCCGCCCCGAGCCAGCCGATCGTCGGGCCGAAGACCCTCAAGAAAGGCTGCTGTTTGAGGACGGCCTTGCTCCGCTCGAACCGTTCTCTGTCGGACGTGCAGAGATTGTCCTCGAACGCGACCTTCAGGGGATCGCGGTCTTCAAGGCCGAAAATCATGCGCGTCGAAGGGCGGCGCAGATTCATGGCGGTGGCAACCCAGGAAGCGACTTCCGGCGAATATTTGCCGGTATCGATTTCCAGCAACGGCGTCGTCAGCGCAGCGCAGGCAATGCGGCGCGGATGCTCGTGCAGGAACCGCAAGAGGATATGCGCGCCCATCGAATGGGCGAGCGCTATGACGGGAACGGGATTCTTGCGCAGGAGCGGCTCGACCGCTTGCAGCATGAGCGCGGCGAGATCGCGGTCGTATCCTTCGAAACTCGCCACATGGCTTGCGCGATTGCCCGCGCGTCCGCGTTCCGAGGCGCCTTGGCTCCGCCAGTCGAGGCTGACGGCCACAAATCCGCGCGCGTTCAGTTCCCCTGCCACTTCGGCGTATTTTTCCAGGAACTCGGACATGCCGTTGAGAAGCACGCAGATGGCGCGCGGCTCTTTTCCTTCGGGAAGCTCCCAGATCCCGGCGCGCAAATGAATCTTGTCCGGCGGAAAGACGGTGGTGATGCGGAAGGCTTGGGTCACGGGCAGCGATTCCGAAACATCATCGGTGAAGCATTTGGAATCATGGCCCGATATGAGCATTTGGGCCTAGGAACGCAACGCCAAATTTCAAGGGCTTGAAGGCACAAATCGCTTTCCCATGTCCTCCACGACGCGAGGGCCGCGTGGTTCTCGTGTCGAGTTCCGGCCTCTTGAGGCGGAACTCTCTCTTTAACACTTCGCTCACCTAGGAGGTTGTGAACCATGCGTAGTTTCGATCTTACCCCGCTTTTCCGTTCCACCGTCGGCTTCGACCGTCTGGCCGAGATGCTGGACTCCGCCGCCCAATACGATTCCTCGGTTTCCTACCCCCCGTACAACATCGAGCGCACGGACGAGAACCACTACCGGATTACGCTCGCCGTCGCCGGATTTGCCGAGAAGGACATGACCCTAGAGGTCAAGGAGGGTGTTCTCTCCGTCCAGGGCCGCCGCGAGGGCGAGAAGGAATCGCCCGCCAGGCAGTATCTGCATCAGGGCATTGCCGGGCGCAGCTTCGAGCGGCGCTTCCAATTGGCGGAGAACGTCGAAGTTCGCGGCGCCGCCCTCGAGAATGGACTGCTCCATGTCGATCTGGAACGGATCATTCCGGACGAGAAGAAGCCGCGCCGCATCGTCATCGGTGCAAAACCCGAAGGCAGGATCATCGAGGCCAAGAAGGCGGCTTAAGCTCCAAACGTCACCGGAAAGCGCGCCCGCCAACGGGCGCGCTTTCTGTTATCCGCTGCGCAAAATATTGTCTTCGTATTGGCTTAGGCACTTCCGGTCCCATAGTTACTTGGTTAAATTCCGCGCCAGGGGACTTGGTCGAATCGAACCGGAATGCCGAACTGGATTTCTTCCATCCGACTGCCGCGCCTTGCCAAACGCACCGCGAGCCAGCCGGCCGCGCTGAACGAGCTGCGCCAGCATTTCGACAACATCGCCGCCGGTTTCGGTCCGACGCCCACGGATATCGCGGTCGAACCCGCGAATCTTGGTCAGATCAAAGGCGAATGGGTACGCGTCGCGGGTAGCGACCCGGGACGAGTGATCCTTTACCTCCACGGCGGGGATTCATCTCCGGTTCGGCGGAAGCGTACCGGCCCCTGGTTGCCAAGCTATGCCGGGCCGCCGATGCCATGGCATTTTCCGTCAATTATCGACTCGCGCCGGAGTTTCCGTTTCCCGCCGGTTTGCGCGATGCGGTGGATTGCTACCGGACGATGATCTCAAAGGGAATTTCTCCCGAATCCATAGTGCTCGCGGGTGACGGGGCGGGGGGAGGCCTCGCTTTCGCGACGATCCTCGGCATAAGAAATGCCAATCTTCCCATACCCGCTGCCTGCATTGCGATGTCCCCATGGGCGGATTTGACCCTCTCGGGCTGGTCCATCCTTCAGCATCAAGAGCTGGACACGATGCTGAGCTGGGAAACCCTGTTCGTCAGCGCCCGGCATTATCTCAAAGGCTCCAATCCGGGCGATCCTTACGCCTCGCCCGCGCTGGGAAATTTGCGCGATTTTCCGCCCATCATGGTGCACGCCGGAAGCCTCGAATTGCTGCGCGACGATGCGTCCCGTCTCGGCGAGCTTGCCGCGAAGGCCGACGTACCCGTGTCGATCGAAGTCTATGACGGCCAGCCGCATCTGTTTCAGACGGGTTCGGGGTCGGATGCGAAAGTTTCCGTTGCGAGACTGGGACAGTTCATCAAGTCCCGCGCCACCGAGATTCGTATTCCCCCAGAGGCCAAGAAAGCGCAAATCCGGCGTTAAGTGTGTACCAGCGCGGCGAGCGCGGCGCAGAATATTTTCTCGTCTCCGGAAAAGAACGCGGCATTCAGATCGGCCCTGGCGACGATGTCCAGGCACTGTTCCCGCCAGGCCGCATCCTCGATCAACCTGACCGCCTGCCGGATATAGTCGTCGACGGTTAAGGCGGCGAGTTCCCCCGGCAATCCGATGCGGGCGAAATAGGCCCCGTCCGCGTGGGCATGCGCTTCAGGCCCATCGAGACAGACGCCAGGAAGTCCGAGTTCGAACGCATCGATAATGCTGTTCATGTTCCCATAGGGAAACGGCGACAGGAAGAAATCACAACGGGCAAGCCGTTCCACATAGGCCTCATGCGTCATTTCCTCGAACACGGTCGCGTTCGGGATGCGCTTTCCGATTGCCTCTGCGAGCGCCGCATAGGAAAGGCCGCTCGCGCCCAAGGGGAAGAAGTGAAATTCCGCGGAATTGTGCGTCCTCTCCGCGATAGCGGCGATGGCGTCGAACAGACGCGGATTGAGCTTCATGATGGAGCCGGGAATGGCGACGCGGACCGTTCGATCCTTGGGAAAGCCAAGGGGCTTGCGCATGGCGCGGCGTGTAAGCGGCATGCCGGCCGGAGGAACGGCGATGACTTTTTCCGAAAAGACGCTTTCCGAGCCCACGAAGTCCTTCGGCAGAACGAAGTAGTCCATCGCCGGGCTCATTGTTGTCGCGGTATGCCCGAACGACACGCACTGGACGGGCGCAAGCCGCAAAGATGCCAGCGCCACGAAGGCCGGGACCATGCCTACGCCGGTGTAGAAAACGAGCGCGGGTTTGCGCGCGCGGATGATTTCGGAGAGTTTGGCGGCGGCATCGAAGACGCCGGTTCCGGCCACCGGCAGGCATTCGTCGAACAGCGTTTCGATCTCCGTACCTTTCGGGTCCGGGTAAACCGCGCCCAAGACGAAAAACCGCTCCCGCAAGGATGCGACCGCCCGCGCGTGGGTCCGATAAACCGAATGACCCGGCCGCAGATTCTCGGCGACGACAATTGCGACCGGTTTGCCGTTCGAGTTCGATGCTTCGCCGGTCCATTCGACGCAGCCCGCCTCCAGGCAAGTACGCCTGAGCTGAAGCATAAGCGTCCGTTTGATCGCGTGCTTTTCTTCCGTCACCGCATAGCTGCAATGCATATAGGCGTCTGCCGCGCGCGCGAGCGAGGTATGCGAAAGCCGGATATCGGCCAACGCGTTAGGCAGCCATTCCAACAGGCGTTCGCGCGCGCGGAACGCGTTTTCGTTAAAGACGCAACGCGCCGCGAGGTAATGGAGAAAGGCTGGCGCGGCCGAACCGGGATCGGGGTTCCACAGAGCATCGAATTCGAGTGACGGGGAATCGAGGGCCGCCAAAACGAGTTTTTTCCTGGCATTGAGCTGTTCTGTTGGCGCGTTCCCCGCGCCTGCCAAGGAAAATATGAGATCGAGCCAGCGGTGGTGAATGACGAGATGCTCATATTCCTCCGGCGAAAGCTTGAGCGCCGGATCGCAAAGAACCTTCGCGAATGAAGCGGCAAATCGGCGCGCGATTTCCCGAACGTCCTCCTTCCCGCCGACACCGACGATGCCTGTATCGATCCCGTCGAGCCGCCCGAACTGCGCATCGAGCGAATACAGGATCGTAAGCGCCGTTCTGAGCGCGGCTCCATGGTCTCCCATTGCGGCGTCGTTTTCGAATTTCGTCAGGGAAGGCCATGCGGCGAGGGCGGCGGCGCGAATGTCGCGCGCCTCGCTATCGGACGGTTTCAGCGCCAGCGCCCGGTCGCAACTGGCAATAGCCTCGCCATAGCGGCCGAGGGCGCAGAGAATGCGGGCGCGATGGCTCCAGACTGCCGGGATGGCCGGGGAAAGCGCGGCTACGCGGTCGAAACTCGAAAGCGCCTCGGCATATCGGGAAAGGCTCGCAAGCAGGCTGCCGCGATTGAAGATAGCCTCCGCGTAATCCGGCTTCAGCGAAATCGCCGCATCGAATGCGGCGAGCGCCTCATCGGCGCGATTGAGTTTTGCGAGCATGCAGGCGCGGTTATAGACCGTATCGGCGGCTTGCGGCCTGAGCTTCGCCATTTCGCCGAAGAGCTTTTCAGCGCCGGCGACATCGCCACTCTGGTAGCGAATGGCTGCAAGTCCTTGCAGAGCGTCGAAATTGGCGGGTTCGGAAGCAAGGATGGCGGAATAGATCCGGGCCGCATCCGGCAATCGTCCGGCACGGCGCAGATGCAACGCCTGTTCCAAGGAACCGTCGGTCATAAAAGCTAGGACTTAGCCGCGCCCGATTATAAGGCCCGAAGCTTGCCTGTATATGAGCCGTATTCGTTAGAACGATGCGGCGGCGCCGTAACGGGTTTCGTCGAACAGAGCATCGACAGCGGCATCGAGCGAGAGCTTGACCCCTTGCAGCACCGCGCCCTGGAAGTCCGTGGCTTTGAGATTGGCGCCGGTGAAATCGGCATAAGCAAGGTCGGCTTCGGCGAACACGGCTTGACGCAGATCCGCGCTCCTGAAGTCGGCATAGCGCCCGTCGGCGCGCTCGAGGCGCGCGGGGAGGAGCCGTTCATTGCTGATCAGCAGGGGCCCTAGATTGGCATCGCGCAGATCGGCCTTGGAAAGCTTCGCATTCCTGAGGTTCGCGCCTCTAAGGTCGGCGCCCGAAAGATTGGTGGAGCGCAAATCGGCCCCTTCGAGTTGGGCGCCCTGTAGCCGCGCTCCGGACAGGTCGATCCCGTATAAGACCGCGTTGGGCGCGATAAGGGCGGTAAGCACCGCGCGAGAGAGGTTCTTTAGAGGGCGCAAATCCATCCCGGTCAAATCGGCCGGCCGGCCCTCTCTTCCATCCGTGTTCACCCAACGCGCATGCGAGGCGAGCAATTGCTCGGGCGTTTCGGGCAGATCGGAAAGCGCCTTGCCGTTCAAGGATTCGGTCAGGGTATCCGACATATCGGCCCCATCCAAAGTTGCGAATTCGAGCTTAGTCCCGACCAGAACCGCTCCCTTGAGATCGGCGCCCGCAAGGTCGCAGCCGCGAAGATCGGCGTTTTCGAGATTGGCGCCGGAAAGCTTGGCGCGGCGCAAATTGGCCCTGGTCAAACGGCAATCCTTGAGGATCGCGTCGGTGAAGTCCGCCTGGGTGGCGATGCCGCCTTCCAAGCGGGCCCGTTCGAGATTGGCCGAAGAAAGCAGAGCGCCCGGCAGCTCGGAGGGGCCGATGTCGTGATGCAGGACCTGCAACTCGCCCTTCTTGCCCTTTTCCGCGATTTTTCCCTCGCGCAGATCGGCTTCGTATAGATCCGCGCCGATCAGATTGGCGCCGCGCAACGAAACGCCGCGCAAATCCGCCCGGCGCAGCGAGGCTCCCGACAAATTGGCGCGCTTTAAGGAGGCGCCGAAGAAATTAGCCGAGTCGAGCCGGGCGCCCGAAAAATTGGTTTCCTCGAGATAAGCCCCGGTGAAATCGGCGTCCGATAAATTGCGGCCCGAAAGGTCCATGCCGGAAAGATCGCAAAAGGCGAAGACCGCCCGCGCTCCGCCCATGCGTCCCGAATAAAGCAGTTCATGGCGCGCGGCCGCGGCGGCAACCTGCTGTTCGGTCAGCTTGATGCATTGGGAACGGCGCGATTTTTGCTGATCGGTCATGGGCCCCACGGCGATATTTGTTATCGGTGGATATTGCCGTTTGCCGCCTAACCCGCCGTTAATCGGAAGCGTTTTTTACGGGAAGCCCGCTTCGGCCGTAACCGGGCTTGCCGTGACCGGTAACGCGTGGCACGTTAGCCTTAAGGACCGGAGTGTCCTGCTAGGGGAAAACCGCGTAAATCCGGTTGATTGGAGTTGGTCTTGAGACGCAATAGGTTAATTTACGGCGTGTTGATGGCAAGCGCCGCGGGTTCGGCGTTGGCGGACGATCTGACTGTCGTCGGAAACACGAATACGACACCTCTTTTCACCAACAACGCCGCGAATGGGACGGCCGGCAATATTACGCTCCCGGCATCGACGCTGGTGTCGGTTGCCGTTCAAGACCCGGCGCTGACGATCAACTCCAACAACAGTGTCATCAATGGCGGCACTCTGCAGAATTCCTTTACCGGCGGCGGAGCCGTCGGGGTGCGCATTCTGGGAGGCAATACAGGCAGTTACACCCAACAGCTACGCGGTGTCGTCAATGTAACCGGCAGCGGCACAGGCAACTCCGGTATTCTCGTCGAGGGCAGTACGCCATTTACCGGCACGATCGACCTTCAGTTGAACTCCGCCAGATTCTCGCGAGGAGTGGGTGGTGTCGCCCTCAATGTCAGGGCGCCCGTCATCGGCAATATCAAGGCCGATGGAACCATTAACGGATTCGACGAAGGCGCCAACGGGATCTTCATTGCCGCCCCCGTGACCGGTCAAGTGTCGATCGGGGGTACGGTTTTCGTTGCCGCGTACGGCACGTCCGCTCAGTTTTCCGCGTCCCTTATAGACCCGCTAACCGGTTCGGCTTTGGCGGTCGGTTCCAGCGTTACCGGCGGCATTATTATCCAGGGACCAGGGGGCATCGGTTCGGTCATCCCGCGCGGCTCTCTTCAGTCCACGAGTTTGCGTCCCACCTTCGAGATCGCTTCGGGCGCCGCCGGTGCCGCCGTGGGCAACATCACCATTGGGATGAACTCCACGGATCTGTTCACGCCCAGTTTCAGCCTTATCAACAGGGGCAGTGTCACCAACAGTGAAAACGACCCCGGGATTTCCCCGCTGGGGCTAAGGATAGGCGAGAGTTCGGCCACTGCTCCGGCGCATACCGTGACCCTGACCGGAGGCTTCTACAATCGCGGTCAGGTTTCGGTGCAGGGGCGAAGCGACAATTTGTTCGCATCGCGCGCAGCCGCGGCGCTCACCAACGCGACCTCCATCGAAATCGGGGGCGGAGCCCGATTGTTGGATAGCGGCTCCCGCGCGGGCCAGTTACAGACCGGCTCGACTGACAGCAGCATTGTGCTCGATGCGGGGGCCAGCTCGATCGACGATTTCTATACGAGCATGACCGTGTTTTGGAACGGTCAGGAACGGCTTATCACCGATTACAACGGTTCCACCAGGACCGCGACCATCGGCGCCTTTAGAAACTCGGCGGCGACCTTCACAGGTACGCCTGTGACTGGCAACGATTTTCAAATCAAGTCCGCGGCTTTACGCAATGACGGGGGGATTTTGGGACTCGTCAACGGCACGCAGCCTAGCACCGTTACGGGCCTTCTTATTCAGCCCCACGGCAACGTTCCAAGCTTGATCAATTCGGGAACGATCAAGACCGAAGCCTATTCCTCGCTGTCCACGACAAGCAATCTGGTTGCCTACGGCATTCGCGATCAGTCGGGAACGCTGACGCAGATCACGAATACGGGCACGATCCTCGCTCTGGCGGGTTTTAACCCCACCGGCCTTGCTGCCC
>SXGR01379878.1_pt1 | contig 12718 bp, 11 predicted proteins | sample 3174711 | NCBI WGS metagenome assembly SXGR01 (sample SAMN11356860, study PRJNA531348) | freshwater metagenome | isolation source: freshwater sample F1-60 | place: China: Fuxian Lake, Yuxi | collected 2017-12-25
GGCTTTACTTGCTGCCGGGCTTGGTTGCGGGAATGGCCGCGAGGTCTGGAGGCAAGTTCAGGGGATCAAAGGTTTCCACATCGAGTCGGATCAGAGGGATTAAGGGAACGCCGAGATCCAAGGTACCATCGGAACGGTCCACCACCATGGACACCCCCACTACGGAACCCTGAAGACCTTGGACAATCTGGACTGTCTCGAGGGCCCGCCCACCCTTGGTGACCACATCCTCAACCACCAGGCACCGTTCTCCAGGTTGGATTTTGAACCCCCGCCGCAAAACGAGCGTGCCGTTTTCCTTTTCGGCGAAAATGAAACGGCAGCCCAGTTGCCGAGCCACCTCTTGACCGATAACGAGGCCACCCATGGCTGGAGCGATGACCGTTTCAACTCCGAGGGAACGCACCTTTTCAGCCAAGGCGGCCCCAAAAAGTTCCACCAGCGGCATTTGCTGGAGGGCCAAGGCGCACTGAAAGAACTGTCGGCTGTGGAGGCCGCTGCGAAGGATGAAGTGTCCGTCCAGCAGGGCACCGGTTTGCCGGAACAGGGAGAGGGCTTCCTGGTTGGTCATCGGTGTTGAGAATGACCGGGTGGTTGGCCTGGAACGAGCGGAAATCCTTGGGTTCCTCGCTGTTTGCAGTTGAAAAGGGGGTGGTGGCTTGACGGCCACACGATGATGCGAAATTTAAAAATATCTACGACTGGAGGGATGCCGGGGAAGCCAGAACCCCCACCTCACCTGAGCACCTCCGAGGTAGGGCGATTTCTCCGAAAGCGCCACGTCCGCAAACACAGATCACCACAGAGATCGGACCACCGAAAGGGACAGAGATACGGCACTCTCCATGGCAGGCAATTACGACGGGCAGTACCACGGGAGACGAACCGCTCGGAGCTCGGTCCCTACCGGGGAGGTGGCAGCCGGGTCTGGGGTGCCGCTGGCGGAGGGTCCAGGCCGGGAGGCCTGCCAATTTGGTAGGGACGGTGTCTCACCGTCCATTCCCTAGGCTGCCGGGCAAGGTGCGTGGGTAATGTAGGCCGGGTCCCCCGACCCGGCGTCCGGGCACTGCCGAGCAAGATGGGATGGCCCGAGAGACTCGAGCCCTACCAGGGAGGTGGGGATGGCCCGAGAGACTCGAGCCCTACCAGGGAGGTGGGGATGGCCCGAGAGACTCGAGCCCTATCACGGAAGTCCGAGGACTACGTCCGGGGGTTGTTAGAAGATCCTCCGACAACCTCTGGGTGGCCAAAAACCAACTGTCAGTGCCGGATTAAAAACCACTAAAATGAGCGAGGAGCCAATCCTTGGGCCAATGGTAGTCGCCAATTGAAGGATTGCCGGTTGGACCCGCGGGTTCCTAGGCCGGATGGGCCTTGCCCCCCGGCGTGCATTACTTGGAAGCCGAAGGGCACAGGCTGCGGATTTCGCAGCCATTACAATCGGGAGACCGGGCCCCACAGCGCCGCCGGCCGTGCCAAATGAGCCAGTGACTGAAAAGGGTCCAATTGCTTGAGGCAACCCATTGCATGAGGTCCTCTTCGATTTTCTCAGGCTGCGTGTGAGTGGTGAGCCGCAAGCGTTGGGCCAGGCGGGCCACATGAGTATCCACCACGATTCCGGATTCGATCCCAAAGGCATTCCCTAACACCACGTTGGCAGTCTTGCGTCCCACGCCATCCAGGGCGAGCAAGGCATCCATGGATGGAGGTACTTGGCCGTCGTGCTGTTCTAGTAGCACTCGACAGCAGGACTGGATATTTCGAGCCTTATTGCGGAAAAGGCCAATGCTCCGCACGTCGAGAGTGAGCGTCTCGAGATCGGACTCGGCATAATCGCGGGCCGATCGGTATTTTTGGAATAGGGACTCGGTGACGATGTTGACCTGTCGGTCGGTGCACTGAGCCGAAAGAATGGTGGCCACCAGGAGCTCCAAGGGATTGGAGAACCGAAGTTCACAATGTGCCTGCGGATAAGTCGCTCGAAGGCTCTCTATTAAGGCATCGACCCGACGCTGCCGGGCCGTCGCAGACTCGCGGGGCATACCAGCAAGTCTTCCGCGAAAACTGCGCGGGTCAATCACGGCCTCCGGTCCCTCTCAAGATCCCGGTTGGATTTCTACGGATTGGCTCCATCGTGACCGTCAGATCTGCCTGAGCAGCTCAATTGCCTCCCACCATGTCCAAGATCCCTTCCGGTCATCCCGATGCCCTCGGCCCCGTCGCCCAGGGTCCTGCCACTCCCCGCCGTCGCCCGGTCCGGACCGAGAAGGAATCCTGGACCAAGCCGGGAGTTGCCGAGGTGGCTGCCCCATCCGAAAGCTTCACTTTCAAACTCAAGCCTCGAGAAATCGCACGGCATCTTGACCGCTTTGTCATCGGTCAGACCGAGGCCAAGAAGGTTCTCGGCGTGGCGTTGTGCGACCATTTTCAGCATGTGCGCATGACCCAGGAAGGGGTTGATGCCCCGTTCTACCAGAAGCAGAACGTCCTGTTGCTGGGTCCCACGGGCGTGGGTAAGACGCACCTCATCCGATCGGCGGCCGAACTCATCGGCGTCCCGTTCGTGAAGGCCGATGCCACTAAATTCAGCGAGACAGGCTACGTCGGCGGTGATGTGGACGACCTTGTTCGTGATCTCGTGCGCAAAGCGGGCGGCAATGTGAAGCAAGCCGAGCACGGCATCATTTATCTGGATGAAGTGGACAAGCTAGCGACCCGCGGCGAGGGCGGCGGTCGGGATGTTTCCGGTCGGGGTGTGCAGACCAATTTGCTCAAGCTGATGGAGGACGGTGACGTGCCGCTTGTCTCGCCCAATGACATGAACGCCCAGATCCAGAACGCCATGACTTCAATGCGTGGCAATGGATCGGCTCAACCCGAGACCATCAATACCCGGCACATCCTCTTTATTGTTAGTGGAGCATTTGCCGGCATGGACCAGCGCATCCGTTCCCGAATGCTGACGGCGGCCACCAGCGGTGCGGTTGGTGTGCCCTCGTCGGCTTCGAAAGTATCTCGGTTGAGCACCGATGAACTGTTTGCTGAGGCCATGACCAGCGACTTCATCCAGTATGGCTTGGAGCCGGAGTTTGTTGGCAGGCTCCCGGTTCGCGTGGCGTGCCATGGGCTGGACGCTGACGATCTCTTCAACGTCCTTCGCCGGAGCGAAAGTAGTTTGATCCGCCAGTATGAGCGGGCCTTCAGCGCCTATGGAATCGAAGTTGGTTTCACCGACGCTGGCCTGCGGAGCTTGGCCCGGATGGCCAGTCAGGAAAACACCGGGGCCCGGGGATTGATGACCGTGTGCGAGCGGGTGTTCCGGGATCTCAAGTTTGCCTTGCCGTCGAGCAAGGTCCGGAAGTTCGAAGTGACACCTGAATTGGTGGCCGATCCGCGAGGCACCTTACGGCAGTTGCTCAAGGGTGGTCGCTGAGCGGTCGAGGGAGTGTGGAATAAAATGGGGCCTGAATTTTTAGTTCGCTGGCCCACAATTACCTTCCCCTCAGCCCTCGATTTCGTCGGACGCGCCGATAAGGCCCGCCAAGAGCCCGCCCAAAACCGTGGCGATGGCTCCCACGATGGAGATAACTACCGGGAGTTCGAAGTTGAGCGCGATGGCCCAGATGTGGCCTCCGCCAATGGACAGTCCCAAGCAGCCGAAGATGAGAAGCGTCTTCATGAAGTGAAAAGGTACCGGCGTTTCACGGGTTGTCATCAAGGGTTTACAGTCAGGCTTTACAGTCCCTCCTGAATCCTGAACCGAAGAATTAACGGGCACGCAGAGCTTGAACGGTGGCGATCTTGGAAATGTACCAGCGACCTTCCCATTTTCGGAACCGCAGTTCGAATTCTTGAGCGGTCTGGCCATTCCGGGAACCCGTGTTGATGGCAGCGACCACTGTGGCCTTCGCCGAGGTGGGCATGAGCTCGCTGATCTGAATCTCGCTAAGTTGGACCTTCAATCCGGGGAATTGTTGGGTCATCCCCGCCGCGGTCGCCTGAACCTCATCCACTCCGGAGAGATTTCCAGAAATCCCACCAAAGACATCCACCTGAATTTCCACATCTCGGGTTAGGCACTGGGTTAATTGGCTCACGCGCGCCAGCAGCGCCAAGCCATCGGCGGGTTTGCCCTCGGAAGAGACGGAAGAGCGGGCCTGCTCGAGGACACGGCGGATGCGCTCCTCCTCGGAGGGGATGACCCACCAAAGCGCGCAGACCGCCAAGGCGATGAGCACTCCCATGAACGGCTTCCGAAAAGACGGACTCATGGGTTCATCAGACGCCCGACAACGCGGTTCTGATTGACGATTCCGAAGTAATGGTCGTCCCGGCGCATGGATCGGTTGTCTCCAATGACGTAGAGTTCACCGTCTTGCAGTCGCACTTCTTCTACATTCCATCGGGCGGGGTTTTGGATCCCATTGGTTGGAGGCAGCAAGTAAGGTTCTTCGAGGAGTTCGCCATTAATGAGCACGGTCCCTTGCACGATACGCAATCGCTCCCCCGGAAGACCGATCACGCGCTTGAGCAGGAGTACTTGCTTGCCGGCTTCGCGGATGCCGATCACGTCTCCGCGCTGGGGCTGTGCAGATCGGTAGGCCAGTTTGTTGAGAAAGCGCCGCTGACCGTCCCGGTAGGTCGGTTGCATGCTGATGCCCTGAACCAGAATGGGTTGGATGGACATCCGGAAACCCACGAAGACGATCACCAGCGTGATAGCCAGCCGTACCAGTGTGGTGCGGGGGTTGCGGCCAATGGCCATCACTTGCCACCAAGGGATCGGGGTATCGCTGAGTTGGGACATGCGTTTGGGGTGCTCAGATCCGGGAGCGGCGGAGTGGATCGCTCAGGGATTCGTCGGTGAAATCGGTAGGCCCGAAGTGGTCGCAAGGCAAGGATGGACCCATCGGTCCGCAATAAGATCCTCCGCATTCACGCCAAGATCTCGCGGATGACGTGGCCTTCGACATTGGTCAGGCGCCGTTGAACACCGTTGTGCTCAAAGGTTAGTCGCTCGTGGTCCAACCCGAGCAAGTGCAGGACGGTGGCATTGAAGTCGTACAACGGATGGACGTCCTTCACGGCCGCTCGTCCGAGTTCATCGGTCACACCGTGGCTGACACCTTTGCGAATTCCGGCGCCGGTCATCCAAGATGTGAAACCGTCCGGGTTGTGATCTCTTCCTTGAGCGCCTTTTTGGAAGAAGGGCATGCGTCCGAATTCGGTGCACCAGACCACGAGGGTGTTCTCCAGAAGACCCCGCTGTCCGAGGTCCCGAATGAGAGCTGCCGCGGGTTGATCGAGGATGCCCGCGTGGCGGTCGTACTGTTCCTTGAGCTTGTTGTGACCATCCCAGTTGAGTTCACCGCCGCTGGCGTAAGCCCCGTTGAAGAGTTGCACAAACCGCACGCCCCGTTCGACGAGCCGGCGAGCCAAGATGCAGTTGCGGGCGAATCCGGCTTTAATGGGATTGCCGGTGTCGTCGGCTCCGTAGGCTCTCAGGATATGGGCCGGCTCAGTGGACAAATCGCTGATCTCCGGAACGCTGAGCTGCATCCGCGCTGCCAACTCATAGCTGGCGATGCGGGCAGCGAGTTTTTCGTCACCGGGGTGCTCTTCCAAGTGGCGCTGGTTCAACTGCCCAAGCAGGCGTCGGGCGGCTTGATCGGCGTCGCGGGTGATTCCTGGGGCTGACAGGTGCCGGACCGGATTCTGGGCGCTCCACGTAGTTCCTTGAAAGGTGGCCGGCAGGAAGCCCGAACCCCAGTTGTTCGATCCATTTTGCGGGACGCCACGAGGGTCGAGGAGCGAGACAAAGGCCGGCAGATCTTGATTGTCGGTGCCCAACGCGTAGCCAATCCACGACCCGATACTGGGGAACCCGTCGAGCGCGAAGCCGGTGGAGAGAAAATTCTCGGCCGGCCCGTGGGTGTTGCTCTTGCTGGTGAGCGAATGGACAAAGGCGATGTCGTCGGTCAATTCGGCGAGGTGCGGGATGAGGTCCGAGACCATCTTGCCGGTTTGCCCGCGCGGTCGGAACGCATACTGAGGGCGGGCCAAGTTTCCGGCCGGTCCCTGAAAGGTGACAGCAGGTCCGCCCGGCATGGGTTTGTCATTCCAGCGGTGGAGCTCAGGCTTGTAGTCCCAAGTTTCCAGTTGGCTGACCGCCCCGGCGCAAAAGATCACGATGACATTCCGCGCCTTCGGGGAGAAGTGCGGCGGACGCGGACGGTTGGGATGAGCCGGGTCGGCGAAGAGAGAGCCCAATCCCGGTTGGGCCGCCAGAAGACCCTCTCGACCGAGCAAGTGGGTCAGTGCAACCGAGCCGAGTGCAGTGGCGCTGCGACCCAAAAACCCCCGGCGGTCGAGCAGTCCATGCCCCTGGAAAGAAAGCGATTCAGCCCCGGGGTTCATGGAATGAAGAGAAACTCGTTGCTGTTAAAGAGGGCCCGGCACAGCACCTCGAGATCCTGCCCTCGCAGAGCCTCTAGGGCTTCTTGTTCTTCGGCCCGGGTAGCCGGTCGGGACAGGGCCAGTCGGAAGGCCCGTTGGACTTGGTTTTGCGGCCGGGCTCCCGCTTCGTGTCGCACCCGACGGGCCAAGGCGGATGAGCGTTCCAGCGTGAAGCGGCTGTTCCAAAGATTCAGAGCTTGGATGGGGGTCGTCGATTCGCGCCGCCGTGACGTGCTCTGTCCGGCATCGGGGCAATCGAAGGCTCCGAACACCGCCTCGGGTTCTCGGCGTACTTTATGGGCGTAGATCATGCGTCTTAGGCCGCTGGCCGGAAAGGACTCCACCGGTTTGAATCCGCTGAGGCCTCCGCGTTGATCGAAGAGGTCGAAACCCCGGCCACCGCGTTGTCGATTGAGTTCACCAGCCACCGCGAGCATGGCGTCGCGAATGGGTTCAGAGCTCAGACGTCGTGGTGGGTAGCGCCAGAGAAGCCGTGCGTCGGCGTCCAGTGCCGCAGCCGCTTTCCGATGGCTTGAGGACTGTCGGTAGGTAGACGACAGCACGATCAACCGGTGCAGGTGCTTGGCGGATCCACCGTTGGCGATGAACTCGCGAGCCAGCCTATCCAAGAGGCCGGGATGGGACGGTCGGCTGCCCGTGCGTCCAAAGTCGCTGGGTGTGTCGACCAGGCCGGTCCCAAAATGTCCCTGCCAAATCCGGTTGACCATAACCCGAGCGATCAAGGCCTGATCGGGTTGGGTCAGCCATTGGGCCAGAGCGTGTCGCCGCTCGGGCTCCGGCGCGTTGGCTGGCAGGCGCACGGTTCCCAAGACCTCCGGCACCGACGGAGCCACCTCGGGCCCGGGCTGTTCGGGGTCCCCTCGGTGCAGCAGGTGGATGCGGTCGGGTTTGCGGAAGATTCCGGCAAAGGCTTGTTGCGAGGCCACGGCTCCGACAATGGCGCGTTCGAGTCGGAGGCGTTCGTCCAGTAAGGTCTGGGTTTGTTGGCGGGACCGAGGATCCAATTCAGCCAGAGCGGCGGCCGGCAACTCCCACTCATCGGCGGTGGGATTTCGGCCCTCAAAGGGCTTCCGGTCACTGGCATCGGCGACCGTGATCCAGCCGCCGGAGTTGGTTTCCACTTCGATGCGATAGGCCGTGGCCAGCCGATCGGAGAATTCTCCCTCACGGTCGCGGGCCCAACTCACTCGGTCGATGCGCCGAGGCTCAGGGAACTCCAGGACCACCCATCCGCGGCCCTTTTCGTGCGACATCCAGCTGTGGGAGTTGCCGTAGTGTCCGTCATGGATCAAGCGCAGTTCGTGGCGGTTTTCTACCGTGGTGTCACCCGAGGAACGGACTTGGGTGCCTAGGCTCGCCAAGGCGACGTTCCGTGATTCTAGGTCCCATACTTCTAATTCATCGATGCACGGTTCTAGAGAATTGGTCTCCAGAATGGTAAAGCGGATCCGCCGTGTGGTGACGGCGGCGAAGCGGTCGGAGTTCATCCGAGCTTTGAGCGCCACGCGTGCAGTTGTTGCCGTTGTGGAACCCAACGACGGGTTTCCGGCGGGTGTCCCGGGTCGGGCCAAGGGTTCCAGTCGGGACAGCGTGGCCATCACGGCCGCCTTGCGCTCTTTCCACCGGCGGATGTCCTCGCGGCGGGTTTGGGATTCAGGGTCCGTCAGTTCCCGATCTCCGTATTCGACCCCGGCGAAGAAGGCCTGCATGCCGAAATAATCCCGCGAAGAGATTGGGTCAAACTTGTGATCATGGCACCGCGCGCAGCCGATGCTCAAACCCAGGAAGCTCTGAGCGGTGTTGACCACGATTTCGTCGAGGGCGTCCTGCCGAGCCAGGCGCTTGGAAATGTCGTCGGCTCCGATTTGCCCGGGCAGAAGCACCGAGGCCGTGACCAGAAATCCGGTGGCGGCATCGCGACCGTGCTGGTCTCCGGCCAGTTGCTCGCGGATGAAGTCGGGATAGGGCGTATCGGCATTGAAGGCCCGGATCACATAGTCCCGATACGGCCAGGCATGGGGGCGTTCGGTGTTGACCTCGAACCCATGCGTGTCGGCGTAGCGCACCACGTCCAGCCACTGTTGTCCCCAGTGCTCTCCGTAGGCCGGCGACTGCAACAGCGACTCCACCACGCGTTCGGTGGCATCCGGGCGCGGGTCCCGTTGGAAGGCCAGAGCTTCTTCCGGGGTCGGCGGAAGGCCGGTGAGGTCGAAGTGCACTCGACGCAACCAGGCGATGCGGTCGGCCTCGGGTGATGGTTCGATGCCCGCCCGTTCCAGCGCATCCAAGATCCACAAATCGGGAACGGTTCGGGCCCACCCAATGGCCTTCGGCTGAGGAGGCTCGGCCTGGCTCAGGGGTTCAAAGGACCAGTGGGTTCCACGGGGGCTGGTCGCGGCTTCAGCCAACAACGCTGCGACTCCCCAGAGCGCGGTCGCGAGGTGACGAATCCAAACTGGAATGAAGCAACGCATGCCAAGGGCTATCCGGGAAGATGAAGTGCCTCATAGCAGAGCATCCTGCTTGCCGGGGTCAAGGGGTTGGCTGATCGGACTTTCTGCTTGCCTAGGAATGGTTCCAGCCGAACTTATCACAGATATGAAGAAAATCCTCGCACTCGCCGCCACACTGTTCCTCTCCGCTTCTGTTTTCGCCGGGGAGTTCCCCGACATCAGCGTCAAGGAGGTCAAGTCTCTGGTGGCTTCCAAGAAGGCCGTGTTCATCGATGTGAACGGTTCTGAGTCCTACGCCAAGGCCCACGTCCCGGGAGCCTTGGATTTCGATGCGATCGAAAAGAATTTCGCCAAGTCGCTGCCGGCCGACAAGTCCTCGTTGATCGTCGCCTACTGCGGCGGCCCGCGTTGCAAGGCTTACAAAGCCGCTGCCGAGGCCGCTGAGAAGCTGGGCTACAAGAACGTGAAGCACATGTCCGCTGGCATCTCCGGATGGACCGCCGCCGGCGAGAAGACCGAGACGGCCAAGCACTAATCGGTCGTCGTTCGACCCATCTCCGGTCGCCCCGCCTCAATTCGTCTTTAGGTTTCCGTTGGGAAACCCAGGCACGGTTGCTCTAAGGATGGTCCGGATCACCGCGGCTTCTTCGTCACTCAAGTGGCGGGAAGCCGCGTTGCGTTTTTCGGCCGACAAAGACCGCTGGGTCGATGGCTCCAAGGCTCGGTCCAAATCTTGCAGGATTCTTCGGCGCAGATCCCGATCCAATCCATCGAAGAAGGGTGTGTGAACCAGATAGCTGCAGCGGAAGCGCAGCAGGCGGGTTTGCAAATCCAAGTCTTTCAGTGAATGTCCGCCGATCGATTTCCGGTTTCGGGCAAACGCCTCCCGGAAGGCTGGGTCCCCGGGCACACCCGATGGAGGCAGAGAGGCCTCTTGGGCAAAGAGCAGGTAGCCCAATAAATCGGCCAGTTCGGTCTCCAGATCCGGTGGGAGGTTTTTGGGCAGTGCGCCCTGATTCTGGTGACGGAGTTCCCGGAAACGGTACTGGGCTCGGATGAGACGATTAATGCCTCCCACTTGATGCTCATGGAGCAGGTGGGCCAGCAGGTCGCTCGTGGCAACCGGATAGCGCGCGAAGGAGAATTGCGTTCCGGGCTCTAGTGGCGTGGCACTGAGTTCGCCCTGGAACAACCGACCCATCCGATTGCCCCAGTGTTTGTCAAAGCCGCCGGTGCCCGTGACGTACCAACCGCCAAAGCGCTCAGCCAGCGGTTGGCTATGTCCCGACTGGCCGGGATGGAAGGTGTCGAGGCTGCCACCGCCGGGACCCGGAGCCACGGATTTCAGGGACAATCCGGGGACTTGGAGCGTGTCCTCATTGGCGTGGCAGTTCATGCAGCGCCGGGCCCGCTCCACCACCACCCGGGAGTCGCTCCGGGGAATATCGAAGATGTAGAAGACGGCTCCGAGTTGGGCGTCGATGGTAGCGACCTCAATTTTCCCGCCAGGCACGTAGCCCAGATACAAGTCGTCGCTGAAGTAGAGTGCCCGCGGATTGCCCGGATTGATGAGGCTCAGTTGCAGGCTGGTGTTGGAGAAGACCAATAATTGGGAAGACTCCGGAACGTCGAGAGCCGCCAGCAGGCTCTTCAGGAAGGCGCGTTCACTGGTGCGGTCCAAGGGGAGACGCCCCTCCGCCAGTTCAGGAATGAGGCGGCTGAAACGGTCGACGGCCGTTCGTTGGAAATAGCGGTGAGGCTCGGAATCTAAATCGGGCTCCCACTGCGATGAGCGCGCTATTCCGATGAGGCCTATCAGCCCAAGCAGCCCTATGGATGCGGCTCCGACCGACCCTCTCCGATGCAGTGCGCCCTTCATGGGTTACAAGGTGTCACCGGTCCCGGGGTCGGACAAATTTCAAGATCGGATCCATCTGGCTCATCAACTCGGTATCGCGGGGCAGGTTGAACTGGTCCCAGTAGCGTTGCTTGAAGGGGTTGAGATAGGTGCCTAGCGCCTGTTCGTTGGCCACCGTTTCGGGAAGCACTTCGGTCCACCACGTATCGTAGGCGGTTTGTAGGCGGGCTACGATTTCGGGGTGACGGGCACTGAGGTTCTTGATTTCCCCGGGATCGGTTTCCAAATCGTAGAGCTCGCGGTGGTTCACGAGTTTGAAGCGGGAGTCCCGGATGGCGCACAGGCGGTAGCGTGCGGCGTGCGCCTCGCCATAGTCCCAACGACCAAAGTGGGTCACCAACAACCGGTTGGCCCACGGTGCCTGTGAATTTTCGAGCAGCGGCACTAGGGAGCGGCCCTCAATTTGGCTGCGGACCGGGGTGAGGTCGGCTCCGGCCAGCGAGGCCAGGGTTGGAAAGAGGTCGATGTGGGCCGTGAGCGCCGCGCAGTCGGTGCCGCCGGGGAGTCGGCCTGGCCAACGCCAGAAGGCGGGCACGCGGATTCCGCCTTGATAGGCGGTCCCCTTCATTCCGCGCATTCCTGCGTTGAAGATCCCGTCCACCGAATGCCCGTTGTCGGTCTGGAAAATAACCAGAGTATTTTGGCTCAACTGCAGCTGATCCAAACGCGCCATCAATCGACCGAGCGCCGCATCGAGATGGGCGATCATGGCATAGTAGGCCACGGCATTGGTGGATAGCCCGCGGTCCCGATACGGTGCGGCCCATTCTTCGGAGGGGATCACGTAGGGACCGTGTGGGGCATTGGGCGTGACCATGGTGAAGAAGGGTTTTCCTTGAGCTTGGCACTGGGCCATCCAGTCGCCGGCTCGGTCCATGAAGACATCGGTGCAGTAGCCGTGGGTCTTTTCAAAGCGGCTACCATTCCAGAGGGATGGGTCGTGGTAGTGGTTGCCTGGGGCATCACCGCAGCTTCCCGGGAAGGTTTGCCCAATGCCGCCGCCGCCGTGAATTAACACTCGGTCAAACCCGCGTCGTTCTGGCAGGTAAGCGTCTTCATCACCGAGGTGCCATTTGCCGAAGATCCCGGTGGTGTAGCCTGCCGTGCGGAGTACATCGGCCAAGGTGACCGCATCGAGTCGAAGGCGTTCCCGCTCAAAAATGGTGTGGGTGACTCCATTGCGAAACTCGTGCCGGCCCGTTAGCAAGGCCGAGCGGGTGGGAGCGCACGTCGGGCTGACATGGTACTGCGTGAATCGGAGACTTTGCGAATGGAGTCGATCCAGGTGAGGGGTTCGCAGGATGGGGTTTCCGTGGCAACCCAGTTCGCCATAGCCCTGATCGTCACTCATGATGAGGACGATGTTCGGTCGGCTTCCGGCGAGACGACTCGATGGGGGCCGAGGGGATTCAGCCGGCCGGGATTCTCCGGTTGCCGACGCAGTGGCCCTCGCCGCGAACACGATCCAGAGCCCGATGAGGAGTTGACGGAGAAGTTTCATGGCTCTGGCTGTTTCTGGGGAGTTCAGTCCGGGTAACCGTCCGGGTGCTTCACATGCCATTCCCAGGCCGTCTGTACAATTTGGTCGAGGTGCGGGAAGCGCGGCTGCCATTCGAGTTCGGTCGCGGCCTTTTGGGCGGCGGCGACGAGGCGGGGTGGATCTCCCGGGCGGCGGTCTTTCTCCACCACAGCGATCGGCCGACCAGAAATCCGCCGGCAGGCTTCGATGACTTCGCGCACCGAAAAACCGGAGCCGTTGCCCAGATTGAAGAAGCCGTGTTTGCCGGGGGCGAGGGCTTGGATATGGGCCTGAGCGAGATCGGCGATATGAATGTAGTCGCGGATGCAGGTGCCGTCGGGCGTCGGATAA
>SXGR01575272.1_pt1 | contig 12718 bp, 10 predicted proteins | sample 3174711 | NCBI WGS metagenome assembly SXGR01 (sample SAMN11356860, study PRJNA531348) | freshwater metagenome | isolation source: freshwater sample F1-60 | place: China: Fuxian Lake, Yuxi | collected 2017-12-25
CACGCACCAGTGTCGTTGATAGCGCAACGAGCCAATTTTTCATTAATCTGGCCGACAACAACTTTCTCAATCACACCGACGAAACTGATCGTGGATTTGGATACGCTGTTTTCGGAACCGTAATCGAAGGCATGGAAGTAGTGGACGCGATAGCCGCTGTACAAACTGGTCCAGGACGCGATGGACACCAAGACGTGCCAGCTGAACCAGTCGTTATCAATTCAATCTCCCGTCAGTAACTGTTTCTTACGAGCAAATCTGCAATCTCTACCTGAAGGAGAATCCCCTTCAGGCAGAGGTTATTCTCTGAACAGCTTGGCTACCTTTGCCAGATCTTTAACATCGGCAACTTCTGAGGTATTTCGTTTCGCCACCTCGGCATAATAAATCTCCCAAAGCGGATCACTAGCTGTCTCTTTGGGTTCGAAGCCATCTACTGCAGCAATCAAGAATTCACGAATCTCTTGAAGATTTAGCTCCTGACACGCGCGATCGAGTCTTCTCAGCAGCTCATTAAGCTTTTCCCAAGGAAGTGTATCTTCCTCAGCACGCATGATTTTTGGATGTTCTGTACCAGTAACTGATTCCCCTATCAGTAATTCTTCATACAATTTTTCGCCAGGTCTCAAACCTGTATATTCGATTGCAATATCGCCTCTATACGAATTCTCATCTTTGATATCGTAGCCCATCAAATGAATCATTTTCTTCGCGAGATCCACAATTCGAATAGGATCGTGCATATCCAGCACAAATACGTCTCCGCCCATGGACATGGAACCTGCTTGAATCACAAGCTGCGCTGCTTCCTGAACTGTCATAAAGTAGCGAGTCACCTCCGGGTGGGTAACAGTGACCGGTCCTCCGCTGCTTATTTGCTTCCTGAATAGTGGTACTACGGACCCTGAAGAACCTAAAACGTTTCCGAAGCGAACCATACTGAATTTTGTAGAGGCATTTTGTTGCGCCATTGCCTGTAATACCTGCTCGGCAAAGCGTTTAGTTGCTCCCATATAATTCGTCGGACGAACAGCCTTGTCGGTTGAGATCAACACAAAATTTTTAACAGCGTGCTTCTCGGCAGCTTGGGCAGTTATTAGCGTACCAAAAATATTGTTCTGCACACCTTCAATAATATTCCTCTCCACCATTGGGACCTGCTTGTAGGCTGCAACGTGATACACGGTATCGACCTTGAAACTGCGTATAGCATTTTCAATTTGAGTGCGATTGCACACAGAACCTAACAATGCATATATTTCAATCTTGTTACCATTCTCAATTTTCGAAAGATTTTCTCGAAGTTCATTCTCCAACATGTACAAACCATACTCAAACGAGTCAAGCAAAACCAGCTTGGCAGGATCTATGTTGATAATTTGCCGGCACAATTCTGAACCTATCGAACCGGCTGCTCCGGTGACCATTACTGATTGTCCGCTGATGCACGCTCCCAGCAATTCCGGATTCGGTGGTACGATATCTCTTCCGAGCAAATCCTCTATATCTATATCCCTTATTTCATCGACACCGACTTTTCCTGAGACCATGTCGAATAAATCCGGGACGGTCTTAACGTGAACCGGCAGATGTTCCAATCGATTCAGGATTTCCTTGCGCTCAACATGCGTCGCAGAAGGAATTGCAAGCAAAATTTGCCGCACAGAAAAACTTTCTATCAATTCGTACAGTGAATTCGGACTGTATACCCGAATACCGTGCACCGTGCTGCCAATCATGTGATGACTGTCATCTACAAATGCTACGGGGAGATACTGATCTCCGTTTTGCAACGCGACTACCAGCTGCATGCCAGAACTTCCAGCACCGTAGATTATTACGGGTTCCTTGGGTCGAAAATTTTGGATCAAGTTCTGCAGCAATACTTTTGCCACAAAGCGACTGCCGCCGATAAACAGCAAAGCGATCATCCAGAAGATAGGCAAAATGGAATAATCAGTGGATTGCGGAGGCTGGGAAAAAAAATACGACGCTGCCATCAGGCATGTGGCGATGCTGACACCTTGCACTATTTGAAAACCTGACTGCAACCCGATGTACAGGACCAACGCCCTGTATAGTCCTATCCTTGCAAATATCAAAATACTGGTGACAGTCGCAATTGCCAGGTAAAAATAAAACCTCTGTTCAAGGGCTAAAAAATCTTTGCTTAACAGCGTAAATGCAAATGCCAGTGCTGCGACAATCATGATGCAATCTGCAATCATCATGAAAATCTGCTTTAAAGTGCGCGAAAGCGGTATCGAATGTAAGTGCATTGCTACTCCTGTAGCTACAGCTGGTTTATGTTATAGATTGTGCGCTCGGTACTTCACGCGCTTTACCACCTGATACGCCTGCATTGAAGTATATTGCCAAATATCCTAGAGGAGCTAATCCCATTATCGTCAGATAGACCCCAAACTGTGGATACACTACCGAAAGCCAAGCCAAAGGAGCCAGCCAAAAAAAGTTAATCAACATTACTGTTATCGTCACTTTCGCGTGGCTCTTATACCTTCTGGCTGTGTTTTGGTAGGCATGAGAAGCGTGCCCCTCATACCATTTATCCGCTCTCAAAAACCGGCGGACAAGCGTTACAGTGGCATCAATGATGAAAACCCCCAGAAGTAGTAGCCAGGTCCATACTTGCATGCTGCCATGATGCATGCTCACTAGCGCCATTACCCCGAGGCTGAATCCGATAAATCCACTACCTGCATCACCAAGGAAAATGCTGGCAGGCGACCAGTTCCACACCAAAAACCCGGTGCCAGCCCCGATCATAACCGCTGAAAGCAATGATAGAGGCTCATCTCCTGCACTCACCGCGATTACTAAACAGAGCAGATTTACAAATACCAATTCACTGCCTGCTATGCCGTCGATTCCATCCATAAAATTATAGAGATTCATCAACCAGACTAGTGCGACAACGGCGGTTATATTTATCAGCCACGATGCCGGTAGTACCCAATCGCCAAACGGAATGCTTGGGGATCCTCCAAGCCACCATATAGACCATGTTGCAGCTAGAAATTGTATGGGCACCCGCCATTTGATATCTAACTTTTGCCGATCGTCGATAAAACCTAGACCAGCAATAAGCGCTCCACCAAACAATGCCATGCATTCATGGAGAGTTAATATCGCGAAAAGGTAACCGCATGAAGCACCAACCAGGAATACTAATGCTATTGCAATCCCTCCTCCGACCGGAGTTGGGACGGAGTGCGCACTTCGCGCAACCGGGAGGTCCATCAATTTCGCGCGCAGAGCTATCCGCTTAATTGTGCCGGTGAGCACCGTAGCGGCAAAAAAGGCACCGATGATGGCGAGAGCAATAGACATGAACACGCTAACTCACAGCGTTTGAGTAAGCGCGTATTATAGCGAGGACTATAGAATTTTCATTGATAATCAGGCACTTTCGCTTTAAGGCGAAAGTGCCGTTGATCGAGCAACCCAGTCAATTTTTTACAATTAAAATTTTGCTCCTGTTTTTTTCAATCGTGGCGGAACCAATACCCTTCACTTCCGCCAGTTCATCTACCGACTCGAATTTGCCGAACAGGTCCCTGTAAGCCACGATCTCCTGCGCTTTGACCAACCCGATTCCATCAAGCGCTTCTGCTATCGTTGCGGCGTCTGCAGAATTTATATCCAGCATCACCGTTTGTTGCTGATCTTGCACAGGGTCATCTGCTCCAAAAGACAGTGATGTGAACGTCAGAAAGGCTGCCAAGACTGTGATTTTTGCCAAATTTAAGTTACGCATAGTAATTTCCTTATCGCTATTAATGAAGACAACCATACCCCGCGGTTCAGCTGGACTGCCATTGCAAACCCAAGGTGGTTGTCAAAAAAAGTGTAGCAAAGAAATTGCTAAAGGCCAGCCAGCGCCAAATTGAATGCCGATAGTGCCTCCGCTGGAGACGCGGCTCGAGTTATCGGGCGCCCAACTACCAGGAAATCGCTGCCATTGCGTATTGCATCTGCGGGTCCGGCAAAGCGCTTTTGATCACCAGCTGCGTCTTCCTCTCGTCGAATCCCCGGAGTGACAAGTACAAATGCATTCCCTAACCGTGAGCGCAGCATCGAAGTCTCAGCAGCAGAACAAACAACACCATCCAACCCCGCTTGTTGGGTTAAAACCGCGAGCTTTTCTACCTGCGCTTCAGCGCTCGCGTTAATTCCAATTTCGAGTAAGTCCTGCCTTTCCATACTGGTGAGTACGGTTACTCCAATCAGCAAGGGTCGTTGCCGACCCAGCGGTTCCAGCACTTCACGAGCGTGCTGCATCATTGCCTTTCCCCCAGACGCGTGCACGTTTATCATCCACACGCCGAGGTTTGCTGCTGTCTTTACCGCTTTCGCTACGGTTGTCGGGATATCGTGAAACTTAAGATCAAGAAAGACATCGAAGCCCTGATTGACAACTTGTTTAACGAACAACGGACCGCAAGCCGTAAATAGTTCCTTGCCAATCTTCACGCGGCATTGATGAGGATCCAATTGATCCAGCAATTTCTGTGCTAACTCCGCGCTCTCGAAGTCCAGTGCGATAACAATACGCTTTGACAAAATCAGCCTCCACTTTGGATAGAGTTGCTTTGACCTCACAGACCAACAGAGGATATCGGTCTGATCTTGTCCCATTTTTGGCAACTAGGGCACAACCAGTAAAGATTTCGGGATTCGTACCCACAATGATGACATTGATAGGCAGACCTTCGCTGCTGCAATCCATCGATAATACTTTGCAGCAGTTTTAAGCTTGCCAGAACATCATTGTCGGCTGCTTTCAATTGCAAACCAAGTGATTCAATCGCTGTCGTCAAACTAGGTGCCTTCTGGACATTTGCTTGCAGTAACTGCAGGGCCGCCATTGGGCCCTCACGAGCCAGCACCAGACGTGACCAGATAAAAAGCACATGACTGTCAGGTTTTTGGGAAAAGAAATCAACCATCAGTAATTCGAATTCTTGCAATGCGTGTATCTGCTCATAGCATGATTGCAATTGACCGAGTACAGACGAGGTGAATTCGGGATTATTTTTGCGGATCCGAATCAATTCTTTTATTGCTGATTTGAAATTTCCCAGACGACTTTCGATCCCACCCAACTGAAGCGAAGCCCGGATACTCTTGCGATCAAACGTAAATGCCCTTCGGGCCTGGGCTTTAGCGCTTACCACCTGATCTTGTAAAAGCAATTGTTCTGCAAGTTCACAGCAATAGTTCGCTGCTGCTGCTCGAATATCTTCATCGCTTTTGAAAGCTGAGTTAGCCAACAGACGTGCACAGCAATCAATTGCTTTCTCCCATTCTTTTTCAGTCTGGTAAATCGCAGACAAGTGACGCAAAGCATCCCATTGCACAGCAGAATCGGTTTGCAAAGTATCTTTTAGCAATCGTTCGGCTCTATCCAATAGACCTGCACTTATAAAATCCATGGCCAGCTGCAGCCGAGTTGCATTAGCTAATTCGCTTTCAATACTCGGTCTTGCGAGAAGAGCCTGATGTACCCTGATTGCCTTGTCAACTTTACCTCGCCTGCGCAGTAGTGCACCCAATGCAAGATGTGTCTCCCCTGTTTCGCTATGCAATTCCAGAGCGCTTATAAAAGTATCAATTGCCTCATCTGGTTCGTCATTCAGCAAATAATTGAGACCAACAAAATAGTCTTCAAATATATCCTTGCCGTGCCTTTTACGCCGTCTGCTTTGGCTGGTCCATACACCCAATACCCAACCACTACCCACGGCAACCAGCAGAAGAAGATAAATATCGTAGTTTTCCATATTCCTAGATATCTCTTGGCGATGCAGCTCGCAGGTTTGCAGCTTCTTGCTTTGCCAGTTCCAGCTGTTTGGTCAAACGCTTGATCTCAGCGCGAAACCTGAGATTCTTGAAGATTCCTATTCCAAGTAATAAGCCAAGCAAGCCTCCGCCAACAAACGCGCCAATCACCCATACCGAGACCGGTTGCGGTGACGACTGCCAGTTGGCGAACGAAATTGCCACCGAGGTAGAATTGAAATAAGCAAAAGCGATGCTGGTGATGAATACCAGTATGAGAAACAATCCGGAGAAGAAATTACCTAGTCTGCGCATGACGGGACTAAATTGAGCCAGGCCGAACAAAAAACGGCACAGCCAGTTAAGCTCGTGCCGTTCGAGAATCCTGCGCGTACAATCTGGTTCAGAATGGTTTTTCGGTCAACATGCTCGTGTTGACACGATCCCTAAGTTCTTTACCAGGCTTGAAATGAGGGACGTATTTCCCACTGAGCGCCACTGGCGTGCCAGACTTTGGATTACGCCCGATACGAGGCACTCGATAATGCAGGGAAAAGCTGCCAAAACCCCTGATTTCAATCCTGCCACCTTCGGCAAGCACATTGGACATATATTCGAGTACTGCTTTAACCGCCAGCTCAACATCTTTAGAAGAAAGCTGAGTTTGCTTCGCAGCAATTCGATCGATAAGTTCAGACTTAGTCATAGTTACCCCTTGTTCCCAGTTATCAATATCCAGACCGCATCAACCAAGGTCAATGCGGTCGGTTACAGATAGAAATAAGCTCTACCTGCCTTATTGATCAATTACTGATGATGCGCACTGCAACTTATATTTTGTCCATTTGAGCTTTAATCAAACCACCGATAGTTCCAGGAGAAACTTCGCTTGCATCCTGGTTTTTCAGTCCCTGGATTGCTGATTTTTCATCATCCATTTCTATAGCCTTGATCGAAAGACTCAACACGCGGTTCTTGCGATCAACACTCATTATCTTGACTTCGATCTCTTCGCCTTCTTTCAGGACATTGCGGGCATCTTCCACTTTATCACGGCTAATTTCGGAAGCGCGTAACACACCTTCTACGCCTTCCTGCAGGGAAACTGTGGCTGATTTGGCATCGATACCAGTGATTTTACCTTTAACGATGCTGCCTTTTTCGAATTCAGAGACGAAGTTCATGAATGGATCATCTTCCAATTGCTTTATGCCGAGCGATATTCTCTCGCGCTCAGGGTCAATTGAAAGAATAACAGTCTCAATTTCATCACCTTTCTTGAACTTGCGGACAGCTTCTTCGCCTGGCTCGTCCCAAGAAATATCCGACAAATGCACAAGACCGTCAATATTGCCATCCAAGCCAATGAAAATGCCGAAATCCGTAATGGATTTGATGCTGCCAGAAATCTTGTCGCCTTTCTTGAATTTCTCTGCAAATGCATCCCATGGATTTTGATAACACTGCTTGATACCCAATGAAATACGGCGGCGCTCTTCATCGATATCCAGAATCATGACATTTACTTCATCACCGAGCTGAACAACCTTGGATGGGTGAATATTCTTATTCGTCCAGTCCATTTCAGACACGTGAACCAACCCTTCGACACCCTCTTCCAGTTCAGCGAAGCAGCCGTAGTCTGTTAAATTGGTAATGATTGCGCGGACCTGGGTATTTTCAGGATAGCGATTCTTGATTGCCACCCACGGATCTTCACCGAGCTGCTTGAGACCCAATGACACTCGATTGCGCTCGCGGTCGTATTTCAAAACTTTTACATCAATCTCGTCGCCAACATTAACTATTTCACTGGGGTGCTTGATTCGTTTCCATGACATGTCTGTGATATGCAAAAGGCCATCGACCCCACCGAGATCGACGAATGCACCGTAGTCCGTCAGATTCTTTACTATGCCCTTGACTGAAATACCTTCCTGCAGCTTCTCCAGCAATGCGTCCCGTTCTTCTGTGCTCACAGATTCGAGCACCGCGCGACGAGATACAACAACGTTGTTGCGCTTGCGGTCGAGCTTTATGAGACGGAATTCCAACTGCTGACCTTCCAGATGCAGGGTATCCCGCACTGGACGCACATCAACCAGAGAACCTGGGAGGAACGCTCGAATATTGTTCAGGTCTACAGTGAAGCCACCTTTTACCTTGCCGTTGATTACGCCAGTAACGATGTCGTTCTTCTCATAGGCAGCTTCCAGTTCCATCCAGGATTCTGCACGCTTGGCTTTCTCTCGCGACAAACGGGTTTCACCAAAACCGTCTTCTACGGTTTCCAGCGCGACCTTGACCTTGTCGCCTACCGAGAGGTGAAAATTACCTTGTTCATCGAGGAATTGAATGCGGGGTATGACGCCTTCAGATTTGAGGCCGGCATGCACCGTAACCCAATCTGAATCGATTTCGATAACAGTGCCAGTGACAATCGCACCAGGACTCATGTCCACTTCGATTAAACTTTGTTCGAATAAATCTGCAAAACTTTCGCTCATTAAATATCCTATTTTTCAATATTTTACAGGATGTTATTAAATGCATCCTATAACATTTCCGGACACCAGCTGTCGCGGGGTAAGTTCAACAAAGTCGCATGGATACCGATTCTGGTGGTGCAGCCACGAAACAATTTAGTGCTACGGGTTCTTAGGGGGCAATTTGGCCCCAACCAAATCCATCACTCGCCCGATTACCTCGGCAAGATTGAGAGTAGTAGTATCCAGAACTGCAGCGTCTTCAGCGGGTTTAAGAGGTGAGATCGCACGTCTACTGTCACGCTCGTCGCGCTCTTTTAGGTCTCGCAAAAGGTCGGGCAGAATAGCATCAATACCTTTACCTATCAACTGCTTATACCGTCTCTGAGCCCTTTCTTCGGGGCTAGCCGTGAGATAGATCTTTACTTGGGCACCTGGAAATACCACCGTACCCATGTCGCGCCCATCAGCCACCAGGCCTGGAAACTGGCGAAAAGCCAGTTGACGTTCGAGCAAACCAGCGCGCGCTTCGGGGATAGCACCTACTCGCGAGGCCATATAGCTGCCTTGCTCAGTGCGGATATCCGCAGAGACATCCTCCCCGTCCAACCAGACTGAATCCGGACCAGTTCGCCCAAATTCAATGTCAAGATTGCGAGCCAATTGGGCGACTTCATGATGACTATCTAGCTCAATACCATGGCGTAATACAGCGATACCCAGTACCCGATATAGCGCACCACTATCGAGCAATCGGAACCCAAGGCGGTCTGCCACAGCCTTGGCAACAGATCCTTTTCCAGTTCCGCTCGGCCCATCAATGGTGATAACCGCAGGTTCGCTCATGGCGCGCTCATTCTGCATCCTGCATGGCGATCTGGCTGATCCGGATACCTGACTGAGTGGCTAACTCAACAAAATTTGGGAAAGAGGTCGCGACATTCGCACAATTGTCGATTTCTATCACTGCAGAAGCACGCAGGCTGGCAATCGCAAACGCCATCGCGATGCGATGATCCCCACGACTGTCTACCCGCCCACCGGTCAAGTGGCCTCCCACTATGCGGATTCCGTCTGGATAGGTTTCGGTTTCAATTCCTAATAGCGCAAGACCCTCAGCCATTGCCGCAATGCGGTCGCTTTCCTTGACTCGCAACTCTTCCGCACCGTGCAAAATAGTTGTTCCACTGGCGCAAGCAGCTGCTATAAAGAGGGACGGAAATTCATCTATTGCCAGCGGAATCTGATCCTCAGCGATGACAATACCGCGTAAGCTCGCTCCTTTTACCACAATATCCGCCACCGGCTCACCACCCACTGTGCGTTCCTGCCTAAGCTGAATATCAGCGCCCATCGCACGCAGGATACTGATCACACCAGTGCGAGTCGGATTGACTCCAACGTGTTGCAGTACCAGGGTCGAGCCAGGACAGATAGCTGCGGCCACCATGAAGAAGGCCGCTGAGGAAATGTCTGCAGGCACGTCAATATCGCTTGCCTGCAGCTGGGCACCGCCCGTTAATTGACAGCTGCCGTCGGCAGCATTAACAATTACTTTGTATCCGAAACCCGCAAGCATGCGTTCAGTATGATCACGGCACGGGGCTGGCTCGAAAATGCGAGTGTCGCCTTTTGCATAGAGCCCTGCCAGTAGTAGACAGGATTTGACCTGTGCGCTGGCTATGGGCATGTGATATTCGAGTCCCTTCAATTGCGGTCCACTGATTTTTAGAGGCGGAGTCCCTGCAGCCTCGGTTTCAATGCGCGCTCCCATCAGTCGCAAGGGATCTGCTACCCGACGCATAGGTCGCTGGTTGAGCGACTCATCGCCCGTTAGCTCACTGTTAAAATCCTGGGCTGAAAGCAAACCGGCTAGCAAGCGCATTGCCGTACCGGAATTACCCATATACAGTGGCTTGCGTGGGGGCATCAGACCGCGTTTACCGACCCCATAAATGATCAATTCACCATTTTCTGGGCCGACAACTGTAACTCCCATTTCTCGAAATGCTGCCAGCGTATTCAAAGCGTCTTCGCCCTCAAGAAACCCTGTAACACGTGTTACGCCGTCAGAAATCGCTGCGAAAATTATCGACCGATGAGAAATCGACTTATCTCCAGGGACGCGAATCTCACCCTTCACATTGCCGCCCGGCTCGACCTTGTACATCACTTGTCTGGTTGTCATTGCTGTTTGCTTGCCACCGGAAAAATAAGTGTTAATAAAATTGTCCCTGCTTTGCTTCGCCCCGCGCAATTTCTGCAAGAGAAAATCGTAATTCTGGTAGTGAATGGCGATTTTCAGCTTTTGCAAATTCGCAATATAGTCATCTAACACAGCCTCTATTGCGGCTGCGTTAACAATAAATATATCTGCCCACATCCGCGGATCGCTTGATGCGAGTCGGCTGAAATTAGCAAACCCTCCAGCGGCAAATCGAAATATATCCTCGCTCTGACTTTGGCTAACCAGTACATCAACGATAGCGAATGCCAACAGGTGAGGTAAATGGCTGGTCGCAGCCAACACCCTGTCATGAGTTGCCAGGCTCATGCCAAGTAAGTTAGCTCCTGTTTCCCGCCAAAGCGAATTCACCATTGCTAGCGCATAGGGATCCGTTCCAACCTGCGGAGTTAAAATGACATTGCGCTGGCTAAATAAGTCATGTTTCGATGCCTTGAATCCGCTGCGCTCAGAACCCGCAATTGGATGCCCGGGAACGAATCGATTCCGAAAATCACTTCCAAGCGTGTTCACTCGATCGACAATATAGGATTTTACACTCGCCACATCAGTCACAATTGCAGAGGGTCTGGCAAATTTCTCGATCTCTCCGAGTATTTCAGCGGTGACAAGGGGTGGGAGTGCCACGATGATGAGATCAGCTACTGCACAGCATTGGGCCAAGTCGCCAACTTCATCGACAACTTTCTCTTGCATGGCCAAGAACAGGGATTCTTCGCATGCATCAGTAGCAAGAATGCGTTGCTGTGGGCAGGCGTGCTTTAACGCCCGGGCGATAGAGCCGCCGATAAGTCCGAGCCCTATGATTAGAATGGTCTGAGAATGAAGAGTCTTCAATGGATGAATATAGTCTCAGGGTTAGCTGGATTTGGCAGTTGGATATGACCCGAGAATCTTTATCTCCGCAGTGCATGCTTTGAGTTTTGCAAAGAGTGTCTTGATTTTCTCATCCTCTGCATGACCTTCAAAATCGATGAAAAAAACGTATTCCCAAGCTTCTTTTTTGGATGGGCGCGTTTCGATTTTCGTTAGACTAATCTGCAATTCCTCGAATGGCTGCAAGACACGAAATAAGGCACCAGGCTTATTTTCGGTGTATACGAGAAGACTGGTTTTGTCTTTTCCTGTCGACTGAGTGCCGGCATTTGCCAGAATCAGGAATCGAGTGCTGTTGTGCAGCTGATCCTGAATTGATGCGCATAATACCTGCAAGCCGTAAGTATCAGCAGCAATTTTGCCTGCGATCGCAGCGACGTGTTTATCAGCCCGAGCGAGTTTGGCAGCTTCAGCATTGCTCGGACACTCCAACAATTCCTTGCCAGGTGCATTTACTTGAATCCATTTCCGGCATTGCGCAAGAGACTGCTTGTGTGAGGCAATCGTCTTTATGTCCTCAAATTTGACTTTTTCCTGAACCAGTAAATTATGGACAATGAGAACTATTTGTTCTCCCACAATTCGCAACTTTGTGTCCACCAGACAATCCTGAGTATTGTTGATCGCTCCTTCAGTTGAGTTTTCAACCGGTACCACGCCGAACTTGACTGCCCCAGTAGTCACAGCGATAAACACTTCATCTATGGTGGGATAGTCAAGCAGTTCTGCCTTCGCGCCAAAGTGCTGACATACTGCTGCTTCGGAAAAAGTGCCTTTCGGGCCAAGATAGCCGACACTGACTTTATTACTATCGAAAAATTGGATGGCCATTGATTAGATTCTTAAGCTGCGGAAATTTAAATCTGCAAATAACACACTGCAAAAAACGAGGTGTTTGTGAATTTAATAAGCAAGCGTGCGTGAATTATCCCTGTCCGGGATCTTCACCAGCCGATTCAGTAGCAGCTTCGGGCTCGTCTACCTGTTCCAAGCCAACGAGGCATTCACCTTCCTTCAGTCGAATTAATCGAACACCCTGTGTGTTGCGACCTTGTATTGATACTTCGTCAACCCGCGTACGCACCAGAGTACCTTTATCACTAATGAGCATTATTTCATCGCTTTTGACTACCTGTACAGCGCCAACAACCGAGCCATTGCGATCACTTGTTTGCATACCTATCACGCCCTGACCGCCGCGACCAACTACAGGAAATTCTTCAATCTCGGTTCGTTTTCCGTATCCATTCTTGCTAACCGAAAGGATTTGCTTGTCTGAATCAGGAATAATCAGGGCGATCATACGAGC
>SXGR01400338.1_pt1 | contig 12715 bp, 4 predicted proteins | sample 3174711 | NCBI WGS metagenome assembly SXGR01 (sample SAMN11356860, study PRJNA531348) | freshwater metagenome | isolation source: freshwater sample F1-60 | place: China: Fuxian Lake, Yuxi | collected 2017-12-25
CGTATGCTTCAAAACCTTGCCCAGTTATTCCTTTTAAAATACTTGTTGCGCTGTTTGTTACAAAATAATAACCGCTATAATTTTGATTAATTTCAAAATTAGAGTTTTTAGATTCTGGATTGTTAAAATTCAACATCGGTGAATATGTTGCGCCGGTTATAGAAATAAATGTATTGTTTGCGTTTGAATTATTAACTTTTTTAATAGTTAAATTAGAATTCGTGTCTCCAACTTGAAATCCGTATTCGTTAGAAACAGAAGTTTGATTTTCGACAACAGAATCTACTACTCCAGACACAACGATATCGTAATATCCAGAATAATTAGGAGAACCAAAATTTGCCACCCCCATATTAACATAACTTTGCCTAACGTCTGGAACAACATAAGAGGACGTCTTACGAACGTTTTCTGATCCTAATAACGCTAAGCTATTACCAGTATCTTTTTGATAAATATTAAAACGCGAACACGTAGAGTTTTCACTCCAAGATACTTGAATAGGAATAAAATTTACCTTCTTAATGACATCTATTTCCGAAGAAGACTGAATGGAAAGTTTATTATATTTTACTATTTTAAATTCAAAATCTGCGTCATCTAAATACAAAGGCAGATTAACCTCAAAAGCCACCATCGACAACAAATGAACGTAATCATCTGTAAAAGATAAATATTCTGGATTTATCACGCTGAATTTGCAACTGATTTCATTTTTTGTAAATGTATCGCTTTTATTTATTTTTTTCCAATTTGGATCTTCTATTATTTTTCTATATTGCAATTCATATTCCCATCCGTCATTAAAATCCGCAGAATAGGGGGTTGCGGCATCTCCTATGATTACGAGATTTTTTGCGTAAAAATTGTATAAAATTTTTGTGATTTTTGTTCTTTTTGTGTTTGAAAAATCTAAACCTTTATGATTCGGCGACTTTTGCTTGACAAAAGCGTTTTCTTCTACGAAATCTAAAATACAATGAGACTCATAAGAACGAAATGCCTTACTTTTAGAGCCCTCTTCGGTGACGATAATTTCATTTTTAAGAATATCGTCTACTAAATTGAGCGAATCATTAATGTTAATTGGGGATCCTTCGTGATTTTTTGAAGTAAACGGTCCATTCGGAAAGTCGTAAAAAATAGATCTTGATTTCGCTGTTTCCAAAGAGTCCTCTTCAGCGAATCGAGGTCGAAGCAAGTCTTGCGAATTTACATCGCCATATTGATTATCGTTAAAAAAGTCTTTACTAAAAGTATGCCAATAATTAGAAGATTCTGCGCTCGATCGTTCGTATGTATAAATTTGAATATTGACTCTAATATGGCTGGGTTGTATTACCGAAAGATTTTCATTTTTTAAAGTGAGGGGTAAAGCTTTACGCAACTGAGGTTCGTCATTAAAAGTTTTTTTAAAAAATTGAGTTTCAAAATTTTGCTTTAAAAATTTTAATACAATACCACTTTGATTAATTGAATTATGATAATCATTATTTTTTACATTTGATTTCGCGAGAACTAATTCATTCGTATAATTTGAATATGTATACAAATGGTATGCGTAATTTGCTTCGTCTGGGTAAGGATTTATAATAATTTGGCTACCAAAAGAACCTTCCCAAACAATTGAACTAGAATAATTATTATAATTAAATACATTATTTGTTCCAATAGCGTATTCTATTCTAAAACAGCCCCCTTTTGGTATTTCAATGCCTTTTTTAAGAGTTAGGACGCCAATCGACTCATTTTCTTCTAAAACGTATTGCTCTACAAAATTTGTATGTGCGTAAAAATTATTAAATGTTAATTTTTCACTATGTCTTTGAGCTGGAAAAAAAACATTAGAGTTATTTAAACCGCCTCCGTAAGATTGAATACAATACAGTTTATCATCTTCGTTAATGTTTAAGTTTTCGCCATTGAATAATTTATGTTTAGAATTGAATTCGCGATTAAATTCAGAAACTTGATTTTCGTTATAAGGCTCCGTGTAAATTTCTCTTTCGACGAATACTCTTGCGTTCGGAACGGCTTCTTGTATTTTAGATAGAATTTGTTTAAAAAAACCACAAACAATCGTTCCATCGGCTTTCGCTACAGTCGGATCAACAGTATATGAAGCGATGTAGTTTTTAGTATAAAAATAATTTATTGCTTTTTCCCAAGACTCTTTTGATTTATAATTTATTTTTTTAATAATACCATTTTCAGGAATTTGCGTTACGCCACCATTCTCGTAAAGCTTGGGGTCTTCATCATTTTGATTCGTCCATTTTGTCGCAGAGTCTCCTTTGCAAAAATCCACAACACCAATTTGTAAGCCGTTGGTTGTTTGATTAACTGATTTTATTTGTGGGGCTTCGCCTTCTTCAAGCGTATAGAGTGCGGCTTTTCCCAAGTAAGGATATGCGCCTCCACAATTAACAAGAACATCTGAAAAATAACCTTCTAACGGAGTAACAATATAGCTTTCTCCAGAGTTTAAATAATTTGAGTAATAATCTTTTGAAATTGTTTTTTTAGGTAATGGAAAATTTTGTAAAAAATATTTTATTAAATATGGCTTTGAGTTTTTTTCTAAATTAGAGGTATAGTTGGCTAATTCAGCTGAGTCGATAGCCTCTTTTTTTGAGTCTTCGTCGCTAAATAAATCACTAATTGAATCACTAATTGAATCGCTTAGCGATCTTTCTTCTGGGTATTTTTTAATTTGCTCCTTTAATTGACTAGCTATTTCCGCTTCTGTAAGAAAATTTTTATAATCATAAGCGTTCCCGTCCTCTATTACAGTTGAATAAACCTCCAAACCAATATTAATATTTCCAGCGTTCCCCACGTTTCCCACATTACCCAAATTTCCCAATTGATACCCAGACATAACGTATCCAATTTTTGTTATTGGGTCGGCGTTTTTTGAAATTTTAGTTGTAAAATTTAATCTATAAATTCCAGTGTGATTTTCGGCATTCGAAAGTAGAAATATTCTAACCGCATCCTCTCCTCGATCCATTTTAAGACCGGTAATTGATTCGTCGTTTTTAATTTTTTTTAATAATACTTTGCCTTCATTGTTCTCGTTGTGTATTTCTGATATTTCTAAAGATGATAGGTTTATTTTATCGAATTGTGAAAAATTGTAATTAATAGCTCCAGTCAAAGACTCCGATGCCTCGTCTTTATATTTTTCAAGATCTATTAATACTTTTCCGTTATTATCTATTTCTGCATTGGAAAAGGTTCCGAAAGGATCACTTTTTCTAGCTATTCGATATTTAAAACTAGAATCATCTTCTAATTTCGTGGGAGGATCAAATGAAAAAAAGTTTTTAATTGAAGAATTACTACTGTCGTTGTATAAAAATTTGTATCTTGCAGTGACTTCGTTTGAGTAGCCGCTATATTCAGAATCGATATATGTATAATTAAGATTAGTATCGTATCCAGAAACTTGTATTTGAGAGTTCGACCAGTCTTCACCAGAGATAATTAATAATTTTTCATTAGAAAAGTTGGAAACGTTTTCACCAGTAATTTCAAATCTTCTAAAAATTTTACCCGGAAAACTTACTCCTGACATAAAAATTTCAGGCTTAGAGCCGGAGACGTGAGAATTTGTTATGTCAATAATGGGAACGTAATCCTGTTGGCCCTTCAGAGCTTGAGTTATGAAAAAATTTGTTTTAGCCGCTTTACCATCAATGTTAGTTATTGAAAAGCTTTTTCCAGTAATAGCAAATGGATAAGTAATTATGTCTTTTATTAGAGGCTCTGGAATTGAATAGCCATTAAAGTTACCAAAATTTGGATTTATAAAAGTAGATTTCCATAATCCAAAACTAGTTGTTGCAAAAAGCGTTTCAAAGTCAAAGTTTTCATCCTCGAAAACTTCCACCAAAATTCCACTTAAGAATTTTTTATTATCATCTAAGACACTCATATTTTCATCAACCACCGCCTCCAGATGTCATATTTGGAGAAATAGCCGACTTATTCCCGCCAGAATTATCATAAGAATTAGCCATTAAATGTTCAAATAAATAATCTCCGACCGCCGAATCATATCCGCCAACAGAGATAGATCCTATACGTTGGTTTGTCTCAAATAGATACTTTGCTTCTTGTTGAGAAAGTTCGGATCCTGAATTTACAAAACCATTACACATTGCTCTTAAATAATATTCCATTTGTCTATAATGATCAGAATACATTAACGAATTAGAAGATACATAAGGAATTAATTTAGTAAAATAAAACCTAGGATGGCAGCATCCCCAAGGTCTATGTCCCCTCCAAAAATTTTGATTATCTAAAGAGACGTCTCCTATAATTTGCTTTTCGCACGGCATTGCTTTCGTCATCATTAATAAATATGAAACTACAGCGAACTCGTCGCTTCTTTCTATTGAGGAATGTGTAAATTCTGGAGATTGCAATTCTTGCTTCCAAACATCTCTATTTTGACTTACTTTACCTACAATAGGCTTTAATGAAATACGACGAAGTCTTCCTTTTAAAACTACCTTTATAATATGACTTCTTGGGTGAATTCCATTAGCTCTAATTACTGATTTTATAACGTAAGGGTTTGGATATATTGGGCAACTATTTAAAAATTTTTCTACATAATGAGGTCTTGCACTGTCGGCGTAATTCATATTAGTATTTGCGCCTTCGATAAAATTATAAGCAGACGGCGCTGTTACTATTAATGGTTTGTCGTGCTGTCTCCAGCTTACGTTTGCCAAATGTAATTTTACATTTTTAGATGTATGAGCGGAATTTTCTAAAGCCGCACTAGACGTTAAACATCTAGAGTTTAAAGCTGCTTGAATGTCTCCATACATTTCAGTTTTCCAAGATGACGATTCTGACCAATGATATAAATTATAAGACATAAACATTGACCATTCGTTAGTTATTGTTCCGGGGGAGAATTGTTCTTTTTCGCCTATAGAAATTAAAGACCGGGGAGATTGACTAAGTAAAAATTGATCAGTTATTCCGTCAACTTCGTAAACGCCTATACTTGGAGAAGAGGCGGAGGAAATGAAGTAATAGTCACCACCCACGAATTCAGAACTATGTCTAAATTTTGTTAACTTTCCCTTTTGCATGTAGCATATGTATTCTGTTTGTTTGAGTGACGAATCCCATACTTTATATTTTTTACCTTTAATAATTGGTATAAAAACTTCTGTTGATGATCCAATCATATTTCTATCACCGACTTTATCAACGCACGGGCCCATTCCTCTAAAAATATCTACCCCAGTATTTGCCATTCCGAACGGAAATCTAGAAAAATACAAAACAGAATTGCCTTCCTTATCAATTTCGTAATCAACCAAACGATTTCTGGCGGCCATTTTTATATTGCTAGATATAAATTTTCGCAACGATTCGTAAACGGGATTTGCGCTTGCGTAAACTTCTCCTTGCCCTAAAAATTTATTAAATAAAGAATAAGCTGTTCCATATCTCATGTAATTTTCATAAACTCGTTTACCAGTATCGGCTTCAAAATGCCCAACGGGCTCCATCTCCCCCGGTGCTTCAGTTTGTCCTTTTGTTGTTGCTAATCTCATTACGACGTAAGCATCCACTACACTGGGCTTCATTTCCAAAACATGAGCAACTTTTATTAAGATTTTAACTTCTTTAGAAACGTTTGGGTGATTTATAGTTAAACCAAAATTCACATTTTGCCCTCTCAAGCGAAACGAGACCTGCCCCTTTACTGGGTATTTAAAGTAATGAATTTTATTAAATTGATATATGTAATATTGATTGTAAACATTTCTTAAATCTTCCGCAACTGCCCCCGTTATTCTGTTTACTTTATATTTAAAATCTTGAGTAATTGGAATTTCTTCGTAAAATTTACCATTTACATGAACTTCTATAAGCAAATTCTTTAACAAAAGATCAGACTCAGGTTCTAGTTTTACGGCAATATCAGAAATTTGAATGAAAATAGCGGATAAACAAAATCTATTATTTGAATATTGTGGGTTTGTATTAAAAGCGTAAGTCTTATCGTCGTATAAAAAAGAGAATGCGGATTTCCATGGATCCGCCCTTTCTTCTGTTGATAAAAAATTATGTTCAGTATCTGAATATAATTTAACTTTATATCTAAAAGATAAAGATTGTGGGTAAAGCTCTGGATAACCGGTTGAATCGTATTTTATTTTTTGATTTCCCATCTTATCAAACAAAACTGCGCCTGAGCTATCTTTTTCAAAAACTGGCTCTGAGTAACTTGGCGCTAATAGAAACTGCTTAGAGAAAAAAGTTTCAAAATCAAACCCGTCTGCGACGATATCGTTTCCATTTAAATCATGTTTCGCTCTTTGATCCTCTGTTCCCCTAAAATAACTTAAGTAATAAAACATTGCTTGCCCAATTTGATCTTTTACTGCGTTTTTTTTTCTAAATATTCCGCCTTTGCCATTTTCGTCAGGAACATAACTGGGAGCGTATCTGCCTAAAATCCGAGACTCCATTACAAATCCCAAATGTTTTCTCGCGGCACCTACTACCCCGAAAGACAGCAATTGCTTTTCTACAGTAGCGCCCCCAGGTGGTTTTTGAGGTATATATATTACTTTTTTATAATTATTAACATAAGCCACGCAACCCCTTTGGTTTTCTGCGTCATGCCAAGCAAGGCTTAAATTTTCGTGTCCGTATGCGTGTTCTGGTGAGTAAGGTTGCGTTTGAAAATCAGGCTTCATCTTCTCCAATCCGCCTAATCTTGCGGACTCCGACCAAAATCCATGGATTCCATCTTTAGAGTTGTCTAATGAGCCGTCGGGAGATCTAACTCTAGCCGCGTTTCCAAATATCCACGCCATAAACGGATTAGCAACATTAGCCCCCTCCGGAGATCCAGCTGGCATTTCTGGCCAACTAAATTTTCCATAACTCATTTTTGTTTCAAGGCTTCCGTAAAATTTAAACCATTCGTCTTCTTGAGGATACATTGTTCCATTTGGATTTCTTACTCCTCTAAACGTTGAGTAGGCGTAATAAAATATTCTCCAAGCGCAGTCTCCAAGTCCGGAAAGTATTCTAGCGTTAAAAGCTTGAGCTAGAGCGTTATGCTCTATGTGGCTTGGTCTACTTCCGACTTTCACTTTGAGCGCTTTGGGTAAATCCATAATTTAACTCCATACTCCAGCAGCGCTTCCAGAAGAAATTTTTACACGACTTCTTCCTTTCGAATTCGAGTCGTAATAAACTATTGTTGAATTACCAGATCCCTTTTTGTCTAAAGAAGATCTAACAAGTAATTTTTCTCCTATTTTGTATTTAGAGCTTAAGCCAGATGGCCAACCTACAAATTCGTAAGGCATTAACACTACTGTAAATTTTATTAAACTGATACGGTTGTCGCGATTTGGCATGTAATTGAATTTATTTAAAAAAACGGGTGTATTAACGCATAAAATTACACCCTTTTCGTAATTTATAAAACTAGTATCGAAATCGTTCCAATATTTTTTATTTATTTGTGTGCCTATGTAATCATTAAAACCTTCATCACCAATGGCGGTTAATCCATCTTTACCCCGTGATTCTCCGGACACTTTACTCGTCCCATTCCAGCTAGCTATATATAAAGGTATGTGATTAGCTGATAATCTTGATTTTTTTAAATCGTTTTTCATTATTTTATTCCTGTTATATATCTTTCTATAATATTATTATTTATTCCACTAATTACTAATTTAGCTACTAAAGGATCATTATCAAATGAAGTGATATAGTTAATTTGAGTATTAATTAAAGAATTTTTAGTAATTAAATGTCCTGTTTTTACGTATTTAGTTCCTGATATGTAAGAGTTTTCAAAATAACTATTAGCGCTTGGCCATTCCCCAGTTAGTAAATCAAAACTACCAGTAAAACTTTTAGTATAGAAAGTCATTAAACCTGACCCAGATGCAATTGTTGGAAGCTTATTGTTTATTATTCCCGTTCCGCCAGAAAAGATAATTGTTGGGCTTGAGGTGTATCCAGAACCAAAAGACGTCATTTCTATACCCACAACGGAATCGTAATCTAAACTAGTTGATCCAAGAATTGCATTGCCCGAAGCTGAAACGCCACCGCCTCCGCTAAATATTACCATTGGAACACTTAAATATCCATTTCCTCCAGAATTTATTTGTATTCCCGTAGCAAATCCATAATATCCAGTAATCCCAGAATAATACGATAAAGAGACGTTAATAGGAAAAGATGTGGGAGTTAATTCGATTGAATTAGTTTGATAACCATAATTTAATACTATTCCTCCCATTTTTAAAGTAGTAGTTTCCAAAGACGAAATAGTGAAATCATCTAGAGAATCTGATCCCCCAACAATTTCAAATACATAACTAAGGTAAGGGTTTTGTATCTCGTTTACGGAAAAGGGTATTGAATAATTTCCAGCGGAAGTTTCTAAAAAAAATTGTGACGTAAAATTGCCTAACGATGAAGAGTTTTCAGATATAAAAACGAGCCTCGGAAAATTAGAAGAGACTTCTCCCGTAATATTTCCAGAAAAAGAAAACGAAGAAGATGGCTTGAAATATCCAGAGAATAAATTTATCCCACTCGCAGAATCCGTCACTAAATAACCAGTTAAATAAGATTCGGAAACGAAAGAATCTGGAATACTTAACGAAAGAGTTGGTTTTTTAGATTTTGCTTCTATTGAAATATCTAATTCAACCCCAACTGTATCAATGTAAAATTTATCAGCATAAAAATCTTGCTTAGATCCTGATTTTAGTATTTTAAAACCATTTATTGAATAGTCGTAAATAGTTCCTGAGAAATTAGTTTCTATGTTTTTTAATTCATTAGGGAGATATGATGAAAAATATCTGCCATCATTATCAAAAATTTTACCACTTGTAAAAACAAATTTATAAGCACCGCCGTCTCCAGTAAAACCTATTTCAGCGTATCCAGTGCAATTATCTAAAGAAATTCCTAAATTTACAGAAAATTTATTTTCTCTTAAAATCTTTTGACTAATACTAGTATTTGTAGAGATAATCATGTTGAGAAATTATTATTTTGGAATTTGATATTTGGTTTATTTTTGTAAATTAACGTTTCCATCTTTTGCTCTTGAGCTGGCTGACTATCAAATTTACATTTTACATTTAAACCGCCTTGTCCAAATGTAATATTTAAATTAGTTAAACCGTTTTCCACTGATAGGAGGCTCTTTAAATCTTCACTAATTGAATTGCAAAAAAGATCAACGGAATAAGACGCCGTTGAGCTACTTATTGAAACAGCTTTCGAATCATAATACTCTTTAAGTCCGTCATGGAATTTGTGGAATGTTGTAAATTCGTATTGTGGAGAGTCTCCTGCTTTAGTTTTTATATAATTTGCTAAAGTAGGGCTAAAATCAGATTCTTCTACAAACTCGGGAGCTGAGGAGTCATCGAATGGCTCTTTAATATTTGGGGTTATGTTATTTAAAAATATATCCACAGAGAATCCTGAGTTATTTATTATTTGGATAACGTCATCTGCATTTTCCAAACCTCCACGCACAAGCTGTTTAAAAGGGGTTATTACTTCCGAAGTCGATTTACTCATCAACGCAATTGGATATGTTTTTTCAGAAGGTAGCGTTATTAATGTTGAAATACTTTTTGTAAAATTTAAAAAACCTACATTAACAATTTGTGCAGGATTAAAAAGCTCAACGCTTAAAGAACCTTTTCTTTCTTGCATTTTCCACGCGTGAAGCCCAATCATTGTGGCACTGGGTTGTTTTCTAAAAACAGTAATGGCCCTACACTGTAACGGATTTGGTCCAATAGCTGCTTGTTTTTCAGATCGCCCACTTAATTCGATCTTTGCCTGTTCAGCTTCCTTAATGCAGACTTCGTATAAAATAGTTTTACTACAAGAATCTCTTGTATTTTTTAAATCTTTTAATATTTGCGTCTCGTTAGTTTTTTGTAATACTTGGCAATATGATATTATTTGTTGTTGGTATTCTATTACGTTTACATACTTCCCGCCTAGCAATTCTGGTTTATAAAAAAGGTTTTGTTTTTGCGTAAGAGTCATATTCTCCCCCTCAGCTACCTCTTGAACCTCGTTAATATTTACCGTCGGAGAATTCGAGTAACCGTTTCCTTCATTTGTAACTTGGATATCTGTTACCACGCCTCGCGTAATAACGCCTTCTGCCGTAGCGCCGCTACCTTGTTGATTTTCTGGAACAATTGTAACACTAGGAATACCCAAATAACCAAAACCACCATTTGTAATCTCTATTTTTTTTATTTTACCCGCAACAACAACGGCTTGAGCACTTGCATTTTTACCACCAGTATTTCCTAATACATTGGGATCAGTATTGTGAGGTTTTAATACATCGCCATCGCTAAACGTTTCGGTAAAAGTAAAAAACCTTTCCTTAAGGCAGTAGAGGATCCCAAATTTGAAATCTCCGACTATCGCATTTGCAAAGTCAACCGCTAAAGCTGCGTTAACAAGCCCCATACTTACTGGGGTTAGTTCTTTAAATGACGGAGCATACATATCCGCTAAATCTATCCCATACACTTCGCTATCGCCTTCCATTTTATATTTAAAAACTTCCATCTCTTTAATTAACTCTTCGAAAGCAGAATAAGTAGCGCTTGACCTCTCTGCGTAAAACACTAAATGCTTAGCTAACTTAGAGTTTTTTAAATCTTGAATAACTTTAGGGCTTGACTCTAAACATTCCAACTTAGCTTTTTCTTTTAAATCCATTAATTCTTCATAAATTTCTAAAGTAGACGGTCTTTGAAATACGTTAGATAGTGAATGTATTAAAGAACGCGCCTGTTTAAAAATGTCCAAATTATACACTTCGGAAACGGTAAGTTTATCAGCTGACGGGTCTGTTGTTATTTCGTATTCGTTATATGAGCTCGAAGTAGCTAGAGATCCTTCTTTAATGTCGAAAAAATCAGTCCAATAATGTTTTCCTATAAAATCAGCAATATACCCCTCTATTCTTTCTACGTGATTTACTAAATCTTGATTGTAAAATCCCATGTGGAAATCGTATAAAACATCACCAGACGAGTTAAATAAAGTCTCCATTTGAATTTCTACAATACTAGAAATAGCTTCTTGAAGTAAAAGATCTCTATCTGGAAGCCGCAACTTTGACGCACTAATAAACCCCAAAGCTCTAAAAGCTCCTATTGAATAATTGTAAATTTGTCGTAATTTGGCGCTATATTTTCCTAAAACAGCGGAAGTAACAACTTGTTCATAAGTTCTGCCGGAGCCACAAAAATCAAGCTGAGAATATTTCCCTGTTGAATCTTTTGCTCCAAACCAAGAGGGAAAAAGCAATCGCAAATCCATACAGTAAAAATTTTTATTTCCCAATGACTGTTCGGAGGAGGATTGTTTTTCCTTAGCTTCTTTAAAATAATAAGAAGAGTATAGTTTTAATTTTTTACGACTTGAATCTAAACTAAAATCCGAAGATTTTATAACGAATTTTTCATTTTCGGGTCCGTTTTTCTCTAATGATTCTAATCTTTTTTTTGTATTTAAAATTACCACTTTAGACGTTTCGCTAGATAAATCAATCCCTTTGATTTTAATTTCTCTCTCTCCGTTTTCGCCTTGCGCCGAGAAGTCCACGGTGTAAGAGTAAGAATATTCACCACACCACTGATTTAAAACGTCTTTTAATGTGCCTAAAAAATTCTTTTTTATTCGTCCTCTCGACTTGTCTTGAAGCGATAAGTTGTCATTGTTAAAAGCTATTTTAATCCCTAATTTTTGTATAGCCAACAACAGCGTCTCAAACGAATATGTAACTTCAGAATTAGCACATGGCGAGTCTCTATACTCCTCTTCCCCTAATAAAATAATAGCACCATAACCATTCTCAATAGAAAACTGTTGATTATCTTTACTTGCTTGAATAATAGTATACGTTTCACCTCCAGCGATTTCAATCCCACTTTTTTCAAAGCCTTGCTTAAAATTTTTAAATACTTTATTGTTAGCGAAATGCAATGTTTGTTCAAGTTTTTTATCCTTAACTAATTGAGCTTTTTGATCGTATAGCTCCGGACAAAATATTTTAATACCATTAACGTCTGCTTTAACTTCCGACCTCTCATCTAAACCTATATGCTGCCCTAATAAACCAACGAAAATTTTACTTAACACAATAGAAATATCGCTCAAAGTTAGTGTGAGAAGTTTTTCGTTATCTTTTTTGGTAATTGAAAAGTTTGTAATTTTAAAGTTGCGTAACGCGTATTTACCAATAAAAATATCATAACTATTATCTATATCCAAATCATCTTCATTTATATTAAAATCGGAATCGTATGAAACGTCTTCTTTGTCTTTTCTATCTAAAGTTGTCGTGGTCTTTTTTAAGGTTTTGTTTAAAGCTAAGTTTAAATTTACAACAGAAGGTTCACCGTTACTCCCCACGGTAAAAGATAAATCGTAAACATAACCATTAAAAAGCGAATTGACATTATCAAACGAATCGAGTTTGCCGTTAGATATAGTTGTTTTTTGTATCTTTACGCTATCAATATTTTGAACTTGTCCCATATACCTTAATTTAGATTACACAACAAAACAACCTCGTTGAGGCTGTTAAAGTCTATTTATATATTATACTTAATTAATTTGGAAATCTAGGTTTTAATGC
>SXGR01162355.1_pt1 | contig 12712 bp, 5 predicted proteins | sample 3174711 | NCBI WGS metagenome assembly SXGR01 (sample SAMN11356860, study PRJNA531348) | freshwater metagenome | isolation source: freshwater sample F1-60 | place: China: Fuxian Lake, Yuxi | collected 2017-12-25
CCGCGCGATGAAGGGCAACTTGGTGTGGTTCGAAGACCCCGAAACCCGCGAGCATGTCGAGTCGCTGCTCAGCGCGCGGTGGTGAGATCGTCAGCGTACGCCTCCGTCGGCCGCAACAGTGGAGCATGGGGGAACAAGATTTTGCCTTCGGCAGATCAACGAGGTCGATTAGTCACGCTTCGGCTTCATCCCCGACAACGTACTTGCCTCAAGCACTATCTGGCGGTTCGCGTCGGCAACGATCCGAGCAATTGCCGCCGCCCTTGCCCGAGCGGCATCGGTGACCCGTTCAACCTTTACGCTCTCCTGCAACCAGTCGTGAGTGGCAGTAAGCGCCTGCAGTTCTCCTTCAGCACGTGCGATCGGATCTGCACCTTGCACGTCAGACAATCCGCCATGTCCAAGTTCCTCCGCAATGAGGGTGTGGAGGGTTTCATAGGTTGCAACGAGGCAGTGAATCTGGCGCAGAGTTTCCTTCGAGGCGATGAATCCCCACAGGACTTGATGCGACGCGTCTCGAGCAGTCACCCGCACCCCGTACCCAGTCGGTTCAAGCACGATTTCGCCTTGTATACGCCTGTTTGGAGCGATACTTCGCCCTTCTATCTTGCCTGCCGTGGCGGCGAGCTGTTGGTCAAAGGTCTTCCCGAAGAGGTCTAGGTCGTCCTGCATTTCATGACTCCTAAAGCATGCGGATGAATTCATCTTCTGACAGAATCTCAATTGGGGTTCCTTGTGCTTTCAACTCCTCTACCTTCATGAGCTTCCGAGTCTTGACCCCCGCCTGATACTCCACGAATCCCATCTGCCCAAGAACAAGGTAGTCGGTATCAGCTCGCACCGTGTCTCGGCAGGATCCTCCGCGATCAACAACGGCCTGCATCGCATCTCGTCTTGGCATCGCCGACAATCCGCCAGTGAATACGAACACCTTGCCGCAACACGCGCCATCCAGATCGAGTGAGTCCGAAGTCGCTACTACATCTGCGGCACGACACCGCTCTCGCTGCGGTGAATTCGATCGCACGCTGCGCGCACCGCTGCAGGGAACATGCCCATCAGCGAAGAGCTGACCCATCTGTAAACCGCAGCCCTGACACAAACCTTGCAGGCAATCTGCTTGAAGTCTCTCGCAGGCTGCGAGGGCAACGAGAGCGCAGGCCCGCGCGTCTTCCTGCGCATTGTGATGTACATGTGGGATCTCCAGCATGTGCGCCAGTTGATTGAGGGCATAGCTCGAACGGTTTGGCCAGGCAATTCTCGACAATACAAGCGTGCAGAGGTACTCAGTGTCGGGATGTTGTCTGCCCGCCTGGGCAAGAGCCTGACGGAGCACACTCATGTCGAATGCGGCGTTATGGGCGACGAGGGGACCTGAAACCAACGACCATAACTGCGGCCAGAAATCAGAGAACGTCGGCGCGTTAGAAACGTCCGCCTCCGAGATTCGGTGAATCGACACGTGAAACGGATCAAACCTGAGTGGGTCGGGCCGAATCAGCTGATGGAACTGCCGCACCAACTTCCCATCCTCCACCACAACAAGACCAACCGAGCACACTGACGCACGGTCGCGATTGGCTGTCTCGAAGTCAATCGCTGTAAATCGCATCATCAGGCTTTCGTTGGCTGCAGCCTAGGTATCGCGCAGGGTAGTCAATCGGACCGAGCAACTTTTCGCAGCTGGATGGGCTAACTCGATTCTGCTTCATTTGATCACGGAGTCCAACTCGGCGACGATTCGAACACTTGAATCGCCGGCATCACCCTCCGCCTCTGCAATCTCGATGGGGGCGTGCTTGGGGTTCAAGGGCTCGAGAACGATTCGCACATGGCGCTCTTCTCCAGTCTTGCTATCCATCACTTTCTCGCTCCTGAACCGTTTCAGGGTCAGCCCGACTGGAAAGCCCACTTCGCTGATGGTGTTGTGACTCACCACCAAGTCGCGTCCGTTGCGAGCACCGCCGCCGTACGGCTTGAACAAGCACCATGACCCCGCGGGAACTTTGGGTTCCATCGAATCCCCGATCACTCGAGCGACAAACATACCCGGGATTATTGGCGGCATGCCATCCCATTCGGCCCACTCGGCTACCGAAGGATCAAACAGCGTCTCTTGATCTCGGCTGAAGCCTCCCGCGGCAATCGCGAGCGTGGCAAGCGGTACGCACGACTTCCACCGGGTTGATTGCGTTCCCTCGACGATGCGAAAGGGCCGGCGCTCTGGCGCAACCCCCGAAGCCTTCGCCAGAATGTCATCAAGCTCGCTGACGTCGCGCAGAATCTTGTAATCCCACTGCCCGAAGACGCCAGCGTTATTGAGCGCGGTACACCATCGCTTCGCAGCAGCTTCCTTTGCGAGCACTGCGTGCTCGTCCCAGATTTCACCCCCTGCTCCCTTCACCTCAATAATGAGGTAACGGGGATCTGTGCCAAACGTTCGCAGCCGCACCACATAATCGGGCTCGTACCGACGTTCGACACCGTCCTGCTCGTACCCAATATGGAGGTCGAAGCCGCGAGCGTTCGGCAGCCAAGCCCCCACCTGCTCTGACCAGTCCAGGGCGCATGCTGCGCTCTCTTCGATGGAACTGCGCGGCGCAAACGCATTCAGATGCGACTTCTCGATCAGGCGTATGCGGCGCTTCGTGTATTCATCAACATCGGTACTGCGCAGCGTTGGCCTCATCCGATTGCGAACCGGCATGAGTCGTGCGCCATCCTCACCTGAAAAACTCATTTGGATTCCAGCCGTCAATGCCTCGACTGCCCGCTGCAGGTTCTTGTCGAACCCGAGATCCCGCCGGTCTTGACCGGGCTTGAGTCGAACCTTCTCCGCGATGAACTTCTGGGTGATTGAAAAGACATCCGCAAACACCTTGGCGGTCATCGCAACGCGGTCCTCAGGCTTTCTCTTGTTCTGCCCATCGATCAGTTGTTGTGTCACACGCTGGGCGATGGCGAATTCAATTCGCTGAATATGGATGTTCTCGTAGTACGCCTGACGGTCCTGTCGACTCATATCGCCCTCAACTCCACGAACGGCTGCGACATCATCTTTATAGCCACGCACAGCCTCGACATCCACCGCTGCCGGCTCGTCGTGCAGCAACAAATCGGGCAAGCTGGCGATATCACATCGAACTCCAGAGTCGCTCAACTCATAAACAAAGTTCTCGATGCGCGGGACCTCGATCGCAAACTGTGCTCGTTCCTCCATGGCATGGACATGGTTTGTCGGGGTGTCGTCCGTGTCCTCCGAGTTGACTTCACGCCCCTTGAACGGGATCAATGAGAAAGGAATGCCGTAGACGTCCACATATTCGGGCTCCAACTTTCCGTCCGCACGAACGGCGTAACTCCGTCGCCGCAGGCCGCGCCCCACGACCTGCTCGCACAACAACTGAGAGCGGAACGGACGGACCCCTAAGACCTGCGTGACGTTGTTTGCATCCCAGCCCTCCGTCAGCATCGACACGCTCACGATGCAGCGCACATGCTCACCAAGTCGCCCAGGCCGTCCGATCGTGTCGATGATCTCTCTCATGCGTGCGACGCGGGCATCCTTACTGGCTGTCTCGTCGCCCGAAAGCGCAGACAGCAATTCGCTGTCGATGCGGAAAGTTCGGAGGGCGTCAGGCTCGTTCTTAAGTTCTGCGAAGTCCGTTGCGTCATAGACCGTCTGGGACTCCTTGCCTGTACCAACCGTGCGTTCGCCAGAGATTCGTTCGTGAAACACGCGGGCTGTTTCCGTGTCTTGACACACAACAATCATTGCCGGAGGAATGATCTCAGCCGTCCGATTGGTCACGGCTTCCTGATACTGGTCGAAGCGCCGCTTCCACTGCGAGTAGAGAGTTGTGAGGGCGCCCTGAGCCTCGCGGTAGATCGCCTCAGGCTTCCATCCAGTCCTTGTTCGATCCGATGGCTTCATGCGGGACACCATGTGGTCCCACAGTCGGAAGTACTCGGGATCCGGCCGTCCGGCGTCATCCGTTGGACCGATTTCCCCGTCGGAAGACACCTGCTTCACTGGAATACGGGGGATCTTGACAATCCCGCTCTCAATTGCGTCGACCAACCCGAAATCGCTGACCAACCATGGGAATGGAGCGCCTTCGGCATGCCCAGAACCCGCGAGGTAGAACGGCGTCGCGGAGAGATCGATCGTGGCGAGCACACCCATCCGACGCGTGCCCCGCTCATCCTTGCCGATCAGTCCTGAGTTGTTGATGCGGTCAAGGCCCGCGAGCCATACGCGCGCCTCCTCGAACTCGTCCTCGAATCTCTTTCGCTCTTCACGCGAATCGCCCGCCACTTCCTCCGCGTCGCCGTCGACTGCCTTTGGCCGCCAACAGTGATGTCCCTCGTCGTTCAGCACAAGGATCGGTAGCCGCTGCGCCAATTCGCCAAGCCGCCCCAGCGTGAATGCGCGCTCATCCTCGGCACCCTTTTCAACCACCTTGTATGAGACTCCGCCCTCGCTGTTCTCGCTTCGAAGCCCAAACACATGCCAGTTGGTCACCAGCACCTTGCCCTGCTGCAGGTACTCGCGGTACTTGAGCGGCACGATGTCGAACGCCTCGTAGTAGTTCGCGGCGTCTTGGGGTCGCAGCACCGCGAGCCGATTGCGCACCGTCAGGTTCGGCGCGCATACCAGCACCGCGTTCGGGAACTCCTGCGACATCGGGTTGCGCCCGCGGTTACAGAAGGCCCATGCAATGGTCATCGCCATGACGACCGTCTTGCCGCTTCCGGTCGCCATCTTGCAACCGAGGCGCCTGAGCGGCATCCAGTCGGGGTCGCTAGGGCGGTCGCAAAGCGTTGGGAAAGTGCTCGTCTCGCGAACACCGAGTTCACGCGGCGCTTCACCTGCGAGGAGCCGTCGAAGATCCGTATCGGTCAGCTCGAAATCCTTGAACCCCGTGCGCGACGACCGCCCTGGAATGCGCAGCTCGAGCAGGTAGATCAGCGTCTCGACCGACTCAAGCTGGCAGAAGAAGAGCCGCCTGCTGCGCTTCTCGTCACGCCAGTGGCGCAACAAGTCCTTGGTCACCTCGCTTGCGCCGCGATATCCGCTTTCGCGCCAGCGGCGCACATCGTCCCGCAGGGCGTTCACGAGCGGCAAGTCGTCGCGGTTCTCTTCTGCAAAGAGTTCGGTCTGCGACGATCCCGTCCGCTCGGTCTTGTAGTAGTAACCCGCCTTGCGCCGCCCAGGTGTACGGCGCGGCACGCCACCCTCATACAGCCAATGCTCCCGCGGCTCCACGTAGGGGCTGGACAGAATCGGATCATCCACGGCCTGGACGGGGATCGCTCGATCTACGGATGGCTCAGGCTCCTGTTTTTTTCGCCGCGCCATGGCTCAGGCCTTGCCCTTCAGCGCCTTGACCGTCATCACCTCGTTGCCGCGCGCATCGATCGCCTTGACCGCAATCCGCCCATGCGTACCCGCGCGGAACGGCAGGCTCGTGCGCCCCTTGAAGGCCGCGAACGCCTCGGGATCTGCCGAACTCCCAAGTGCCTTCGCGATCTTCTCCCATGCGTCACCGTTCGGGAAGAACGCCTGGCACGCGCAGAAGCACCGCCCGTCGTAGTCGCTGTCGAGGAACCACGCGCTCACCTTCTCGCCCTTGGTCGAGGTGACCGTGCCCTCGACGGGATTGAAGATGTCGACGCCCTCGAGCGTAGCGGTGAACGCGCCCTCGCCCACATCATCGACCGTGACCGCCGGCAGTCCGAACACCGTGAACAACTGCTGGTTCGACCCCTTCGTGTCCTGCTTCAAGAGCGCGTCCATCGTCGAGTTGAGCTCGGGCCGCATGTGCGCCAAGTGCAGGCGCGCCTTCGTGCTCTTCGACGAGCCGATGTTCTCGACCTCCGCCGTCGCCTCGGGCGCAAAGGCAAAGCCCGCGATGATGATGTCGTCGTAGTACTTCGCGCGCCGCACCGCAGCCTCGATCTGCTGCGCCGTCACGGGGCCGAACTCGGGGCCGAAGATGATGCCGACGGTGGCATCCTCCTTGCCCGCCTCGACCGCGCGCGCATGCACGCCCGACATCTCGCCGCCGTCGACCAGGCTCTCGACCTTCGCACACTGCATGCGGCGGTTGTTCGGGAAGGTTACGCCGTCGGCGCGCAGCTTCTCGATCATGCGCTGGATGTAGGCGATCGCGTTCTGCTGCCGCGTGCGGTCGGCGTCGCGCTTCGCCTCATCATCGTGCGCGGTGTCGGCCTCGAACTCGTTCGGCGTGTGATCGGTCACGGTGCCGTCTTCGCCGAGCGTGAGTTCCTCTGGGATCACACCCTCGACCGTGAATGGTCCCGACACACGCACCACGCCCTTCACAACCTCGGGCTGGTCGACCAGTTCCTCCTGATCGGCGTTGGCGGCGATGCAGGCGTTGACCTCGTCCATCTTCGTGCGCCACGCGGCGCGGTAGGCGGTCACGGCGTCCTGCAGTGGCCTCGGCCATGCGGGGTCGGTGTCGAAGGGGACTTCCCAGTCGTACCAGCCTGCGAACTTCGCATCGACCGTCCACTTCTCCTTCGGGTCTCGGTTTTCAGGTGGAAGGACCCAGCGGCGGCGGTCGGCGTCGGTGATCGACTTCTTGCCTTCGGACTTCTGCTTCTCGTCGAGCTTCGCCTTCAGCGTGGCGCGGAGAGAAGCGGGCGCCGCGGCGAGGGCGTCATTCGCGGCCTTCAGCTTGGCGGCGAGGATCGGCTCATGCTTGGCGAGGATAGGATCTAGATTTGTGTTCCGCGCGATTGCGCCGAGCGTGATGTGCGGGACACTCTTGTACTTTAAGCCCGAACTTGGATTCTCAGCTCCGAGAGCGCCCTGCGGCCCCGCTGCGGTGCGGTAATGATCAAACTTCGCGGTGAGGAGTCGCTGGCGAGCGATGGAAAGTGCGACGCGCGATGTATCAATCGTGATCCAGCGGCGACCCCATTGCTCCGCCACGAAGGCGGTCGTCCCAGATCCGCATGTAGGATCCAGGACGAGGTCGCCTGGTCGGGTAGTCATCAGTAGACATCTTTCCACGATCTTCGTATTGGTCTGAACGACATAAGTCTTGTCGCCCGCGTCGTAGCCCCATTTAGTGTCGACCCACAGATTAGTCGACGGCGAGATAGGGAAGGCGTCTAGATACATGTAGTGAGCAATGCTGTTGGTCCGCCGGACGAGATATCCACTGCGACTAAGCCGCATCATCCCATCACGATTGGTCTTCCAATGCTGGTTGTTTCCGCAGGAGAATGATCGGCCCTCGAACTCGAATGATTGGGAACCCGATTCGCTGTGGCCTTGCGAAGTAAGCGGCCCAAACCTCCATGCGCGACCTCCGGCGGGAAGTGAGGCGCGGCCCTGCGACTCTGACTCATCAAGCGACCTCGAAAGCCCATTCAAGAGATGTACCCAGCGGTACTCGGCGGCCTCCGAGTCGCCAAGTTCCTTGCGGCGGAACACCGCATTGAACCTTGCCTGTGCTGCAGCTTTGTCTTTGGTGAACCAGAGCAAGTAGTTAACAACGTTTCCCAAAAACAGATCAGCTTGGTAGCTCGTCGTCACGTAGGGAATCACTCGGACAAGCGAATCTGCGCCGAAAATCTGTTCAACGGTTGCTCTAACTTGGCTGAGATTCTCCTCGCCGATTTGAACGAAGAGACTTCCTGCCGGCGCCAGTAGTTCGTGAGCGCAGCGGAGTCGATAGCGCAGATAAGCCAAGTACGAGTGCAGTCCAAGGTGCCAAGTATCCCGGTACGCCCTCACCATCTCTGGCTCGCGCGTCAAGTCCTCTGACTTCCCATCTTTCACATCACGTTTGCCTACCTCCGGCTGAAAGTTGCTCGCAAACTTGATCCCATACGGCGGATCGATATAGATCATCTGCACCTTGCCCGCGAGGTTCTCGCGGTGGGCGAGACTCGACATGACCTGCAGGCTGTCGCCGAGGATGCGGCGTTTGGCCCAGTCGACATCGTGCTTGTAGAACTTGAGCGACTCCGAGTACGACTGCTCGGGGCTCGCGAAGAGCAGGCGCTCGGTGTCTTCGCGCTGCGCCGCGCGCAGGATGGCCTGCGCGCTGATACGCTCGTGGATGTGCAGGGCCACGGGGTCGACGCTGAAGTGCCCGCGCGCGTGCTCTTCCTGCTTGTTGGCCCACTCGAGCCAGGGCTGCTCCCAGTTCTTGCCGACGGCGCGCAGGATCTCCTGATCGCCCGCATCGAGCCGCTCGCCGCGGCAGGCCTTCTCGACGACCGCAGCGACCTTGTCGGCACGCCCCGTCGGATCGAACCGCAGCACAGGATCAAGGTGGGGGGAGTAGGCGTACCGCACGCGCCCCTTGCGCGGCACCTCGCCCTCGCCCGCCATCGCCGCGCCCGGCAAGTTCTTGCGCGTCGCGGAATCGTGGCGATAGTCCGATGTGGGGGGAAGCCCATCCGCGCTGGGCGCTGCCTTTCCCTTCGACCCACCACTTGCGTTGTTCCTCTTTGCCAAATCGGTGTCTCCCGTTGTCGGGGGAGCGTAGCGAAACCGTCGGGTATCAGCAGCCAGCCGCTCGATGTTGGCAAATCGCCTTGAGTTCACAGCGCCTGCACCTGTCCACCGCAGGCCTCGCCGCGAATGATCGGCCGGCCAAATCGCCCAACAGTCCTTCGATGCGCTTTAGTGCAGCTCCGCAGTCCGTGTTACCAATGTCAACGGGCGATCTTGGTGCAGTCTTGGCTGCCAAGTCGTGCAGGTATGCGCCCCGCACATCGAGCCCCTCGGCGCGTGCCGCCGCTGAATAAACCTGCAACTGGAATCGATAGTTCTCGTCGCTCGTGCCGTCGCTTGCTGACTTGTAATCGACGATCGCCAATGATCCTGTGTTGCCGCCTTCCTGATCAAGGATCACATCAGCTCGTCCCGAGAGGAAACCCTGTGGCAGGTGCAGCTCGAATGGGCGTTCCGTTGCCCAGATCCGCTCGAGATCATCCCGATGATTGTTCAGATAGCGGACAATCACCGCGCGCGCCTTCTGTTTCATCAGCGGCTCGATCGACTTGTTGGCGAATGGGAAGTACAAGTCTCCCTCGAGAATCTGCTCGACCCGCGCCAGATCGGGGATTCGATTCGTTGATCGCGCTTCGTCGGCAATTCGGCGCAGTACATGGTGAATCGCTCGGCCGAAGCCGAGCTCGGACACCAACTGCGACTCGAATCCCATACTTCGTTGCAGGCGGAAGCGGTATCCGCAGTCCTCGTAGCGAATGAGCTCAGTAAGGCTGATTGCGACTGGCTTTGCGGCGAGCACTTGCCGTGAATCGACCCTGATCGGAATCACAGGGCCGCTCCACGCAGGGAAGTCGTTTGGCAGAACGGCATCGATAAAGCGTGATCGCTTGGACCGCTGCCGATCGGTCTTGTCGAAATGGGACAGGTAGAGAATGTCCCGCGCACGAGTCATTGCCACATAGAACAGCCGGCGCTCTTCTTCGTCCCCGCCGGCATATCTCTGCTTGACTTCGGGCAGCATGACATCGTTCGGCAAGCACCATTCACCTTGGCGGCCCGCACGGCTGGCTGGAAAGCGTCGATCTTGGAGCGACGGCATGAATACGACGGGCCACTCCAAGCCCTTGGCACCATGAACCGTCAAGACTTGCACGGCCTCGACTCCCGTGCCTTCCTCACCCTCAAACTCCTCGTAATTGTCCTGTGCATAGTAGCGCAGGTATCCCGCCAGTCGCTGGTAATAATCCAGTCCCCGCTCAGTTCCACCACGAAACTCGCGCGCGCCAGATTCGCCGACCTCGTATCTGCCGCGCCTCGTGATATTCTCGAAATCGGCGAGTATTGTCGAGAATCGCGCAAGCGCCCCCATCCTGGATAGGGTCGTGGAGTCGTCAATGTTCCACTCGCGAACGCCGAGAAACTCGATCAATGTGTAGTAGTCGCCAATCAAGTTGGCTGCGACGCGGGTTGAGAGGACAATCGCGCGCCAATCTTGCAGCAGATCCGCGATGCTGTCTGCGCTTTGGACGGATCGAAATGCCCGTTGCAACTCCGCCGCCACATCATTCACAGTCAACTCTGTCTCGGTTCGGGTTTCTGGATCCCACCAATTCTGATCGGCAAGCCACAGGTGCGCTTTGAGGACTGCCTGAATCTCGGGCTGCATGAACAGCCCCGAACGACCGCCGCAGGTGACGGGAATACCCTTTGCCGTGCATGCATCAATGAAGGGCTTCGTGGAGGTCCGCACTGACCGAAACAGGATCGCGATATCGCTGAAACGAACACCCTGTTTGTTGAGCGCCATGATGTTGTCGGTAACCGCGTCGGCTTCTTCAGCTGCATCCATCGCTCGGAACGGCACGACGACGGGTTCGTCGTTGGCACGGGTCGGATGCATGCGCTTTTCGATTCGCACCGCGATGGTCTGCGCAAAGGCTGCCGCTGAGTGAACGATCGGCGCAAGCGATCGACGATTCTCGTTCAAGATCAGTTGCTGAGCACCAGGGAAGTGATTGGCGAACTGCTGGATGTAGGTCACGCTGGATCCGCGCCACTGATAGATGGCCTGATCGTCATCGCCAACGACACATACTTGGGCGCCCTCTGACGCCAGTTGTCGGATCAACTGAAACTGCGATGGGTTGATGTCTTGGTACTCATCGACGATCAGGTGCTTCAGCCCACCCGCGACACGCCTTCGCAACTCGGTGTCGTCGAGCGCAACCACTGCGCATTGAATGATTCGTGCATAAGTCAGGATGTGCAATCGGTCGAGGACGCCGAGGTAGGTTCGATACATCGTTCCAAAGTCAGTCCTATCGACGGCCGTCAACGAGATGTTTTCATTCGAAATGACGTCGGAGGTCCGTGCGAATGCCAGCACGGACTCCCATACCTTGGGAGCGAGCGATGCAAGGCCGATTTCCTTGCGAAACCGAAACAGCAGTGCGGCATGACGATGCTCGTCAACGATGTCGAAGTTTCCGTACGCGGGCAGATGATCTTGCAAGAGGCGTAGGCAATAGCCGTGTATGGTCCCGACATACATCTGCGCAAGTTTCCCCGCCGCCTCAGCACCTGCGATCTCACCAACCCGCCGCACTATCCGCTCCTTCAGTTCGGTTGCGGCGCGCTCCGTGAAGGTGAACGCGACGATTTGATCGCTGCGCACTCCCTCGGAGATGAGGGATGCAACGCGTCGAGAAATGCTCTCGGTCTTCCCCGAACCCGCGCATGCAATCACCTGAATGTGGTGGCCACGAGCGTTGACAACTTGGACTTGCGTCGGGGACAGTTGCATACGGGTAGTGATACTGTGGCTCGGGCAGGTCGATCCCGGAAAGACCAGCGCGAATGGGCTTTCCACCCCCCCCGAATCAGTCGCGGAAACAGGAATGCGAAGGCAGCCTAGCGGATAGACCAGACTGACGACGCTAGCGCGGTGTTCGCCTAGACGGCAGTCTTGCAGTGCGCGCCATCATGGTTGACACCCTAGACACGCCCTTGGCGTTGCGGAAAGGACAGTATCGGCTGCGCTGCCGCAGCGGATTGCAGCGACTCCTCGCCCCTACTCCGCATCTGCCAATGCATCGCGCAAGTCGCTCTCATGGATGATCATCACCTTTGCCCCCTTCCGCCGTAGTTCTGCGGCGCGCTCTATCTTGCGGCCGTAGCAGGTGTAGGTCCAGCACGGATTGCCCTCGTCACCGATGACGACGAAGTTCGTCGCACCCGACACACTTTCGACGACTCGTGCTCCTAGCGCGACGAGACGCGCCGCAATCTCCTTACGAGGTCCGAGCGACGACGCGCCAGTCAGGACAAAAGTGTGGTCCATGAACTCGACCTGAGGGCAGACAGCACAGAGCCCAACGAATGATCCATCCACTCGCGGTGGCGGATTGACGATGGTTCGCTGGTCGGCAAGGGCAACAAACTCGGCACAGAACTGAAGCAGCAGTTTGTGTTCGCGCTCGTCGATCTTCCCATCAGAGAGGATGCCAGTTACAAGGCTGCAGGTCTCCTCGTAGGGCCATGTACGGCTTAGATGCTGGTGTCGATCGAGCCACTCGGACAGTCCGCGGAGTTCCTGATCACGGACTATCTGATCCGCACCGATCCCCGCCAAGATGGCGTGTAGGCGCTGCATATCAACCGTCGCATTGTCAATGTGTGCGTCGCTGATCAAGTTTTCGCAGAGGTAGTGGATCCCCTCACGCTCTCCCGCGGTGATCACGCCATCCGCGATCGCTGGCTCCAATACCGCCATGATCTCGTTGTATGGGTGGAGCTCACGGACTTCGTCGTGTTCGCGGATCCAGTACCGCAGGAACTCGACTTTCGCTCGGTTCAGCGAATCATCGATCGACACCCCTTGGATGATCCCTGTCAGCGTGTTGAACGCTTGAAAAACGCGGTCGTGCCGCCGAAAGTCCCAGTACCTCTCGTGGTCCCCATGCATGATGCCGCGCAGAATAGTTGGATGGGTGGTGCGGTTTGGGGGGCACCTCACACCCGCCTGAATTCCTCTGAGTCGATAAGCGATTGCATGGCGGCGACAGGGATGCGCTGAACAGATGTCGCCAACAACATTATTCGCGACCCGACGACCATAGCTTCGCCCCGTCCCGCCTCGTCCCCCCGCCGCCCCTGCCCCACCCCAACCGTGTGAGGCGGCGGCACGATCCTGCTGGGCGAGTTCTCGAG
>SXGR01426089.1_pt1 | contig 12710 bp, 9 predicted proteins | sample 3174711 | NCBI WGS metagenome assembly SXGR01 (sample SAMN11356860, study PRJNA531348) | freshwater metagenome | isolation source: freshwater sample F1-60 | place: China: Fuxian Lake, Yuxi | collected 2017-12-25
ACCTAAGCTGCTATCTATAGCACACCGGTTTGGAAAACACAAATCTTTTTCAGAGAACGTCCGCAAACCCCCGCTTCATGTGCCGGAAGAACAGGCCCCCCAAGATGAAGGTCCCCACGGCGTACGCGGCGACGACGCAGAAATCGTGCTGAGTAGGCAGGCGCGTTGTGAAAAGCATCAGTCGGTAGGCACGAACGATGTAGGCCAGCGGATTTCCAATGATCAGGAACCTGAGCCCTTCCGGAATCTGCTCCTCAGTGATGAAGATCGGCGTCATCCAGAACCAGAGCGTCAGCACCACCGCCAGGACCTGGGCCGTATCGCGCAGGTAGACATGCAGGGCCGCCGCCATCCAGCCGATTCCGACGGCCATTAAGCCGAGCAGAACCGTATACACCGGCAGGAGCAAGAGCAGAGGGCTCACTTGACGAAGCCAGATTCCAGTCGCCGCGATAAGCAGCGAGAACGCCATCGCGTGACCTACCAAAGTCGAAAGGAAAATCGAGACGGGAACGACTTCGGCCGGGAACATGGTTTTCGTGATCAGCCCCTGGTTCTCGATCAAACAGGAACCGCACCGCGACACGGTTTCGCTGAACAGCAGCCAAGGCAGCATTCCGGCCAGCAGGTAGAGGGGGTAATTTTGAGTCTCCGCTTCAGGACCGAGCTCCTGCTTGAGGCACACGCTGAAGACGAAAGTGTAGACCCCCATCAGCACAAGAGGATGGATCAGGCCCCACAGCCAGCCCATGGCCGAACCGACGAAGCGCTGCTGGAAATCGCGCCGCACCAGATGAAAGAGCAGTCCGCGCCGGTATACCAGGTTCTTGGCGAACAGCGCTCCGGGAATTGCAGGCATTACAAGAATGTTAGCAGAAGCGTGGGACGGAGCGGCCGAGCTCAGCCAGTGTCCCTGGACGGTCGGAAGGAGGTCATTTCCCCTTGGGTTAGTCGTGTAGTTTGATCCTTGTGTTGTCCCCACCTGGTGAATTCCCATTTCGCACGCATAAGTCTCTTGTGTGCCAGGCGATGGGTCCGCGGCTGCGCCAGCTGCGCGGCAAGGTTCGCTTCTCGCGCAGTATGGCTTCGTTGACAGCCGACCGGTGTCGTAGCCGGCACCAGCACATGGATCGCCTTCCTCCAGGGAATGGCGGCGAGGACGTAAAACTGCTTGATCGGGCGCTGGAGGACCGTCAGGTGCTAATGGATCCCGCGGCGCTAACGAAATGTTGAGCGACCCGAAGCTTCTCTCAGGCCTTGCACAGACTCTCCCACAACTACCTTCGATCGAGATCAAGCCGGGCTATTGGGAACGGGCAGGCGCCGCGATCCCAAGTGCTGGCCAAGCGCCGCAAGGCACGCCTCGGGGATGCCCTGATCGCCCAGGGTTGTATTGATCGTAGGATTCCTCTCCTCATTCGGGGCCGGGACTTTCGCGCGTCCGCTGAGAAGCTGCCGGCTTGGATCTGATGATTGGACCCACAACGGACTAAACCGTCCTCCGCCGGCGGAACGGGCCGCAACTGCTTCCTCGAAATCCCGGCGAGAAGCGCTCCTGGCGGTCACGCCGTCAATTGCGGAATCAGTTCCCCGTAGACATCCGTCAGCCGCATGTTCCGGCCGTTGAACAGGTAGGTCAGCCGGGTATGATCCATCCCCAACAGGTTCAGGACGGTCGCGTGAAGATCGTGAATCGGAATCGGCTGTTGTTCGGCTTTGTATCCGAACTCGTCGCTTGCGCCGATCGCCTGTCCACCCTTAATCTTCGCGCCCGCCATCCAGATCGACATCGCGCCGGGATTGTGATCCCGTCCCAGTCCGCGTTGCGATATCGGCATGCGGCCGAACTCGCCTTGCCAGATCACGAGCGTTGTGTCGAGCAGCCCGCGTGCCTTCAGATCGGTTAGCAGGCCGGAAATAGGGCCGTCCACCGCAGCCGCGTTCCGCGTGTGATTGGTTTTCACGTTTTCATGCGCATCCCACGTGTCCACGTTCTGCATGCCCAAGCCGCCGTGATAAAGCTGGACGAAGCGCACGCCGCGCTCCACCAGACGTCTCGCCATCAGGCATTGGCGGCCGAAGGGCTGGGTCGTCTCCTCGTCCAAACCGTAGAGCTTCTTCGTCGCCGGACTCTCCGCGTTCACGTCCACCGCTTCGGGCGCGCAGCCCTGCATCCGGTACGCCATCTCGTAGGACGAAATCCGCGCCGCCAGCTCCGAGGAGCCTGGATACTTTTTCAGATCCATCTCGTTCAGCTTGCCCAACAGGTCCAGCCGTGCCCGCTGCTGCTCGGGCGTGGTTCCCGCCGGCGGCTTCAGGTCGACGATGGGATTATCCGACGCCCGGAATACCGTCCCCTGATAGGCGGCCGGCATGAAACCGGCGCTCCAATTGGCAGGTCCGCCGAAAGGTCCGCCCCGCGCATCGTAGATCACAACGAAGGCGGGCAGGCTCTGGTTCTCCGATCCCAACCCGTAGGTGACCCACGAACCGAGTGACGGATAGCCCATGCGGATCACGCCACTGGCAAGTTCGTAGTGCGCCTGCACGTGGTCGTTCGACTTGCCGTAGACGGAGCGCAGCACCGCGAGGTCGTCGATGTGGCCGGCGATCTTCGGGAAAATTTCCGAAACCGGAAGCCCGCTCTGTCCATAGTTGCTGAACTTGAACACGGACGGCATCAGCGGTCCCGGATGCCCCTGCCGCACGACGACCTCACCTTTGCCTTCGAGCGGCCTGCCCGCGTACTTTTCGAGCGCGGGTTTCGGGTCGAACGTCTCCATGTGACTCACGCCGCCGCTCATGAACAGCGAGATCACGCTGGTGGCGCGCGGCTTGAAGTGCGGCTTCTTCGGCGTGTTCGCCGAATCCGGCATGGGCCGGACGTCGCAACCGGGCCCCGCCGTCGCGGCGCCGAGCAGCCCCTGCTGGTTCATCAGCCACGCGAGAGCCACGCCGCTAAGGCCGCCCCCCGCTTCAAAGAGAAAATCACGTCTGGATTTGAAGTTGATCACGGCTCTATCTCAGGTACAGAAATTCGTTCAGATTGACAAGGACATGGGTGAAATCGGCAAGCGGCTGCCTGAGCAGAAAACTCTCCGCGAGCGCCCGCTCCTCAGCGCTCGGTCCGCGCGCGAGTGCAAGTTCATAGGCCAGATCGATCTGCTTCGCGCGGTCGTTCCCCGCCGCCTCAGTCACGCGATCAGCGAACAGCTTCGCCTGCTTTAGAACAAACTCGTTGTTGAGCAACGTGAGCGCCTGCGTCGGAACGGTGGACACGTTCCTCCGTCCGCACCTGACGTTCTGATCCGGACGGTCGAACACCTCGAACATGGGGAATGGCAGTCCCCGTTTCCGGTAAACGTAAACGCTGCGCCTCCAGACCTTCGGCCCATCCTCTTCCACTTCCCAGATGCCAAGCTTCATCGATGCCAGCACTTCACCCTGGATCTTCGGAAAAACCGCAGGGCCGCCCATGGTACGGTTGAGGCCGCCACTCACCACCAGCACGGCATCGCGCACAATCTCGGCCTCCAGGCGCTGAATGCGGAAGCGCCACAAGAATTTGTTGTCCGGATCCCTCGCCAGGTTTTCCGCGTCGGCGGTCTGCGACGATTGCCTGTAGGCGTTCGACGTCATCATCAGCCGGTGCATCTGTTTCACGCTCCAGCCGCGGTTCATGAACTCCGTCGCCAGCCAGTCGAGCAGTTCCGGATGGGTCGGCACTTCACCCATTTTTCCGAAGTTGTCCAGAGTCGAGACGATGCCGCGCCCGAAATGATGATGCCAGATGCGGTTTACAAAAACGCGCGCCGTAAGCGGGTTCTCGGGCGAACCGAGCCAGTCCGCGAGCGCCCGCCGCCGTCCCGAGGTCCTTCCATGCGAAGGCGGAAGTTCCACGGGCGGATTTCCGTACGTCGCGACCGTCACAAACCCCGGCTGCATTTTCGATCCGCGGCTCTCGAGGTCGCCCCGGTAGAGGAAGTAGTTCGGCTGCGGCTCGTAGCGGCCCGGGCCCTTGAAGAGGAACGAACCGCCAGTCTGCCGTTTGATGCCCTTCCCTGGGGCGGGTTCGTCGCCGGGCCCGTCGGGCGTGAAGCGGAAATCGCCATCAGTCACGCCCATTGCCACGGGAATCGGCGCCGGACGCGTCTTTTCGATGGCCGCAATTTCGGCCTGAGTCCGCTTCTTCCGCTCAAGATCCTCCGGCGTCATGATGCGCTCGATCTCGGCCGGTGTCACGTTCACCGTGCGGATAATCTGATTCGCCAGCAGCACTTGACCGGGAGTACGTTTTTCCTCCGGCGTGTTAACGGCTTCCTGGACATTCGCAGGAAATTCCCTGTACTTTTCGGGCAGCAGGATCGCGCGGTATTTCTGCTCGATCTCTTTCACGTCCGCTTTCAGCGGCCTCAACTTCGATTCGACTTCCTCGATGGCCTTGTTGTAGGCGGCAGCCTCTTCGGGCGAAGTCAGCGGATGATCCACTTCGACGTACCCGTAGAAGGATGCCTGCATCTTGTAATAATCCTTCTGCGCGATCGGGTCGAATTTGTGGTTGTGACATCTGGCGCACTGGACTGTAAGGCCGATCACTCCGCGTCCGACGGTCGCGATCATGTCGTCCAGGTATTCGAAGCGGAACTGTGGATTGTCGGCTTCGCGGAAACCGACCTTGGGGTAAGAACGAAGGAATCCAGTCGCGATGAGAGAGTCTTCCGTCACCCAGTCCATCTCGTCACCGGCGATCTGCTCCTGAAGGAAAGCGTTGTACGGGGTGTCCTTGTTAAAAGAACGAATGACGTAGTCGCGGTAACGCCACGCATTGGGACGATTGAAGTCGCCGCCGTAACCGCTCGAATCCGCGTATCTTGCCACATCGAGCCAGTGGCGTCCCCAACGCTCGCCGTAAGCGGGTGAAGCGAGCAGGCGATCGATCAGATTCTCCCAACTCCGGAGCGATTTGTCGTTCACGAATTCAAGGACCTCGGCCGGCGAGGGAGGAAGGCCTGTCAAATCGAGATACGCGCGGCGGACCAGCGTGCGCCTGTCGGCCTGTGGCGACGGCTTCAGGCCGCGTTCGGTCATGGCTTTTAGTAGAAAGGCATCCACCGGATTCCGCTCGCCGTTTGCCGGAACGGGCGGACGCAAGGGCTTCTGAAACGCCCAATACTTCCGCATGTCGTCTGTGATTTTGAGATCTTCGAGAGCGGCGAGTTGCGATGCGGCGTCCTTCGAGTCAGCCGCGACGGCCCCTTCCCATTTCGCGCCCTCGTTGATCCACTGCCTGAACACCGCGACCTGTTCGGGCGTGAGTTTTCCGTCCATGGGCATCGCGGGCTTTTCAAGGCCGGCCACGAGCCGGTAAAGCTTGCTTTCCTCTGGCTTGCCGGGACCGATCGCCGGTCCTTTCTCACCGCCCTTCATGGCCGATTCGCGCGTACGCAGGTCGAATTTCGAAAGCTGGATCGCGGCGCCGTGACACTTCAGGCAACTGTTTTCGAGGATAGGCCGGATGTCCTTCGCGAATGAGACGGGCTCCCCGGCCATCTTCATCGGCGCCAATAGGAACAGTAGTGCACCGAGGAAGTTGGGTGCCATGTTGCGTAGCAATGGCGTCTGATCTCTCACCGTAGCCTCCCTTATGGCTTGGCTAGATTATAGAACAAATCGCGGGGCTCGTGCTGCGGCCGAGACCGTTGCGACAATGCCGCGATCGCGCGGCCGTCTCCTTGCCAGTGGCCGCGCCGCCGGGACGTTGGCCGGGTTGACGCGAGAAGCAGGCGATAGCGCAACCTCAGGGTTAGTTTCCAGCAAGGGTAGATCTGAGAATTTCTCTTTTCAGAGTCTGGCCATGCGTCAGGCGGCGAGCTGATCTAATACCCGCTGGATGGTGCGTCCGGCGCTATAGTAAGCGGTTTCGAGCGTGCCCTTCGGCTATTGGTTTGGGACTCGCCGGGCCGGTGATGGTGGGCCACAGACGCGGTGGTGGGCCGACCGATGGAACCAACCGCCACTCTCCCGGTCACGCCAAGACTTCTTCTCTACGCGAAGCCCCTGGTTATCGCTAGCCTACCCAGGAACGAGGCCGTATGAGGCGAGCGCCGGGCAGGCAGGAAGCCGTAACCGGATTGAGTATGTGGAGAGTACATTGCAGGCGCTGCCGTCCGTTTGGTCATTTTCGAGCGCATTTGCGGGGCAAGCGATTGTTGCTTGTACCTCTCATCTGCGCGGAAGAAGGCAGGCGGCAAAAAAAACGATCGCCTGCCCCACCGGCTGCCAGTTGCAACGCTTTGCCGTGCCCTGTGGTGAGGCGACTGGGGACGCGGATCTCTCCCTGGGTGAATGGGCGTGCATGCTATGTCAACCTACGCGCTCGGAAGAATCAGGCGAATCACGACAAACGAAATCCACGCTATGGCGGCCGCGGCGGGAATTGTCAGCACCCACGCCCAAAGGATGCTGGTCGCGATTCCCCAGCGCACGGCCTTGAACCGGTTGATGGATCCCACGCCCGCGATCGCGCCCGCAATCGCATGGGTGGTCGAAACCGGCATGTGGAGTTCCGTCGCGAACAGGACGGAGATCGCGGCAGCCGTTTCCGCGCAGAATCCGCCCCGGGGCTTGAGACGCGTCAACTTGCTGCCCATGGTGTGGATGATGCGCCATCCGCCGCTCAGCGTGCCCAAGCCGATCGCGCCATGCGCGGCGAAAATGACCCAGGTCGGCACGATAAAATCCTTCAAATAGCCGGAGGTCACGAGCACGCCGGTGATGATACCCATGGTCTTCTGTGCGTCGTTTGTTCCGTGCGCGTAGCTGAACAGCGCCGCCGACACGAGCTGAAGCTTCCGGAAGTAGTAGTCCATCGTGCGCGGGCTTGAGTGCTGGAAGACCCAGTACACCATGATCATCAAGGCGTACGCGATCAGCAGGCCGATCACAGGCGCGAGCACGATGAACAGCACGGTACCCATCACGCCGGTCGTCAGGTCTCCCATGCTCACCGCTTCCCAGCTATGGCTGAAACCCTTTAAGGCGGTGACGCGGGCCATCGCAGCTCCGGCGTATCCGCCCAGCAGGGCGTGCGTGGAACTCGACGGCAGACCGAACCACCACGTGATCAGATTCCAGGCGATCGCGCCGATCAATCCCGCAAGAATGACATAAGGCGTAACCACGGACAGGTTCACGAACCCTTTACCAACGGTTTTGGCGACACCCGTTCCGAAACTGAACGCCGAAATAAAATTGAAGAACGCAGCCCAAAGCACGGCCTGAAAAGGCGTAAGGACGCGCGTTGCGACGATCGTCGCCACTGAATTCGCGGCATCATGAAAGCCGTTGATGTAATCGAAAACGAGCGCGATCCCGATGATCAGAACAACGAGCGTCAGTTCCGGTGACATGCGTTCTCAGCTGTTTTTCAATACGACGTTTTGCAGCAGGTCGGCGACGTCCTCGCAACTGTCCGCGGTCGCCTCGAGAATCTCGTAAATTTCTTTGAGTTTGATGAGGCGGATGGGATCCTTTTCGTGCTGGAAGAGTTGCGCCACCGCGGAGCGTTCCACCCGGTCGGCTTCGTTCTCCAGCCGGTTGATCTCAATGCAGGATTCGAGCACTTTCTCGTGCCTGTCGAGCGCCTGAAGCGCCCGCAACAGATTGCCGGCGCATCCCTGGAGGATATTCGCCAATTCCTTGATCGCTTCGGGAATAGGCTCCACCTGGTAGGCGACGATGCGGAAGGAAGCGTCCTCAATGCCATCCAGCACGTCGTCGAGTGTTGAAGAGAGGTGGTGAATGTCTTCGGGATCGATCGGTGTGATAAACGTCTGATTCAGCTTCGTAAAGATCTCGTGGATGATCTCGTCACCGCGATGTTCCAGGATCAGGATCTCGTCGGCTGCGTGCTTGAGCCGCGAATTTCCGGCGGTCACGCCCGCCGCCAGCAAGTCGGCGGCCTTGGCGATCACGTCGGCCTGACTCAGCAGCATGGCGAAAAATCTTTCCTGTCGTGGCAGCAAGTTCATATTCGACCGGTTGGAGGTTTCATTCGAAGAGAGACCATCTTCTCATCAGGCAGGTTTAAGGTCAACAAGGATCTCGTTACAGTTCGTTTACGATTGGAAACGGCTCAGCGAGTCCGGGGCGGAATTCAGGGGTGATTGACGGGCTGTCAAAATCGAGGTAGCGCGTATCGAGCAGGCGGCTCGTGTCCACATTGCCCATCGCCGAGAGCATATTCTCCTTCAGATTCGGGTATTCCTTCTCCATTTCGGCGAAGATGTCCCGAAGCCCGCGGCGCACCGTTCCGGTACGCTGTGAGCACCCGCAGGGGACCACCGGGGCACCGAGCGATGCCGCGTATGCGCGCGTAATTTCCTCAGTTACGAAGACCAGCGGGCGGATAAGCCGAAACTCTTTGTCCCGTGAATGAGTTACCGCGGGCAAGGCGCTGAGTTTTCCGGTGAACATGGTGTTCCGCAGGAGGGACTCGCAGAAGTCGTCCGCCGTGTGTCCAAACGCAATGACGTTCGCGCCCAGTCCACGCGCGATCTCATACACCGCCCTCCTTCGATAGCGGCTGCAAAGGTCGCATCCGTGATCCGGTTCCTCCTCAAGCAGGCGGAAAGACGGGCTGTCGCGGTAATAGGTCCAGGCGATGCCGCGATGTTTGAGATACTCGCCCATCGGTTCGATCGGCCTGAGGAATTTTCCCTGTTCGACGGTAAAGGCACACACGCTAAAATCGATAGGCGCGCGCTTCTCAAGCAGCAGCAGGGCTTCGAGCAGGGTCAACGAGTCCTTGCCGCCCGAAAGAGCCACGGCAATGCGGTCCCCGTCCCGGATCATCTTGAACCGGTGGATCGCCTCGCCCACTTTCCGCAACAAAGTCTTCTCAAGATCCACCATCTCATTATAAGGGGGGACGGACGGATAAGGGTGGCTGGCAGTTAACGGCTGTTTCCAGCCGGGCGGGTTCAGGCGAATTCGCAGGGAGGCGCGACTATCAGCCTGGCTTCCGGTTCGGGAAATCCGGATCGTCCCGGACCCATTCTCAGGCAGAGCTGCCTTCCTTTGAACGCCGCTGGTAGGGGCGAAGGGGAGCGAAATCCGACCCTCAGCGGGCCAAAGCATCGTGATTGCGGACCTTGCCCGCGGCCACAAGTGCAACGAATTCCACGATGATCTTTCGGATGAGTACCGGGCGGTCGAAGGCAGGGGCTCGCGCGGAGGAGTTGAGCGCCACTGGGGGCTTGCTCCCCGCGTGCGTCGAGATCCCCCGTAGGGCGGGCCAAAGTTGGATTTCGCCGGAGCGATCCGGCCGGACATCCGTCCAGTCGTGACTGTGCTGTTCCGGAAAACGACGCCGCGGACAGGCGGATTGCGGGACTACCAAGCCGGGCCACGCGGGAACAAGGCCAATCCCGTCTATTTCCTACCTGCCGCTTCCACCGAATTGGTGGGCGCCGCGCCTGTCCAACTGACGTCCGCCGTGGGGCCGTATATCGACGGAACCGGCTTGTCGAGCAATCGGAAATAGACCGAAAGCTGCGTCCTGTGGTGCGCACTGTGCAGCACGCGCCGCCAGAAGATCCAGACTCTGGAACGCTCCACGCCGAAGAACGGAACGGACTCGAGCCACCACTCCGGAACCTGGGCGGCCAGGTAATCGAGCCGCGGCAGAGCGAGTTCGACGAGACGCAGGCAGGCGGATTCGACTGTAATTTCGACCGGCAGTACGGCCGCGGGTGGAGGTTCAGGCGAGGCCAGAAACTCCCCGAAGAACCGCCGCTCCGAGAGAAGCTGATGCTTGAAAAGCTCCAGGACCGAGCTGGACTTCACGTGCGGGCGGTAGGCCAGATCCGCGTCCGTCATCTGTCTCCAGACGGAAATGGTCTTGTTGGTTTCGCCTGCATAGATGTCGATGGCGTGCTGATAGCCGACTGCTCGCGCGCCGGGAATCTTCGCTTCCGGGATTGCCGAATCGGAATAGGTCACGATTTTTTCATCTTAACAGCGGAAACGCTTTCGGCCCCGGTTGCCTCGCCGTGTCATCGTGCGCCATACGCGCGCAGAGGGGCGGAGGGGGGAGGGGAGGTATGAAGTCGTGGGCGGGCCGATGCGCAAGCGCGCCGGACAGAATCCCCTCTCCAAGCCCACCAGTCACGCCGCTGGTAAAGGGACGCTGAGCTTGCGTTAGAAGCATGCGCCCGCGGACCGCGGATTCCTGAGCCGGCGAGAACTGGAGCGGGGAATCGCGGAACGACGCGGTGCGGTTTTAAGCTTAGTACTTCAACATCTGGATTCTGCGCGTTTCCTGCCAGGAAATCTTCCGCGGTATGCGCCGGAGCCAATTTTGATAGGCCTTTGGTGTGCTTTTGGGGAGGTTCCGACTTTCGGCGTCTGGGTCTGCCTGGTTCCGGCTACGCCGGGTTAGGGGACGGACGGCGAGCTTCACGCCTGCGAAGCAGACTTCCCGGGTCGCCTCTCTTCCCGGCATCCTGCATTTTTTGACGATTACACCTCAGCATGCGGTCAAACTGCCCTTCAGGCCCATCCTGTATTGGATAAGACTCGCGCTTGACACGCCCAGGTGCCTGTCCTACCGTCAAGTTATGCGTGTGTTGCGCGTGTCGATGCTCTTCGCGGTCGTTTCCCTGTTTGCCGCCCCCCAAAATTCAGATGGGAACCTCAGACCGAAAGACGTCCGCGAACTCGCCAAAGAAGGTTCCGCTGCGATGCCCAAGCTGCGGGCACTGCTCAAGAACCCCGACCTCGAGATACGAATCGAAGCCGTAAAAGCGATTGTCCAAATTGGGACGCAGCACAGTCTTGACCCGCTCATTGAGGCGACGCGCGACGCCGACGCCGAGATACAGATCCGCGCGACCGACGGCCTGGTGAACTTCTATCAGCCGGGCTACGTGCAGTCCGGCTTGAGCGCATCCTTCCGGCGCGCCGGGACCAGAATCGTCTCGCGGTTCTCGGATACGAACGACGCCGTGATTCCGCCCTACATCCAGCCGCGGCCCGACGTCATCGACGCGCTCGGGAAGCTCGCGCGTGGAGGCGCGGGACAGGAATCGCGAGCGAATGCCGCCCGCGCCGCCGGCGTGCTGCGAGGCGCATCCGCAATTCCCGCCCTGATCGAGGGACTCCGTTCCAAGGATACGAATCTTATTTACGAGACTCTGATCGCGTTGCAAAAGATCCGGGAGCCGAAGGTTGCGTCGAATGTTGTTTTTCTATTGCGCGATCTTGACCCCAAGGTTCAGATCGCCGCCATCGAGACCACCGGCATTCTGCGCAACAAGGACGCACTACCGGATCTGGCCGACGTTCTGATTCGCACGCGCAACACGAAAGTCCGCCGCGCGGCGCTCACTTCGATCGCCATGCTGCCCGACCCGAAGAACCGGGAAATGTTCGCCCGGTACCTTGAGGACAAAGATGAGGGAATGCGCGGGGCCGCGGCAGAGGGCTACGGGCGGTTGGCGGATACGTCCGCCGTTGCCGTCCTTCAGAAGGCATTCGAGGAGGAGAAAAAACTCTCGCCACGACTCTCGCTGGCGTTCGCTCTGGTGATGCTTGGGAACGAAAAGCTCTCGGAGGAAAGCCCGCTTCAGTACCTGGTGAACGCACTGAACTCTTCGGCGAGAAAGGGCGAGGCTTTTCCTCTCCTGGTGGAGCTGACGCGGAAGCCGACGGTTCGCGCCGCCATCTACCCGGCGCTGCCGCAAGGGACGAAGGACGAGAAGATACAGCTTGCGCAGATCCTTGCCCGCAGCGGCGGGCCCGAGTCCTCCGCGCCGCTCGAATCGCTGACACACGATGCGAATTCCGAAGTGGTGCAAGAGGCCGTGCGAGCCCTGCAAGCGCTGAAAGCCAGGATCTGAGAAAAGGCTTACTTCGCCTTTTTCTGTTTCTGCTGTCCGACGCGAATCTTGAACTGAAGGACCTTGGCTTCCTGGAAAGCCTTGTGATCGTGGCGTGCGACGGCGTCGGCCAGATAACTGTCGACGTTGGCGTCTTTCGGCAGGACGGCCATCAGGGTGAAGCTCTCGTTGCAGGTGGTGCAGAACGGACGAAACCGCTTTACATTCGGAATTGCCATAACCTCTCTATGGTACCAGAGTCGCGAAGGACCATGGGCTCCATTCGCGGTCACAACTCAGGAACTTCGCATGGCAGCCTTGGAGTGATGCCGGACCCCCCCCAGTAATGCTGAGGGGATCGCGAGATCAGCAAGGGAAAGGAGATTCGCAGAGTTTAATTTGCGACAGTACGGGCCGACAATAGACCTTTGGGGGCTGAGGTTCTGCCAGCGAGAGGGTGCGAGACGATTGCCAGGCGATAAGAGACAGGTGTCCGCGATCCACTGGCGCGCAGGCAGCATAAGATGGCCCGGCGGTGCTCCGCTCCCACTGCTGTCCAAAACAGGACAGACCTGTAGCGGGGTCTGCTGAAAACAGGCGGCTTGGAGGTGCTCCAGCGACGTATTCGGGGGGAGGTCTCCAGTTTGACTCATCTTCGACACCACGCCTACGGAAGGAGTGTATTTGAAACAAGTTACAAGAAGCAAAACGGCCTAGTGACACGAAATCGGTGACCGTTGAGTAAAGCGGCGTTAGGCCGACGGCCGAAGCACGGGAGGCAACGCGACGCCACAAGCCTGAAATACTTTGCCCGCTACGCCAACGTTCTGG
>SXGR01087683.1_pt1 | contig 12704 bp, 18 predicted proteins | sample 3174711 | NCBI WGS metagenome assembly SXGR01 (sample SAMN11356860, study PRJNA531348) | freshwater metagenome | isolation source: freshwater sample F1-60 | place: China: Fuxian Lake, Yuxi | collected 2017-12-25
ATATGTTCGTCGGCGAGACCGGCATCGGCCGCGTGGTGAAGCGGACCCTGGAGGCAATGAAGGCGCTGGGTACGGACGACCCAGCCGCGATCCGCAAGGCGGGCGCAGTCGACCTGCCGCTGCTGCAGAAGTACCTGAACTTCTGGTGCTCCTCGTCGCTAGACCTGTTTGGTAACGAGATTTCCACGAACGCCGCTGCCAACTTCGCCAACGGCCTTAAGGGCCGTCCGGACGAGAGCCAGTACGAGGACCATGTGTTGCGCAGCGCGACGCTGAAGCTCGTCACGCCCGAAGGCGAGCAGGAAGTGCCGAGGCTGAATGCGCTCAATGAAGTCATGCGCGAGTCCTACTTGAAGGACTGCGAGATCGGCTTCAAGCGCTGGAACCGCGTCATCGAGCGAGCCGGCCATGGCGCCTTCGCGCTGTCCCTGCCCTCGGCGCGCTTTCGCCGCTCCATCGGTTCCTGGGTCGGGCAACCGGTGGATCCGCAGGGCCGCCTCATCCCGCGCGAGGAGTACGACCGGCGCCTGCACGACTGGGTCCCGTCCGAGGCCGACCGCGCTTTCGTGCGCAGCCTGATGCAGCGCGTCGTGGAGCCTGGCAAGATGGCCGGCTGGGTGGCGCCGCCCGATCGCGGCATCAATAACCTGCCCGTCGAGTATGAGTACGTCCACCTTCAGTAAGGCGGAGCTCTGCGCGTTTCTCAACCGCATGCTCGAGACCGAGCGCGCGGGGGCGAAGGCCCTGGTGGCGTTCATGGACGAGCACGAGCGCAACGGCCTGGCCTGGACCACGCTTCGGCAGGTTCAGGCGGACGAAGCGCACAACTGCGCGCTACTCGGCAAGCTGCTCGATCGCAACGGGGTGCCGCACAGCCACGCCACTGGCGAGTTCCACGCCAAAGCGGTCGCCGTCAGCGGCTGCGGCGCGCGCATCGAGTTCCTGATCCGCGGCCTGGGCTGGGCGGCGCGCGAATTCAACGCGGCCCTGCCGCGCATCGCTGACGCAAACGCGCTCATTACGCGGATGCGGGAATCCCACCTGAGGAGCATCGAAGCATGCCGGGTCGCCGCCGGGTCGCTGCGGGACTGATCCTGCTGCTTGCCACGCCAGCCTCAGCCTTTGCCTGCAACTTGCCGGCCGACAAAGGCTCGGCGCCGCTTCGCCCCATGGTGGCGCGGGTGAAGTACCAGCCGGAAACGGAAGCGTGGGCCGAGCGGATGTCTCTGGCCAACGCGACGGTGCACTTCGTCCTTCGCGTGAACGAACCGCGACGTATCGCGGGACGCTGCCACTGGTCGGTCGAGGCACGCGCCGGGAACCGCCTGTGGAAACGCTTCCTGGTGCCCAGCGAAGACGGTCCGGTTATCGAGCAGGCGGCGACTTCCAGAACTTCGAATCCGGATTGGTCTGGTCGATCTTGTTGGCACTCGGACGCTGCGAAGAGAGCCCCTTCGATGCGGGGCTTGGCTACGCCGCCGCGCCGGACTGCGATTCGGCGCCAGGCGACGATACCGCCCCCCGGGATCTCGGCCGGCTTCACATTGATGCCTGGGGGTTTCTCGCCTTAGTAAACCCGGCCCTTCTGGTCGACCCATTTCTGGCCCCAGGCCAGGCCGCAGAAACCGAGTGCAAGCAGCAGCAGAGCGCAGCGACCGTTCATCTTGGCAGGTCTTTTGCGCCGTTCAGGCGCAGCATGCGCGAGAGCGGCTTGAGGTTCGCCGCCTCGGCAATGGACAACGGCGTGGTGCCGCTCGCGCTCCTGGCGTCGATCTCGGCGCCCTTTTCGATCAGCAGCTGCGCCACTTCCAGCCGCCCGTACAGTACCGCGGTGTGCAACGGCGTGGTGCCGCTGCGGGTGCGGCTGTTGACGTCAGCCCCGCGCTGCAGCATCAGGCCGACCAGCGCAATGCTGTCCTTCATCACAGCAAAATGCAGCGCCGAGGCGCCTGAGCCTGGATCCTTGGCCTCGATGTCGACGCCGCTCTCCAGCAGCTTCATGGCTGTTGCGTTCTCGCCCTTGGCGATGGCGCCGTGGAGGGTCTGCGCCGGCGCCAGTGCGGTGGGCGTGGCCACTACCGGCGCGTCGCCCTTGGCCGCGCGCGGCGCACGGTCCCCAGGTTCCTGCCGGGACTGGGACTCGGTAGCCGGTTCCGCCGCTGGCTTCGCGGGCGGCGTACCCACGGTGGCGTCGTTGGGTTCCCCGCCGCCAAATATGGCCCGGAAAACACCCTGGATGGCGTTGCCGATGCCCTGGAGAAGCTGCTCCGGTCCCGCTGGCTTTGCCGCCGGCGGTTTGGCCGTGTCCTGAGCCCGCGCGACGGCCGGCGCCGCAGCCAGCACGGCAACCGCAACCGCAACCACCCATCGAATCCCCTTCCAGAGACCCATGCCCATCCCCCTGTGATCCATCGAGGCGATGGTACCTCCGATCGCCTCCAGCGGGGGCTCACCCCCCGCCTAACGGAATCGCTCGTCGACCGGGATCCGCAAGCCGTTGGCAAGGCGGTTGGTGGCGTTGGCGAGTGCCGCCACCGCCATGAGTTCCATCAGCATCGCATCGGTCATCCCTTTCGTGCGCGCAGCCGCGGTATGTGAATGCGTGCAGTATTCGCAGCCGTTGGTGGCGCTCACCGCGACGTAGACCATCTCCTTTACCAGCGGATCGAGCGCACCGGGCGCCATCACCTGGCGCACGTCGTCCCAGGTCCGGCGCAGCAGCGCCGGATCGTTGGCCAGGGCCTTCCAGAAATTGTTGATCCAGTCCGTGCCGCGGGCCTTCTTGATTTCGTCGTACACCACCCGCACCTCGGACACCGCGTCCGCGTACTCGACCAGTTTTACCAGCGACATGCGCGCCTCCCGATGGGTTGTGCTTTGCGCAATAATAGCGCCATGCACCTCAAGGGTTCCTGCCACTGCCGCGCGGTGCGCTTCTCGTTGCGCAGCCCCACCCCCGTGCCGTACCTGCACTGCTACTGCTCCATCTGCCGCAAGACCGCCGGCGGATCGGGCAGCGCGATCAACATCATGGGAGAGACGAAAAGCCTGAAGGTGGCCGGCAAGGCGAACCTCGCGGTCTATCGCCCGAAGCGGGGCCTGCGCCACTTCTGCCGCAAATGCGGTTCCGCGCTGTGGGTAAGGGACGCACGCTGGGCGGACTGGGTCTATCCCTTCGCCGCGGCGATCGACACGCCGCTGCCCGTGCCGCGAGAGCGGCAACACATCCTGCTCGACTCGAAGGCGCCCTGGGTACGCGTGCCCTCCGGCCCCGGCGAGAAGCGCTTCCGCGGCTACCCGCGCAAGGCGATCATTGACTGGCATCGCAAGAGGAAACAGCTCGCACCATGAAATTCCTGTTCGACATGTTCCCGGTGATCTGCTTCTTCTCGGTTTACTGGTTCAGCGACATCTACATCGCCACAGCCGCCGCGATCGTGGCCACGTTGAGCCAGGTGGCCTGGCTCAAGCTGCGCCGACGGCGCGTCGAGCCGATGCTGTGGGCGAGCCTCGCCATCATTGTTGTCTTCGGCGGCCTGACCCTGATGCTGCGGGACCGGATGTTCATCATGTGGAAGCCGACCGTCCTGTATTGGCTGTTCGCGGTGGTGCTCGGGGTCTCGGCGGCCTCGTTCGGCAAGAACCTGATCCGCGCCATGATGTTCAAGGAAGTGACCTTGCCGGATGCGGTGTGGGCCAGACTCAACTGGAGCTGGGTTGCGTTCTTCGCCGCGATGGGCGTGGTCAACCTCGCGGTTGCGTACAACTTCTCGGAGGCGGCCTGGGTGCAGTTCAAGCTGTTCGGCGGCCTCGGGCTGATGCTGCTGTTCGTGGTCGCCCAGGCCTTCTTCCTCGCGCGCCACATGGAAGAGGGAAAGGAAAAAGGCAAGCCGTGAACGTCGCCGAGGAAATCGTGCGCCGGCTGCAGTCGCTGTCCCCCACCCGTCTGGAACTGGAGGACGAGAGCGCTCTCCACGCCGGGCATGCGGGTGCCGCGCCCGGCGGCAACACCCACTGGCGCCTGCGCATCGAGTCGCCCGCCTTCGCCGGCAAGCCCACCGTCGCCCGCCATCGCATGGTCTACCAGGCGCTTGGCGACCTGATGCAGCACCCGATCCACGCGCTCGCCCTCAGCGCGCGGTCGCCGGGTGAAGTTGACGCATAATGTCGCGCTCGTTTGAAAGGAAAACCATGAAGAAGGTGCATCTCGGCGCGCTCCTTGCTGCGGCCCTGTCCCAGGTCCCCTACGCCGCCGCCCAGGCTCCGGCCCCAGCCAAGCCCGCCCCGGCCGCGGCCCCGGCCAAGCCCACTGCTGCTGCCACCGGCCCGGTGGCCACCGTCAACGGCGTCCAGATCCCGCGCCAGCGCGCAGACCTGATCACCCAGCAGCGCGCCCAACAGGGCGACGCCGACGGCGAGCAGCTGCGCGCGGCGGTGAAGGAGGAGCTGATCAACCGCGAAATCATCCAGCAGGAAGCTACCCGCACCGGCTTCGCCAAGAGGGCCGAGCTGCAACAGGAACTGGACTTCGTGCGCCAGACTGTGATCGTCCAGGCCTACCTGCGCGACTGGGCGCAGAAGAACCCGACTAGCGATGCCGACATCCAGAAGGAGTACGCTCGCGCCAAGGCCCAGACCGGTAGCACCGAGTACCGCGCGCGCCACATCCTGGTGCCCACCGAGGACGAGGCGAAGAAGCTGATCGCCGAGATCGCCAAGGGCGCGAAGTTCGAGGAAGTGGCGCAGAAGAACACCAAGGACGACGGCACCCGCCCGCGCGGCGGCGACCTGGACTGGAACGTCCCGGGCACCTTTGACAAGGCCTTCTCCGACGCCATGGTGAAGCTGGAGAAAGGCACCATGACCAGCGTACCGGTGCGCACCCGCTTCGGCTTTCATATCATCCGCTTGGAGGACGTGCGGCCGGTGAACTTCCCGCCGCTGGCGCAGGTCAAGCCCCAAATCCAGCAGCGCATGACGCAGCAGAGGATCGACGCCCTGGTGCGCGACCTGCGTGGCAAGGCGAAGGTCGAGTAGCCCCGCGCTTGCAACTCCCCCGCCCGAAACCGCCGCGCGTCACTCTCAAGGGGCGCTATGCGCGCCTGGAGCCGCTGTCGACCATCCACGCGGCGGAACTTTACGGGGCTTCCTCGGGCGCCGGCGCGGCGCAGCGCTTCGCCTACCTCGCCGACCCGGTGCCGGCCGACGCCGCGGACATGCATCGCTGGGTGGCGGCGAACGCGGGCAAGGACGATCCGCTGTTTTCGGCCGTGATCGACGAGGCCACTGGCCTGGTCGCAGGCCGCCAGGCCCTGATGCGCATCACCCCGGAGCAGGGCGTGATCGAGATCGGTCACATCCTGTGGGGACCGGCCATCTCGCGCAGCCGTGTCGCCACCGAGGCGCTGTACCTGGCCGCGCGCCACGTCTTCGAGGACCTCGGCTACCGGCGCTTCGAATGGAAGTGCAACAACCTGAACGAGCCCTCCAAGGGGGCCGCGCTGCGCTTCGGCTTCAGCCACGAAGGCCTGTTCCGCCAGCACATGTGGGTGAAGGGCGCCAACCGCGACACCGCGTGGTTTGCCATGATCGATTCGGAGTGGCCGGGCCTGAAGCGCCGCTTCGAGCGCTGGCTGGGTCCGGAGAATTTCGACGCCGCCGGGGGGCAGAAGGCCCGCCTGCAGGGCCTGTAGGGCGGGGCCGCCGCCCGCGACTGAGGCCAAGGAGACACCCATGAAGAACCTGATTCTCGCCCTCGCCTTCCTGATGCCCGCTGTCGCGCAGGCCCAGTCCGGCCTCGCCAAGGCCACCTTCGCCGGCGGCTGCTTCTGGTGCGTCGAGGAGGCCTTCGAGAAACTGCCCGGCGTCACCGCGGCGGTCTCGGGCTACATGGACGGCCGCACCCAGAACCCGACGTATGAGCAGGTCTCCTCCGGTTCAACCGGCCACACCGAGGTGGTCGAAGTCACTTACGAACCGGCCAAGATCAGCTATGAGAGACTGCTGCAGCACTTCTGGATCAACCACGACCCAACCAAGATCGACCGCCAGTTCTGTGACGGCGGCTCGCAGTACCGGCCCGGGATCTACTGGCACACCGAGGAACAGAGGACGCTCGCGGAGGCCTCGAAGGCGAAATGGGAGAAGGACAAGCCGTTCAAGGAGAAGATCCTGACGCCGGTGGTCAAGGCGCAGCAGTTCTGGCCCGCCGAGAGCTATCACCAGGACTATTACAAGAAAAACCCGGCGCGCTACCAGTTCTACGTTTCGAGCTGCGGGCGGTACACAAGGCTGGACCAGCTGTGGGGCAAGCTCAGGAAATAGCGCGCTTCAGGCGCTTCAGCGCCTCCGCCTCGGCGCGCACGCGGAAAGTTGCGCCGTCGTTTCCGGACCGTTCCTCAAGCACTTCGCAGGTATCGAAGATCTCCCCGCGCAACTGCTGCGCGGTCCACGGCAGGAAGAGCTCCGCCTCGACGAGGTCCTTGCGAAAGAAGGCGAGGATTGCCTCGCGCAGCTTCGCGACATCCTCCTCGCGGCGCGCGCTCATGACAATGCAGCCCGGGTGCAGCGTGCGCAGCGCGACTTCCTTGTCGGCCGCCGCGGCGGGCGCGAGGCGGTCGATCTTGTTGAACACCAGCATGCGCGGCACATCCTGCGCACCGATTTCGTCCAGCACGTTCTCGGTCACCAGATGCTGGCGTTCCCAGCCCGGGTCGCTCGCGTCCACCACGTGCAGCAACAGCGAGGCCTCCAGCGCCTCGTCCAGCGTGGACTTGAATGACGCCACCAGCTCGTGCGGCAGGTTCTTGATGAAGCCGACGGTGTCGCTCACCAGCACCCGCGGCTTGCCCTCGGGATGCAGGGCGCGCACGGTGGTGTCGAGCGTTGCGAACAACTTGTCTGCGACCAGGATTTCGCTGCCGGTCAGCGCGCGCATGAGCGTCGACTTGCCGGCGTTGGTGTAGCCCACCAGCGCCACCCGCGCGAGGCCCTCGCTCGCCTGTCGCCGCGAGCGCCGCGTGCGGCGCTCGGCGTCCATGGCGTTGATCTCCTGCTGTAGCTCGGCGATGCGGTCGCGGATCTTGCGCCGGTCTAGTTCGGTGTGCGACTCACCGGCGCCGCGGCCGCCGACGCCGCTGCGCTGCCGGCCCTGTGGCCCGGCCAGCTTGGCCGCTTCGCGCATGCGCGGCGCCATGTAGCCCAGGCGCGCGATCTCGACCTGGGCGCGCGCCGCGCGCGAGCGCGCGTGGCGATGGAAGATCTCCAGGATCACCATGGTGCGGTCCATCACTTCGCAGCCGATTTCCTTTTCCAGGTTGCGCGCCTGGGAAGGGGAGATTTCGTGGTCGACGAGGGCGATGTCGGCATCCTCCGCGAGCGCCTTGAGCTCCTCGCGCTTGCCGGCGCCGAAATAGGCCGTCTGGTCGAAGCGGGCCCGCTTCTGGGTGAAAGTCGCAACCACCTCGAAGCCGAGCGTCTTCGCGAGTTGCTGCAGCTCGCTCAGCGAGGCCTCGAACTCGGCGTCGCTCGCGCCGGGCAGCTGTACCGCGGCGGCGATCGCCCGCCGGGGCTTGTCCTGAGTGTCTTGCACCATGGGGCGCGCAGGGTAGCAGATCGCGGAGGGTATCTAAAGTGAATTTAAAGTAAATATCATTGATATTAAGGTGTGCAAGATCGTCCTCCCGCCGCCCTCCTTTCTCGCATCGCCGAGCACGTGCGCACCCGGGGCTTCAGCCGGCGCGCGCTGGCGCAGCGCGCAGGGGTGCGCCCGGAGACGCTCTCGCGCATCGCCTCCCGCGGCACCTGCGATTTCGCCACGCTCGAGCGCCTGGCCGCCGCCGCCGGGCTGCGGCTGGGAATCCAGGACGAGCCGCCACCGGCATCGGGCCAGAGTCACGCGGAGGTGCTGGGCAGGCAGGCGCTGATTCGCACGCTGGCCAAGGCGCATGGCGCGAAGTCGATCGAGTTGTTCGGGTCGGCGCCGCGCGCGGCGAGGATCGCCCGGGCTGCGACCTGGATTTCCTGGTCGAACTGGAACCGGGCCGCAGCCTGCTCGACCTGATCGAGCTCGCAGAGGATCTGCAGGAGGTGCTCGGCCGCAAGGTGGAGACCATGACCGCGGCTGGGTTGAAGCCCCGCGTGCTGAAGAAGGCGCATCGCGACGCGGTAAGGGTTGCCTGAGGATGGCGCGCTCCGAGGCCGACCACCTGGCAGACGTTCTCGAGGCAATCGACACCATCTCCATGTATACCCGGAAGGGCCGCAAGGCGTTCGACAAGGACCCCATGCAGCGTGAGGCCGTGGCCGCGCGACTGATTCAGATCAGCCAGTCGGTCAAGAATGCCTAGGCAGAAGGCCTCGACCTGGCCTGGCTGCAGCCCGAGATCCCGTGGCGCAGCATCGCCGGCATGCGGGATCCCCTGGCGCACAAGTACTGGCTGCTCGATGCGGCGATTGTCTGGTCGGCGGTGGAGAACGACCTGCCGGGCATGCGCGACGCCATCGCGCGGATCCTGAAACCGCCCCGCAGGTGAGGCCTAGAATTTCCTGAGGCGCTCGCCCTCGGACAACCGCCCGCCCCCCGCGTGAGGAAGGACGAATGCGACGCGAAACACGCTAGTCGTACCTCCCTAAACGCACGAGGGTTGTTCCCGGTTTCAGGTGCTTGACCGACGGCATCACCATGACGCAGTTGTCATAGGGAGTCTTCCAGACCGTGTCGCCATCGGTGGCGACGACCGTGGCGGCCTTCGGGATCACCTCCAAGCCCTTGAACGACCCTGCGAACTTAAACGCCATGGACTTCGCGACCACGGCCTCCGTCACCCGGACCAGCCGCTGCTCCTTGGGTGGCGCCAGGGTGATCCGCGCATCCGCCCAGTCGGATTCCACCACGCCGGTGACTTTCAGGAAGCGCAGTACCGTATCCTTCGCCACCGCCTCGGAGGACTTCTCCCAGTGCTGGCCGCACTCGATGAGCACCGCAGTTCGGGGGCTGGCGGGGTCGCCAAAGCCGCCCCGCTCCATCATGCGCAGGCCGGCTGGGTGTCCGGTGTCGATGAGCAGGTCCCCGGGCATCCCCAGCTTGCGCGAGAACGCGGCGCTCTTTTCACTGGTGCCGCAGACCATGATCGGACGGCAGGGCTCGTGCATTGAATGCAGATCGAGCAGGTTGTCGGCCGCGTCCACGAACGGCTGTAGCTTTCGAGCGCGGCGCAGCTCGAGGGAATCACGCTTGCCGAACAGCGCCTCGTCCGCCCAGACGCGGTTGTAGTCCTCGTCGATGTAGCGTGAGCGGTCCGGGTCGTCCCGGTCGAAGCGCGCAAACGCCTCCACGTTGGCGAAGGCGAGCGTGAGCTTGCCGCGCGCCGGCTGCACCCGCTCCCTGAACAGCCAGTCCACGGCCAGAGCGCCGCAGATCTCGTTGCCGTGGGTGAGGGCCTGGACCATGACGTTCGGCCCCGGCTTGCCGGAGTCGAGCACGTGCACGTAGTCGACGCCGGTGTTGCCCTCACGATAGAGCGAGAGGTCCGGGGGGGAGAGATTGACGGGAAAGTGGTCGGTCATAGCGATTTGCGTATTTCCTCGAGCAGGGTTGACAGGTCTTTCTGCAGCTTGCCAAAGCCGGCGCTCTTCGCGAGCGCGGCCTCGTCCATGTACAGGCGCTTGCTGATCTCGATCTGCAGGCTGTGCCGGCCTGCTTTCGGGTCCGAATAGGCCCGCACCAGCTCCACGCCCTTGTAGGGGTCGTTCACCTTGACCGAGTAGCCCAGCCCGGACAGCGTCCGGCGCACGAGCTCGGTGAATGCGGGGTCGCAGGTGGTGCCGTCGCGGTCGCCGAGGACGAAATCGGCGCGCACTTTGCCCTCGCCGTCCTCGCTCTGCTTGCCAGCGGTGCCGCGCATGGAATGGCAGTTGATATGCCAGACCTTGCCGAACCGGCTCACCGAAGCGTCCAGCAGCCCGCGGATGGCTGCGTGGTACGGAGTGTGACAGCGTTCGATGCGCGCGCGCACGGCCTCGGGCGCCAGTCGCCGCGGATAGATCGGCCGGCCGTCCTCCAGCGTGCGCCACAGCAGCGCCTTGCCCAGCCTGGCCTTGCCGCTGGGCACGTATTCCCAGGGCCAGGGGCCGTCGATCAGGTCGAGGTCCACGTCGCCCGCGTGGCGGTTGGGATCGAGGTAGGTGCGCGGCCAGAGCGCAGCGAGCAGCGGGGCACCCATCTCTGGCGCCCCGGCATAGAGCTCGTCCACGAAGCAGTCCTCGCCTTCGCGCAATTCCGATTCGCTCACCACAGCCCCGAAGTCGTCAGGGAATCGGTTGCCAGAGTGAGGCGAGTCCAGCACCAGCGGAATCGCCGGCGACTGCGGGCCGCGGATCTCGTAGGGCAGGCTCACGCCGGGCTCCTGAAGCTGAGAACCCAGAAATGTTCCAGCAGTTCCAAGTGCGCGTCCGTGCCGCAGCGCGAGGCGCGGCGCAGGAGGTCCTCCGGGTCGGAAAAATTCTTCAGGACCTCGTGGCTGCTGCCGTCGGCGAGCCTGCGCATCTGGAAGGCGTTGCCCAGCGCGTCACGCCGATAGACCGGAGTGCTGGAGCCCTCGACAAAGCGGTTATCCAGGAACGTGACCAGCGAACCCGGCGCTACCGCCGAGACCACCGAGGCGAGGAACGCGTCCAGGTCCTCCAGGCGCACATGCGACCACCAGAAGCCGGCGAACAAGGCATCGTGCCGGCGGCCGAAATCCGGGATCTCAAAAGCGCTGCCGCGCACGAACTCCACTTTTCCCGGGGGGAGTTCCTTGGTGCGTGCGATTGCGAGCACCTCCTCGTTCAGGTCCAGCGCGGTGACCCGGGCCGCGTTCTGCGCAATGACTGGCGTCCACCAGCCAGTGCCGCAGGCCAGTTCAAGCACGGAGCACCCTGGGAACATCCCGCTGACCCGCGCGCACAGCGCGGACAAATCGGACTGGCGCTCGGGCTTCGCGTAGATGCGTTCGTACTCGGAGGCACGTTTGGCGTAGTAGATGGCGAGCGAATCCATGGGCTCAAACATCGATATGGCAGGCGGAGAGCCGTTCCGGCGCGACCTCGCGCAGCGCCGGCGCCTCCTGGGCGCAGCGCGGCATGGCGTGCGGGCAGCGGGGATGGAAGTGGCAGCCGGACGGGGGCGCGAGCGGAGACGGAATCTCGCCCTTGATAGGCGCGAAGCTCCGGTTCTTGCGGTCCAGCCGCGGCACCTCGGCCAGCAGGGCCTGGGTGTAGGGATGATTAGGCTTCGCGAACAGTTCTGCGGTGGGCGCGCTCTCGACGACGCGGCCGAGGTACATCACCACCACCCGGTTCGAAAGGTGGCTCACCACCCCTAGGTCGTGGCTGATGAACAGGTACGTCAGGCCCAGGCTCTCGCGCAGGTCCATGAACAGGTTCAGCACCTGCGCCTGGATGGATACGTCCAGCGCTGCAACCGCCTCGTCGCACACCAGGAAATCGGGTTTCACTGCCAACGCACGCGCAATGCCGATGCGCGCCCGCTGGCCTCCAGAGAATTGGTGCGGGTAGCGACGGCGGTACGACGGATCCAGGCCCACCCGGCGCAGAAGCTGCGCGACGTAGTCCGGGACCTCAGCCGCTGTCACCAGGCCATGCACCCGCGGCGCCTCGCCAACAATGTCCTCGACGCGCATGCGCGGGTTGAGCGAGGAGAACGGGTCCTGGAAAATCATCTGGACCGCGCGCACCGGCTTGCCGTTCACCGGCTCGCCCTTGTAGAACACGCCGCCCGCGGTCGGTTCGTGCAGGCCGCAGGCCAGGCGTCCGAGCGTGGACTTACCGCAGCCGGACTCGCCTACCAGCCCGACCACCTCGCCTTCGTTCACAGTGAAGGACACGCGTTCTACTGCGTGCACCGTGTGCCCCGCTACGGCCGCGCCCAGGCGGCCCGCGAAGCGCTCTATGGCGTCCAGGCGCTTCTCGAAGCGCTTACTCACCTCGCGGAACTCAAGCATGGGCTTGCTCATGCAACCGCCGCCGGCTGCGGGAGCGGATGGTGGCAGCGCACCTGGCGCGATGCCCTTTGGGACATCTCGGGAACCGTGCCGCAGGCTCCGTCGGCGTATTCGCAGCGATCGCGAAAGGCGCATCCGGCCGGCAAGTGCGCGAGGGAGGGCGCCATGCCGGGGATCTGCCGTAGCCGCCCGCCGGCTGCGTTCGCCGCGGGAACGGAATCGAGCAGGCCGCGCGCGTAGGGATGCAGCGGCGCATCCAGCACCTCGGTAGTGCTGCCCTGCTCCACGATGCGCCCGGCATACATGACCGCGGCGCGATCCGCGAGCCCGGCTACCACCGCGAGATCGTGCGTGATCCACACCAGCGCCGCGCCCGACTCGCGCACCAGGCGCTGCATTTCGTAGAGGATCTGGCCCTGCACGGTGACATCCAGCGCCGTCGTGGGCTCGTCGGCGATGATCAGGTCTGGCCGGTGCAGCAGCGCGATGGCAATCGCGACCCGCTGGCGCATACCGCCGGAGAACTGGTGGGGGTACTGCGCCAAGCGCTCTGCGGGCGAGGCGATGCCGACCAGGCCCAGCGCCTCGATGGCGCGCCGCCGCGCCTCTTCGCGCGGCACCGCGTCGTGCGCGAGCACAGTCTCCAGCATTTGGGTCTCGATGGACAGCACCGGGTTGAGCGTCATCATCGGGTCCTGG
>SXGR01304085.1_pt1 | contig 12703 bp, 7 predicted proteins | sample 3174711 | NCBI WGS metagenome assembly SXGR01 (sample SAMN11356860, study PRJNA531348) | freshwater metagenome | isolation source: freshwater sample F1-60 | place: China: Fuxian Lake, Yuxi | collected 2017-12-25
CAGGATCTGCAGCGCGATCTTCCCGCCCTCGGCATGCACTGCGCTCGTGATTCTTTGGTGTTGTAACGCGGCTTTGCGAGTGGCGAGTCGCGAGGCAAACGGACTCAACCATCCTTCGATGTTGGGCGCATAGCCCCCCGTTACCATCAAGCCGACCCCGCCGCGCGCCCGCGCAGCAAAGTATTCGGCGAGTCGCGACAGATGCTCGGCGCGATCCTCGAGTCCGGTATGCATCGAGCCCATCACCACCCGATTGCGAAGCATAGTGAAGCCGAGATCGAGCGGGGCGAGGAGATTTGGATAGACGCCCGCTTGATCGCGCGATTCGCTCACCGGTAATCCTTGCTGGTTGCAGCTGCCTGCATGTTGGCCTCTTGGAACCTCAATACTATAAACCAACGATGCTTTGCCGCTGGCGAAAATGCCTGCCGTAAACCGCAACGTCCAGCGACGTGTTACGTCCGTCCTGCGTATCGAAGCGCACCGTCGCACGACAGGGCGCTCCTCTAGGCTGTCGGAATGTCAGATCCATCGACGCGAGGGATCCCGCAGAATCCTGCGCATTACATTACCCACGGCCTTGCTGCTGCTGGCGATCGGCGGTTGCAGTGACGGCAGCGGTGGCAACGGAACCGACACGGGATCGATAGCCCCGGACAGCGGCTTCATCACCCTCGGTATCACCGATGCCCCCGTCGATGACGCCGCAGAGGTCGTGGTGGTGGTGGTGACGGGCGTTGAGCTTCAGCGCGGTCCCGAGAACACTATCACCATTAATTTCGACAGCCCGAAACGCATCGACCTCCTGCGCTATCGCGACGGCGTCAGTTTCAACCTGCTCGACAATCAAGCCGTGCTACCCGGCAACTACCAATGGCTGAGATTACGGATCACCGCCGAGCAAAATTTACAGAGCGGCTCTTACACATCAAGCTTCGGGATGGACGCCAATCTCCACTCTATATTCCGAGCGGATCGAAAACGGGCCTGAAGCTCTCCAAACCGTTCGTGGTGGCACAACGCACGACCACTCGACTGATGATCAACTTCGGCCTACGTTAGTCCGTCGTTACCCCGCCCGACCAGAGTCCGAATTGGATCCTGAGACCCAGCCTGCGCATGGTCGATCTGCTCGAAGTGGGGGCGTTCAAGGGTACGGTGGATGTTGCCGCACCCGCGTTAGCCCAACAAACCACTACCGCGAGCTGCAAACCGGGCGTGTACGTCTACGAGGGCAGCGGCGTGACACCAGATGACATGGATGGCGTGACCGGCCGACGGCATCGATCCGCTGGTCTACCAGCCCCTCACGCCCGCGGCACCGGGGGCCCCGGTCAACTACTCGTTCCGGTTTCTGGCAGCCGGAGACTATACCGTCGCCGCCACGTGTCAGGCCGACGTCGACGCTGACCCGGCACGGAGCGAATAAGACCCGACTGCAAGCCTCCCGCCAGGCGGTACGCCCGCGATGAAATTCACGATCAAGAGTGCACGGATCCTCAAAGATTCGACCACGACTGTAAATTTTCTTTGATCAACGCGACGCTCGACCCTAGAGCGCCTTCTCCAGCGCAGCGCGGAACTCATCAAGGCTCTTCTTGCCCTGAATACGTGCGACCGCCTTGCCACGCCGATCGATAATATAGGTCGTCGGCACAACCTCGTTCCATGTCGGGTCGATCACACTAGCCAACTCGTCCATCTCGGGGCCGATACGGGCGTAAGTCATAAAGGTCGGAAAATACTTGCGTCGAAATTGTTCGACCTGCGCGGCTTGAGGAGATGGATCGTCGACCGCCACGCCGATCAGCTTGACGCCCCGCGATCCGAATTCGGACTCGAGCTTCAGCAAATCGGGCACTTCACGCAGACACGGCACGCACCACGTCGCCCAGAAGTTCACCACCAGGAGCTTGCCTTGCTGCTTTTGCAAGACTGCACGAAATTCACCGGCGGACAGGGGCTGCGCTGCCGGTACATCGGGCGCTGCACTCACGGACCACCACAGCGCCCAGAGCAGGCATGCTGCGACTGCAGAGAATCTTGCGGAAAAGCGGGTCATGAGTTTCCTCTTGGGGCGGTCTCTCGACGAGCTCAAACATTGAGCCTGACCTACGGGATACTATCGGCTACCCCATGGCCACGGCACGCAATTCTCATCTCTTTCTCCACCTCTCGAACCGGCTCGAGAGTCTGGCGGAACAGCTCGCCGAGGGCTTCGGGCAGAAACCCGCCGATCCGATGACACCGCATGCCGTGGTGATCTCAAGTGCCGACACCGCTCGGTGGCTCTCGATGCAAATCGCCAGCTACAGCGGTCTCGCCATGGGAATCAAGTTTCCCTTCCTGCGCGGCATGGTCGATGAACTTGCGGCAGCGATGCTCGGTGGCCATCGTCGCTGCTCCGCCCACTATGGGCGCGACGCCCTGACGTGGTGGCTCTACGACCGTCTTCCTGAATTCGTGGGCGACCAAAGTTTCGAGTTGGTCGCCGCTTATTTGCAGGGGGGTTCCGCGCAACGACGATTCGAACTCGCGCGCCGAGTGGCAAGCCTGTTCGATCAGTACCAAGTCTACCGGCCACAGATGCTGCGCGACTGGGATCAAGATACCGCCGCAGGCGGCTGGCAAGGTCACGTGTGGCGAGCGCTACGTAAGGACCTCGCAAGCGAGGAGTCTTTCGTCGATCTGCATGCCGCCGTGCTCGCGCTCGCTGATACCGAGCTCGAAAAGGTCGCCCTACCCGGTCAAATGAGCATTTTCGGGCTGAGCACGTTGCCGCCGGCTTTCCTCGACGTACTGCACAAAGTAGCACTGAAAACACGCGTCGATTTTTACGTGCTGTCGCCGACCCATCATTACTGGAGCGACCTCGTCACCGAAAAACAGAGGCTGAAAAGTACCGACGCAACCGCTCCGCGCCAAGGAAATCCCCTGGCGAACTCTTTCGGCAAACTCGGGCGCGATCTGCTCGACCAATTGCTTGCCTGCGAAATTCAGCAGGCCAGCGAAATTTTTGTGCCGACTTGCTCCGAGAGCATTCTTGGTCGGCTGCAGGACGATTTGCTCGAACTGTGTGATCGTACGCAGGATGAATCGCGGGAAACGATCGATGAAAACGATCGCTCGATCGAGCTGCACTCCTGCCACAGCGCCCTGCGCGAAATCGAAGTGCTCCACGACAACTTGCTGCGACTCTTCCAAGATGACCCCTCATTACAACCGCGTGACGTGCTGGTGATGGCGCCCGACATCGAATCGCACGCGCCCCACATACGTGCGGTTTTCGGTACGCCAGAAAGCGATCTGACGCGTATCCCCTACTCGCTCGCCGATCAGTCCTCTCGTACCCGCATCCCGGTCTTCGATGTGTTCCTGCGCGTGCTCGAACTCGGTTTATCGAATTTCGCCAATTCCCGAGTCCTCGAGGTGATCGAGAGCGATCTCATCCGCAATCGCTTTGGACTGACGACGCTCGATCTCGAGCGCATTCGCCGCTGGATCGACAATAGCGGTATCGTGCGCGGCCTCGATGCGGCGCACCGAGCCCGATTGGGACTTGAAGAGAGCGCCGAATTTTCCTGGGCGCACGGCGCAGCGACCTGGATTTTCGGTTACGCCATGAATGGCGGAGGACGGCGTCTGTACGCCGAACTGCTGCCCTACACTGAGATGGAGGGTGACCAACTCGACACCCTCGATCGTTTGTTGGCTACGCTCGAGTTCCTGCGCGAAGTTGCCGACGCGATGCGACTGCCGAAAACGCGCCCACAATGGGGACGGACCTTGCTGGCCTTCATCCAGCAGCTTTTCGGCGCCGAAACGAAGTTTGCCGCCGACCTCGGCGTGCTTCGCGACGCGCTGAGCATCCTCGCCGAGAGTGATCCGTGGCAACGCGGAGAGCAGATTCCCGCCGAGATCATCATCGCCGGTCTCGATCATCGACTGCGCGAGACCGCGGTCGCGGGCGGCTTTCTCGATGGGCGTGTCACGTTTTGCTCGCTAAAACCCATGCGTGCGATCCCGGCACGAGTCGTCTGCCTGCTTGGTATGAACGAGAACGACTTTCCGCGACAGGGGAGTCGTCCGAGTTTCGATCTCCTCGCCATCGATCCGCGACGCGGCGACCGCTCGTTGCGTGACGATGATCGCTATCTTTTCCTGGAGTCGCTGCTGAGTGCGCGTGACCATCTGTGCATCAGCTACGTGGGGCCGTCGCAGCGTGACGCCACACAGGCGCCACCGTCGGGGGTGGTTACGGAACTGCTCGACTATCTCGACCGAAGCTTTGCTGGAAAGACCCATGGACTCAGCAATCGGATAGTCAAGCATCGGCTGCAAGCCTTCAGTCACTATTATTTTGAGCTCGGACCCGAGCAAAGTTTCTCCGGCGACAATGCGATGGCTGCGCAAGCATTGCTAATCGGCACCAAACATCCACGGGCGCTCTTTGCAGAAGCACTGCCAGAGCCCGACGATGATTGGCGTCGCCTATCGCCATCGAAACTCGTCGAGTTTTTCGTTCATCCTGCAAGGCGACTCTGCGAATGGCGGCTCGGCGTACGGATTCAGCGCGACACGGATCCGCTGCGGACCTATGAGCCGCTGGAGCTCGATGGGCTTCAGTCGTACAAGATTCAACAAGACAGACTCAACTCTCTTCTCGAATCGAACGACTCGCCGACCTATCAGATCGCGCGCGCTCAAGGTCGATTTCCCGCAGGCGCTTTCGGTATTCTCGCGGAGCATCAAATCGATCGAACGGTCGCAGATTTTCTCAATGCCGTCCGCACTGAAATCAACGACGCCACCCGTGTACGGCGGCAACTCGCCTGGCAGGACGGTCTATGGGCCATTGCAGGTGAAATCGATGGCCTCTACTCAGGTCGTCTGTGTCGATTCCGCTGCGCGAGCCTCAAAGGCAAAGATATCGTCGCTGCCTGGATCGAACATCTGTTAGTCAATTTGAGCATACCGGGTACCGAGACCGTGCTCATAGATCGTAACCGCGAGATCCGAAAGTTTCGTCCGCCCGTATCGGTAGAACGTACACAAACTCTGGTCAGGGATCTGCTCGCCACGTACTGGCGAGGCATGACGGTACCGCTGCCGTTTTTCGTCAATAGCTCCTGTGCTTATGCGCGCTCGATGCTCGGACAGAACGGCAGCAACGACCGTGTTGCGTTGCGTGCTGCGACTCGCGCCTGGTCGGGCAACGAATACGGTGGCTCCGCGGGCGAGGCGGATGACCCTTGGAACATGCTCGTCTTTTCGGGGCTTTCGCCACTCGATGAGGAGTTTACAAAACTCACACTTGAATTCTTCGGACCACTAACCGAACATCTGCACGGAAAGCTGCCGTGAGCGAACCTGAAGAGTTTCATCTCGGCACGACGCCGCTGCAGACCGGCATCACCCTGCTCGAAGCGAGTGCCGGCACGGGTAAAACCTACACGATCTCCGGCATCGTAGTCCGACTCATCGTCATCGAAGAATTAGCGCTGCGCAGCATTCTGGTGGTCACGTTCACCGAAGCCGCGACGCTGGAGCTGCGCGAGCGTATCCGTGCGCAACTCATGCAGATCGATCTCGAGCTGGCGACGGGGACCCACCAAGACCCCGTGATGCGCGCCATCGAGTTGGCGGGAATTTCCACCGACGTCGCCCGACGGCGTATCGCCCTCGCCTTGGCCTCATTCGATGAAGCAACGATCTCCACGATCCACGGATTCTGTCAAAAACTACTACGCGACAATGCGTTCGAGGGCAACGCGCCTTTCGAGGCCGAGGTCATTCGCGATACCACCGAGCTCATGTTCGAAGTGGCACATGATTTTTGGCAGCAGCGCCACGCTGACGTCGATCCGTTCGTCGCCGCGCTAGCTGAGTACGGCGACCTGACACCCGATGACGGTGTATCGTTGTTGCTACGGATTTCTCGGCATCCTGATCTACGGATTCTGCCGAGCGTGACCCTGAATTCGGCGGAGGCCCTCGGATCATTGACTGCGGCGGGCGCAAACCTTCGAGATGCCTGGCAGTACGAAGGCGCTCGACTGCAGCAACTTTTCGATCATCCGGGCATCAGCAAAGACAAGAGCAAAGGCTTCGGCAAAGAACGCTTACGAAAATTTGTTGCGGCACTAGACGCGTGGAGTGACTCGCTGGTCATCAGCCCCGACGCCATCGAAGCCGTCGAGGCCATGCGGTCGGAGGCTATCGAGGCGAAGCGCCTGGCCAGGCAGACCACAAAAGGCTTGCACTTCCCAGATGACCCGTTTTTCGATCTCTGCAGCAATTTTTCCGCTGCCCGCAGGGCGTGGACCGCTGCCCTCCGTCACGAATTCCTGAAATTCGCTGCAGCGACACTGCCGAAACTCAAAGCCTCGCGTGGCGTAATGAGCTTCGATGACATGCTGACACTGACGCGTAATGCGCTGCGCGGCGCGCATGCCGACGCGCTGACGAGGGCGGTCCGCAGCCAGTACCGGGCGGCGTTGATCGACGAGTTTCAAGATACGGATCCGCCTCAATACGAAATTTTCAACAAGCTCTTCGCCACGGCACCGCAAATGCTGATGTTGATCGGAGACCCGAAGCAATCCATCTACGGATTTCGTGGCGCCGATTTGTCCACGTATCTCGAAGTACATCGCGCGCTGAACCGGACGAATCCAGCGCGCATTCTTACCCTGAGGACGAACTATCGATCGAGGGTGGACCTGGTCGAAGCGGTGAATCACCTGTTCTCGTTGCAGCCTAATTGTTTCCGAGCCGATGAGATTCGTTTTTTGACGACTTATGGTAACGGTGACCGAGCTGCTAGACAGGTGCTCGTGAGCGCTGATGACGTAGCGACGTCGCCGATGGTCATGGTGACCGTAAGTGAACGCGAGGAGGCGCGCGAGCAGATTGCCAGCGACGTCGTTCTCGAAATCGAAGAGATTCTGAATAGCCATCGGCTGGGTGACCGAGCACTTCGAGCTTCTGACATCGCGGTGCTCGTACGCTCGCACCGCGAGGCAGAAAACATCGAAGAAAAACTACGTTCGATGAACATACCGGTCGTTCGGCAAACGCAGCAGAGCGTATTCGACTCTCCGGAAGCGGATGAGTTGTTGCGAATCGTGGAGGCCGTGCTCGAACCCGCCAATCCGCATGCACTGCGCACGGCTTTGACAGCCTCCTGCTTCGGCCTGACGGCAGATACGCTTTTTCGCCTCGGATCGAGCGATGCAGAGTGGACGCGATGGGTCGATACGTTCACGAGATTGCGCGATCGGTGGCACAGACGCGGTTTCGCCTCGATGTTTCGGGAGCTGGTCGTCAATGAAGGTCTGCGACGGCAACTCGTCTCGCAGCGCGGTGGTGAGCGAAAACTGACGAACTTGTTGCATCTTGGCGAGCTTGCCCAACAGGCTGAACATCACGATCATTTGGCACCCGCCGGAGTCGTCGCATGGCTGCGTGCACAGCGAGCACGCCAAGGCATAAGCGCAGATGAGCACCTGCAGCGTCTCGACAAGGACGACGACGCCGTCCGACTCGTCACCATTCACAACGCCAAGGGTCTCGAGTATCCGGTGGTGTTCTGTCCCTCACACGGATTCGACAAAGACGTAAAAACTCAGCTTTTTCACGAAGCTCATCCACCCTTTCGCATGACGCTCGACCTCAGCGATGAGCCAGACCCTGATCACAAGGCTCTCGCCGTCAAAGAGTCTCTCGCCGAGGACGTGCGTCTGCTCTACGTGGCCGTAACGCGTGCGGTACAACGCTGCTATCTCTACCTGCCCGAGAGCAAGAAAGACTCGCCGTCCGAGTCCGCGGCGATTGCCGTTTTGGGTGACGATCCGATCGCAACGGCTCGCAAGCTTGCGCAGCGACATCCGCAGCAAATCGGTACCCGCGAGTGTCGTGGACGAACTTCGTTACCGACGGCGTCCACCGCTCGCTCATCATGTGTGGAAATCGGCTCGAAGACCACGGAGCTTTCGGCCCGCGAGCCGCAGCGCAGCCTTGCTCAGGAACTCATGGTCGGCAGCTTCAGCCGCCTGATTTCCGGCGCAGCCGAGGAGCGAGCACAAGATCACGACGATGCTCCCGTACCCTCGGTTCTGATCGACATCCCGAGTCAGGAAATCGCCCCTATTTTTAGACTGCCGCGCGGCGCGGCCACCGGTATTGCGCTGCATGCGGTACTCGAGCACGTCGACTTTCGTCAGCCTGTCGCACTGCGCGCGCTCGTCGATCAGTATTTCGCCCCGCTCTTGCTCGAGGACGACATGCGTGACGCCGTCCGCCAGCAACTCGAAATGCTGCTGGCGCATCCGCTTTTCGCCGCCGATCGCATAGTCAAGCTCGCCGAAGTGGGACTGGACGATCGAATCAACGAGGCGGAGTTCTACTATCCGGTCAGATCTTTCACCACCCGCGAGCTTGCGGCGGTTTGCAACATCGGCAACGCAACCAGCCTGCCCAATACCATCGAGCGTTTGCAGTTCGATCCTCTCGATGGCTATTTGCGCGGCTTCATGGATCTGGTGTTTCGACACGAGGGGCGTTACTACCTCGCCGACTGGAAATCCAACTGGCTCGGTAACTCGACCAGCGATTACTCGCCAGAGCGTCTCGATCGCGCGATGGCTGACAAGTTCTACCATCTGCAGTCATGGCTGTATGCACTTGCGCTGCAGCGATTTCTGATGAGTCGCCTGCCCGACTACCAGTACGATAGACATTTCGGTGGAATCTTTTATATCTTCGCAAGAGGACTGGATTCGTCGGTTACAGAGCGCGGTGTGTACTTCGAAAGACCGACGGAAAAATTCCTGCACAATTTGGGCAAAGTAATATTCAGAAACGGTAGTAACGTCGATGTACGCTGATCTCGAGGCATTTCTGACGCAAGAGGGTTTCTCGACTCTCGATCGACACCTTGCAAGGCAACTCGCCGCCCGTGCCAATGGCAGCTCGAAACTCGTCGGATACGCAGCTGCCCTGACGAGTCTGATGCTGCGTCAGGGTCACGTTTGCCTCGACTTGTCGCAACCCCCAAAGAAAATTGTTTCGACGATTACAAATCTCGCGCCTTGGCCGAGCATCGAGGCGTGGCGGAAAGACCTTGTAAGCAGTGGTCTCGTGGCGATCGACGAACCATATTTTTTGCCTCTCGTACTCGACTCGGCCGGTAGACTGTATTTACATCGCTACGACGAGTATGAACGCAGTCTCGCGAAAGATATTCTCGTCCGCGTTTCGGCGGGACGCTTCAAGGTCATCGTGGGCGGCCCAGGCACCGGAAAAACCACTCGTATCGTCGATGAGCTACTCTGCGTCGTCGCTCGGAATCCTAAGGCCCTCATCGCACTTGCCGCGCCTACGGGCAAGGCTGCACATCGTATGGAGGAAAGTCTGCGCCAAAGACTCGATCAATCCGAAACTCTTTCGCTTCTGTCGGACGCGCAACGTGCGCAGCTGCCCCGCTCCGCCTCGACCCTCCATCGTCTGCTGGGTTCGCGCAACGACTCTGCGTTCTTCCGGCACGACGCGGCACACCCCCTGCCGGCGGACGTCGTGATCGTCGATGAAGTCTCGATGGTCGACCTGACGCTGATGGCGAAACTATTCGCGGCGCTCAAGCCCTCTGCCGAGATCATCCTGGTCGGTGATCCGCATCAACTGGCGTCGGTCGAGGCTGGTGCGGTACTCGCCGACATCACCATGGCAGCAAGTAAAAGCCCGGTTCTGGGTAGCGCCTTGATCGCGCTGCAAATACAACATCGTTATGGCGCAGATAGCGGCATCGGCCTGCTTTGCAATACCATTCGCGAGGGGGATGGCGCACAGGCGCTGAGTCTTCTCGAGTCGGAACGCTACGCTGACATACGTCTGCGAGCGTTACCCGAGCGCCTACGGCTCACCGCTGCCTTGTGCGACTCGGAGGCGCTCGTCCATCTGCGTGAAGCACTGACAGAGTCTGAGCCAAACGCAATGCTTGCGGCGCTCGGTCGTAGCCGCATTCTTTGTCCGCTACGACGTGGTCCATTCGGGGTCGACGCGATCAACGAAATCATCGAAGGAATACTCGATTCCGAGGGTGTCATACGCGCGAGAGGCATGCTCTACGAGCGCAGACCAATCGTGCTCACCCGAAATGATCATGACTTGCAGCTCTACAACGGAGACAGCGGGGTCGTGGCGCGCGATCTGCGGAGCTCAGCCATGCAAGTCTTTTTTCCGTCGGTCGATGGTGCGCTGCGCGCCGTGCCGGCACTCAGACTCCCGTCCCACGAAACGGCATTTGCACTCACGGTCCACCGTAGCCAGGGGTCGGAGTTCGATCGCACCCTCGTGATCCTCTCGCCGACCTCGAATCCGATCATGACGCGCGAACTGCTCTATACCGCCGTAAGCCGAGCTCGTAAGGATGTGGAAATCTGGGGCGATCGGCAAACTCTGCTCGAAGCCTGCAGACAGACCGTTAAGCGGACCTCAGGGCTTGCTGACCGATTACTTTGACTGCTGCCAGAGCCGCGCCGCGCCCCGTACGCCGGACGAATCTCCCCACTTCGCAGGTACCAACTTCGCTTCCCAAACGTCCGAAAACACGTGACGACGAATGAGAGCCGGAAGTCGTTGGTAGAGTTCGGCGACGTTTGCGATACCGCCGCCCAAAACGATGACCTGCGGATCGATGAGATTGACGACGCTCGCAAGCGCGCGCGCTAGGCGGTCAACGTACCGCTCGAAAGCCGCGATGGCGGCCAAGTCGTCACGCCGCGCTGCGGCCATGATCTCCTCACCCGTCAGCGCGACACTCGTCGCAGCCAAAAAATCGCGCCGCAAACCCGAGCCCGAGATCCACGTTTCGAGACATCCTCTCTGACCACACCAACAGCTTGCGGACTCGCGCAGCTCGGTCTCTTGCGGCCACGGTAAGGGGTTGTGTCCCCACTCCCCACCGATTCCATTGGCACCCTCGATCAGCTGACCGTCGACCACGATCCCACCACCGCACCCCGTGCCGATGATGACTGCAAAGACCACGCGCGCACCCGCCGCCGCCCCATCCACTGCCTCCGACAGTGCAAGGCAGTTGGCATCGTTGCTGTAGCGCACGGCCTTGCCGAGCGCCCGCTCGAGATCCTGCACGAAGGGTCGGCCGTTGAGGTACAGCGTGTTCGAGTTACGCAGCAGACCGGTACGGGGCGAGAAAGAACCTGGACCGCCTACGCCGATCTGGCGCACGCTTGCCGTCTGCGATTCAACCTCGGTGACGAGCGCGTGTACCGCGACAAGCGCAGCAGCGTAATCCGTCGGTGTCGCCTTGCGCCTGCGCACTATCGGCACGCCTCGCGCATCGAGGGCGGCGACCTCGATCTTGCTCCCGCCGAAATCGACACCGATCAGCGGCAGGTCTTTGGGATCCGGCTCGTATGACATGGTGGTTGTTGCACCCGCCGAGCGGCGTCGCCGAAATATTTGCTCTGTACGGTCACTATCGATTCAATGCGGACTGATCACGGGTATCCCGCATGCATAGATAAACGACGAGTGAAGTCGCGATGCACGCAGTGAGGTAGTAATAAAACCAGCGCTCGCGTCCGATCGACTTGAACCATAGGGCCACCGACTCGGCGCTGCCGCCGAACAGTGACACTGTAATGGCATAAGGTACGGCGACGCCAGTGGCGCGCACATGGGTCGGAAAAAGCTCTGCTTTGACGATCGCGTTGATCGAGGTGTAACCCGACACGATCACCCACGCGAAAGCCAGAAACAGAAACGCGTGCCATGGCGTCGATGCGCTCTGCAGTGCCGTCAACAAAGGCACGGTCAAAACCATGCCGGCGACACCGAAACCCACCAGCAAGGGACGGCGACCTACGATATCGGATAGTGCTCCGTAGACAGGCTGCAGCAACATGGCGAACAACAGCGAGCCTGCCGTCACCAAAGTGGTTTCGACATCGCTGAGTTTCACCGTCAGCTTCAAATATTTCTGCATGTGGGTGGTATAGGTGTAGAACGCAACCGTACCCCCCAACGTGAGCCCAATGACCAGCGCCGCCTCGCGCGGATATTCGAGCAGGGTACGTAGCGAACTTCCCGCATGATCATTCGCAGGCCGAGACTTCTCGAAGAATTCAGTCTCATGAAGATTGCGGCGCATCAGCGCAGCGACCACGGCGAGTAGCGCACCGATCGCGAACGGGATACGCCATCCCCATTCAAGTAGCTGCTCACGGGTCAGAATGAATTGCTGAAGCACCAGCAGTACGAGTAGCGCGCAGAGTTGTCCGCCGATCAGCGTGACGTACTGAAAACTCGAGAAGAATCCTCGATGCTTGGGATGTGCCACCTCGCTGAGATAGGTTGCACTGGCGCCATACTCGCCACCCAGGCTCAGCCCCTGCAAAATTCTTGCAGCCAACAGCACCGCGGGTGCCAACGCCCCTGCCGTGGCATAGGTCGGGGCGATGGCTATGACCAATGAACCGAAGCACATCAGCGCCACCGACAAAGTGAGTGCCGTGCGGCGGCCGCGGCGATCGGCAAGTTGCCCAAATATCATCGCGCCCAGGGGTCTGACGACAAAGCCGAGCGCGAAGAGAACTGCCGCGTTCAGTTGCTGAACGACTGGATCATCACCCGGAAAAAAGAGATGCGCGAAATAAAGCGCAAAAGCGGCATATGCATA
>SXGR01134447.1_pt1 | contig 12700 bp, 11 predicted proteins | sample 3174711 | NCBI WGS metagenome assembly SXGR01 (sample SAMN11356860, study PRJNA531348) | freshwater metagenome | isolation source: freshwater sample F1-60 | place: China: Fuxian Lake, Yuxi | collected 2017-12-25
ATGGATTTCGCGTGGCCGATATGGATATAGCCGTTGGGCTCGGGCGGGAAGCGCGTGACGACCCGGCCGCCATGTTTGCCGGCTGCATGGTCGGCCGCCACGATTTCGCGAATAAAATTTGACGCACTGGATGGTTCAGACATGTGCGGCTGTTCTACCATAAGAACGGCACAGGGGAGAAGGCCTCATTGCAGGAGGCGCGGCGGCGGAGCGCTGGGCGGCCTGGCGTCCAGGGAATTCTGCTATCTGTCGGAGGGGTGAGGGGGGTTAGCCGGGGATTCAGAGAGGCGACGATTAACCGATGGATGCGGCGTCGCCGCGGCTTTCCGTTACATCGCCAAAGAGGGTAAGGCCTGTGCCGATGCGGCAGTAGTGCGGGCTGATAGTGACCAATTCACCCTGGTGGGTATAGAAGTGCCCGACGGTGATGCGGACTTTTCTTCTCTGGAAGAGGCAGGCTTCGAACACCGTGTGGCCGCTTGCCCGGTCGGCCACGGTGACGGAGGGAGAGCCGTCCTGTGTTGCCTCGTCTCCGGTCTTGGACTGGAGGGCGAAGCGGCCCGCGCTGTGAACGGAGAGCGTGTTCCGTCTGATGTGCCTGATGCGCGTGCCCTGGTCATCGTAAAAGTCCATGGTCAGAAGCAGTGCCAAGGGAGCGGACTGCATCTCCAGCACTACCTGTTCCTTGTTCTGGAGCGTGAGGACGCCATTCGTATTTCGAAATACGTTCGAGCCGACCTGCAACTCAAGGCCCTGCTCGGGCTTTTCGAGGTCGATCAACTCTGGAGAGTCTGTGATGCCGGTGGCTTTGGTTCTGAGCGGATTGTTCATGTTTTTGGATGGGTCTGCCGATGGGGAGCAGGGCGGCCATCGAAGAATCCCCTCTCCCTGAGGCTCGTCACGCGTATTTCGCTCAAGGCAGGCTATGCCATGGTCTCTGTCAAGTCGTGGGCCTGCCGGCGGTGGAGGGGCCTGAGCACCGTGCGGCCGCATCAGGAATTGAAAAGTGAAAAGCCCCTGTGCTACTGTGGCCGTTCGATCACACGTCATGGTTGTTTGGTCCCATCGTCTAGCCTGGCCTAGGACGGAGCCCTCTCAAGGCTTAAACACGGGTTCAAATCCCGTTGGGACCACCACACCATGCTCGCAAACCCCTGATCACGGTAGAACGATCCCTTCGTTGCAGGCGTTTTTCGCCGGCCCTTCTCGTCACGTCTTGCGCGGCAACTTCGTTGACGCCTCTATTGCCGGTTGTGTATGTTGTGCCTGAAGAATGCGCCAGGCCGCTTTGTACTTCTTATGGTAGGTAGACTTTCCTATGGGTGCACGTGAGTTTCGTGATGGGGCGCAAGATGGACTTGAAGCGCTCGAGCCGCTCGACCCGGACCAGATCGCATCGTTCGATGGCCTGCTGACCGCCATGCGCAAGACGGCCTTCGGAGGCCGGCGATTGGGCGAGGCTTACGAAGTGCTCTGGGCGATGATCGAGGATCCCGATTGTTTCGTTGTGCTGACTTTGTCCGGGGCGATGACCATTGCCAAGATGGGCAAGATCATTAGCTCAATGATCGATCACGGGATGGTGCAAGCGGTCGTCTCGACCGGCGCCTTGATCGCGCATGGGCTGAGCGAGTCGGTCGGCAAGACCCATTACCGGCACCATCCGTCCATGTCCGATGAAGAGTTGTTCCAAAAGGGTTATAACCGGGTGTACGACACCTTGGAAATGGAATCCAACCTGAACTACGTGGAGCAGGTGGTTTCCCAGACGATGAAGCGGGTCAAGCCTGACCGGACGCTGTCTTCCGAGATCCTGACCCGCGAACTGGGTCAGACGCTTGCGGAAGAATATGACGGGGCCGGTATCCTCAAAAGCGCTTATCTAAAAAAAGTCCCGGTCTTCATTCCGGCTTTTACCGATTCCGAGATGGGGCTGGATGTCGGGACCTGGGCGATGGGGCGGGAGCTGGATCGAGCGAGCGCGCAGCTTCAAGGGGGCAGCGACCTCGATGTGCTGCGGGCGATCCATGGCGCCTATCCCCAGTTCAATCCCTATCTCGATCTCAATAGTTATGCGAGCCATGTCGTGTCGGCCAAGAAGCTGGGGATCTTTACGATCGGCGGAGGCGTGCCACGCAATTGGGCGCAACAGGTCGGTCCCTATATCGAGATCAGCAATTCGCGGCTCGGTCTCAATGTGCAGCCGCCTCGGTTCCAGTACGGTGTGCGCATCTGTCCGGAGCCGGATTATTGGGGCGGATTGAGCGGCTGTACCTACCAGGAAGGCATTTCTTGGGGAAAGTTTGTGCCGCCTGAAGAAGGCGGGCGCTTCGCGGAAGTCTTGAGCGATGCCACGGTCGTCTGGCCTCTTCTCATGGTCGGATTGCTGGAGCGCGCCAAAACGAAGCGCGCGGCCCGCTCATGATGATGCCACGCCTCTTTCGCACAGCGGTGGTACTGATGTTGGTTCTCGCGCCGTTGACGCAGGCAAGCGCCGGGTCGATCATGGACGACGGCCGCATCAGAGGGCGGGTAGACGCGCCGTTGACCCTGATCGAGTATTCCGATTTTACGTGCGGGTACTGCGTCAAGTTCTTCAAGGAGACGTTGCCCCGGTTGCAGGCCAAATATATCGACACGGGCAAAGTGCGGTTTGTGTATCGGGATTATCCCAGGGCGGATCAGGGCGTTGCCGTGGAAGCAGCTGTGGCGGCGCGTTGCGCCGGAGCGCAAGGCCGGTATTGGCCGATGCATGACCGGCTTTTCAGCGGCGGCGGCCGGTTAGATTCCGGATCGTTCAAGGGCTATGCGAAGGTAATGGGCTTGGATCAGGCGGCCTTTGCCAAGTGCTTCGACGAGCGCCAGCATCTGGAAGCCATTTTCCAGGATCGTCAAGAAGCGAACCGGTGGGGGTTTCATGGCACGCCCGGCTTTATTTTGATCAGGACCGTCGGGGGACCGACCGAGAAAGAGCCGGCTATCGCGATCCCCGGCGCATTTCCGTTCGAAGAGTTTGCGGAAGAGATTGATCGCATGCTGGCCACGGCTCCGCGTTCCCAGAGGGCTCCCACGGAGCCTTCCGGGTCGACGGCGGTGGCGCAGAACAGTCAGTTCACCATTCATTAAGGATCACCCTATGTCTGCCACGCAATCGTTTTGGTCTGTTCCTCAGCGCGCAGGGGAGCCTGCTTACCGGGTTTGCATGTCTTGCCTGTCGGAAGTGTTCTATCTCAAGGTGCCCATGCCGGATTGTCCGACCTGCCACAGCGTCTCGACCTATGAGGCCTTCACGCTCGACGCGATTCGTGACTGGGGCACCGGGGATTTGATCGCCAAAGCCGGCATCGCTCAGCAAGAGGCCAGCCTTGAGCCGGTCCCTGCAGCATCGGTCAAGTCCGCCGACTAAGTCTTCATTATCCGCGGGGCGCCTTTCGTGCAAGACCCACGTCCATTTTTAATTGGAGGCCTGTGGCGGCAGGGGGAGACCTCTGTTCCTGTAAACAGTCCATTTACGGGGGAGCGGCTTGCCTCGGTCTCCTACGCCAGCTCTTTCGATGCAGAGGCTGCAATCCAATCGACGGCTGCTGCCGCTGTCGTGATGGGAGCCCTGCCGTCCCATGCCCGCTATCAGCTATTGCAAAAGATCGCCGGTGCGATCCACGACCGGCGCGAGGAATTTGCCCGGTTGATGACGGCGGAAGCAGGCAAGCCGATCGCCGACGCGAAGAGGGAAGTCAGCCGGGCCGTCCAGACCTTTACCATTGCGGCGGAGGAGGCGAAGCGCCTTCCCGGCGAGGTGATTCCGCTCGATTGGACGCCGGGGACTGATTCGCATCTCGGGATTCTCCGGCGGGTTCCGATTGGGCCGGTGCTCGGGATCACTCCCTTTAACTTTCCGCTGAATCTTGTCGCGCACAAGGTCGCTCCGGCCTTGGCCGCCGGCAATGCTATTCTCATCAAGCCTGCGCCGCAGACGCCTCTGACTGCGCTCCTCCTGGGCGAAGTGGCGCTGGAGGCAGGGCTTCCTCCCGGTGCGCTCAATATCCTGCCCTGCGATAACACAGTGGCGGAGCAGCTCGTCGTCGATTCCCGTTTCAAGCTGTTGAGTTTTACCGGCAGCGCTCCCATCGGATGGATGTTGAAGGCCAAGTGCGGGAAGAAAAAGGTGGTGCTGGAGCTGGGTGGCAATGCCGGTGTGATTGTCGAGCCAGATACCGATGTGGAGTTTGCGGCGCAGCGCTGCGCCGCAGGCGGGTTCGGCTATGCCGGGCAGACCTGTATTTCCGTGCAGCGAATCTTTGTGCATCATTCTATCGCAGAGTCGTTCACGGCGAAGTTGCTGGCGCAGGTCGCGCGGCTGAAGGCCGGTGATCCCAGCGACGAGGCGACGGTCGTCGGTCCTTTGATCGATCAGGCCGCTGCCCGGCGTGTGGAGGCGTGGGTCGGGGAAGCGGTCTCGCAGGGGGCGTTGGTGCTTCTGGGGGGCAGGCGCAGGGGCTCGGTTATGGAGGCGACGGTGCTCTCTCAGGTCACGCCGGCGATGAAGGTTTCCTGCCAGGAAGTGTTCGGGCCGGTGGTGACGGTGACTCCCTATCGCCATTTCAGCGAAGCGATTGCGGCGTTGAATCAGTCCAACTACGGGCTGCAGGCCGGGGTCTTTACCCAGGATGTAAATGCTATTTTTTATGCTTTTCGGCAGCTTGCAGTCGGGGCGGTGCTGGCCAACGAGATTCCGACCTTTCGGGCCGACCATATGCCATATGGCGGCGTGAAGGATTCGGGAATCGGGCGCGAAGGGGTGCAGGCGGCGATGGAGGATATGACGGAGCCTCGCATGCTGGTGTTGAATCTGAAGCCTCCGGCCGGGGCTTAAATAAAAAAGGTCTCGGGATATTGCGAAGCAGCGTCAATTTTTGGTAGAACAGCCACCCTGCATGTGCAGGAAGATTTGAGGGCCGTATTTCAGCTAACGAGGTGTCCGGCATCCGGTCGGTCGGACGAAGTAAGGAGAAGAGACGATGGTACCTACGCAGATGTTTCTGACGCGAGGAGTTGGAGTCCACAAGGAAAAGCTGGCCTCTTTCGAGGAGGCCTTGCGTAGCGCCGGCGTCGCCTATTGCAACCTCGTTACGGTGTCGTCGATTCTTCCGCCGAATTGTAAAATTATCCCGCGTGTGCGCGGCGAGAAGTTATTGAACCCCGGTGAGATTACGTTTTGTGTGATGGCGCGCTCGGAAACGAATGAACGGAACCGTTTAGTGTCTGCGTCGATCGGGCTGGCGGTGCCGACGGATCGTCGCACGTACGGCTATCTGTCCGAGCACCATGCGCATGGCGAAACTGATGAAGAGACGGGTGAATATACGGAAGACTTGGCGGCGCAGATGCTGGCCACGACGCTCGGGGTCGAGTTCGATCCGAACATCGCGTGGAAAGAACGGGAGCAGGTCTTCAAGATGGCCGGCAAGATCGTTCGGACCCAGAACATCACGCAGTCCGCTATTGGAAAGCCCAATCGCTGGACGACGGTGGTGGCGTTTGCCGTGTTCATCCCGGAAGAAAATATTCCGAAGCGGCGCCGGTAGTCCTGCCACGTGAGCACACGCCCATGACACTTCCCGCCGGATGGGAAGGCATCGACCAGAACTTCCTCGGGCTTGAAGAGCCCTGGTGCCATCCAGACCACGCGGGCGTCTACGTCCTGCCCGCGCCGTACGAACATACCTCCAGCTACGTGTTGGGCTCCGATCGGGGCCCAACAGCCATCATCGAGGCATCGCAGCAAGTCGAGCTGTACGACGAAACGCTCGGCTGTGAACCCTATCGCGAGTGGGGCGGGGTCGCGACCATCCGTCCGCTCGACCTTGCAGGCAAAGTCGATAAGCAGGCGGTGGATGCGATTGAATCGTTCGTCGCGCCCCATGTCGGAGCCGGGCGGTTTGCCGTCACTTTGACCGGCGAACATACGGGCGCGTTGGGGGCGATTCGGGCCCATGCCAAACGTTATCCCGATCTCTGCGTGGTGCAAATCGATGCGCATGGAGATTTGCGGAAGGCCTACCAGGGGAATCCCTACAGTCATGCCAGTGTGATGGCCCGTGTGGTCGACGACGGCTTGCCGTTGGTCCAAGTCGGCATCCGCTCCATCTCTCCTGAAGAAGTGGAGTTGCTGAAGGGCAACGATCGCATCGCCACGTTCTTTGCCGCCAACATTCTCGACCCATCGGGCCCTTACGAAGGCAAGGCCTCCCGTTGGATTCCAGAGGTGGTGAAGGCCTGCCGGGGGCCGGTTTACCTGACGTTCGATTGTGACGGGCTCGATGCCTCCCTGGTCCCGGCGCTGGGCACTCCCGAGCCGGGCGGGTTGGGGTGGTACGATACGCTGAACCTCATCACGGCCTTGGCCAATGGGCCCGGTATCCTCGGGATGGACATCAGCGAGATCGCCCCGCTCGAAGGGTTTGTCGCGCCGCAGTTTTGTATCGCCAGGCTGATCTACCGCATGCTGGGACGGATCAAAGCGGGTCGGCGCGTTCACTGAAACGGCATACTACCTCGTGACTGAGAAACTGCGCATCAATAAGTTTTTTACGCACCATGGGATTTGTTCTAGGCGGGAGGCCGATCGCCTGGTCGAATCCGGTCGTGTGACCATCAATCAGCGGGTGGCGTCCCTGGGCGACAAGGTCAGTCCCGAGGACGTGATCGCGCGGGACGGCCAGGTGATTCCCTGGGGGACGGCCCCGATCTATATCAAGTATTACAAGCCGGTGGGCGTGACGACGACCAGTGAGTCGCATGTGACCCGTAACATCATCGCGGAGATCGGTCATCCGGAACGGATTTTTCCGATCGGCCGGCTCGACAAGGATTCCTCCGGCCTCATCCTGCTCACGAACGATGGGGATATCGTGAATGAGATTCTCCGAACCGAGCATGGCCATGAGCGGGAATACGAGGTGTCCGTCGATCGTCCGTTCGATCAGACGTTCATCGATCATATGGCGCAAGGGGTCATCATCCTCGACCGTCCGACCAAGCCCTGCCGGGTCGAGCGGATCGGTCCCGCGGGGTTCTGCATCATCCTCACCGAAGGGCGCAATCGGCAGATCCGGCGTATGTGCCAGCTTTTGGGCTACCGGGTGCTCGCGCTGCATCGTGTCAGGATCATGCATATTACGCTGGAGGGGCTGGTTCCCGAGTCCTGGAAACCGCTGACCGACGAGGAGCGCAGGCAGCTCTTTCAGGCAATCGGGCGAGGGGGCAGTCAGGGCGAGGCGCAGCGCGGGTGACTCTGCAGTGAATTAGTCCTGGCGTAGCGCCGGCTGCGGGCTGTCATCGGACTGTGGATGCGCCTGGTTGTGGAGGGAGTTGATCTCAGGTTCAGCTGGGCTGCCGGCCTGAGGGGAGTCTCCCCTGCGCTGCCTGGTGAAAAAGAGATTTAAAAAGGCGACAAAGAAACTCCCCCCTACGATCAGCAAGCCCGTGCGCTGGATCGCTCTCGTCCCTTCATCTCGCATATCCTTGGCCACGTCCGCCACAGTGTCCAGCAGTCGATCCAGCGCCAGACTCACCTGAATCATTTTGGGACCGGCGTTGTCGGAGGCATGCTCTTCTGCTTTCCGCCTGAGGGTTTCCCGCTCTGCTGGAGAGACGGCCAGCCATTCCTGCGTCAAGAGTTGGACGGTCGTGCTGGCCACAGAGAAGTACTGATCCAGACTCTGCCGGACCGCTTCGATATCTTCCGGTTCACTGCGGCCGCTTCGGGAGACGCGGAGCCCGGCGGCCGCATAGCGATCGACGGCATGTTGAATTTTCGCGCGCTGGACTGGCAAAGACTCCGTGATCCGTTCGAACTCTTTCTGGCTGTCTGCTGCGAGGGCGCGGATGATGGTGTTTCGGTAGCGCATGGCGTCTGCGGAAATGTGGGCGAGATCGGCGGCGCCGAGCGTGTACTCGGTGTACATGATTCGTAGGTCCTGGTCGACGCTGCGCAAGGCTTGTCCGCTCATCCAGCCCAGTCCTGCAATGAGTAGGCTGATGAGCAGTTGCGAGGCGCTTGGGTGAAACGATCGAAGAAAGGCTATGAGTCCCACTGTGCTCCTCCGCTCAATCGAGAATGATTCGCCGGTCAACGTGCGGCGTGAGGTTGGGATCGTTCGACACGAAGATCACCGACCAGGGCTCGTCTTTTGAGCAGAGACGTCGCAAGATGGTCTCCCGCATGGCTGGCTGCATGGCATGGAGGATGCCGTCGAAGATCAGAATTTTGGGACGGGCCAGGATCGTCCGCGCGAGCAAGATCTGCATGATTTGCATCGGGGTTAGCGCCTTCCCGAGAACTCTGATGTGGGTTTTGAGTCCCTGCGGGAGCGCATCGACTTCTTCTTCCAGTTCAGTGAATTGCAGAGCCCAGCGCACGTCGCTGTAGGGAACATGGGATCTTCCCAGTACGATATTATCCTCGATCGTGCCCTCGAACAGGGTGAGTTGAGAGTCGATCATGAATCCCCGACAACGATTGATCGTGTGGACATCGAGGTGGCGAAGGTCTACGCCATTGTATCGGAGGACGCCGTCGGTCGGCGATTCCATGCCAGCCAGGATGCGCGCGAGTGCTGTTTTAGCCTCCGTTGTGCGGGCGTAGAGGCCGATCTTTTCTCCGCAGGTGGCTTCAAGATTGAATTGTTTGAACGCTGGCGGCATGCCTGGATCGGTGAACGCCAAGTTCGTACAGGTCACGCGAATGCCGTGAACGGTTGGGTCTGGCAGCGGGATAGATAGGGCGGTGATGGCTTGGTCCTTCGGAAGTGAGAAAAGGAAGTTGAGCTCGGACAAGCCGGTTAAGAAATAATAAATATGCCCCATGCGCTTGACGACGGCATCGAGATTCGAGAGGAGTCCACTGACAACAACTTCGGCGGCCACCAGTTGTCCGAGTGTCAATTGGCCTATGGACAAGAGCCAGCCGGCGGTGGCGAGGAGTCCGCTGTGGGCGATAGCTTGCCAGCCGACCGACCCCAGGTATTGGCGGACTAGAATGTCGAACCGGGCCTGTCTGGTCTCAACGTAGGCAAGGACCAATTCGTCGGTTCGTTTGATCAACAGCTCTTGGCTGTCCGTGGACTTCAAGTGCAGCAGGTTGTGGGAGATCTCTTGCAGCCAGTGCAGGGTGTCATACTTGGCATGGGACATGTTGATGGTGGCTTTGAGTCCTCCATGCGACATGAGAAAAAAGATGACGTTGAATCCTGCCAGGAGCAGGGCGTTATACAGCAAGAAGTATGGATGATAGAAGACCAGGATGGTCATGCCAACGGCGCCGCCGACGATAACATTGATCAGGTCGACGAGGAGCACCGAGAGCGCTCGCTGCATGAAGACCGTTTCCATGAAGTAATTGGCATAGCGTGGCTGGAATTCTGTAAGTCGCAGGTAGGGTAATTGTTGGGTCATGCCGAGAGCGATGCGAGCGAAGAGCCGGCGCTCCAGCATCTCGACGGCGTAGAATTGCAGGGCGCGAAACGTTCCGACAAATATGAGGCCGGCCACCATGATTATCGCGAGGGTTACAATGGTGATGGGCTGAATGGCAAAGGCAAAGGTATTGACGAGTTCCTGAACGGTGAGAGGGACGATGAGCGAGAAGAGCCCGATGGCGAGGGAATAGGAAAAAATCAGAGTGAGGACTCGCCGCTCCAAGCGGAAGAGGATGCCTAGGCAGCTGAGCAGCAGCTGAAAGAAATTAAGTTGCTTGCCGACCTGATGTTGCACGGATTCCGCTTTCTTCCTCAGCTCAGTCCCGTCCGCTGTCGCCCTGCTTGATTATGGATAGGATGAGTTGTTTATAGGAACCGGTGCGCCTGTTTCGCACGTTATCAAAGCCCGAAAATAAAAGCTATGGCTGCCATCTCAGTCCCTGGCGCGATAGGTGACGGGAGTCGTGTATGGCGTTCCCTTTGCCCAGGCGCCGATCGCCCATTGGTAGAGGGCCAGGGCTTTCTGATAGTCCGCTTTGGCGCGGATGACTTGGTTTTCTGAGTCGACCGAGTTGCGTTCCCGCAAGTTGACGAAGAGGACACTGGTAGCTCCTAAGCTGAATCGGAACCGTTCCCCCTCTTCGAGCGTCTTGGCTAGGCGAAGCGATTCGGTTGCGGTGGTCACTCGTTCCTTGGCTCGCTCGATCGCGGAGAGGGCATTGTCCACGTCGACGAGCACTTGTTGCTCGCGGAACTGCTGCATGAAGACGAACCGGTCTGCTTTGCCTTGCGCTTCCAGGACTTCCCCACGGCTCTTGCGTTGGAGAATGGGAATTCTGAGCTCAAGCCCGAAGCGATAACCGAGCCCCAATACGAACTTTTCTGGCGCGCGGGCCGGCGCGGCCTCTGCATCTAGGCTCGGGAGGAGATTGTTTTTGGCTAACTCTAGATCGATATTGTTTAGTTTGGCCTCGATGCCGATTTCCTTGATCTCCGGGCGCTCGACCTTGGCTTGGAGTTTGTGGGCTTGGATGGCGTCGGGCGCCGGTACCAGCATCTGCGATGGAAAATTCGGGACTCGCTCCAATGGTGGGGTTACGGGGGCGTTGCTGTCCCAGAGGAACATGGAAAGTTTCAGTTGCTCCTGTTCCACCAACCGTTGCACGGCGATAGCCGTTTCGCGCCGGCGCTGGACTTCCTGGTTGGCCTCAACCACATCAAGTGGTGCGACGGCTCCCGCTTTGGCGCGGCCCTCGATCTGTTTATGGCGATCTTCAGCCACCCCCACGGCTCGGCGTTGTACGTCCGCCAGCTTTACTGCTGTAACCCAATCCCAAAATTGCGTGGCGGCTGCGAGGAAGAGATCCTGTCTCGTTTGGGCAATCTGTACCTCTGCACGGGGATTAGCCAATTCGGAGCGCTGGAGTTCAGCATTTTCCGGATTCATCATGAGGCCTCGGAGGAGGGGTAGGTAGCCTCCGAGGAGAACTTGATTGTTGTTGCCAAACGAGAGGTCTGGAATGGTAGCGTCGCCGATTGATTTTCGCACGCCTGCGCTGTAGCGAAAGCCCCAGGGATGGCGGGCTTCGATGAGGGTGTCGTTGAAGCCCATGGTTTGGGTCCCTTTGCCTGGCTCTGAGCTCTTGATGAATCGTTCGATTTCTGTATCGTTTATGAGGGTCGGTTCAAAGGCGCCGAGTGCTTTGAGCATTTTCCCACGAGCCAGCGTTTTCTCCGTGCCGGCGCCCCTGAGGAGTGGGTGCGCACGATCAATCCAGGCGTGAATTTCTTCCACGCTCAAGGGAATCGGGGGCAGCGGTTTTGATTTTGTCGCCTCTCCCGCAGCAACAGGGAGGGGGTACAGCCAGATCGTTCCCAGGAGCAGAATGATCGGGATGCAGTGGCTGGCATTTATGGAATGGATTTCTTTGTGCTGCATTTACTTTGTCCCTCGTCCTGCTTTTGGCATGAGGGTGTCGAGTAGGCTCGGCGGGCGCTCTTGGTAGTCCGGCGGGAAGAGGTTGAAGCGCCGCCAGAGTTCGTACCAGAGGGGGACCCGATTCAAGATGACCCATCCCATCGCTTTCGTGCCCTGGCGGATATGTTCCTGGGGTGGCCATGGCCGATCCTCAGGATCCGGGATTACCCAGAAACGAAAGCCGCCCTTGCCGTCGTCGACTTGATCGATAACCTTGATCGAGCCGCCATAGGTGCCAGCCATGAGTTCCGGCCAGGCTGGGAGTGGAATAGCGGGGATCCCGTAGAATAGGATGCGAACTTTGCGGCCCACGTTGAGGAGGGGCGCGTCGATTCCATCAGCCACCATCTCAATCGCTTTGTCGGTGCTCGCCGGAGACAGTTTCACGAGCTTGTCTCCTGGACGGACGGTTTCGCCGGCCCCAGCGTGAGCCATCTTCACCACGGTGCCATCGATCGGGGCGAGGATGCGGCTGGCGCCCCGGCGTTGTTCCGCATTGGACATCCGGAGGGAGATATCGGCCAGCTGATCGGTGGCTTTGGCTGCGTCGCCGATGGAGGCCTCACGGGCCGCTTCGGCATCGAGTAATCGTTGGAGAACGTCGGCGCTGACTTGGTCGCGGCCAAAGTTGAGGGATTTCATCGCCTGTCCTGCGCCTTTGAGGTTGGCTTGCGCCCCGGCCAGATCGGCTTTGGTGGCGATCGCCGCTTGGATGGTCAACTCGAGTTCGCGTTGCGACACGAGGCCCTGTTCTGCTAGTTGTTTGTGCCGGTTTACATTTAACTCGGCGGTTGCGACCGCGATTTTTGCCGATTCGACCTTCTGGTAGGCTTCCCGCACCTTGTTCTCCGCTTCGACCACCCGCGCTTGGGCAGAGGGGACCGCGGCCTTGACGAGGTTCTGCATCTCCACGATCCGTTTATCCAGTTGCTCGGCCCGCGCGAGCGCGGCTTTGCGAGACTGGTTCAGCGCTTTGCGTCGTTGGTCCAGAAAAGTCAGGAGGTCTGGAGACATGAAGTTGGGATCGTAGTCATCCAACTCGAGAATGAGATCGCCTTGCTTGACGCGCACCCCCTCGAAGATGTGCCATTTCTTGATTCGCCCGGTGATTTGCGCTTCGATATCCTGCGGACGCTCGTAGGGCATATAGGCGGAGAGTTGTCCTGTGACAGTAATCGTCTGGGTCCAGGGCAGGAAGGCGATGATCAGGAGGAACAGCCCCACCAGCTTAATGGCGAGGCGC
>SXGR01440768.1_pt1 | contig 12700 bp, 12 predicted proteins | sample 3174711 | NCBI WGS metagenome assembly SXGR01 (sample SAMN11356860, study PRJNA531348) | freshwater metagenome | isolation source: freshwater sample F1-60 | place: China: Fuxian Lake, Yuxi | collected 2017-12-25
AATTTTTCTTCTATCTGATTCCCCTCGACTTACTCGTCCGCCCGGTGCCGCTCGCTACCAACCCGCCGCTACTCTTCGGTCGCTTGCGGTCGTAAAGGAGCCGCGCCAAAATCATGAACCATTCCACCTCCCCTCAACAAATCGAGGCGAACCGGGCCAACGCCTGCCGTTCCACTGGCCCCCTCACCGGAGAGGGAAAATTCCGCTCCTCGCAAAACGCTCGTGTCCACGGGCTCTGCTCGCGCCAACTCCACCTCGCCGATGACGAAGAAGCGGCCATCTTCGCGTCCCTCCAACGCGCGCTGGCGACCGAACTCATCCCGGTCGGAGAACTCGAACTCATTCACTTTGAAGCGCTTCTCCACGCGCAATGGAACCTCCGCCGCTGTCGCATGAACGAAGCCAATTTGCTCGCCTCGGTCCCCGGCCCGTTCAGCGATCCCGATACCCGCGCCGCCCTGAAAACCCTCGCCACCTACTCCTCACGCCATGAACGCGCGCTGCAACGGGCATTGAAGGAATTGAAAGCTCTCCAAAATGAACGTGCCTCGCGCACGAACTTCGCCGGCGGCGACGCCCACCCCTCGCCCCTCGTAAAAACCAACCGCGTCCGTCGCGCGCTCCTCGCCGAGATCCGCAGCAAAGCGGCCCTGAATCAAATCAGCATGGAGGCCGCCATTCAACAGATCGACCATGGCTCGCCAGACGCGCCCGTTTCCTATTTCCAATTTGACCTCGCGCCACGTTCAGCCGTATCCTCTGCCTAGCCGCCACCATTAACGCATTTGATCACTGCCAAAACGAAGTTGCCCAGAAGCGAAAGCGCTGCCAGGCGCCGGGAGCCTCCGAGCCGTCTGGAAGCGTGCCGGCAAAATCCGGCTTCGACTTCTGAGCCTGCCAAGGCTCGCGCGAGAGTAATAACAATTTTCGGCCACGAAGCTCAAAGGTGTGGCGTTCGATTGGCCCTTGTTCGTCCCGCGCGTAGAGCAACCGGATCTTCCCCGCCTCGATCAGCACCGGATGATAGCCGCGCAGATTGCGTTCAGTGTGAGTGCTCTCGTACCTTGCGCGCGCGGCGTTCCAGACAAACAGGCGGAAAGCGTCATATTGAAATTGCGCAGGCGGCACCGTCGAAGTCGTCCAAAGGTAGATTGGGCGTTCTTTGCCGTCGAGGTCCAGTGTCTTGCCCAACATGAAGAAAGCCGTGATGCGGTGGCCTTCGGCAAGCTGAATCACCTCGTCGGGCAAATCGAGCATGAGCATGCTGGTAAGTACCCACCCGCAACGCGAATCCGTGAGGCGAATGAGTGACCAGTCGTCGCGTAAAGTATCTCCGGTGACTAGTTGGCCCGACTCTTCACCCGGCGGCACATAGTTGACGCGCGGCATAATCGATCGCCCGGCCAGTAAGACTCGTTCTCCTTCGGCAAGTTGATAGAAGCTCGGCGCCCCGCGGTAGGGCGTGATGTGAACGTTGACCGTTTCAGCGGCAGTGGCCGACCCCTGCGGCGGACTCGCACCGGCCAACCGGTTTTGTTCGCGAAAGGCAGCCATGCCTTTGGCTGACAGTAACTGTCGGCCGTCGGTCCAACCGCGTTGCCCCTCAGGGCCGCGCACTTTCGCAAAGCGACGGTGGCGCGCCAGAATCTCCACACGGACGCCGTGCAGGAGCGTACCGGTCAACCTGGCCCGCGGCGCGATCTCCTCCCGCAATTGAAGAGTGGCGGGCGCGACGTAAGCCTCGCCGATAGCGGGCTCGGGAGTTTCCAGGCGAAGACAGCCGGGGAGCGAGACGGCGATAATCGAAAGATGGATCAACTGCAGGAGTCCGCGGCGGCGGCCGCCGCATCGGCGTTCTACTGTCCCGAGTGCCGCCAACCGGTTGGACGCCCCCTCGTATGCAAGGACTGCCTCGGAGTTATTTGCCGCGAGTGCGGCACGCCGCTTGAGCAGGTTGATGATCTCGGGATTGGTTGATCGGGCGTCAGGGCTCATACGTGCGAAGCAGGACGGCTTCGCCATCCGGATTCACGATCGTGCCGCCGGGCGCCTGCCAGACTTCGCCGCGCGAGAACGGCTGGTTATCGACGCTGCCCTTGCCCGACAGGACAATGATGACGGAATCGCGATCCCATTGCCGGGCCGCTGCGCTGGTCCATAGCTCGGTGACGAAATATTCACAGGCCGCCAGGCGCGCGCCGCCGCCGCTCAATGGCAACGGCGTCGTGGCGCCAGGATGCGGTCCAAGCTCGGCCACTTTCAGTCCTTGGTCCAGGTGTAATTCGCGAGCCGGTTGCCGCGCGTAATCATACAACCTGTAAGTGATGTCGGAAGTCTGTTGGATTTCGCACACGACGAGTCCGGCGCCCAACGCATGCACGACTCCGGCGCGCGTCAGGTAAGTGTCGCCCGCGCGAGCGGCGTGCCAGCCGAGCAACTCCTCGATTGATCCATCTAGGGCAGCTCCCCGGACTTGCTCGCGGGTAACTGGCTGCGCAAAACCAGCCGCGATTCGGGCGCCGGGTTGCGCTGCCAGGACATACCACATTTCGGTTTTACCCGCGGAGCTATGATGGCGCCGGGCGTAGTCGTCGTCAGGATGGACCTGCACCGACAGTGCTTCGGTTGTGAAAAGGAACTTAATAAGTAAGCGGCCTGCCGGGAACCAGACTTCACCGATCTTGGCGGCCGGATTCGGAAACCAGGGGGCAAGCTGAAAAGAGCCCCAGACTCGTTCCACGAATCGGGGCTCTATCCTTTCGGCGGGCATGAGAATCGCTACGCCTTCTTCTGCTGAATGAAGTTGTCCAGCCGGTCCAGTCCACGCTCGAGTTCCTTCATGGAAGCTGCGTACGACATGCGAACATGGTCCTCGGTGCCGAACGCCTCGCCCGGAACGGTGGCCACGTGAGCCTCCTTGAGAAGCCGCTCAGCAAACTCAAGTGACGAGGAGATGCCAAGGTTGCTCATCGCGCCGCGCACGTTCGGGTATGCGTAGAAGGCGCCCATCGGGTTCTGGCAACTCACGCCGGGCATTTGACGCAGCCGCGGAATTACGAACTCGCGGCGCCGGCGATACTCGGCCAGCATCTGTTGCACGGACTCCTGCGGTCCCCGCAAGGCCTCGATCGCCCCTTTTTGGGCGATGGAGGTGGGGTTTGACGTCATATGACTTTGCAGCTTGATTACGCCATCGATCACCGCCTTCGGCCCAAGACCATCACCGATGCGCCAGCCCGTCATCGCGTAGGTCTTCGACAGCGATCCGGCGACGATCACCGCTTCCTTCGCCCCTTTCTCGCTGGCAATCGAGTATGGCTTGGCGTCGCCATACAGAAAGTGCGAGTAGCATTCGTCGGTAATCAGCCAGATTCCGCGGCTCGCAGTTACCGCCAGGATCCGGCGGAATTCGTCGTCGCTCAGCACCGCGCCGCTGGGGTTGGAAGGCGAGTTGATCAGCACAGCCTTGGTTCGCGGCGTAATGTGTTTCTCGATCATCTCCGCCGAAACCGCAAAACCGTTGCTCTCGTCGGTGTCGACAAAGATGCACTTGCCGTAAGCGAAGTTCACCACATCTTTGTAAGTGACCCAATAAGGCACCGGGATGATGACTTCGTCGCCCGGATTGACCAGAACTTGCATCAGGTTGAAGATTATGTGCTTGCCGCCCACGGTGGCCACGCACTCATTGGGACCGTAGGAGGTGCCGAAATCGGTGGAGTGCCGATCGCAAATCGCCCGCTTCAAGTCAATTGTCCCGTCTACCGGTGTGTACTTAGTGAAGTTATCGGCCAGCGCCTGGATGGCCGCCTGCTTAATATTGTCGGGGGTCGGGAAGTCTGGCTCGCCGGCGCTGAAATCGGTAACGTCGACGCCTTCGCGCTTCAGGCGGCCGGCTTCAGCCGCAACTTTGACCGTCGACGACACGCTGATCAGGCTGACTCTCTCGGCCAGCGCGGAGAGGGTGGGGGTCATGCTTGTTACTAACTCCTGTTAATTTTCAGTTTGAGCCGGGACTCCACATTCGGTGGGACGAGCCCCGATACGTCCGCGCCGAGGCGGAACACTTCCTTCACCAGCCGGGAGCTAATAAAGGAATACTGTTCGTTCGCCATCAAAAAAACCGTTTCGATCTGAGGCCGCAGTTGCCGGTTCATCGAAGTCATCTGCAATTCGTATTCGTAGTCCGAGACCGCCCGGATGCCGCGAATCAGGACGCGCGCATCGCGCCGCATGGCGTAGTCCACCAGCAGCCCTTCGAACTGGTCGACCTCGGCGTTCTCGATCCCCACCGTGCACTCCTTCAACATCGCCACCCGCTCGTCCATGGAAAACAATGCTTGTTTGGAGTCGTTGCGGAGGATCGCCACCACCAGCTTGTCGAACAGCCGGGAGGAACGCCGGATCAGATCGAGGTGGCCTCGCGTGGGGGGATCGAACGAACCTGGGTAGATCGCCGTGACGTTCAAATTATCCATTCTACACTGGTAGGTTGGTGACGAATATCTTTGATTCCGGCGACGCGACGATTTTTGAGATCCGCAGCCGCGCGGCCGGCCCCTCCGGTTCGCTACCGGTCACCGCCGACATGCTGTTGCACCGGCCCTCGGGCGACCTCTTCGGATGGAGCCAGAATGCGGGCATGGGCTGGAATCCGGCCCTGATCGGCGGCGACGAGGTGTTGATTCTTTCGACGCACGGCGGGCTCCGCGAACCCGGCGGGAAACCGATCGCGCTCGGTTATCACACCGGACATTTTGAAGTGCACATGCTGGTGGTAGCCGCCGCGCGCGAGTTGGCGGCTCATCGCGCCGTGCCCTTTGCCGGCTACGTCACCGATCCGTGCGATGGCCGAACGCAGGGCACGCCGGGGATGTTCGACAGCTTGCCGTACCGCAACGACGCCGCGATGGTGCTGCGCCGTTTGGCGCGCTCGCTGCCCACACGTAAAGGCGTGATAGGCGTTGCCACATGCGACAAGGGGCTGCCTGCAATGATGATGGCGCTGGCGGCTTTGCACGATCTGCCGACGGTGCTGGTTCCGGGCGGTGTGACGCTGGCGGCCCAAGACGGGGAGGATTCGGGCAAGGTGCAGACGCTAGGCGCGCGCTTCGCTCACGGTGACATCACGCTCGAGTACGCGTCCGAGGCGGCCTGCCGCACGTGTGGATCGCCTGGCGGCGGTTGTCAATTTCTAGGCACCGCCGCAACCTCGCAGGTGGTGGCGGAGGCTTTAGGGATGGCATTACCGCACGCGGCGCTGGCTCCGTCCGGTCATCCGGTGTGGCTAGACATGGGCCGGCGTTCGGCGCGTGCGTTGCTCCAGATGGTGAAGCGCGGTATCGGCACGCGCGAAATTCTCACGCCCAACGCTATTCACAATGCGATGGTGGTTCACGCAGCCTTCGGTGGGTCTACGAATCTGATCCTGCATCTCACCGCCGTTGCCCACCAGGCCGGCCTGAAACGGCCAACCGTGCAAGATTGGAATCGCGTGAACCGCGGCGTGCCCCGTCTGGTGGACGCGCTGCCGAACGGCCCGCGTAATTTCATGACCGCCCAGGTTTTCATGGCGGGCGCCGTGCCGGAAGTGATGCTGCACTTGCGGCAGGCGGGGCTGCTTGAACTGGACGCGCTAACGGTGTCGGGCGAGAAGCTGGGCGAGGTGTTGGATTGGTGGGAGCAGTCCGAACGCCGCGTGAAGGTGCGCGCGGCGCTCCGCGATGGCGAAGGCGTGGACCCGGCGCTGGTGATTATGGATCCGGATTCGGCGCGGCGCCGAGGACTGGCCCCAACCGTCTGTTTCCCATCGGGCAACCTCTCGCCCGCAGGCGCCGTCGTGAAGAGTACCGCCATCGATCCAAGCGTGGTGGATGCCGATGGCGTCTATCGCAAGCAGGGTCCAGCGCGCGTGTTTCTTTCCGAGCCCGATGCCATCGCAGCGATCAAAGGCGGCCGTATTCACGAGGGCGACGTGATGGTGCTCATGGGCCGCGGACCGATGGGCTCGGGCATGGAAGAGACGTATCAGATCACGTCGGCACTGAAGCATCTGAGCTTCGGCAAACACGTGGCACTGCTGACCGATGCGCGTTTTTCGGGTGTTTCCACTGGCGCTTGCATTGGGCACATCTCGCCGGAAGCGCTGGCGGGAGGGCCGATCGGAAAGCTGGCTGATGGCGACATGATCGAGATCGTGATTGACAGGAACTCGCTCGAAGGCACGGTGAACTTGGTGGGGGCCGATGGCACCGCTGCCTCTGGCACGGCGCTTTTGGCATCGCGCCCGCTGCGGGCGGATCTGTGTGCCGACGCCGGGTTGCCGGACGATACTCGGCTGTGGGCGGCGTTGCAGGATGTTTCGGGCGGGGCTTGGGGCGGCGCGGTCTACGACGTGGATTCGATTCTCCGCGTGATCGAAGCCGGCAAACTGGCGTTGGCGCGCGGCAATCAGTAGTCTAATCCCGGAACGCCCCCCGCTCCGCCGGAATCCGCTATCCTACTCCAGAAGGCCAATAAGCCGATGGACCCTTCTCCTTCGTCACACGAAGTCACGCGGTTACTGGGCGAATTGAACCGGGGTGACCGCCAGGCGCTCGATTCGCTGATGCCGCTGGTGTATGACGAATTGCGCCGTATCGCCGGGTATCATCTCAAGCGCGAGCGCTCCGAGCACACTCTTCAACCAACCGCGCTGGTACACGAAGCCTTCATGCGGATGGTGGACCAGAACTCCTGCCACTGGCAGAGCCGGCTACACTTCCTGAGCGTCGCAGCCACCATGATGCGCCGCGTGTTGATCGACCACGCCAAGGCTCGCTTCCGCGAGAAACGCGGCGGGCCGGGACAGCAGCGCCTCTCGATCGAAGACCTGAACATCGCCGTCGAAGAACGGGCGGTCGAGGTCATCGCTATTGACGAAGCCCTCAAGAAGCTGCACGATCTCGATCCGCTGCAGGCGCGCGTGGTGGAACTCCGTTTCTTCGGTGGACTCTCGGTGGAGGAGACTGCGCAGATAGCTTCGGCAAGGCGGGACGACAACGCCTGATCGCCGCCTTGGCCTCGTCCAGACAGCCGTGCATTTCGAGAATGTGGACTGTGGCGCTCAACAGGTAGTCGGCATCCACTTTGCCGCCGATCCGGGCGAAGTCATTCAACAGAAGTAACGCCGTGAGGCTGGACAGGTGACCCTTCGGCATCAGACTGAACTGCTCGGCGATTCCACAACGCAGGGAAACATTGGCGCCCGGAATGCGAGCTCTGAATCGCTCCATGGCCGCTTCCGGAAATCGCTGAGCCATCCGCCAAATCGCCCAATGGATATGGATGAATAGCAGAGGATCGCTCGCCGTGGAAGCGTCCAGTAGATTGTCCAAAGCGCTCACCGGCGCGATCTCGCCCAGCAGAGCGACGATCAGACAGAGCGCATCGGGACTGACCGATTCGTTGTCATACGCCCACTGGTGCAATGCGCCTTCGAGAACCGGCGTCATATCCGCCGCCGCGCGGCGAATCTGACCGACGAGATCTTCGTCAACTTCACCTTGCCCGGCTTGGTCCTGCAGCATATCCAGGAGCAAGTAAGGGCGCAGCCGGGGATCGGCCGGACCCGACCGCTTGCTGTCGATAGCATCGGCCAGCGCCCCAAATGAGCCGGGTTGGTTGAAATCGACATCTGCAGCGTCACCGAAGGTCTTGTTGTACTCGTGCGCCATTTCCGTGGGAATCGACTCACTCATCCATAATTTCCGGTAGGTAAGGCGACACAGGTCCCTGGTCAACTGGTCCTCTTCAGAAATTTGAGACCGTCGCGCGTCCGCGAGCGCCAGGTAGAACGGGTGAGTGCAGGGTTGCTGAGCAAGCCCATCCCAAAAATGCTTTTGGGCCTCCTGATGCCGTCCGTCGCTTAGTGCCTTGGTTCCAAGCAAAAGGTAGGCGAACGCGCAATGCGGGTCCAGTTCGAGAATCTGTCGCGCCGGGCCGGCGGGATCGTTTCCCTTCAGTGCTTTCCGCAGCAGCTTGGCAACTTGTTGGCGTACCTGCCCGGTTGGGTATAGCATCGGGAATCTTTTATCCTAGCGCGTCTTGTTGCGCTACGATGGAACGATCTCGCGTGAAGTACTTAACCTACTCCGGCAACAACATCATCAGTGTGGATCTGCCTCCGAACTCGCAGGTCCTCTATACCAATCCGCCGATTCCCGGCTTTAAGAAGGAGCAGTATCCGGAGCAAGTGCGCCTGGCCTTTGAGAAGCCACTGGGTATGGAGCCGCTGAAGGAACTGGTCAACGGCAACTCGAAGATTCTCATCGCCTTCGACGACAATTGCCAGCCGTTTCCGCCGGTGCAGCGGCCAGACTTCCGCGAGCTCGCGCTGGAAACACTACTGCCGATGCTGTATTCCTACGGCGTCAACAAGAAGAATATTCATTTGATGTGCGCAGTAGCGCTTCACCGCAAGATGAAGGAGCATGAGTTGCGCCACATGGTGGGCGACAAGGTGATGACGGAGTTTTTCCCTTCGCAGCTCACCAACTTCGACGCCGAGGCGCCCGAAGACATGGCGGATCTTGGCGAGACCGAAGCGGGGGAAGTGGTGGAGATCAGCCGTTACGCGGTCGAGGCGGACCTGGTGATCTATCTCGACTCCATTCAGATTCCGCTGAACGGCGGCCACAAGAGCGTGGCCGTTGGGCTGGCCGGATATAAGACGATGGCTTATCATCACAATCCGCACTGCACCAGGGATTCGCCGCACGTCATGCAGCCACGCGGGTCGAAAATGCATGACTCCATCGAGCGCATTAGCCGCGTCGTAATGAAGCACTGCAAGATTATGGTGATGGAATTCGCCATGAACGCCGACACCTATCCGGCGCATACCGCCTACTTGGGCAAGCCGGATTCGCGCTGCAACACGTTTGAGAAGGTGCTCAAGGCCTCAACGCCGTACTCGATGAAGCTGCTCCCGGAGGTGGCGCGCAGAGCCATTCTGCGCAGCGTGCCCGGTTCCTACGAGCCGCTGTCGATCAAGGCCGGATCGATCGATGGCGTACATCCCGTGACCCTGGAGAAGCTCCGCGAGCAGATCATGGTGGACGTGCCGCGCCAGTATGACACGCTGGTATTTGGCCTACCCGATCTTAGTCCGTACGCCATCGATGCGCGGGTCAATCCCGTGCTGGTCGTGAGCGACGTGCTCGGCTACGTGTTCAACTGGTTCTACAACAAGCCGCTGGTGAAGCAAGGCGGCACCGTGATCATACTCAATCCCGTGGATGAAGTGTTTCACCCTGAGTATCACGTCGCCTACCGCCTGTTCTACGACGAAGTGCTGCCCGCCACCACGGATCCCTTCGAGATGCAGAAGGTCTATCAGGAGAAATACGCCTTCGACCCGCACCTCCGGGACTGCTACCGCAACCGCTACGCGCATCATGGTTTTCATCCATTCACGGTCTGGTATTGGGCCACCTATCCACTGCGCTATCTTTCGCAGGTGATCATGGTGGGCCCGAAGGATGACCGTTCGGCGCGCCGGCTAGGTGTAAGCTGGGCAGCCAATATTCAGGACGCGCTCGCGATGGCTCGCAAGGGCAAGGGTCATGACGACGTCGTGGCGTTGACGATTCCGCCGTTTTTCTATATCAATGTGACGTCCTGAATCGCAGGTCACCCCTTGATGTCGTCGCGGACGGAATCCCATTCCACCATCCGCCCTTCCCTCACGCTCTTGTTCACCATATGCGCGCAGGCAGCCGACCGGTGACCAACCGTCGCGTCTTCCCAATGATTCTGGCGCGTGCGGAGCGATTCCACCCAGGCGCGCAGATGAGGAACCGTCATATCTTCCACGGGCGGCTTGATGTGCGTAGGCAGCTGCGCCTTGATTCGCTTCGGGGCGATTTCGGTGGCGATTACTTTCGGGTCCTTCCAATAGGCGTCCTCGAGCGCCTTGGGCCAGCTCTCGACGATCCACTTGTTGTCGTCCCACTTGCGCTCGGGCAGGAAGGTGAGGTCGGACGCCAGTTCGAGACTGGCTTCGGTGCCCAGAATCTGGAATGAGCCTTCGCCCGAAATCTGGTTGTTGAAGGTCGAACTCAAATTCACCACAAAACCATCCGGGTATTCCAGAATCGCGTTCAGCGTGTCCGGTACGTCGCGGTCCTTGCGCAAGTAGAGCTGCCCCATCGCCATCACCCTGGCGGGCGCTTTGGCGTCCATGAGGAAATGAATCGTCGTGCAGAGATGCACGAACAGGTCGGTGGCAATGCCGCCGGAATATTCTGAATAGCAACGCCAGCGGAAGAAGCGTTCCAGGGAGAACGGCCGCTTCTCGGCGGGCCCTTGAAACATCTCCCAATTCACGTTCCTGGCTGAGGCGTCCGGTGGGATCGGATACAGCCAGGAACCCGAATCGGTGTTGCGCGAATAAGCGGCCCGGATCATCGTCACTTTGCCAAGCTTGCCCGACTTGATCATGCGCTTGGCCTCTTTTTGGATGGCCGAACTGCAAACCTGACTGCCAACCTGCACGATCTTACCCGCCGCTTTGGCCGCGCGAATCACGGCGAGCCCTTCGGACGAACGAAACGTAAGCGGCTTCTCGCAGTACACATCCTTGCCCGCCGCAATCGCGTCGAGCACCATGGTCTTGTGCCAGTGATCGGGTGTGACGATCATCACCGCGTCGATCGACTTGTCGTTCAAGACATCGCGATAGTCTTTCACCTTGCGGGCCTGGCCGCCCACACGCTCCACGGCGCGCTCCATGCGTCCCTGATAGGCGTCGCAAACCGCCGTGATATGAGCCCCGCCCGCGGTGAGGAGGTGGCGCATCAATTCATGTGAGCGCGCGCCGCAGCCGATGACGCCTACTTGAACCTTGTCGTTGGCTGCCACGGCGCGGCTGGCGCCGGCGGCGGTCGCGGCCGCAACGAATGCCCTGCGAGTTTGCATATTCTAAGATTATGGCGCGCTGCGGCAGGGCGGCCGGCGCGGCCGCTTAAAGCTCGCTCATCTTGAAGATCTGATCGAACGGGCAATGCAGACCGCCTTCGATCGCCTCCCGCGCGCCTTGTTCGCGATTCACCAGGCAAATCGCTCCGAGTACATTTAGTCCGGCTTCGCGCGCCGCCTCAATCGCTTTGATGGTCGAGTCGCCCGTGGTACACACATCGTCCACGATCACGATGTCAATCGCGCCAGTCCCCTCCGGCAACCCTTCGATCTGTTTGCGCAGGCCGTGGCCCTTGGCTTCCTTGCGGACCAGAAATGCATTGATCGGGTTGCCTGTGTCGACGCTCTCGCGCGCGACGGCGATCACGATCGGGTCCGCGCCCATGGTCATGCCACCCAGCGCCGCCGGACGCCAACCACGTTCGGCGATCTTTTCCAGAAAGAGTTTCCCAATGAGCGGCATCGCCCGCGCATGACAGGTGGTAACGCGTGCGTCTATGTAGATGTTGCTGCGTTGGCCGCTGGCGAGCAAAAAGTCGCCGCGGCGAATGGAAAGAAGATTCAGGATATTGCGCAGTTCCGCGCGCTCTGCTTGGATACTCATCTCGAATTACACTATTGAGGATACCGGATCGGCGAATCTGAACTGGGAGAGCCGGGCCGCCGCTATATATGATCGCCGCCTGCAAGAACACGCAATGCGCTTACTAATCTTTTCCGACATTCACAGCGACCACCGCGCTTTAGAGCGCCTGATGGCCACCGACGCGGACTACTATATCGCCGCCGGAGATCTGGTGAGTTGGGCACGTGGGCTGGACCGCGCAGGTGAAATCATGCAGCCGAAGGCGGACCGTGTGCTGGTGATTCCGGGGAATCACGAATCGGCCAGCGATATCGCTGTGTTCTGCGCCAAGTTTGGCTTCACCGATCTCCACGGCGGTTCCCGTCAATTTGGCCGCTGGCACGTCGCGGGCCTCGGTCATTCTTCCCCGACACCGTTCGACACCCCGGGCGAATACAGCGAAGACGAGATCGCGCGGCGCCTTGCGCCGTTCACCGCGGTTGACCCGCTGATCCTGGTGTGCCACTGCCCGCCGAAACCTTCGCTGCTGGACCAGTCCCGCGACGGGCAGAACCATTTCGGCAGCACTGCCGTCGCCGCCTTCCTCAAGGCCAAGCAGCCGCGCTATTTCTTCTGCGGGCATGTTCACGAAGCCGAAGGCGCGGTGGAACAACTCGGCGCCACCACTGGCGTGAACGTGGGGAAAGCGGGCTACTTGCTGGACCTTGCTAAACTGTAAGTTCTTCCTCCCACCCACATGAACCTCGACGAATTGGAAAGAGAGTACGTTGAACTCCGGCAGCAGTCCGATGCTGTGCGGGGCTATCTTTGACGCGCCCGCCAAACAGAAGCTGTTCGACACGCTTGAGCAGCAGATGGCCGACGCCGATTTCTGGAACAACAAGGAAAACAGCCAGAAGGTGCTGCAAGAGCGTAAGCGTCTTGAACAGTCGCTAAATCAGGAGCGCGCCGTCGCCTCCACGGCCAGCGATATCGACACCCTGTTTTCGCTTGCCCGCGAAGGCGAAGATGTCGTTTCAGACATCGCCGCCGAAATGAAGAAGTTCCAGGAGAAACTCACGCAGCTTGAAAACAGCATGCTGCTCTCGGGCGAAAACGATCACCGCGCAGCGATCATCACGATTCATCCGGGCGCCGGTGGCACCGAAAGCCAGG
>SXGR01146969.1_pt1 | contig 12696 bp, 1 predicted proteins | sample 3174711 | NCBI WGS metagenome assembly SXGR01 (sample SAMN11356860, study PRJNA531348) | freshwater metagenome | isolation source: freshwater sample F1-60 | place: China: Fuxian Lake, Yuxi | collected 2017-12-25
CGACAAAGCGATTCTCGACCAAGTCAACGCGACCGATGCCGTGTTTGCCGCCAAGTTTATTGAGCGCCTTGAGCACGCCACCGGGCGTGAGCTGTTTACCGTTCACGGCGACGCAATCGCCCTTGACGAAATCGAGCTCGACGTATTCGGCCTTGGCCGGCGCGTCCTCGGGAGCCACGGAAAGTTTGAACATCGGCTTGTTCGCCGTAGTCGTGGGATCGAACCAGGGATCCTCCAGAATTCCGGCCTCGTAGGAAATATGCAGAAGGTTCCGATCCATCGAATACGGCTTCTTGAGCGACGCCTCGACCGGGATTCTGTGCCGGGCGCAGTAGGCGATCATCTCGGCGCGGCCGGGAAACAGCGCGCGATATTCCTCCATCTTCCACGGCGCGATGATCCGGAGCTCGGGCGCGAGCGCCATATAAGTCAGCTCAAAACGGCATTGGTCGTTGCCCTTGCCGGTGGCCCCGTGCGCGACGGTGTCGGCCTTTTCCTGCTTTGCGATGGCGACCTGCGCCTTCGCGATCAACGGGCGGGCGATCGAGGTGCCGAGGTAATACTGCCCCTCGTAAATCGCATTGGCCCGGATCATCGGGTAGATGAAGTCGCGAGCGAACTCCTCGACGAGGTCGAGCGTGTAGTGCTTCGAGGCACCGGTCTTGAGCGCCTTCTTGTCGAGGCCCTTCAATTCCTCCTCTTGGCCGACGTCGGCGGCAAACGTGACGATCTCGGCGTCGTAAGTTTCCCTGAGCCATTTGACGATGACGGATGTGTCAAGGCCGCCAGAGTATGCGAGGACGATTTTCATGGGAGGCGGAGTGTGGGGAAAATTTTCGCCGCCGCGCAAAATAAAAAACGCCCCCGAACCCGTGCGTAGTCAGTGCCTCTGTGTGCGCGCCGCACCCAATAAAATCAACCGCCGGCATTTTCCTTACCTGCCGAACTCCGAAGGCGGTGGCAGGAAAATTTTAGAGGTAAAGAGCGGCCCGGCTCAGGGGAGTTCATAGACCTCCACCAAGGCGATGCCCCGCGTGCCGTTGGTGCCTGAAATCTGCACCGTGTAAGCGCCCGGCGGCAGCGTGCTGAGCAACACCGCATCTTTGGAGGCGGGAGACAAACTGAAGGCCCCGGTCTGCGTGAAGGCCGTGGCGAGCGAGCTCGCCCCACCCCAGTCGTCGTTAATGTTGACCAAATCACCGGCGGCATTGAACAGTTTCAGCTGGGGATCGGCCAGCACTCCGCCGATACCGAAGGCGCCCAAGCCGGGACCGACCCCACGCAGCAGCAGCGTCTTGGGCGCGGTGCCACTCACCACGAAGCCGACGACCAAAATGTCATCGCCGGTGCCGACTTGGGTGCGGGCGGAGAGGTTCGTGAGCCGCGCAGCGGTCGCGCCGGCGTCGGCATCATACACCTCGAGTAACGCGATCACCGTGCCGCCACTGCCCGTCACGTGCGCCGAATAGCCGCCGCCGCCGAGGGGGACCAACAGGGCCGCATCCTTGGAAGCCGCCGGCAGGGCAAACGCGCCCACGGCGGAAAAGGCCGCCGTCAGATTGGCACCCCCCCCCCAGTCCTCGTTGAGATGCGTCTGCACCCCGTCGGAGTTGAAGAGCCGCAGCTGCGGATCAGCCAAGGCATTCGAGATCCCGAACGGGGCGAGGGCCGGGCCGACCCCACGCAGCAGGATCGATTTCACGCCCGTCCCGCCCACCGCAAAGCCCACGATGAGAGTCTGATCGCCCGAACCAGCGAGGCTGCGGACCGAAAGATTGGCGAGGCGCGAGACCGGAGCCACCGGCGCGGCTGAGACGGTGAGCATGGCACCGGCGGAGGTCACCGCACCGGCCGCATTGCTCACGACGACACTGTAGGTGCCGGCAGCCGAGCTCTGGATATTAGCCAAGGTGAGCGTGGCACTCGACGCCCCGGCGATCATTTGCCCGTCGCGCCTCCATTGATAGGCGAGGGGGGCCGTGCCGGTGGCGACCACCATAAAAGACGCACCCCCTCCAGCCACGACGGTCTGGGCCACGGGCGGCGTCGCGACCACGGGTGCCGTCGGGACCACGGGCGGCGGCGTGACCACGGGCGGCACGACACTGGCGAGGGCCGACAGCATCACGCTCGAGGACACCACCGAGCCGGCCGCATTGCTGACCACGACTGCGTAGGATCCATAAAGGGAACTTTGCACCGTGGCCACCGGCAAGGTGGCACCGGTGGCACCGGTGAGGGCCACGCCATTGAAGGTCCATTGGTAAGCGAACGGAGCCGCGCCCGCTGCCACCACGGTGAACGTCGCACTGCCACCCAACGCAGCCGACTGCGCGACAGGCTGAGTCGTGATCGTGGGCGCCGTGACCCCGCCAATGATCGTGAGGGCCGCAGCGGGAGAGATGGCCGTGCCTCCCGCGTTGCTCACGGCGACACTGTAGGAGCCTTCATTCGTTTTTTGCACGCTGCGTAGCGTGAGGGTGGTGCCGCTCTCGCCGACCAGCGCTTGGCCACCGCGCAGCCATTGATAGGTGAACGGGGCCGTACCCGCCACCACCACGGAGAACGTCACCTCGGTACCGGCCGTCGCACTCTGCGCGCTGGGCGCGCGGGTGAAGGTAGGCGCAATGGCCGCTGCCACCACGGAAATCGCGGCGGCTGCGCTGGTGGCGGAACTCTGCGCGTTGGTGACGACCACCGAGTAACCGCCCTGATCGGCCGCCTTCACCGCGTTCAACGCCAGACTGGCCGTGGTCGCGCCGGAGATCGGCACCGAGTCTTTGCGCCATTGATAGGTCAACGGGGCCGCGCCGCTCGCCTCGACCGTCACGAGATAATTGTCACCCTGTGTCAGCACCGCCCCGACAGGCTGCCGCGTAATCGCCGGCACACCGACGGCGGTCGCAGGGGAGAGGACCACGTTGGCACCGTTGACCGTAACCGGGCCCGGGCGAAAAGTGCCGACGACGCCGCTGAAAGTCTGGTTGCCGACCAACCCAGCCGGATACGCTGCGGTAATCGAAAAGGTGATCGGGCTGGCCGGAATCGACGTGTAGCCGAACTCGAACGCGCCGGTCGAACCCAGCGAGGGGGCAATCCCAGGCGGATTATTGCCACCGGCCGAGACAAAAGACCAGCCCGCTGGCACCGATCCGAGCTGGAAACCCAGCGCAGTCACGACTCCGGGATACGTCAGCGTGACCGTGAAGGAGGCCGTACCACCGGTGGGGACGTAGGTCGTCGCGCTCGGCACGACACTCAGCGTCTGCGCCGATGCCGCGACAGGAAATAGCCCGAGCAAAATCAGCGAGCACACCCATTTACTCATGCGCAAAATCTCCTTAAGGAGCCTGATAAATCTCAACCAAGGCCACCCCCTCGCCGGCACCGACGCCCGTGACTTGGGCAGTATACGGGCCGGGAGCCAACGTGAGCAACAACACCGCATCCTTGCTGCCCGCCGGAAGCGGGAAGGCGCCGACGGCGAGTTGGGCGCCGAGCACCGCAGCGGTATCGGCCCCACCCCAATTGTCGTTTTCTGCCACGATCGTTGAACCGCGATAAACCGTGAGCCGAGGGTCCGCCAAAGCCCCCTGCACGCCAAAACTCTGCAGCGTCAGGCCGATCGCCCGGACGAGCACGCGTTGAGGAGTGTTGCCCGCCACCACGAAGCCGCCGATCAAGGCGGCGGCCCCCGCACCCACATTGCCGCGCGTCGAAACATTCAAGAGCTGAGCGGCGGAACCAGCCGCGGATGCGTCATAAATTTCCGCTAACGCCACACCGTCGCCGCCATCGACATGGAGCGTGTAGGCACCGGCCGGGAGCGTCATCAGCAAAGCCGCGTCCGCCGAATTCGCCGGCAGCGCAAACGCGCCCAAGCGGGCAAACGCTGCGGAAAGCTCCACCACACCAGTGGCGGATTTGGACCAGCCAGAGTTTTCGGCCAACACCGCACCATCCCGGAATAAGCGCAGACGCGGGCTCGCCAACGCACCGTCGAGCCCGAAGCTCTTCAACGCCGGGCCGATCCCACGAATCAAGACCGTTTGGGCCGCCGAGCCACCGACGACGAAGCCGCTGATTAAGGTCTGCTCGCCGCCGCCCACGCGGGTGCGCGAGGAAAGATTGAGCAGGCGCCGGGACGGCGCCTGCTGCTCACGCAGACCTGCAAACTCGGTCTCGACGCCATTGGCCAAACGCAGTCCACCGGTCAGCGTCCCCGCGCTCTGATCGTGCGCTCCGGACAAGCTAGCCGACCCGGTCGGCGTCATAATCGCCGCAGCGAAACTCGACGCCCCATCGAGGGTCACCAGCATACCCACGGAATAATCGGCAGTGGTGACAACGACCAACGCCTGCCCTTGGGAGCCGACGACACTAAAAACCGAACCGCCAACGCGCCCCAGCAGATCGGCACGGTAAAAACCGGTCAAGCCAGCCGTCGTACCAGTGGCCGGGGTACGGGCGACATTAAACGTCAACCCGAGCGACTCGATCGCGCCACTGAACCGCTCGTCGCGCAGGGTGCCTCGGAGCACCGCCGCGGCGGGAGCGGCAGCGATCGTCCGGTCACCGGCGCCGGTCGTAGCGACCGGAGCCGACGCGGGCAATTCCACCACAATATTTCCCGCCGTATCCGGGACCACCGTGAACGCGCGCTGCACACCGGAGGAGGGCAGCACGAGCAGTAATGTCGCACTCGTCCCGCCCGGCGGCACGGACAGGGCGATGTCACCGCCGCGCGACCCACTCTCCGCCCCCGAAACCGACCCCAGATAGGTTTGATAGGTGGCCGCCACCACGCTCACCGTGCGGTCCAGCGTCGCGGCTTGGTAAACGGCGTTACCGGCCTGACTGGCTCGCAAGACAACGGTGCCCACGTCCAAAAGGGTGAGCACGCCGCCCGTCAGTTTCGCCGGACCGCTCACGAGACTGACGATGACCGGCAAACCGCTTGAGGCTGTCGCCGAGAGTGTCACCGCGGTGCCCGCAGCGTAGGTGGCCGCTGTGGCAAACGTAATGGTCTGGGCCGAAGCCACGATCGTATCCGCCGTGGCCACCAGTGTCTGGAGCACCTCGACCGCGTTGTACGACGCGTCACCCGCTTGGCTGATACGCACCACCACCGCGCCCGCCGCCGTCGGCGTGAGCACGTTGCCCGTGAGTTTCGCCGCCCCGCTGACGAGCGTGAACGTGAGGGGCAGACCGCTTGAGGCCGTGGCCGCCAGGGCGATTGGCGAACCCGCCACCAGGCGGGCCGGCGGCACAAACCCGATCGTCTGCGAACCCGCCGTGATCGTGTGCGTACCCATGACGCTTCCGGTGTAGCCGGCGGCCGTGACCATTGCGAAGACGGGATAAACCCCGACGGCCGAGGGAATGTTCGCCGAACCCGAGTAAAGGATCGCCACCGCCACTCCGGGCGGATTCGTAACGACGGACACCGGCTTCGGTTTGCCGTCGTAGGATTGAGTCAGATTGCCGAGGGTGAGGGCGACAACGACGTTGGGAAGCGTGTTCACGGGAGGGGCGTTCGACGTCAACGTCAACGGACTCGACAACGGACCGACGTTGCCGGCGGCGTCGGTCGCCGTCGCGGTCAGAATGAAGGTCCCGTAGGCGATCGGCGCGGAAATACTCCACGCGCCGTTGGCTCCGGCGACGGACCTGCCGAGCTCCTGCCCGGCCGAGTAAAGAGTCACAGTCGAGGCCGCCTCGGCGGTGCCCTGAACGAGCGTCGAGGAGCCCGTCAACAGGCCTCCGAGCACGGCGGGCGCGGCGGGCGCGATGGAGTCGAGCACCATCGTCAGGACAACCGCATCGCTGGTTTGGGCCGGAGGCAGCGTGGCGGTGGCGCCAAACGCATGCACCCCTTCGCTCAACGCCGTCTGGGGAGTGTAACTCCACGTGCCACCCGCCGTCGCCACAGCGGCACCCAGCAGCCCTGCTCCATCGTAGATTTTGATGGTGGCCAGAGGCACGCTCGTGCCACTGAGCGTGGGGGACACGCCTTTGAAGTACGCCGCGGCCGCCGCAAAGGCCGGCTTGGCGGTGACCTCGAGCTCCGCCCCAAAGACAATCGGATCCACGATAATGCCGTTGACCAGCAAGTCATCGTCACCGCGCTCACCATCGCGGTAAACCAGCCGCACGATATCGGGTTTACCGTCCTTGTTCGTATCGATCAGCTGGCCGCCGGTGCGCCCGTCCCAGTCAAAGAGGAAAAAGCTCTTCAGGGTCGACGAGGCAAATTCGTAGCCGTATTTGTAAACATGCTGCGGTGGGGTCCCATTGACCGGCAGGGATATGATCACCACCACGGTGCCGTCCGGCTGAAGCGTCGCGTTCGCAATTTCGAACTGGATCACGGGAGAAACCGCAGTCCACGTTTCAGGCGCAGATTCAAACTCAGACAGAGACGAAGCAGCCACGTTCTTGATGTTACCCTGGATATCCACCACCACGCCGTTGCGGTCCGCGCGCGAGTCCCCGGATTTACGATCACCCAAAGTGATCGACATGGTGCCCGCACCCGAGCCGTTGCCGGAGACACCCCCGGTCGAGGGCGCCACAAACGACGCGACACCGGTTTGGAGGTGGTCCGGCTGGCCGTCGCCATTGAAATCGCCCAAGACGCTTTCCAGCGAGTCGGCGATGCCGTCATCGTCGATATCGGCAATGAAGTTCAGCGAGTAAATGGGAGCATCCGCCAGATTTCCAGGATCGAAAATCACCCTGATTTTAACCGTGGCCATGTCGCTGAAGTCCGCAGGGTAAACCAACGTGATCTGATTGCCCGCCTTGGTCACCGTCACGTTCTTTTGATCGACCACAGCAAACTGCAGGGTTCGTCCGAGAGGATCGGTGAAGAATTGCGTCAAATCCCAGCTGCTGGTGCTCGTCGTCTTTACGAGGACCCGAAGTGCCTTGGCGGAGGAGGGTTGCGGCAAGGTATTGGCCGTCTTGATCGGGGTGCCCACCCCCACGACGAGCTCTCCGCTGGAGGGATCCGTCGCCGTATTGCCCGCTTGATCCCGCGCCACGACCGTCACCGAAAAAGTGCCTTCGCGCAGGGAATCGACCAGCGGCAAAGCCAACTGCCAGCGCGCCTCCGCAGGGAACAGGGCGACGGCACCGCTGGCACTCGTGTAAGTCTTCCCCACTACGGTAACCGAGAGGGAGGCGGTGTCACTGGCATCGTAGGTGCCGCGCAAGACCGGCGTGGGCGAGATCGTCACCAGCGTCTGGACGGTGGGCAAGGAGGGTGGCGTGGTATCAATGACAAACGTCAGCAGCCCCTTCGGCCCGGTGTTGCCGGCCGTATCCGTAGCCGTCGCACCGAGCGTGTAGGCACCGTCGGCCAAACTCGTCGCGACCGTGAAACTCCACTCACCGGCCGCACTGGCCGTGGTGGTACCGAGGACTTGCGAGCCGCTCAGAATCTTGACCGTCGCGCCGGCCTCCGCCGTGCCCCCGAGCTGCGGCGACACGATCTTGCCCGGACTCGCGACCGCCCGGAACGTTACGGCCGGTGGCGCGATCGTATCGATGACCAGCGAGACTCCCGTGGACGCCAGACTCGTGTTACCCGCCGCATCCTGAGCCACGGCCGTCAGCGGATGGATGCCTTCAGCCAAGGCAGTTTCCGGGATAAAGCTCCACGAACCATCGTTCGCGGCCTTGAGGCGCGCGATCTCCGCACTCCCGTCTTTAAGAACTACGGTCGCCGCGGCTTCGGCCGTACCGGCGATCAGCGGCCGGGTTTTCGCGCTGGCCGCCAGCGGGGTGATGATCGGACGGTTCGGCGCCGCTAAATCAATCGTCACCGTCGCAATCTCGGAGGCCTGGCCGGAAATCTCATTCCCGAGATCCGTGGCCACCGCCGTCAACGCATGCACACCCTCAGTCAACGCGGGGCCGACCGCGACCGACCAGAGTCCGGCAGCCGAGGTGTCGGCGGTGCCCAGCAGCGTCGCGCCCTCGTAAACCTTGACCCGCGTATTCGGTTCGGCCGTGCCGGAGATGACGGGGCGCGCGACATTGAAAGAGGCGGCACTGGTGATCAGCGGCGGGGACGGACCCACCAGCGTGATGGTCAGGACGGAGGCGGCGCTGGCGGGACTCTCGTTACCCGCCGCGTCAATCGCGAACGCCGTGACGGTGTGGAGACCGCGGCTAAAGGGCGCGGTTGGGACCACGCTCCACTGTCCGGCTTCATCGGTGACCGCGGTACCGAGGAGCTTGCTGCCTTCTTGCACGCGCACGGTGGCCAGCGCTTCCGCGGTGCCGGCGATCGCGGGACGCGGCACGTTAAAGGTGCCGCTCACGGCGATCTGCGGCGCGGCCGGCGGCGTCAGGTCAATGGCCAGCAGCACGCTCGCCGAGGTGGCGCTGCGATTGCCCGCGAGATCGATGGCAACCACCGTGGCGGTCTGCTCGCCCTCGACGAGTCCGCGCTCGGCCGTCAGGCTCCACGTGCCATCCGCCTGCGCAATCCCGGCGGCGATCACCACACTCTTGACCGAAAGGGTCACCGCGCTACCCGCCTCGGCGGTGCCCCGCAGCGTCGGCACCAAGGTGCGCAACGCTCCCGGGGCCACGATCGTCGGCCGGGCCGGCGCTGTCAGGTCGATCGTGAGCGTCTTGGTGACGGCCGGTCCGGCGTTCCCAGCCGCATCCGTCGCAGCCATACTCAACACCAAGGTCCCCTCCGCCAGCGCCCGCGTCGGACGAAGGGAGAAGTTGCCCGAGGCATCGGCATAACCTTCGCCAATCGTCACGCCGGACTCAACCAGCGTGATCCGCGCGAGCGCCTCGGAGCGACCGACGAGTGAGGGCTGACTGGAATTAAACAGCGCAGTCACGGCCGGCACGGGGGCCGGCGGTGCCGTCGTGTCGATGACCATGACCGTCTCGGCCGAGCGCGGACTTTCGTTCCCCGCCGCATCCAAGGCCAGCACGGTGAGCCGGTGTTCGCCTTCGGTAAACGCCTTCACCGGAGTATAAATCCAACTGCCACTCGCCAAGGAGGTCGTCGCGCCGACGAGAATCGCTCCGTCGAAAATCTTGATCGTGACCGCCGCTTCCGCCGATCCGGAAATCGTCGGTGTCGCGCGGCGATTCGGACTTGGCACCGAGAGCGTCGGCACGCCCGGGGCGAGGGTATCGATCCGGAGCTCCAAGATTCCCGACGAGGCACTGGTCAAGGCACCGCTGCGCGCCCGGGCAGTCAGCGCATGGAAGCCTTCGCTCAAGGGTGCCGGGGGTAGATAGCTCCACTTGCCATCGGCACCCGCGGTCACTTCGGCGAACGGGTTGCCCGCATCGGAAAGCACGACGGTGTGGCCCGCGCCCGCCGTGCCATCAATCAAGGGCGTGGCGGTCGCCCGGGTGAGAAACGCCGCCGCAAACACCGGGGCCCCCGGCGCCATGGCATTGTAAGTGATCTCCACCGGCACGGAGGCCGTGCTGGTGTTGCCCGCGACGTCGGTCGCAACCCCTGAAACCAGATTGGCCCCATCGGTCAGGGCCACCGTGAGCGTGATCTTCCAAAAGCCGCCGGTATCCACGGGGCCGCTACCGATCAAAACCCCGCCCCGGCTGAGCTTCACCGTGCTGCCCGCCTCCGCTGTGCCCCGCAGCAGCGGCTGGCTCTGCGCCACCACCTCGGCCTCCAACCTAGGGGCCAGCGGGGCCGTCGCATCAATCATGAGGACGCTCGCCGGAGAAAAGCTGCTGGCATTACCCGCCGCATCGATCGCCAATGCGGCGATCCGGTGCGAGCCATCCGTGAGCGCATTCACCGGGGTAAACGTCCAGTCGCCGGCCGCCGAGACCACCACGCTACCCAGGAGAGTAGCTCCGTCGTAAACCAGCAACGTCGCGAAGGCTTCAGCACTGCCGGTGATCACCGGCCGCGTCGTGTTGAACGAACCCTTCGTGGCGATCTTCGGCGCATCGGGCGCATAAGGGTCGATCGTGAGAGAGACCGATGCCGTGGCCGCACTGACATTCCCCGCCGCATCGCGCGCCGTCGCGGTGATCAAGCGAACACCGGCAGCCATCGCAGCGGCGGGCTGAACCGCCCATTCGCCAGTGGTCCCGGCCTTGGCGCTCCCCAACAATGCCGTCCCATCAAACACCGAGACCGTGCTTTCCGCCTCGGCCCTACCGCGCAAAACCGCATTCGTCCCCGCCAGCACTCCGCTGGTGGTGATCACAGGCACAGGAGGCGCCGTGAGGTCGATCGTCAACACGGCCTCACTCGAGACCGGACTGCGGGTGCCCGCGGCATTGGTGACCGTCGCCGTCAGTCGGTGAACACCCACGGTCAGATCCCGCCCAAGAGTCGCCTGCCACGCGCCGTCGCCCGCCACAATCACCGTGGCGATCAACTCCGCCCCGTCCAAGAGCGCCACCGAAAGACCCGGCACCCCGGAACCCGTGATGACGGGACGCACGCTGTTGAAGGCTCCGGCGGTGAGGATCACGGGGGCCGCCGGCACCGAGGTATCCACCGTGACCGTGACGGGCAGCCCGGCCGCACCGATGTTCCCAGCGGTATCGATGGCCTGCGCGGTGAGCCGATAGACTCCTGGGGCAAAATCAAACGAGCCCACCGCTGACCACGCACCGGTGGCCGCCGCAGTCGTGCGCGCGACGAGCACCGTGCCCGCGAAGACTTCGACCGTCGCACCGGGCTCAGCGAAACCACTGAGGGGCGGGCGCACCGCATTGGTCGGGCTCGCCACGGTCAGGGACGGCGCGCTCGGAGCTGTCGTATCGATCCGCAATTGACGACTGGCGCCCAACGATCCCGGCGAGCCCACGACTGGCAGCAGGAGGGACGGTGCCACGATCCCCGTCTCGCTCTTGATGACGCCGTCGACCAGCTGCGTCGCTGAGATGTCGAGATTGGCTGCGGTATCACCCGGCTGCACGACGTAGACAAACGACAGGGTGCTCGAGCCCGATCCCGTCGCATAGGAGGCCGCCCCCGCACCACCGACATTCAATCCGAGCCGGGGAACCCCGGTGACCACCACGATTCCCGAAAAGCTCACATCCATGGCAATACTCTGCCCGACCCGGAAAGCGCCATCTCGCGTGGTCGAGCTCACCCCGACAATGCGGATGGAAGTCGATACCTCAAACGTCTGCTCAACCGCCAGAGCGGGCAGAAAATTTGCATTCCCCGGCTGACTCACCCGCAGCACCACCGTGCCCGCGGCGTTCAACGTCACCACATTGCCAGCAACCGTCGCCGGTCCTCGGACGACAGTATAAGCCGGCGTCAGTCCGGAACTGGCGACGGCCCCCAACGTGAAAGGAGCGTTGCCGAAGGCCTGTGCCGGCAGCAGGGGGAAGTCCAACAACTGGGGCGCTGGAGCAATGGTCAACGTTCCCGTAAAAAAGGAGAAACGATAGTTAGCCGAACGACCGCCGCCGGGGGTCAAAGCATAACTGCCGGCGGGCGAAGCTTCCGTCGCAGGCGTGGACACGACCGGAACCGCCTCCAATAAAGCCGCCGAGTCGCCGGGGATGAATCCCTGATAGGTCAACGTAAACGGCGGGTTGGCGACTCCGTAGTAGCGAGCTGCCGCCACCGCCGTGACCTTCAGTTCGCGCGGTGCGACGACGATATTCTGATCCACCACTGGCGCCGCCGCGATGGTCGTCCCACCCGGCTGGCTGGCCCGCACGACCACTTCACCCGCGCCCGTCAGGATCAGCATCTTTTGGCTGATCCGCGCCGGCCCGCGCAACACCCCATACTCCACCGCCAGCCCGGAATCCGCGGTCGCCGACAATGCGATCGGCGCGTCGCCGTAGGTCGGTGCCGGCACGGCAGGGAACACCAGCTTCTGTTCCTTCAGGGCACTCGTCACGGAACGTTCCACGGGCAGCGCAGGATTGAAGGCGTCGTCACCCACTTGGAGCGCCCTGAGGACCACCGTGCCGACGCTACCGAAGGTCAGGACCGAGCCTTCGACGGTGCCGGGGCCGCTCACCACCACAAAACGGATACCGAGCCCGGACGAAGCCGTCGCCCGCAAATCGAGCGTGGCTTGTGACGCCGAAACCGTGCCGAGCGGCGGGAAATCGATGCTCTGGTTCTTTTTCGTCACATCCAGGGTCAGCACGATCTCTTCCGCTGGCAGATAATTTGCATTCCCCGTCTGCGTGGCCCGCAAAACCACGAACCCGGTGGAGCCGAAACCCACGAGCTTGTTTGCACCCGAGAAGCTCGCCGCACTGTCGGCGGAAAGCGCCAGCGCGACGGGCAGATTCGAACTCGCCGATGTCTCAATCACCAACCCGGACTTCAGCTCTCGCAAAGGCGTCACCGGGAAGGGGGCAAAGACGATCTGTTGCTCGGCGCGTTGAATGACGAGGGTGCCGGTCGCACTGCCCGAGTAGTTCGCGTCACTCGGCGTCGCCACCACCACGTAACTGCCCGGCAACACCGGCTTCACCGCGGAGCCACCATAACTCAACGTCAGCCCGAGGTCGGGCACGCTCGTTTTGAGTTCCGGCGCCAATCCCTGACCAGTGTAGCTCTGCGCAAGGTTACCGAGCGTAATCACCACCGGCACTTTCGTCACCGTCAGCACGCCCGGCAGATAGTTAAAGGCATACTTGTCGGAGGCGCCTCCGCCGGCCTGCAAAGCGTACACGCCTGCGGCCGATCTC
>SXGR01225051.1_pt1 | contig 12696 bp, 15 predicted proteins | sample 3174711 | NCBI WGS metagenome assembly SXGR01 (sample SAMN11356860, study PRJNA531348) | freshwater metagenome | isolation source: freshwater sample F1-60 | place: China: Fuxian Lake, Yuxi | collected 2017-12-25
AGTTCCAAACAGCGGCGGCGGGGTTGCGGCGCGTGCGCGAGATGCTGGATTTCCAGCGCGAGGTGACGGACGGGGACCGCGAGCTGCCGGCCTCGGTCAATGGCCTGCGCGTCGAGTTCGACAACGTGCGCTTCAGCTACGGCGGCACTCGCGAGGTGCTGAAGGGCATCACCTTCACGCTGGAGCCGGGCGAAACGCTGGGCGTGTTGGGGCGCACCGGCAGCGGCAAGACAACGATGATCCGGCTGCTGTTCCGGCTCTACGATGCGTCGGCCGGGAAGGTGTCGCTCAACGGTGTCGATCTGCGCGAAACGCGCGTGGCCGACTTGCGGCGCCGTGTGGGTTTGGTCACTCAGGATGTGCAGTTGTTCCATGGTTCGGGGCGCGAGAACCTGACCTTTTTCGATCGCTCGATTAGCGACGAGCAAATTCGCCAAGTGACCGTGCCGCTGGGCATCGATGCCTGGATGGAGGGGCCATTGACAGCGGGCGGCGCGGGGCTCTCCGGCGGAGAGTCTCAATTGCTCGCGTTTGCGCGGGTGTTTTTGAGGGATCCCGGTTTGGTCATTCTCGATGAACCTTCGAGCCGCCTCGATCCGGCGACCGAGAAATTGCTGACACGCGCCGTCGAGCGGCTCCTTGAGAATCGCACTGGCATCATCATCGCGCATCGGCTCCAGACCGTCGAGCGGGTGGACAAAATTCTGGTGCTCGCCGATGGGCGCATCGTGGAATTCGGACGGCGCGAGGACTTGGCGCGGGATCCCGAGTCGCGATATTCCAAGCTGGTGGCGATGTCGGCTGGGGCCGAAGATCACGCGCTCGACGAATCGATGGAAAGCCTGGGCGGCGAATGACGACCTGGCAGTACATGCGGCGGCTGGTTTCCTGGCAGCGCCGTGAGTTCATTTGGAATTGCCTGGTCTGGGGCGTTTTTCATTTGATACCACTCTCGAACGGGCTGATCGTGCGAGGTATCTTCAACTCGCTGTCGGGCGCCGCGCCGGCGGGGTGGAACGCCTGGACGTTTCTGACGATCCTGGCGTGTTCGTACGTCGCGCGCCAGAGCTCTTTTCTGGTGGCGTTCCGGTTATTCAGTCGCTACTATCTGATGGCCCACGCATTTATCCGGCGAAACCTGCTCAGCCATCTGATGCTGGCGGCGGGTTCGCGCGTGTTGCCCGAATCTCCCTCGGAGGCCGTGTCTCGTTTCCGAGACGACGTCAACGACGTCGTCAATTATGCCGAGAGCTGGATCGATTTCGGCGGGTTCGCGTTGTACGGCGCAGGCTCGATCGCGGTTTTGGCCTGGATTGACCCGTTGATAGCGGCCGTTGTCTGTACGCCCCTCCTGGTAATGACGCTGGTGATGCGCCGGATGTCGCCGGTAATCCGGAGCTACCGGAGGCGGATGCGCGAAGCAACGGCGCGCGTGACCGATTCGATCGGCGAGGCGTTCGGCGCGGTGCAAGCGATCAAGGCCGCCGGGCGCGAGGATTCGATGACAGCTCATTTCCGTTCGCTCGGGGAGGAGCGGCGTAAGCGCGCTTTGGCCGACGTGTTGTTGACGGAGATGATCCGCGGCGTGAACAGCGGACTGGTGAACGTCGGGACCGGGTTGATGCTGATGATGGCGGCCGGCCGGATCCGGTCAGGTGAGTTTTCTGTCGGCGACCTTGCAATCTTCATTCAATTGCTGCCGCGCGTGACTAACGTAATGACGTTCGTTGGTGGCGACGTGCTGGCGCAGCACCGCCGCGTACGCGTGGCGACCGAACGCATGGAGCACTTGATGGTGGACGCTGCGCCTGGCAAGCTAGTGGAGCATGTGCCGCTTGACCTGGCGGGTCCGGAAGCGGTTTTTGCGCCCTCAGCCCGCGAAGGTGAATGGCTTGAGGCGCTAGAGGTGCGCAACCTGGCCTACCAGTATCCGGGCGCCGGCGCGGCGGGGATCGACGGCGTTAGTTTCGAACTTCAGCGCGGCGATTTTGTGGTGGTCACGGGGCGGATCGGGTCGGGAAAGACGCCATTGCTCCGAGTGCTGCAAGGGCTGCTTCCGCGTGCCACCGGCGAGATCGTGTGGAACGGCTGCCTCGTGGATGACCCGGCGACGTTCTTCACGCCACCGCATTCGAGCTACACATCCCAGGCACCGCGGCTGTTCAGCGAGTCGCTTCGCGACAACGTCATGCTGGGCGCCGGAGATGACGCCGGTCGGGAACGGGCGATGCAACTGGCCGCGATGGGGCCAGACGTGACGGCGTTCGAGCATGGACTGGATACGCTGGTTGGCACGCGCGGCGTGAAGTTGTCGGGCGGGCAAGTACAACGGGCGAGCGCGGCGCGGATGTTTGCGCGTGGCGCCGATTTGCTGATTTTTGACGATCTTTCGTCGGCGCTCGACGTGGCGACCGAACGGCAGCTGTGGGATTGCCTGGGACGGTCGCGTGAGGCGACTTGCCTGGTAGTGAGCCATCGCCGGCCCGCGCTGCGGCGCGCGACGAAGATTCTGCTGCTCAGCGAAGGGCGGCTGATTGCCGAGGGAAAGCTGGACGAGCTGCTGCGGACTCAGCCGGAGATGCGGCGCCTTTGGGATGCGGAGGCGGAGGACGAGGAGGAGGGATGAAGACGAAGCGCACCAGCCACAATCAGCCCGGCCGCAACAAGCTTCTGATCATGGTCCCGCGATATCACCTTCGTAACTCGCGTGCGAGCTCAGTTACTTCTTCACGAATGCGTTCACGCTGCGCGCCTTCAAACGGAGGATAAGGCACGGCGAGAACATTCCGTATGAGCCCCAACTCGGCGGCCGCGCACTTGATTCCGCAGAAGTAGCTGCTGGATCCGTACGGCCCGTGCGAATAGAGCCGGCGGCTGACATCGATCACGCGTGCGTGCAGGGTGCCCAACGTCTCCACGTCTCCCGCCATGGCGGCGCGGTACACATCCACGTAGAGCGAATGGAACAGATTGGCCCCGCCATTGACTCCGCCATGTACGCCAAACAGCACGGCCTCTCCGGTCATTTCCTCGGGCCCGATCATCAGCCTGAAGTCCGGCCTACGGGGCAGCACCAGGCGCACCAGGCCATGGAGGTACATCAATTCGCCGGAGCTGTCTTTGAGCCCCACAATGTTGGGCGTCTCGGTTGCCACTTTCAACACTGTGGCTTCCTCAAAGCGCAGGTGCGCGCAGCTTGGCATGTTGTAGAGAAACACCGGCAGTGGCGAGGCGGCGGCGAATCGCTTGGCCCAATCGGCCAACTCCGGCTGCGCAATCGGGAAGTAGCATGGTCCCGCTGTCACAACCGCATCGGCGCCGGCGTCGGCCGCCGCTCGGGCCAGTTCGAGCGAATCGGACGTGGAAGTATGCGTGACACCCACCAGCAACGGCACGCGGCCCCGTAAGGCAACAGCAGTGCGGGCGATGCACTCCTTGGGCAGGCGCAGCCCCAAACCCGGCCCCTCGCCCGTGGTGCCCAGAATAAAAACGCCGTGGACGCCACCGGCGATTACGTGGTCAAGCAGGCGCTCGAGTGACTCGACGTCAAGCGAGTCTGGAGTCAGGAGCGGAGTGAGAAGCGGGGGAACGATACCTTTTAGCGGTTTGGGAAGCGACATCTGCTGCTGGCAGGCAGCAGATCAAAGTTTGCTACTTGATCTGTTGGCGGGACTGCAACTCGGTCATCATGCGGCCGAATTTGTCGCGCTGCTCGGGGCTAAGTATGCTGACGATCCGGTCTTTGCCATTGGTGCGCACGTCGTCCATTTGGGCCTGCAGCGTCTGGTAGTACTTCATGAAGTCGTCGAGAACCTCGGCTACTTCCTGGGTCTGCGATTCGGTGAGCGCGAGTTCCTTGCGGAAGTGCTCGACCGACATTTCCTTGCCAGCTTCTTTCCAGCCTTTCAGCGTCGCCGAGGCTGCCTTGACCGCCATACCCCGGTAAAGATAGCGGGTCGCGACGGCCCCGGTCATGGCCCCGCAGCCGAACACCAAAAGAATCACGAGAGCGATCTTCTGGTTCCGCGAAGCTAGGGTGGATGCGCCGGAACTCATCGGGTAAAAGCTACTCCTGGTAGGTGGTCAAATCGCCGAGCACGACGTCACGGCCTTGCGGTGCGCAGCCCGGCCCACTACACGGCGCGCCGTCGCTAACCGAAGTCACCGTCAAAAGCGGCCCTTGATCGGTGGCCATGATCACATGTGGAGGCTGCTCGGTGCCGGCTGCAATCGCCATATCGTCCGGGCCGCCGGTGAAAAGCGTCAGGCCGAGCAATAGCATCAACGTGGCCGAAGCCATCACGAGCCGCTTGAAAAAGAGGGGTTCGAGGAACGCGGCCCAAAAGGGTGACGACGCGCGCTGCGCTTCAATCCGGTCCATCACGCGTGCATAGAAGCCAGCGCCCGGATCCAACTCGCCGGCCGGCCGTAACGCCGAGCGAATCAGCCGTGATTGTTTTTCCATCCCAGCGATCAACTGCTTGGTTTCGCTGCCGTCTTCGGCCACCGCCTGACGGAATTCGACCGAGCCAGCGGCGTCGAGCGAGCCGCTCAAGTACGCTTCGAGGTTGTCTTCAATTCGCCGATTCATGACTGCACCAAGATCCCCCGGGCCACAATAGCCCGTTTGCTGACTCTACTACAAATAATCTGCACGCGCATCACCCCCCTGACTGCCTCAGCCGAAAATCGACATGCCAAAACGGGGGAGCAGGCGCGAAGCCGACTTGACCAGCTTTTGCCGCGCGCGGAATAACTTCACTTTGATCGTATTCTCGTTCATCCCGGTAATGGCTGCCAACTCTTCCACCGAGTGGCCCTCCACTTCCTTGAGCATCAGCAATTGCCGATCTTCCTCGCTCACCTTGGCCAGGAGCTTCAATACCAAATCGCGCCGGGCCAGATCTTCGTCAAGGTTCGACTTGCTATCGGTGCCGGGCTCGCCCCGCTCCATCCTTTGCGACTCTTCTTGGGTGAAATCGCTCTCGTAGACGAGCTTGCGAACCTTTTTCTTCCGCAGATAATCGTAGCACTCGTTAACCGTTATTTTGTAGATCCAGGTCAGGAGGCTCGAGCGGAAATCGAAGTTTTTGACCGAGAAGTAGATCTTCGCAAAGACCTGTTGCGCGATATCCTCACCGTCGTTGCGATTGCGCAGGATACCGTAGATGATCGAAAAAACCTTGGACTGATAGCGGTCCACCAGTTCGCGGAACGCCATCTCGTCGCCCTGCTGAACCCGGCGTACCAGGGCCGCTTCGTCGGAGGTCTTGTGATCCACTCTGGCTTTCGCTTTCCCTAGTGCGGGGAGCGGGAGAGCACCTAGGGCCGTTATCGCACCAGTCATAACACTGAATCGGACGCAGCCCGCCCCCAACCGGTTTCATTCCCGCCGATCTCGTTCAAAAATAACAGACTCGGGGGCCCTGACGCCTCTGAATCTTTTGAACGGGGGAAAGCATCTCCTCAACGGGTGCCCTCGGGGGGCTGGCAAACGCCCGGCAGGATGCTGTAAACTATATCTTGAAGTACTCATTAGAGGAGGCGATTTCAGAATGATCACGCTAACCGAGAATGCCGTTTCCAAAGTCCAGGAGATTCTCACGTCTCAGGAACCCCAGCCGGCCGGGTTGCGAATTGCGGTGGTTGGTGGAGGTTGCTCCGGATTCAGCTACTCCATGGCTTTCGAGAACAATCCGCAAATGCTTGATAAGACGTACGACTACGGCGGCCTGAAGGTCTTCGTGGACCAAGCAAGCCTGTTGTATCTGGAAGGCGCGCAGGTCGATTACGTCGAGTCGATCGAGGGCTCGGGCTTCAAGTTTTCGAATCCGAATACCAAGTCGACGTGCGGCTGCGGCAGCTCGTTCAGCGCGTAACAGCGCGGCGGCGGGCGGCTGATTTGATTGATGGCGAACGTGTGGAACAGGTGTTTCGCCCGTTCCGCGTTTAGGGTCTCATGCACTCGAAGTGGTCCGCCATTGTTGCGGTGGCGGCGGCGTTCGGCCTGGTTTTGGGGGCCGGATTCCTGTTACAAGAGTGGAACGGTGGGATGCTGGGCGAACGGTTTGGGTTGTTCGCGGGCATTGCCATAGGCATGGTTGCGGGGGCGATCTATTGCTTGCTAACGGGAACCTCGCCTTGGCGCTTGACTGGGCGCGCACCCCGGAGCCGATATCCTACGCTGAATGTGTTCACTGGCGGGCCGTGCGGCAGGACGCTTACGACAAAGATCCAAGCCAGACCGTCAGCTGCGTTCATCTGGCGCCGATCGAACGCGCCATGCGCGCAGCGGGCCTGAAAATCCGGCTGGACAAGTATCTCGAGCACGGCCCAAGCGTCGCGGTGACTTGCCGGATTAACGTGCCTGAGCTCCAGCGGGTTTTCGCTCTCCCCATGTCGATCTACTACAGAGAGTGCTACCAACCTGAGCGGTCCAGTCTGGACAATCCACGCGCCGACATTTTCTGCGGCGGCTGTCTGGAATCGGATCGTTCACGCTGCGATATCCAGGTGTTGCATCCAGAGGAATGCCAGCCGGATACACCGTGGTTTCCGGCTCCGCCGTAGCTGCCAGGGTTTGGCCGTGCGCTCCTTGATACGAGGCAGGTCCACCACTAAATCAATCGCCCCACCCCTGGCGAACCCGCGCCAACGTGACCGAAAGATCCTCCGGTAACACCCGCGTCTCAGCGGTCGCTGTCATGAAGTTGGCGTCGCCCGGCCAGCGCGGCACCAAGTGCATATGGATATGCCCGGCCACGCCGGCGCCTGCGCATTCGCCGAGGTTCATGCCGAGATTGAGTCCGGGGCAGCGATAGACTGCGCGCAACACACCCTCGGCCTTGCGCGTCAGCGCCATCATCTCGACAGCCGTCTCCCCGGTCGCGCCCGCCAGAGTATCGACATGGTCGTAGGGCCCAATCAGCAGGTGGCCACAGGAATAAGGAAACAGATTGAGGAGTACGAAATTGCGTTCGCCACGATGCACGATGAAGTTGGAGTTGTCGTCGCCATCGGCGGCCTTGAGGCAAAAAATGCAGCCCGGCGCGGGCGCGGACCGGTTGATGTATTGGTAGCGCCAGGGCGTCCAGAGCCGGTCCATGAAGGCCGCCGGACTACCGATTGGGTGCGGCGGGTGCGGCAGCGGCGGCGACGGCCGGTCCGCCGGAATCGAGGTTTACCAGATCTTTGAGTTCTTTGCTCGGCTTGAAATACGGAATCCGCTTGGCTGGCACTTCAACCCGCGTGCCGGTCTTGGGATTGCGTCCAATGCGCGCCTGCCGTTGGCGAGTGCGAAAACTGCCAAAGCCGCGAATCTCTATTTTGTCGTCCGTCTTCAACGATCGAACGATACTATCGAAAATGGCCTCGACGATAACCTCGGAGTCCTTGCGAGTCATTTCCACGACCCGTGACACTTCCTCGATCAAATCGGCCTTGGTCATCGTCGACACGGTTTTTAGTCTCCTAAGATACGGCTAATCCGTTACCTTACCACATCGTGGGCGTCTAGTCTTCTGGCGGGTCTTCTGTGCTACGGACGGCGCCCTCGAAATTGACCGTCGCAGCCGCGGCATGGCGATGATATTCGGTCAACCGCATGTGCTCCTCGTCGTCGGAAGCGGCCTTCGCGCTGAGTCCGATTTTGTGGTCCGACTCAACCATCTTGATGATCTTGAAGTCCAACTCGGCGCCAATCGGCAGCACAGGCTCGTCTTTGCCCCGGTTGGCGGAATTAGGGGTCTCGGATTGGTGGCAAAGTCCTTCCACCCCGGACGCGAGTTCGACAAAGACACCGAACTTGGCTGCACGCGTTACCGTGCCACGGACGATATCGCCCGGGTTGTGCGAGTGGAAAAACGTCTCCCACGCATCGGGCTGTAATTGTTTTACCCCGAGCGACAGACGACGGTTCGCCGGATCAATGGCCAGGATCACCGCCTGAGCGACTTGGCCCTTATTTAGAATCTCGGATGGGTTCTTCACCCGCTTGGTCCAACTCAGGTCCGACACGTGGACCAGTCCGTCGATACCCTCTTCGATTTCGATGAACACACCGAAGTCACTCAACTTTCGAACACGGCCTGCCACTACCGAGCCGACGCTGTAGCGCTGCGCCACGGTGGTCCATGGGTCGGCTTCCAGTTGCTTGACGCCAAGCGAAACCCGGTGCTGATCGGACTTGACCTCGAGCACAATTGCCTGAATCTGATCGCCAGCCTTGACCACTTTGGACGGGTGCCGCATCCGGCGCGACCACGTCATCTCGGAAATATGAATCAGTCCTTCAACCCCAGGCTCGAGCTCCACGAAGGCGCCGTAGTCGGTAATACTCACCACGCGGCCGGAAACGCGAGCGCCGGGGGGATAACGTTCCACTACCGTACTCCATGGGTCGGGCGTGACCTGCTTAAGGCCCAGCGAGATACGTTCTTTTTCCCGGTCGAGCTTGAGCACCTTGACCGTGATCGGCTCGCCCACTTCCAACACTTCGGATGGATGCCCGATCCGGCCGTGCGAAATATCGGTAACGTGCAGAAGGCCGTCTATGCCGCCCAGATCGACAAACGCGCCGTAGTCCGTCAGATTTTTAACGATGCCGGTGACCGTCGCGCCCTCTTCGAGTTGCGCCAGAGTTTCCTGCTTGAGGTTGCCGTACTCGTCCTCCATCGCGGCCTTACGCGACACGACGACGTTGCCGCGGCGGCGATTGAGCTTGACGATCTTGACGGCGATGTCGTGGCCGAACAGCGTGTCGGGGTTCGTATAAGGCCGGACATCGATTTGCGATCCAGGCATGAAGGCGGAAACGCCGACGTCGACTTCGAGCCCTCCTTTGGTTCGGCCAACCACGCGGCCGGAAACCAGCAACCCGCTGCGGAACGCGGTTTCCAGCGTGTCCCAGCTTTTCATGCGGGCGGCCTTCAGATGCGAAAGCGGCAGGTAACCTTCGAGAGTTTCGCCGGAGCGGTCGACCACGCAATCCAGTTCATCGCCTGGTTTCACGGTGACCGTGCCATCGGGCAGTTCGAATTCGGCGCGCGGAATCACGCCTTCGGTTTTGATGCCGACGTCTACAAAGACGCCTTTGGGCGTAACCTTGAAGACGATCCCCTGCATGACCTCGCCGTGCCCATGTGTGGGCGCCTGCAAGGACTGATCAAGGAGCTGCTGGAAATTCTCCGTCTCACCCGCAGCAGGTGGGCCGGGCCAGAGTTCGTCTTCTTGGTTGCTCGACATGGCCGAGTCTCCGAATGCCAACGATTTCAGGGAGGAGTGCTCTACCACAGAAAGCGCCTTGGCCTCTGGACATACACGTCAACCCCATGATTATGCTTGTACTTCAGAACTATAGCCGACGTGTTCGCCGAAGTCAACCAACAGGTTTTCAGTCCTAATTGAGTGACCGCCGCCTTTACGGTTGACGCCTGGGAGGAGTATCTCCATTGGCAGGCCGTAGAGAAGTAAATCGTGGGCTCCGTCTTCTTAGCACTCGAATTCAAACCCGCCGGGGTGCTTCGCTCTCAAGACACGCGCCGCCCGGCTCATTCACGTGGGATAATCCTCGAATGAAGACCTTCTCTCTGCTGGCGCTCTCCACTCTTTGTGCGGCCCAAGCATGGTCCGGTGTCATTGCAAATTCCGTTGCTGACTTTTCCGGCGTCCAGGGCCAGGGCGGCTTGTTCTACGGCTTCTTCAACCAGACAGCCAACGGTGCCTACTCCACCGCCAATTTCGTCGAGTTTGCGAACTTCGTGGGAGGAGTCTGGCGCCCCTCCGATGCTCAAGTCGGCGCTCAGAACAACCTGTTTTGGAATTCCAGTTCGCAAGGAGGCCACCCGGCCGGCATCGGTCCCTCTACACAGGACGCTGCCATTTGGGCCATGCGCCGTTTTGTATCAACTGTGTGCGGCAACATCGTTATTGCGTACGATCTGGGCAAGCTCAACGTCAGTGAACCCAATGGAGGCGGAATCACCGGACGCATCTTTCTGGACGGTGTCCCCGTGTTTGCTCAGTTCATCGCCAACCTCGATGGCGCCGGAGTCCAAGGTGTCTTGAATCTGAGCGTGGACGTCGGTTCCAAAATTCACTTTGCCATCGATCCGTTAGGCGTCGCCGGAGGCTCCGGCGACAACCCTCTGTCAGCCCGCGCCGACGGCTCCCGGTTCACGGCCGTCATCTCCACTGCGGAAGTCCCAGAGCCCACCACCGGCCTGCTTGCCTGCGCCGCTCTCGCCGGTTTCGGAATCAAGAAGCTATACTCGGGCCGTGCACCCGTTTTCAATTGACGATGCGCTTAAATCTGAACTCCTGTACCTTGTGTTGGCCGCCTTCGTCACCTTCGATGGTGGCCACCAGCGGATCGCCGCCATCCAACCGGTAGGTGATGATTTTCGGGTGATCGTGTTTGGGGTTCTCGAAGGTAGCCGAAGTGGCCGTGGAACGGGTCAGCCTGAAATCGGTCGGCGGCTGGCCGCCAGGCTGTGCCACGTAGAAAATTCCATTGGCGCGTTTCTCGATCCGTAGGAATTCGAAGGCCACCATGCGGTCGCGTGCGATGGTACGGCTGACGCCCAACATGGCGCCGCCGACTGGCGCAATCCAATGCTCCTCGCAGTTGGCGCGGCCTACCGGGCCGGACCAGTGGCCGGCAATCCAGCCTAAATCGGACAACTCCGAAGTCGCTTGAGAAAAGGTGGACGCGGTGACTAGCGCCGCCAGAAGCAGTGGTCTTGTCAGGTTCATCTTAAGCATTCTATGCCTGCCGCCGCGCGGCGTCTTGGAAAAATCCGTCATTCGCGGGGCAGGCGATAAAATTCCGTCATGCCGCGCCCTTGCTGGAAGAAGGCGTCCGGGCTCTGTCCGCTGCAGGCGCGAAAGTCTTTGGCAAGATGTGCCTGATCGTAGAACCCGCTCTCGATGGCCAAGTCCGCCCAACGTTGCCATTGCCCCGATTGGTGCAGCCAGACGACACGCTGGAGCCTCACGATCCGAGCAAAGGTTTTCGGACTCAAACCGCACGCGGCGACGAAGCGCCGTTCCCATTGACGCGCGCCCAGGTCTTCGGGCGTGAAGCGGTCGATGGTGCCAGAACCATGGGCGGATTCGATGTGTCGCACCGAATGCGCGATGGCTTGGTCCGGCTCACGCGAAAGGCCAGGCAGCGTGCGCAAAGCGGAGATAATCCGACCCACGCGGCCTTGATCGCCACGTTCGTTCCCCGCTTGTTGATGTGCGCGTCTGGCCCAGGCCCCAACGACGGCGTCCAGAGCGTGGAACTTCTCCACCAGTTGCGACGGAGGCAGCAGACAGCCGCTCGCTTCCGGGCGCAGCCGCACGCCGACGATGTCGATATCACCCTGCGGATAGAGTTGCAACGCCGTGGTCATCTGGCCCGCGATTACGGCGACAGGCTGCGCGGATAGCTTCGACGATGTCGGCGGCGAGCCGAAATGGAATAACAGCTCCATCCCTCCGTCGGGCAGTATGGTTTGCCCTTCCGGCGCCATGGCGCCGCGCAGGATCCAAAGGCATTCCACCGATCGCGCCAGATCGGGTGGGGCGGAAAATTGCCGGTATTCCATGGCGGGCTTCAGTTCGACGCTCGTACACGCACAAAGCGTTCGGCGAATTCGGGCGGCAGACTCGCTTCGATCTCCGGCGAGATCAAGCCCGCTTCGTCGAGGTCCCTCAGATGCATCTGATTTCTCAAACAAAAGCTAGTGAGTTTCATTCGGACCAAATCCTTCAGCGGGACGAGTCGAAAACCTCTACCGTGCATGAATCTGACAGTTCGGGCATAGGAGTGAGATGCTCGGGGCGAACCTTCTCGCCGGCGTACACCAGATTCACTGCCCGCCGAGCGGAGGCACTGTCGGCCTGGACAAGCATATCGACGCCGGCCGTGGGTCGCACGCGGCGCACCGCGATGTCAACGTCTTTTGTCAGGCGTCCGGCGTCGGGTTCGCGTTGTTCCACTCGTTCTACGAAGAAATCATTGACGTAGACTGCCATTAGACCTAGTCTAGTCCCATTTCAAAACTCAAAACGCATCCCGAGCAGCATCGGAAATCAGGATGACGAATGGTAGTGAACCGGAGGGCGTCTGAGTCTTAGTAAGTTGGAGCTTGAGCCGTTTCGGAGGCCGCGGCAGGCGGCGACGATTTACGGCGTTGGAAACGCAGCACTGCCAGGCCGGCGGCCAGAAGCGCCAGTGAGCTGGGCTCCGGCGTTTCGATCAAGAATGCAATCAAAGGAGGCGACGCAGTTCGCGGCAGGTCGCTGATCGCTGCTGAGGTCTCGCCGCCAAACGGTCCGGTGAAGATAAATCCAGTACCTGGCCCGGGAGTCTCGTCCGGAGGGTTCGGCGGAATCAAACTGGTCAAGCCGCTGAAATCGGGGCTACGGTCAGTGTTAGTCGGGTCACCGTTAAAGGTGATCAAATCAGCGTAAGCAGCCGTAAAGGAAATAGCTGCCAAGGTCCCGATCCTCCAAACGCGTGTCATCAACAAGGCTATCGGCAAATAACCCTTAGCGCGATAGACAATCGCTACCGGATCGCAATTAGGGCTGCGGAGCTGAGCTGCCCCAACGTTTCGACCCCGATTTCCACTTGATCGCCCGCCGTCACTCCCGCCGGCAACAGGAACGAAACCTGATAACGGCCGATCTCGCCGGGCGCCAGGGTCG
>SXGR01581209.1_pt1 | contig 12694 bp, 13 predicted proteins | sample 3174711 | NCBI WGS metagenome assembly SXGR01 (sample SAMN11356860, study PRJNA531348) | freshwater metagenome | isolation source: freshwater sample F1-60 | place: China: Fuxian Lake, Yuxi | collected 2017-12-25
ACCGGTGCGCAGGTCGGTGATGTCGGAGGCGTCGATGATCGCCTTGGGCACGCCGTGTTTCGGTTCGTAGAGGTTGAGCAGCGCAAGCTCCGAGGGCAGGCCCACTTCGTAATTGCGATAGAAGTCGCCCACCACCTTGACGCCGGCGTAGCCGAGCGGCTTGATGTAGCCGCGCAGCACGTTGAAATGCCCCGGATAGGATTTGTCTGGTACGAGGTGCACGCGCGGGTCGATGGTCACCTCTCCGCGTCCCTGCGCGCGCAGGCCGTCCTCGACCGCGGCGACGATCTCGGCGTCGCTCATGGCGAGCTTCTGCACGTCTTCGTAATTGATGAAGCGCAGGTCGATGCGCACGTCGGACGGTCCGCTCATGGTCGCTCCACCCTCAATTCGCGCGAATGTTTGCGGCCTTCACCACCGGCGCGATGCGCGCGGACTCGGCGCGGATCATCGCCGCCAGCTCCTGCGGCGTCCCGCCCGCGGGAGTGGCGCCCAAGGCTTCAAGGCGCGTTTTCACGTCCGGCAGCTTGAGGATGCGGTTCACCTCGGTCGACACGCGCGCGACGATGTCGGCCGGCGTACCGGCCGGCGCCATCAGCGCGTACCAGGACACCGCCTCGAAGCCCGGCAGGCCCTGTTCGGCAACCGTACGCAGGTCGGGCAGCAAGGGCGAGCGCTGCGGACTGGCAAGGCCGATCGCGCGCAGCTTGCCGGCCTTCACGTGCGGGAGCGCGGTCGACGCCTGGACGAAGCTCAAGGTGATGGCGCCGCCGATGACGTCGTTCATCGCCGGTGCGGTGCCCTTATAGGGAACGTGCAGGATGTCGACCCCCGCAGCCACCTTCAGCTGTTCGCCTGCCACGTGGCCGAAGCTGCCCACGCCGGGCGACGAAAACGACAGCTTGCCCGGATGGTGCTTCGCCCAGCCGAGGAGGTCGGGCACGTTGTGCACCGGCGTGTCCGGATTGACCACCAGCAGGTTCTCGACGCGCCCGAGCAAGGTAACCGGGGCGAAGTCGCGCAGCGTGTCGTAGGCGAGTTTGGAGAAAATCAGCGGGTTCACGACGGCGTTGCCGGCCGGCAGCGTGAGCAGGGTATAGCCGTCGGCCGGCTGTTTGGCGGCGAACTCGACGCCGATATTGCCGGCGGCGCCCGTCTTCGCCTCGACGATCACCGGCTGGTTCCAGGAGGCCTGCAGCTTTTCGGCGATCGCCCTCGACAGCAGGTCGGACGGTCCGCCCGGCGCAAACGCATTGACGATGCGGATCGGCTTGGACGGGTAGGCCTGCGCCAGCACGCTGCCTTGGCCGAGCGCCAGTACCGATGCGAGGACTGCGAAAAATTTCTTCATGATGATTCTCCTTATCAATCGGAAGGGGTCGTGTCTTCCCGGTCCGGCTTCGCGGGTTCGACGAATGGCAGGCGGGCCCGGCCCTTGACTGCGGTGGGCCCCGCTCCGCCACCGCCGCGGATGTAGCGCTTCGTGTCGTCCACGTAGGGCTGGTAGGCCCAGTTCGGATAACGCCCGGAGCGCGCCGACACCTGCGCAATGAACGCGCGGCGTTTCTGGCTGGCAAGGATCTCGGCATGCACCTGCTCAGGGTCCCAGCGGGCCAGTGCCCGCTCGCGCAGTGTCGACTCGATCGTGGCCAGCTGCGGCTGGCCGGCGAGGTCGTGCAATTCATCGGGGTCGGTCTGCAGATCGAACAGCATCGGCGGCAGCCCGCGCGTGTAGACATACTTGTGACGGCCGGCGCGCAGCATGCGGGAGGCGGCGCACACGCCCTCCGAGCTGTACTCGGAGAGCACGACCCGGTCCTCGCCCCGGTCGTCGCCCGCGACGAGCGGGGCAAGCGAGGCGCCGTCGAGCGGATCGACCGGTTCAGGCGGCTTGCCGTCGGTGGCGAAATCGACGAAGGTGGGCAGAAGGTCGACGAGAGACACGTGCGCGGCGACGCGGCGCGGCGCCACGCCCGGCACGGCGATCAGCAGCGGCACGCGCACCGACCATTCGTAAAAACTCTGCTTGAACCACATGCCGCGCTCGCCGAGCATCTCACCGTGGTCGACCGCAAAGACCACGATCGTGTCATCGGCCAGCCCGCTCGTCTCCAGCACATCGAGGATGCGTCCTACCTTGTCGTCGATGTAGCTCACCATCCCGTAGTACGCATGGCGAGCGTTCCGCACATCCGCCTCGGTCACGGTGTACAGGTTCTGCGCGTGGGCGACGTGCAGCCACTGGCTGTGCGGGTCGAGCTTCTCGTACGGAATCGGCGCGACGCGCGGCAGGTCGATCTCGTCCTTCCGGTAGCGGTCCCAGTGCGCCTGGCCGGTGACAAAGGGCGGGTGCGGGTGCGTGAACGAAATCGTCATGAAGAACGGCCGCTCGTCGGGCGTTCTCGCCAGGTCGTACAGCTTCTGGATGCCGTGGTGCTCGACCTCGTCGTCGTAATCGATCTGCAGGCTGCGCACACAGGGGCCGGCCTCGATGATCGGGCGCATGCTGACGCCGGTCGGACGGAACGCGGGACCCTTCAGGAAGTCGGGCGTCCACGAGAAATCCGAAGGATAGATGTCCGTAGTGAGGCGTTCCTCGAAGCCGTGCAGCTGGTCGGCGCCGATGAAATGCATCTTGCCGCAAAGGATGCTGCGGTAGCCCAGCACCGTCAGGTAGTGCGCCATCGTCGGGACCGAACTCGGGAATTCCGCGGCGTTGTCGTATGCGCCGATGGCGTGCGGCAGGCGTCCCGCGAGCATCGACGCGCGCGAAGGCGCGCAAATGGGGAAATTGCAGTACGCACTGTCAAAGACCGCGGCCCGCTCCGCAAGCCGTGACAGGTGCGGCGCGCGCACGACGCGATGACCGTAAACCGGCAGCGCCTGTGGGGCGAGCTGGTCCGCCATGATCAGCAGGATGTTGGGGCGACGGCTCATTGCGAGGGCGCCTGCATGCCGAGCCGGATGAACGCCTCTGGCGGCGCCTCGTTTCGGCGCATCAGGTCCTCCATGTGGCGCATGAGCCGGGCTTCGATCTGCTCGTCACGAAACGGGCGCAGCTGCTCTGGATCCTCGTGCAGGTCGTAGAGCACGGTGGTGGTGTCCTCGTAGCCCCCGCCCTGTCCAAGGTGGCCCACCGGCTGACCTTGAAGGTTGCGGCGTGCCGGCACCTTCAGCAGGGGAACCCCCTGCGCGAAGCCGAACCCGCTGACCAGCGTGGCGCTGCGCAATTCCTCCAGCGGAAACAGCGACTTCTGGTGTGTCGGCATCAGCGTGTACTCATAAAGGTCCTGCCGTGACATGTCCTCCGGGTAGCGGAAGTACGTGTAGCGCCCGTCGGTGATGTTGGTGCCCGCGCCGAACATGCCGTAGAGCGCGGCTTCGCGCACCGCGCGGTCCTCGGCCAGCATCGGCAGGAGCGAGCAACCCTCGACCGTGGCGGGTGGCGCCAGCCCGAACAGATCCAGCAGCGTCGGCATGATGTCGGTGGCGTGGGTCAGCGCGCGGCGGCGCTGGCCGCCGAACCGGGTGTATTGCGGGTGATGGATCAGCAACGGGATATGCGCAATCTCGTTGAAGAACGGCATGCGGTTCTTTCCCCACCAGTCGTGTTCGGCCAGCAGGAAGCCGTGATCCGTGGTGAGCACGACGGCAGTGTCCTTCCACATGTCGTGCCGGTCGAGATAATCCAGCAGCCGGCCGAAATATTCGTCGCACATGCTGAGCAGCGCCGCGTAGTTCGCGCGCAGCTCGGCGACTTCGAGCGAGTTCTCCGCATTGCGCTTGTAGCGCGGCCAGTCGAGGATCGGGCCGGTGTACCCGCTGGGATAGGCCTCGCGAAAGCGCGCGGGCGCGTGGAACGGCTCGTGCGGATCGAAGCACTCGAGATGCAGCAGCCAGTTGTCGGCGTCCCTGTTGCGGTCGAGGAATTCGAATCCGGAGGCGAAGGTGCGCGGGCAGCAGAACTCCTCCTCGGCCTTCATGAACTCGCGGTTCACCATCGACTGAACCCTGCCGTCGCCGGGCCCGGCGGGATTCTGCATCGCGTGATACATCTGCCGGAAGCGCTCCAGCGGCGGCCGCACCATCGCCTTCCACTTGTCCCACTCCTGGCCGCGGATGAAGTCCCAGGAAGACTAGCGGTTGTGATAGGTGGCGCCGCCGTCCTCCCAGTTGTGGTACTGATCGGACACGAGATGCGTGTAGGTGCCGGCTGCCCGCAACAGCTCGGAAAACGACTGGTCGAAGGGTTCGAGAGCCCCCCAGCTGCGGTGCAGGAAATTCAGCCGGCCGGTATGCATGTCGCGGCGCGCCGGCATGCAGGGAAGGCTGCCGACAAAATGCGAGTCGAAGGTCACGGCACGCTCGGCGAAGCGCTTGAAGTTCGGCGTGGCGACATGCGTGCCCGCGTAGCACTCGAGGGCGTTTCGCACCAGCGAGTCGTAAAGAACGAAGATGACACGCACCGCGGAAACTCAGTCCAGTTTGATGTTCGCGGCCTTGACCACGGCCTGCCAGCGTGCGAGATCGGACTTCATCATCGCGGCGAAGCGATCCGGGCTGCTGTCGGTATCGACGTCCATGGCCTGCTTCTCGAGGGCCGACTTTACGTCGGGGTGCGCCATGGCCTTGGTGATGGAACCGGCCAGCCTTGCGACGATGTCGGCGCGCGTCCCCGCCGGCGCGAAATAGCCCAGCCACTGGCTGGCCTTGACGTTGGGATAGCCCGCCTCGGCCATCGTCGGCACGTTCGGCAGATGGACTGAACGCGTGTCAGCGGTGATCGCAAGCCCGGTAATCTTGCCGGCCTTGATCTGCGGCAACGCAACCGTGGCGTTCGCAAAATGGAAGCTGACGCGACCCGCAATCTGGTCGGTCATGGCGGTCGGCGCACCCTTGTACGGGACATGGATGATGTCGATGCCGGCTTCGCTGCGGAACATCTCGGCGGCAAAATGCGCCGGCGAGCCATTGCCCGCGGACGCGTACGTCAGCGCACCCGGCTTCGCCTTCGCCAGCGCAACGATATCCTTGACCGTGTTCAGCTTCAGGCCCGGGTCTGCGACGAGAAACGACGGCGCCCAGGCGACGACGCGAATCGGCGCAAAGGCCTTCGCAACGTCGGCCGACATCTTGCGTCCCAGCGCGGTGTTCATGTTAAGCGCCGTCGACGTCAGCATCAGGGTATAGCCGTCGGCGTCCGCACGGGCCGCCAGATCGGCGCCAAGCATGCCGCCGGCGCCGGGCTTGTTATCGATGATGATCGTCTGGCCGAGGTCGGCCTGGACCCTCTCGCCGACGACGCGCCCCACGATGTCCACTATGCCGGCGGGCGGCCAGGGGATGATGACCTTGATCGGCTTGTCCGGATATGCCTGCGCGCCCACAGGCAGATGAGCGGCAAGTGCGAACGTGCCGGCCGCGGCAATAGCGAGATGCTTGAAAGCGAGCATGGCGTAACTCCCCGGTGGATTGTCCCGATTCGCAAGCGCGACGCGATCAACGCGGACGCGGGCGCCGGACGGCAATACGAACTATAACGTGCCGTTAGCGCGTTGCCGGGGCGGGTGGCTCATCGCTGCCCGGGCGTTGCGTCGGAACGACTGCGGCCGGCGGCGATCAGTTCCCGCAGCGCCGCCCAGACCGCATCGCCGGCGCGGAATGCGACCCAGCTGTGGCCGGCGCCTTCGACCAGCAGCAGGCGCTTCGGGCCGCGCGCCGCCGCGTGCAGCCGGCGCGCCATGTCGGGTGGCACCATGGTGTCCTCGGCGCCGTGCACGATGACCACCGGGATCTCGATGCGCTCAAGCTTGGAGAGAAGGTCGAGCCGGTGCGTGACCAGACCACCGAGCGAGGCGAGCTCGGGCACCGAGGTGAAGCTGGATTCGATCACCAGCGCCGCCGCCTCTGCGCCGAGCGCCAGTTCAGCCGCCACCGGGCCACCAAGCGAGTGACCGTACAGGATTCGGCGCCGCCGGTCCGGCACCCGCGCGTCCAGCCAATCCCAGGCCGCGCGCGCATCCGCGTACACCGACTGTTCCGAAGGCAGCAGCGGCGAGCTGCGCCCGAAGCCGCGATAGTCCACGGCAAGGACGTTGTAGCCCGCGGCGCGCATTCTGCGCAGTCGATACACACTGCCGGTGAGGTTCACGCGCGCGCCATGAAAATAGACGATGGTGTACTGCGCCCCGGGTGCCGCCAGCCACCAGCCCTGCAGTCGCCCGCCGTCCCCGACCGGTATCCAGACGGCCTCCTCGCTGACGATCGCCGGCGAATAACCTTCCCAATCCTCGGTCACAGGGCGGAAAATGAGGTTACGCTCGAGGGTGTCGAGCATGCTGCACGACGCCGCTGCCAGCGCCAGAACGACGATGCAAAGGGTCCTCATGGCGGTCACGACGCGCGTACTCATCTTCGTAACCATGATAGCCGCTGCCGCCGCGGCGGTGGCGCAGACGCGCTCGGATACCGCGCGCGAGAAGCGATGGGCCGATCAGATCGTGCCCGGCATTGTCGTCGGCGATGCGATCCGGCTGCGCCTGGAAGACGGCTCGACGTTCCTCGCTCTGTACGCCGTGGCAGAGAAGCCGCGCGGCGCCGTGCTTCTCACGCACGGGCCCGGGTTGCATCCCGATCACGGCATCACCGGCGAGCTGCGTGTGCGCCTCGTCGACCGCGGCTATTCCACGCTGTCGCTGCAGATGCCGGTACTCGGCGCCGAGGTCGATGCGGGCGGCGAATATCGGGCTCTCTTTCCCGAGGCCGCGCTGCGCATTGGCGCCGGCGCACGCTTCCTGCAGGAACGCGGCGCGAAACGCTTCGCCATCGTCTCGCATGCGATGGGCTCGGGCATGACGTACGAGTACCTGAAGCGCAACCGCGACGCGCCCGTGTCGGCGTGGGCCGCGCTTTCCTTCTACGGCGTGTTCGAGGAAATGGCCGGCGCGCGCATGCCAATTTTCGACATCTATGGCGAAAACGATTTTCGCGGCATTCGCGGACCCGCCTGGGAACGCAAGGCGATCCTCGAGCGTATTCCCGGCTCGCGCCAGTTCGCGGCACCGGATGGCGGACGCTTCCTTGCCGGTGGGGAAGCCACGGTACTGAAGGAGGTGCCGGATTTCCTCGATACCACGCTCGGGCGCGTCGGGCGATGATTCGTCGGCGCCGCAGATTGCTTGTCGCCCTCGGCGCCGCGCTTGCCGCCGCGCTCGCCGCCGGCAGCGCAGCATTTGCCTAGGGCGGCGGACCGCCGGCTCGCGTCGGTTTCATCGTGTCGACCAAGGCGCCGGCGATTGCGACGCGGCTTGCCGCATTCAAGCAAGGCATGCGCGAAAACGGCCTGATTGAAGGCACCCATTACGTACTCGACGCGGTCTATGCGGACGGCTAGTACGAGCGCTTTCCCGCGCTTGCCCTGGAGCTGGTGCAACGAGCGTCGGCGGTGATCCTGGTGAGCACCATCGCTGCCGTGCGCGCCGCGCAGCAGGCGACCCGCACGGTGCCGATCGTGATGACCGGCGTCAACGACCCGGTCGGCACCGGCCTGGTGGCGAGCCTGGCGCGGCCGGGCGGCAACACCACCGGGCAGTCCAGCCAGAACGAAGAGTTGACGGCAAAATCCGTCGAATTCGTGCGTGAAGCGCTGCCGCACGCCAGGCGCATCGCGCTGCTGACCAATCCGGCCAATGCGTCACTGCAAAAATTGAGCGAACAGGTGCGTGTCGCGGCGCTGAAATTCGGCCTCGAGACGCGCGTGTTTGAAGTGGCAACGCCTGCTGCGCTCGATGCCGCGTTTGTCGTGATTGCAAAACAGCAGCCCGACGCGCTGCTGGTGTTGAGCGATGGCATGCTGAATGCCGAGCACCAGCGGATCTCGGTGTTTGCGCTGAAGAACCGCATCGCCGTATTCGGCGGCCCCGCGGACTTCGCAGAAGCCGGCAGTCTGCTTGCTTATGGGCCATCGGGGTCCGAGCTCTTTCGCCGCTCGACAACCTATGTAAGGAAAATTCTCGCCGGCGCCAAACCCGCCGACCTGCCGATCGAGCAGCCCATCAAGTTCGAGATGGTGATCAACCTGAAAACCGCCAAGGCGCTTGGCCTCGCCATCCCGAAGGACCTGCTGCTGCGCGCCGACAAGGTAATCGAGTGAGCGTGCTGCGCCGATGCGCGATGCCGCTGAGAGCCGAGGGGCTCTTTCGCGAGCCGTCCCGGGCCGACTGTCCTGACCGTTGACCTGCCGGTTACCGCCCACTAGAGTCCCGGCCTTGGAGATGAAAACGAGCCGCAAACTTCTGCTCGCGATCGGTGGCGGCCTGTTGGCCGCGCAGCGATGGTCCTGGGCGCAGGTGCCCGGGCGCAGCTATCGAATCGGCTGGCTATCGTCGACGGCGGAATCGTTCAAGGAGCCGTACAGCCTCGCTTTCGTGCAGCGCCTGGCGGAACTCGGCTTCGCCGAAGGGCGCAATTTGACGATCGAACGGCGCCATGCCTGCGGCAGGATCGAGAATCTGCCGGCGGTGGCCGTGGAGCTCGCCAAGCTGAAATCCGACGCCTACTTCGGCGGCGGCACCGAAGCGGGCCTGGCAGCGCTGACGCAGGCCGACCGCGAGACGCCGATCGTGTTCCTCGCCGTTGACTTCGACCCGGTGCTGACCGGAGACGTCGCGAGCCTGGCACGTCCTGGCGGGCGCGTCACCGGCATCACCGCGCTGCAATCGCAGTTGCCGGCCAAGCGGCTTGAGCTGCTCAAGGAAATGCTGCCGGGCGTTGGCAAGGTTGCGGTGCTCGCGAACGAACAGACGACGACGCAACTCACGGTGGTGCAGGGTACCGCCCGGCGTATCGGGCTGGAGCTTCACCTGATACTCATGAAGCGCCCGCCGTTCGACTACGAGGCCAGCTTCGCCGACGCCGTACGCGCCAAGGCTGGCGCGCTGTTCGTCCTCGGTTCCGCCCTCTGGGTGCCGGCGCGGCGCCTGATCACGGAGCTCGCGCTAAAGCACGGACTTCCCACCGTGTTTCACCACTCGCAGTGGGTGGAGGTGGGAGGGCTCATGTCCTACGGCTTCAGCTTCCCGCAGATGTACCGCCGTAGCGCCGAAATATTCGCCAGCATCCTGCGGGGCGCGAAGCCGGGCGACACGCCCATGGAGCAACCGGCTACTTACGAATTCGCGATCAACCTGAAAACCGCCAAGGCGCTCGGCATCAAGCTGCCGCAGTCGCTCGTCGTCCGCGCCGATCGCGTGATTGAGTAGCGGATCCGCGAACGTCAGCGTTCAACCCCAAGCGGTCGGCAAGGGATCCCTTCCAGGCGGCCTGATATCCAAGACAAGAGAGGGACTTCGACTTGTCTCAGCGCCGGCTGCAGGAGCTCGCGTCGGCGGCTACCTCCGTCGGCTAAGCGCAGTCTCAGACTTTGGCGACGCGCCCCGCGACGCTGGGCTGCGCGGTCTCGAAGAACAGCGCCACGTAATTGGAGATGTTGCCGCTGTCGTCCCTGACCACCGAGATATTGCGGTACTCGCGGTATAGCGACCCGTCCTTGCGCTTCGCCCAGCTGCTGCCACTCCAGCGCCCGTCCTGTTGCAGCTTGCGCTGCACTTCGGCATGGAATTCCGCAGGCTGCAGGCGACTGCGGAACTCGACCTCGGGCTTGCCGACCACGTCATCCCGCTCATATCCAGTCAACTTGGTGCAAGCCCTGTTGACCTGCACGATGTTGCCATCGGCAGACCAGATCATCAGCGCCTCTCCCAGGTTCTCGAAAGCGTGTCCGGCAACCAGCAGCTTCTCCCTGTTGCGCCGAACCTCCTCGAGGCTCAGCCTCAGAGCCTCTCGCGTCTCCACCAGCCTGCGGCTGTTGCGGTACACCGCAAGGCCCACCAGGCAGACGTAGGCGAACGCGCCGGCAAAGCAAAGCCACCCGATCAGCGGGCTGGCCTCGGGCCGGAAAGCGTAGCCCCGCGCCGCGCCCCAGAGCACCGCGCCAGCCCCGAACAAGGCGACCGCCATGCCGAACGCCCGCGGTCCGCGATTGATCATATTGTTCACCGCGACCGCGGTGAAGGTGCCGTACGCGATCCAGACGGTGAACTCCAGGTGTGCGCACCACCCTCCCAGTAACAGCGCATCGAGCAGCATGTACTGCGAATCGACCTGCCGCGGGTACCCGGCGCGCCGCAGGCGCCACCACAGGAGCTGCGGATAGACGAGGAACTGCAGCACCGCGGCAGCGAGCAGCCCCCCGCCATAGCCACGCTCCGTGGCAAGCAGCGCGATGACGAAGAACACATAGGCGTACGACCAGCAGCGCGCTACATGGAGTGCACGGGAAATGCGATGCGGTGTCCTGGGTACGGAGATCCCGGAAGTAGCGGTGCCATCCATGCTGCAAAAATACATGTTTTGTGCACAAGCGTCACGCCTTCGCCGTGCGCAAAAGCACGCTATTCCGGCGATTTCGCCGCCGGCTCAGTCCTCGATCACCAACTTCGCCATGTACGCCACCGGCTGCAGTATTCCGGTATCCATGTTTCCGTCCTCGTTCAGGCCATTGCGGATGTGGAAGCGCAGCACCTCGAGGTCGAACTCGCGCCTTGCCTGGATGTTGGAGCTGGTGTCCTTCATTACCCCCGGCTTTCGGCACGACGCATTCCTGGGCTACCCTTGCAGGACGTGAATCGGAGGAGTGCATGGACCCGATTCTTGAAATGCTGGCCAGTCTCCTGGGGAAGAAGGCGCTCTGGACGATTGCCGCAGTGGCCGTCATTGTGGCGGTGTTTCTGCTATGGAGATCCGGCGCCCTCGGTCGGTAGCCGGCTATACCCTGATGGTGCAGTCGTCCTCGCGCCCTGACCGATCTTTTGTACCAGGGCCATTGTTACTTTTCTGCACCATCCGCGGCTGCGCGAGCGAGCCTACGCGGACCCTGTGTTTCTTGAAAAGCTCTTCCGTGACGCCGACGCAATCGTTCACGCAAAAGTGACAAGCACGCATGGGCCGTATGAAGCGAACTTCCAGATCATAGAGTCCTTCAAGGGGCGCACCGGGACATTGCGGGCGACTGGCGAAGGCGGTGAGAGCTGCGGCATCTTCCTTTCCCCTCCTCAAACGGCTTCGAGCGGCGCGACCGGTGCCACGCCCGGCACCCAGATACCGTTCGGGCGACCGCTCGCCGTCTGGCCCGACCGCTCGTTCATGAACTGCGGCAGGGGCGGTCCGTCGGCGCAGGCGAGCCAGAGGCGCAACAGGTGCCGGCGCCGGCTTTGCTCCGGCCAGTCTTCGTAGGCGGTGCGCGAATGAAAAATGGAGTAATTGCAGACGATCTGCACATCGCCGGGACGGAATTCCATGTCGAGGTGCAGGCGCGGATCGGCGGCCAGCGCATCGAGGCAATCCATCGCCTGATTCTGCGCATCGCTTAGCCGCGGCAGCCCGGGCAATTCCTGCGCCTTGCGGATCGCGCTGCGCACGTAATTCGCGATCATCCTGCCCCGGTACGGCGCAAACACCGGCACCGCTTCGTAAGGCAGTTTCCCCGCCGGAATTTCTCCCCAGCGCGTGTAATAGAGCGGCTCGAGCAAGCTGCGGGCGTGCTCGGGATGCCGGCTGACCAATTCGTTCCAGATGGTCGTGGAACTGACTATCGATGAAAGCCCGCCCGACCTGGACGCGCGCAGGCACAGCAGCGCGACGACGTCGGAAAGATCGGCGTGATAAGGCAGGCGCGCATTCGTCTGGTAGCCGCGCACTTCGGGGTCGTCATAATTCAGGCCGAGATTGGTGACATGGCCGAGCACATGGCCTTTGCCGTTCTGCGAAATCGGCTCGCCGAGGTGCAGCCCCAGACCCCAGAAGGCGATTGCGGATTGCCGCTGCGTATAGCGCTCGACCGGGACGCCGCGCAGCAGGTGGAAACCTCTGCCGTGCAGCGTCTCGGTCCGCGCCGTGTCGAGCGCCGCGCCGAGCTTTGGCAGGGGAAAATCCGCGCGCCGGATGTCGAGTATTTCCAGCCGGGTGGATTCGACGCGCGCCACAGCGGCGTCGATCTCGGCGATTTCGGCCGGCGAGAACTCATGCATCCAATCGTCGCGACTAGCGAGGTCCGGCCCGTACCACGCCTGCGGATTGGAAAACGCGGTCAACGCATCTGCGCTGGACAGGCTGGATTCTTGTGCGCCCATGTGCATCCTTGTTTGCATGCCCGCATGAGACGGACATGCGGAATGTCTTGCCGCCCCGGATGGCATCCCGCCATGTTTCTCCGCCAGCAGGTGGCGCGTACGAGTTATGTTACCTGACGGTTCTCATTGGAGTGAGCCGGGCCGATCTCCCCTTCGAGCAACCGACCCGCAGCCGACGTTCGGGGCGTGGAATTTCCGGCAGCTTGTCCGAGAGGCGCAATGGGCAGAAACGATCTTGACTCGACCGCATTGCCCGCCGGTACCTTCATGATGGGAAGCGCCGGGTATGCGGAGGAAGAGACGTCGCGGCAATGGACGGAAACTCCAGTAGTACCTTAAGCCCGGGGGCAGTGACAGGATTTGATCTGGGCGAAGCGCGGGTACTGATTGAGCAGTGGCGCATTCACTTCAACACACTGCGTCCGCACCAATCGATTGGAAAGAGGCCACCAGCCCCGGGCACCTGGCTACCCAAGACCAAAGCGGAAAAGGACTTGCACTTGAGC
>SXGR01573758.1_pt1 | contig 12692 bp, 11 predicted proteins | sample 3174711 | NCBI WGS metagenome assembly SXGR01 (sample SAMN11356860, study PRJNA531348) | freshwater metagenome | isolation source: freshwater sample F1-60 | place: China: Fuxian Lake, Yuxi | collected 2017-12-25
TAACCAGCACGCGCAGGGCGATTCGCTTTTCGGTTGGCCGGACCGCCACCAACCCGTCATACGACACTTGCTCGTAGTCCAGCTGGGTCTGAGAACGGGCCTGATGTTGACTCGGGAGGCCGCTAATATCGCTTATTGTCCGGCTGAGCTGGCGGCGGCTACTTGGTGATCGAGTCGAGCACGTCGGACCGTTCCATGACCGCCAATAGCTCGGCCTCGACCGCGGCGATGCGCTCCATCGTCTTCTTGATCGCCTGGGCGCCGTCCTTGTAGAACTCGGGCCGCGCGATCGTCTCCTGAAGCTGCTGCTGTTCGGCCTCGAGCGCGGCGATGCGCTTGGGCAGGCCGGCGTATTCTTTTTCTTCCTTGAAAGTCCGCTTCGCCTTGCGGCCTGGGGTTTGGGGCTTGGGACTTGAGGCTTTGGGCTTGGGGCTTGGGGCTTGGCGCACCGGCGGAAGCTTCGACTGCCGTTGCCAATCCTCATATCCGCCGACGTACTCCTGGACCTTGCCGCCGCCCTCGAACGCCAGCGTGCTGGTGACGACGTTATCCAGGAAGCGGCGATCGTGACTGACCAGCAGCAGCGTGCCGGGCCACTCGACCAGTTGCGCTTCGAGCAGTTCGAGCGTGTCGAGATCGAGGTCGGTGGTCGGCTCGTCCAACACCAGCACGTTGGCGGGCCGCGTGAACAGCCGTGCCAGCAGCAGTCGATTGCGCTCGCCGCCCGACAGCGCCTTGACCGGCGAGCGCGCCCGCTCGGGCGAGAACAGGAAGTCGGCGAGGTAACCGTGTACGTGCTTCACTACGCCGTTGACGGTCACCGTGTCGGCGCCATCACCCACGGTGTCGACCACGGTGCGCTCGGGATCGAGCTGCTCGCGCTGCTGATCGTAGTACGCCACCTGCACGTTGGCGCCACGGCGCACCTCGCCCGACTGCGGCGTAATCTCCCCCAGCAACAACCGAAGAAGCGTCGTCTTGCCGGCGCCGGTCGGGCCGATCAAGCCGATGCGGTCGCTGCGCATCACGCGCAGCGACAGATCCGTCACCACCGGGGCGGCAGCAAACGCGTGGCTGAGGCCCTTGGCCTCGAACACCATCTTGCCGGACGGATCGGCCTGGTCCACCTGCATGCGGACGTTGCCGATCAGCGCGCGTCGTTCCGCGCGCTCGGCACGCATCGCCAGCAGCGCCTTCACCCGGCCTTCGTCGCGGGTCCGCCGCGCCTTGACGCCGCGGCGCAGCCACACTTCTTCCTGCGCCATCTTCTTGTCGAACTTGGCGTTCGCCAGCTCCTCGTTGGCCAGCCACTCTTCCTTCTTGCGCGCGAAGGTGGCGTAGTTGCCGGGCCACGAGGTCAGCATGCCGCGGTCGATCTCGACGATGCGGGTGGCGACTTTTTCGAGGAAGGTGCGGTCGTGGGTGACGAAGATCACGGCGCCGGCGTAATCCAGCAGAAACGTTTCGAGCCACTCGATCGCTTCGATATCGAGGTGGTTGGTCGGCTCGTCCAGCAGCAACACGTCGGGCTGGCTGACCAGTGCGCGCGCCAGCAGTACCCGGCGCTTCCACCCGCCAGACAGGGTGTCGACGACCGCCTCCGACGGCAATCCCAGCTTGGTGACGATCAACTCGACGCGCTGCTCAAGGCTCCAGCCGTCGCGCTCTTCCAGGTCGTGCTGGTAGTTGCCAAGTCGCGTCATCGCCTCGTCGCTGTAGTCGGTCGCCACTTCCACTGCGGCATGGTGGTAGTTCGCGATCAGCTCGCCAAGGTCGCCGAGGCCTTGCGCGATCACGTCGAAGACGGGCAGGTTGGCTGACAGGGGCACATCCTGCACCAGGCGGGCGACGCGCGCCCCGGGCTGGGTCCACACCGTACCGGCATCCGGCTGCATCTCACCGCCGATGATTTGCATCAACGTGGACTTGCCGGTGCCGTTGCGGCCGATGATGGCGATGCGTTCGCCCGGCTCGACCTGCAGGGCGGCTTTATCGAGGAGCGGCAGGTGGCCGTAGGCGTGGGAGATCTGGTCGAGCACGACAAGCGGCATGGGACTTTTAAGCGTAGCGCAGATTCCAGAGCGGGCACTGGCCCTTATGCGCTCGCGTCATCGTCTCTGGCTCGGGGTCCAGCACTTTCACCGTGCCATCACCTGGGCACGGGTCCGGCTTCAGCCGGACCGTCCTCCAACCCGTAGCTCGCGGGAGCGGGAGCCTTCGCGATTTCGAAACGAGCGCAAGATGGCTCCAGTGCGCTGATCGTTCAGCGTGACCGGCACAATTTTTATCGTGATTGATACAAATGTGTTGCCGTGGCGCAGTGCCGTCCGAGTGACCTGGAGTATTCTCATCGTATGACCACTGCGTTTCGACTTGCCCTGGTTGCCTTGGCCGTCCTGGTATCTGCGTTGTCTGTGTCATTAGCGGCCCAGTCATCGGCGTTCGAGGCGGAGACCCTGCAGCACTTTCAGGCGCTTTTGCGCATTGACACGCAGAGCCCGCCGGGGAATGAATCGAAGGCCGTCGAATACCTGAAATCGGTATTCGACAAGGAAGGCCTCCCCTACCAGGTGTTCGCCAAGGATCCGCAGCGCGCCAACCTCGTCGTGCGCATCAAGGGCAACGGCAAGAAGCGGCCCCTGCTGCTGATGGCCCACACCGACGTGGTGACCGTCGACGAGAAAAAGTGGACGTTCCCGCCATTCGGCGCGGTGCGTGACGGCGGCTACGTCTATGGCCGCGGCGCCATCGATGACAAGGACAACCTGACCGCGGCGCTGATGACCATCCTCCGGCTCAAGCGCGACAACACACCGCTCGACCGCGACGTGATCCTGCTGGCCGAGGCCGGTGAAGAAGGCGCCCCCGATGTGGGCGCGCAGTTCATGGCCGACCACCACCTCGACGCCATCAACGCCGAGTTCTGCTTCGCCGAGGGTGGCGGGGTCGTCCGCGAGGGCGGCAAGGTGCGTCAGGCCAACGTCGGCACCACCGAGAAGGAACCGCGGCCGGTCGAGATCATCGCCCGCGGACCGGCGGGCCATGGTTCAGTGCCGTCGCGCAATAACGCCGTGACCTCGCTGTCGGCCGCCGTCGGCAAGGTGGCCAACTGGGTGCCGCCACTGCGCCTCAACGAAACCACCGGCGCCTACTTCCGCAAGCTGCAGACGATGGTCACACCTGAGGTGGCCCGGGTCTACCGCGACGTGCTGAGCCCCGATCCCAAGGTGAATGGCCCGGCCGCGGAATGGCTGCTCGAGAACCAGCCGGCACACTGGTCCATGCTCCACACCTCGCTCGTCCCGACCATCGTCGATGCCGGCTTCCGCTACAACGTGATTCCGTCCGAGGTGAAGGCCACCTTCGACGTGCGGCTGCATCCAGATGAGAACCAGGAGACCTTCCTGGATGAAGTGCGCAAGGTGATCAACGACCCGCGTGTGGAAGTGCGGTGGTTCCGCGATCGCTATCGCCCGGCCGGCGGGTCGCGGCTCGACACCGAGGCGTTCACCACGCTCGAGGCGCAGTTGAAGAAGCACTACAACACCGAGGTGCTGCCGACGATGGGTACTGGTGCCACCGACATGTCGAACATCCGCGCCAAGGGCATCCCGTGCTACGGCATCGGCCCGGCCATCGACACCGAAGACGGTCCCAAGGGCTTCGGCGCGCACAGCGATCAGGAGCGCATTCTTGAGAGCGAGTTGCACCGCTTCGTGCGCTTCAACTACGACCTCGTGATGGAACTCGCGAAGGCACGATGAGGCGTGGGGCTTGGGCCTTGGGGCTTGAGTGACGCTCAACCACGGCTGGTCGTATCGGGAACAGGTCGGCACAGCGGCGGCCGGCCTGACGGCGCTCGATTACCTGGCCGCGACCAGGCCGCATTCGACCGCCGCCGAGTGGGCTGACCGGTTCGCGCGAGGCGAACTCGAAATCGAAGGTACCCGTGCCAGCGCCGCCGCAGTGCTGCAACTCGGCCACCTCATCGTCTGGCATCGTCCGCCATGGGACGAGCCTGACGTGCCGAGGCAGTTCGCGATCGTTCATGAAGACGACAGCATCGTCGCGGTGAACAAGCCCAGTGGCTTGCCGACGATGCCCGCCGGGGGATTCCTCGAACACACCCTGATGCACCTGCTGCGGCAGCGCTTTCCAGAGGCGGGCCCCCTACACCGGCTGGGCCGATGCACCTCAGGCCTCGTGCTGTTTGCGCGGACCCACGCGGCCGCCGCGGTGCTGTCGAAGGCGTGGCGCGACCACGAGGTGAAGAAGTCGTATCGCGCGCTGGCCAGCGGCGTGTCGATGCTTGACCGGATCGAGATTTCCGCGGCGATCGGCCCGGTGCCGCATCCGCAACTGGGCCGCGTCTACGCGGCGTCCACAACCGGCAAAGCGTCGCGCAGCGTGGCGACGGTGGTGGAGCGAGGCGAGGACCAGACCCTGTTCAGCGTCGATATCACCTCGGGCCGGCCGCACCAGATCCGGATTCACCTGGCCTGCGCGGGGCATCCATTGGTGGGTGATCCGCTGTATGACGTGGGCGGGACGATCAGGGCCAATCCCGGACTGCCCGGCGACGGCGGCTATCTCTTACACGCCGAGTGGTTGTCGTTCGTGCACCCGATCACGGGCCACACGCTACAATTGCAGGCACCGGCGCCGGCCACGCTGCGCACCGTGGCCGAAGCTTCACTGATGCCTTCCCTCTGAGATCGAGACGCCATGTCGCTCAACCATTACATCACGCTCGGCCACTCCGGGCTCCGAGTCAGCCCGCTCTGCCTTGGCACCATGACGTTCGGCGAAGACTGGGGCTGAGGCTCGACCGTCGCAGAATCGGCGGCCATCTTCGAGCGCTTTCTGGAGCGTGGCGGCAACTTCATTGATACCGCCAACGGCTGTACCAAGGGACACTCCGAAGTGATCATCGGCGACTTCTTCGCCAAGTCGCCGGGGCGCCGCAAGTCGATCGTCGCCGCCTGTGAGCAGTCGCTGCGACGCCTGCGCACCGACTACATCGACCTGTACTGGATGCACTTCCGGGATCGCTTCACGCCGATTGAAGAAACCATGCGGGCGCTCGACGACCTGGTGCGGGCCGGCAAGGTGCGCTACATCGGCATCTCGGACACGCCGGCGTGGAAAGTGGCCCAGGCGCAGACCCAGGCCTCGACCATCATCGGCGCGCGCCGGCTCGATCAACTCGATCAGAACCTGGCCGCGCTCGACCTCGCGCTCACCGACGCACAGCTCGCCGCGTTGAACAAGGTGTCGGAGCCGACCCTCAGCTTCCCCGCCGGCTTCGGCCCGATGGCCACGATGTTCGGACAGGGCGGCACCACCATCAACGGCGCGCCGTCGCAGATGTGGCCGCTGCTGCCACAGCGTGACGACGAACGTTACTGACCGCAGACGGCTGGGCGACCCGTCTCAAACACAGCCGCAGATTTACACCGATTCTGATCCGCAAGCCCGCGCAAACCAGCTGCCGGAGGACCGGCTACTGCGAGTGCCCCCGCGCGGTGATCGGCCAGACCACCTCCACCCGGTCCTGGCGAATGCCGTAGATGTAGTCATAGAGGTTCACGACCGGATCGCAGTGCGGCACGGTCATCTCGAGGCGGTCGCCCATCTTGTAAGACCGGCTGGCCTGCTTGAAAGTGATCGTGCCGAACTCGTCCGAGCCCGGGTTGTAATCCATGCCCGGCTCGCCGATCACGCCGGGCCGCGGCACGTTCAGCGTGAACGCCTTGGCGCCCGCATCGGTCGTCAGCCGCCCTGGGAAGCGGTTGTTGACGATGGTCCCCAGCACCGTGAGCGAGGAGGCGAAGTCGGAGTAGACCGGGTTGCCGTCTTCGCCGCCAATGGCCAGGTACTGCATGTCCATGAAGACGTAGCTGCCGACCTGCACGTCGGTGAACCCCGGCACCAGGTGCTGGATGCTGTAGGTGCCGGTGCCGCCGCCGCTGAAGATCTCGGTGTTGAGGCCGTCGCGTTTCATGGCTTCGACGGTGCGGGCGTTGTCGGCAATGTTCGTGAGCGCCCGTTCCTTGCGCGTCGCAAAGCCGGTGATGTGCTGGGCGCCGCCGTCGTACGACAGCACCCCGCGCAGCTTCAAGTTGGGCAGGCGATCGACGAGCTTGGCCAGCGCCAGCGCGTCGGCGCCGGCGGGAATGCCGCTGCGCGTGCCGACGGCGATGTCGATGACCACATCAGCGACGATACCGGCTTCCTTGGCGGCGGCGTTCAGGTCGTGCGCATTCGGCTCGTAGTCCACCGCCTGGATGAACTGCGGCGTGCGCTTGCGCAGCTGCATGGCGCGGCGGATCTTGCTCGCCGACAGGTTGCCGGTGGTCAGGCAGATGCGGTCGAGGCCTTCGGCGGCGAGCGCTTCGGCCTCGCTCAGCTTCGCCGCGCAGATGCCCAGCGCCCCGGCCGCCATCTGCAGCCTGGCAATGGCCGCGCACTTATGCGTCTTGGCATGCGGGCGGCTGCCCAGCTTATTGGCGACGAGCGATCGCTGCATTCTGGCGATGTTCTGTTCGAGCTTGTCGAGATCGACACAAAGCGCCGGCGTGTCGAGGTCCCACTTCGAGATACCCGTCGCCATCGGCTTGACCGGGGCCAGGATTTCCGCGGTGGTGTAGCCCTTGACGGGCCGCGGAATCCAGACGTGAGCCGCCGATGCCGCCGTGGCGGCCAGAAACGCTCTCCGAGACGCAGATGTCGTTGTGCTCATGCTGGCTCCCATACTTGTCCATGAAAAGACAGCCGCAGATTACATAGATTACGCAGATTCAGCCACGGCAATCCCGCGCGAACCAGATGCGGGAGGACCCGCGTCGCCGGGCTTTGCCTGGCTGACCAGCGAGGCCAAAGGCCGGCGCGGGGCCTCGCAGTATCGGTGTCTACTCTGCGTCTAATCTGCGGCCCGCTCAGACAGGCGCGGGCGCACGACGCGTTGCCACCAGGCGATCAATCCCGTCAGGAACAACACGGCCGGCGTCAGGCCGAAGAGAAACCAGGCCCACCGGCCGGCTCGCCCGCCGATGCCGCCCACATGAAGGGGCGTGATCGACGCCATTACGGCGTCTCCCCACGTGCGCGAGGCCGCGGTGGCGGCCAGGCGATCGCCGTTGTACTGGTCGAGATAGATCGCCGTCAGCTCCGAACCCGCCGGCGTCGGGCTGCGGTCCGCGAACTGCACGAGGAACGCGCCGCGGTCGCCGAACGGCAAGACGACGCGGGCAACCGGCATTCCCGGCGCCTGTGCGCGTGCCCGATCGACCATCTGCGTCCACGACGGCCGATCGGGGTTGGCGTTGGTGGGAGGGGTCGACTGCGGCGGCCGTGTCGCGGTCACCGCCGACCCGCGGGTGATGACGAAGCGGAACCCCGCCGGAAAGACGAACGCCAGTCCGGTGATCGCCGAGAGCGCGATGACGGCCACGCTCCAGATGCCGATGGCGCGATGCAGTCGCCAGGCCAGGCGGCCGCGGCTGACATCCACAGCCAGCGCGCGGCGCCAGCCCTGGCGGCCCGGCCACCAGATCACCAGTCCCGTGGCGCACAGGATCAGGATGGTGAACGCGCCGGCGCCGTTGACCAGCCGGCCGGTGCGGCCGGCCATCAGGTTGAAGTGCAGGTCCTGAAGCGCGACCACGGCGGCGTGCTCCGGCAGTTCGCCAAGCACACGCGAGCTGCTCGGGTCGATCAGCACGGTCACGAACTCCGAGCCACGCGTGACGTAGGCGAGGTAGACCGGCCGCCGCGTGGTCGGCGCCTCGACACCCGACAAGCTGTGTTGCGGATAGGCGCGGCTCACGCTCTCCATGACGGCCACCGGGTCGGCCAGCGGTCCGGCGGCGCCGGCTACGAACAGGTGCGGAGAGAGCGCCCGCTGCAGGTCGACACGAAACACCAGCGCCGCGCCGGTCACCGACACCGCGCACACGTAGAGCCCGAGCAGGAGTCCCATCCAGAGATGGAGCTGAAAGATCGCGCGTCTCATGTTGCCCACGACCAACCTTCCGCCTCTGCGCCAGGCGCTACGGCAGACAAGAAAGGTTTGTTGCCACGTCTCAGCGGCGCCCGCCCGTGTTAAAGCGCATGCCGGCCACAAACGACCGCGGCATCGCGGGGTAGCCGAGCACGCTTTCATACGACTCGTCGGCGACGTTCTCGCCGCGCACATACAGCGTGATCAGCGCGTGGGCGCGCACGTCGAGGCCCAGGCTCATGACCGTGTAGCCGGGGTTCACCGTTATGTCGGTGGTGATCGGCATGGGCCTCGCAGCGTTCGCTACTGTGCGCAAGGACAAGAAGCTGTTGTCGTGGCGATCGCCGACCCGGCGCGCGCTGGCGTTGACCGAGACGCGGCCGCTCATCCACGACGCGCGGATGTTGCCCGAGTTCTTCGGCCGCCGCAGCAGTGGCTGACCGGGCTGGAACTGCTGGCTGGTGCTGACATTGGTGACCACGCGATGATCGACCCGTGTGTACGAGGCCGCGGCCGTCACGCCCGCGACTGGCCGCTGCAGTGCCCACTCCATTTCCCAACCGTCAGCCTCGGAGCCATCGATGTTGATGTACTCGGGGATGCCGTCGCCGGCCACACCGCCGCGATACGCAATCTGATCGGTATAGTCGTTATTGAAATAGGTGACGAGGGCCCGGTATCGCTGATTCGCAAACGTCGCCTCCACGCCAATGTCGCCCGTGCGCGCCTGCTCCACCTTCAGGTCCGGCGCCGGGTCGGTGAAGGAACCACCGAAGCGCTCGCTGAGCGAGGGCGATTTGATGCCCTGGCCGAGGTTGCCGAAGACCTTGAGCGATGACACCGCGCCACTCGTGAAGGGCACGAGGTAGCCGCCGGCCGACAGCTTCGGACTGAAGAACGCGTCAGCGCTTTCCTTGCGGTCGAGGCGACCACCGACGGTGGCGAACCAGCGATCGCGCGCGCTGAAGAGTTGCTGAACGAACAACGACTGGTTGTCGAGTCTGACGTTGTCCGACAATGGGTTAAACTCGCGCTCCCATTCATAACCGGCGCTGAAGCGCTGGCCCGACCAGTCGTAGTCGGCCTGGTAGCGGAACGCCGGCCGTTCGAACTCCGACGTGCTGGTGAACGGGAAATTCGACGATCGGCGCGAGGCCAGGAACTGTCCGGCGCCAGGGGTGGCGCCGGCCGCGACCAGCGCGTCGAACTCCACCGCGTCGACCAACCGTACCAGGCGGGTGCCGTTCGGGAAGATCGCGTTGGGCGTGCCCTCGAGAACGGCGTAGGTGAAGTACGGCGCATCGGCAATGGTGTCGGCAGACACGCTCTTGTAGCGGAAGTAGTTAAAGCTCGCCGTCCCTGACAGTCGCGATCCGAACGAGTGCGACAGGTCGACGTGGCCTGAGCGGTCACTGGTGTCGTAGGCGCTGCCGGTATTGCGTGCGCCGTAGGCGATGGCGCCGACCGACGTGCCGTCGGCCGTCGTGGCGCGCACGCCGCCGCGCACCGCGACGCGGTTGCCGAGCGTGGCGCCGCCGCCGGCATCAAACGCCGTCTGCTTGAACGTGTCGTCTTCGGGCAACAGGTCGGCAAACGCGCCGTCAGATTGCCGGCGCGACACACCAGCCGAGTAGTCCACCCGGCCCGAGGCGCCACCCATCAGGCGCGCGTCACCACGGAAGGTGCCGAACGATCCGCCTTCAGTGGAACCCGACACTTGCGGCCAATTGACGGCACCGGCACGACGGGTGAAGATCTGCACGACCGAGCCCATCGCGTCCGAGCCCCACAGCGACGACTGCGCGCCGCGCACGACCTCCAGGCGTTCGATCTCGGCGGCGTTGATGCGGCTGAAATCGAAGACCCCGCCGCTCTGGTTGACGCGCACGCCGTCGATCAGCACCAGGTTATAGTCAGACTCACCACCGCGCGAGAACATCGAGGTCACCGCTCCCTCGCGCCCCGAGGCTTCGACATTCACGCCCGGCACGAACCGGACGATGTCGGCCAACGACGAAGCGCCGAGAGCGTCGAGGTCGGCACGCGTGAACGCGGTGACCGACTCGGTGACCCGCGTGCGGCTTTCGGCGGCGCGCGAGGCGGTCACCACCAGTGTGTCAGACACACCACCCACCTGCAGCGTGATGTTCTGCGGGCGAAGCGCGGCCTCGCCGGTGATGGCGACCACCTGATCGGCAAAGCCCGCGCGGCGCACGCGTAGCTCCACCGGCACGCCGGCCGGGACTTCGAGGCGGAACGCGCCATCGGCTCCGGTGGTGGCCCGTGAGACCGAGCGTCCCGCGACCACCGCGTTCACCGTCGCGCCAGCGACGACGCCGCCGGTGGTGTCGGACACGACCCCTTGCACGGCGACGCTCGTCGGCGCCGACGGCTCAATGTCGCGTCCGGCTTCAGCCGGACCGATCGCGACGGGAATCAGGAAAAGAGAAACGAGTAGAGAACGAAATAGCAGTCGCATGACCGTTGCCTCCCCGGGCAAGTCGATGGATGACGCTTGGGGCAGGTCTCCTGGCTTGGAGGATGCAGAGCAGGCTCTGCAACCCGCATCACCTTCCCCGGCACGAGCCGAGTGGTATTCGATGCGGGATGTCCTTCCTTACAGTGGCGGGACCGCGCCGGTGTTGCACCGGACTTCCCTATTGAGCCCAACGTGGGCACCCGAAGCAGTTCGGTTATATCACGCTGTGTGCAGAACTTGCCCGGCCCTATAATCCCGAGCTCTTGGCCCTCACCCCCGGCGCGGCACCAACGACGGCAAGCTGTGCGTCGTCTGTAACTGGATGGAAGAGCTGAAGGCGATCCTCGCGGCCGGCGGGGTTCGCTGAGGCCAGGCACTGACGGCTCCGGGCCCCGGCTCAATCAAGGCGGCTGGACGAAGCGCGAGCGGCCGTATCAGCGCCATTGGCGGGGCGCCTATGCGATACTGAGGCCATGAAATCGGTGGCGGACGGCCTGCGCGTGCGGACGTCGGAAGCCGTTCTGCGGTTACCGCTGCAGGCCCGAATTGCCCTGGCGCTGTCGCTGGGAGATGCCGACCTCGATCTCTATATCCGCACCAGCGGCCTCGACCGTGCCACCGCGCTAACGCGGCTCAGGGCACAACGGTCGCGGGATCGCGCCAATTACAGCCGTTCGGCCGATCCGTTGCGATGATCGTGTTCGAGCGCGTGTGCGGCGTGCTGAACGACGCCGGCATTGCCCATGCGCTGATCGGCGCCTCGGCGCTCGCCGCCCGCGGCGTGGCGCGATCCACTTACGACATCGATCTGCTGACCACCGTCGGGCAGGTGCTGGACCCTGGCCTCTGGCAATCGCTGTCGTCCAGTGGCCTTCGCATCGATATCCGGCGCGGCGATGCGGACGATCCGCTGGGCGGTGTCGTCAGGGTCGAGACCATACACGAGCGGCCGGTTGACGTCATTCTCGGCAAACTCGCGTGGCAGCAGCGTGCGGTTGACCGCGCCGAACTGGTCGCCGGCGGGCCGCCAGTCGTCCTGGCTCGCGATCTGGTGCTGCTCAAGCTCTATGCGGGTGGTCCGCGGGATCTGTGGGACATCCAGGAACTGCTGCGACAGCCGGAGGGTCCGCAGCTGGCCGACGATGTCACGGCTGATCTCGCTGACCTCTCGTCCGGGATGCGCCAGACCTGGCAGAACCTGCGCGGGTAGAGAGGGCGATGACTCGCCCCGACGTTCACGGCTACGACGAGCGCGAACATGAGCGGCGCGAGCGGCGGCAAGCGGCGGCGTGCGTCAGCTGCCTTGCGCGCCGGGCGCCCTACTCCTGGGCGATCGCCCGGGGCTCCATCCCACTCTTCGCAATAGTACGGGCCGCTGCCGAAGACGACCAGTGGAATGCAGGCAGCGAACGTGCGGCCAGGGCAATGACCACGGCGTTTTCGCCAGACAGAATGATGTCGATGCCGATGATGGCGAAGAACCCGGTCAGGAAGGCGGGCGTGAGTATCTCGTCCATGAAGGTGTGCTGCGCGACCATACCCCGGGGCGGCGCACACGCTATACTGGAACGCTCTTGATCGCATTTGCCAACATCAACAAGCAGTACGGCAAGCAACTGCTGTTCGTCGAAGCCTCATTCCAGTTGAACCCGGGAGAAAAGGTCGGTCTGGTCGGGCCGAACGGCGCCGGCAAGACCACCATCTTCCGCATGATTGTTGGCGAAGAGGCCCCGGACGAGGGCGACGTCAGCGTCCCGAAGAAGCTCACCATCGGCTACTTCCGCCAGGATGTGGAAGAGATGTCGGGCCGGTCCGTGCTGGACGAGGCGATTGCCGGCAGCGGTCGCGCTGGCGACCTGCACCACGAGCTTGAAGAACTACAGCACGCGATGGGCGATCCGGCCCGCGCCGGCGACCTGGACACGATCCTCGCCCGCTTCGGCGAGGTGCAGGAAGAGTACGACCACCTTGGCGGCTACACGCTCGAAAGCCAGGCTCGCGAAGTACTCCACGGGCTGGGCTTTGATGATGAGCGAATCGACGGCGACGTCGGTGCGCTGTCGGGCGGGTGGAAGATGCGCGTCGCGATGGCGCGCGTGCTGCTCGGCAAGCCAGAGGTCCTCCTGATGGACGAGCCGACGACCCATCTCGACATCGAGTCGATCATCTGGCTCGAAGGGTTCCTCAAGTCGCGCACCGGCGCGCTGCTGA
>SXGR01505888.1_pt1 | contig 12691 bp, 12 predicted proteins | sample 3174711 | NCBI WGS metagenome assembly SXGR01 (sample SAMN11356860, study PRJNA531348) | freshwater metagenome | isolation source: freshwater sample F1-60 | place: China: Fuxian Lake, Yuxi | collected 2017-12-25
ATCTATATTTTCAATATCATCATCGATTGTTATTTCAGTATTCGTCTGTGATTCTATATCATAATTATCTTGGCATTCTTCTTGATATTCTTCTTCTTGATATTCTTCTTGGTATTCTTCGACTGGTTCGTGTTTTTGTTTTTCAACAACTCTTACTTTCTTCAATATTGATTTATTTTGCGTAAAATATGACATAATTCGATTTGTATATTCACTTGGAGTAAAATAAAAAATAACAAACATTAATAATAAAAATAAAAACAATTTTTCATAACCATTAATATATACTAATAGCGCTAAAAATATAAGTATTAATGAAGCGTCTTTCAACTTTAATTTAATTGTGCTTATTTCCATTTGCGTAAATAAAATAAATATTATTATTCCAATACAAAAAACGGATACAATTACTGATGATATACGACTATTTTCATTCATTTTTATTTTAATAAAATAAAAATATATACATAATATTACTTAGTAAATTACATTTGCGGTTGTCTAGTTGGTTGTTGACCAACGGGTTGTTGACCAAATGGTTGTTGTTGACCAATGGGTTGTTGACCAACGGGTTGTTGACCAAATGGTTGTTGTTGACCAAATGGTTGTTGTTGACCAAATGGTTGTTGTTGACCAAATGGTTGTTGTTGACCAAATGGTTGTTGTTGACCAACTGGTTGTTGTTGACCAACTGGTTGTTGTTGACCAACTGGTTGTTGTTGACCAACTGGAACATAATTAGGTGGTTGAACACCAACTGGAGCTGGAGCATGAGGAATAGCCCCACTAGTCATATTTCCTCCAACAGTTCCATCACGAGGTAATTCTTTCTTTTTATTAGTCATACTTTCCTCTACATCCTTCTTATATACAAGCATATTTGTATTCAAAAAAGCAATCGTTAGTAAGATTGCTAAAACAAAACCGCCGTATGGGAATAAATCGAGCGCAAAAAATCCAACAATTAATAAATACACTGTTCTAAATATCCAGTTCTGAAACAAATTAACAAGCGCCTTCAAAAAGCCGACTCCAGTCTGATAATAAGCAGAAAAATTAATATAAAGAATATAAGCAATTACGATTGAATATAAAATTGCATTGAATATAATATGTCCTTCAATCATTATAATATTAAATATATTATTTTTATTACAAAATCATCCATTATTCAATCCCATTTCTTTTCCTAAAAGAGATGATGACCAAACTCCATCAACTTCATCTTCATCATTTTCGATTTCTGCCAATAATGAATCATTTTCAATTTGAAGTTCATTAAATGATGTATTTTCCACTATACTAAATGTTTCAGATATTTCATTTTTATATAATAAATAATATGTTAATGAATATGCAACTAAATATAACATACCAAAAAAACGACAATATATCGCCAAAATAATACCTATAAACAATAATATCAACTGAATAATCGGATTAATAAAAAAATACCGATATTTCTTCGATATATATAGTAAAATAACTAAACAATAAATGATAAATATTAATATTCCAAATATATGTATAGGAAGTTCATCCATTCCCATTTTCATCATTTTATATAGTATATGTATAAAAAACTTATTTAATTTCATTTATTTTTTTCTAAATAATATTAGATGACATATTGCTCATTAGAAGAAGCATGGGGAAGTGATTTTAACTCCTCTAAATATTTTGAAAAAATAAATCAACAACCACTAATTCAACAATCAACTGTTCCATCAAATCCTCCCGAAAATATGAGAACATACCCGAAAATTAATAATAACGAATCCAGTGATTTAGATAAATATTTTCCTTCTTATAATGGAGGAAATCCAATCAAAAATACAATAAAAAGTAATATTGTTCCATATCAAGTTTCATTCCCTGATAAAGCAAAACGGAATTATACATATCCAGTTGAAGTTAATGATGATAGTGATAATGATAGCGCCATCGACCTTTTAGAGGACAACACAAATGACATTAAATATATTGACCGCCAAAGAAATATCAAATCATCAGATGATTATATGAACAGTGAGGATTACTTTCTATATAAAAAATATCTAAATTTAGCAGAAAAATACAAGCATAAGTTAAAAGCCAGATATCGCAATTTTATGGAAAATGAAGAATCCAAATTCCAAAGGCAAAATATCCAAGAGAATTTTGGAAATATATCATCAACTAGTTCAGGAATTTACTCTATGAAAGAAGTTTTCATAATAATAATCATTGGAATTTTTATTATATTAGCACTCGACATTTTCGTTAAAATGGGCGAACGAATGAAAAAATAAATTTACGATGCATATTTCGTCTTGTAAAGCAATCCTCCACATACAAGAATGAATGCAATAATTATAAATATCCACATATTCTTTTGGTCCTCTTGTATCCGTTTCTTATCATATGGAGGCAATGGGATAACAATTGTTTTCTGTTTTTTTCTTGAAACAACAGTTAAATCACGTCCATTTTCGTCCTCATTTTTTACAAATTGTGTTCTTGATGTTGGCATATATGCTGTTTGTGGTCTCATATTTGGCATAATATTACCTTCCTGAACATTTCTTTCCCCTAAATTATTGTTTAACAGTGGATTTCTTGATATGTATGTATCAGTAGATGACCCCCACATATCTGGACCAAAATTAACATTTCCAGAATTACCACTCTCTCCAACAGCATTAAATAAAGAATTATCGCGCGTGGTCATATCAATTGTCGCAGTAGAGTCGCTTTTCCAAGTATAAGAACTATTTCCAAATTCTCCTCCAGAATTCGACATTGGAACAATCGGTTGATAATCTAAATTACCACCTCCATGTGTCAAACTTGAAAAATGCTCTAAATCACATGCGCCACCCAAAGAAAATATCGTCATTAATCTATATATAGATTAATTTTCATCACTCAATTTACATTCCATAATATTCTAAAATATTCCACACTATAATACATTTTTATCAAATAATTCATAACTTCCAAATTTATCATGGTAGTAAAAATTTAGGAATAAATGCGCAATGATATAAAAAAAACATTCTAATAATATTATAATGTTTAAATGTTCTATATGTAAAAAAATTTTCGATCGTAAATTCAACTATGACCGACATATTACAAGTAAGCACAATTGTGTATATAAAGAAGATAATGATGAACCCAGTGAAGAAGAACAAAATCGCATTAATCTATTGGAATGTGAACATTGTAAAAAGACTTATTCTACTAAATTCAATCTCAATAAACATATCAAAAAATGTAGTATTTTATCAAAAAAGAATGAAGTCATCGAGCAAAAGGAGACCCTCTATAAAGAGAGAATTTCCCATTTGGAGAATCAAGTCCTTGAACTTACTAAGAAAATAGGAAATACATACAGTTATCAAATTAATCAACACTTGGACCAAAGTGTTCATCAACAAAATATACAAATTAACGCATATGGGCACGAAAATCTCAATTATATAACTCCCAACCAAATTGAGAAGCTAATAAGTCATCCATCAACATGTCTTCCCGAATTTATTAAAATGGTTCATTATCATGAAGAACACCCAGAAAATCACAATGTCGTAAATATCAAAGAGAATATTATTAAAACTCTTAAATGCAAAAATAATTGGAAAATGTTAGATTTTGAGAGCTTCGTAGAGAAATTTGCAATCGAAAAATATGACCAGTTATGCGATTTATACAATTCTGATGAAATCAATATTGATGATGTTATTCGTGAAAAATTCGAGGGTTGGGCTGACCAATTCGATTATACAGAATCGAATACCCGTAAAAAGGCAGAAGAGGATGCAAAATTAGCAATTATTCTTGGTAGTCAATGGTTAAGCGATAAAAAAATTACAAAAAGAGGCCTCAAAAGAATTCTTGATGGTGAAATGATGCTTCCAGATGAAGACATGGAAGAAATTGAACGAATCAAGAAAATGGTTGGTTGGGGAATAAATTCAAAAAATAAAATTAAAAATTGAATCTTATGATAACTTACTATATTGCGCGATTCCTTGAAGCAATGAGTCCGCCAAATCATCCTTTTTTGAATGAGACAAGAAAAATTTCTTCCACTCGTCCATCTCATCCAATACACAACTCACAATAAAAATAGAATCATTCTTTCTCTTTTTATATGCTTGGTATTCTGATAACGGCTCCTCTGGGGGCAGTTCCTCGCTCGTAATCTTATTATTTTTCTTCAATATGTTATCAACAATATTTGTAGGATTGAGCTTTTTAGTTGCGGAAAAAAATGCTACTTGATTTAAATTACACAAACGTCCGTTTTTTCCCCCTATAAAGAAAAAACTATAAATAAACATTTGGATAGATTTCATTCTCGGATTTTTCAATGCAGGTTGATTTTCAATTACAACCTCATTTACGTCCTCAATTTTAATAGCATTTAAGCCATCGTATAAGTTCGTATATAATTTAGTGTCATCACTCTTCATATAATCACATATTTTAGTTAGTTGTTCAGTTGTTTTTTTTGAGCATTTATTACAATACCCGAATATGCGAATCATAGACTCACTTATTTTTGTATGAAATTTGCGTGATTTCTCTCCACATGCGCAACTTAAATCGCGTAACTCATACGGAAAATACTCTGTTGTTATCTTGTCACAATTTTTGGAATGGATTCGGCATAATTCTTTTCTGGTTCCGTCCTTTATTATCCATGAGTTCGAGCAATTTCCACAAATAGCGCCACTTCGAGATTCGGCCATACATCGCTTTTCATTGTAGTCTGGAATCCATGGGTCCAACTTCAAATTAATAAGTCCCCATTCCTCTATTCTAATAATTGTTTTTGTTTCTTTTGAGAATTCAATTTTACAATATGCAAGATTCTTTATACCGACATCGAAAGATAATACATTGTAAGAAGAATCAATCACATGTTCTGTCATATTATATTTATAATTACTATTTTTTAATTTAAAAAACGCACCATATTTATAAATATGTCAACTTATTATTTCAGACGGGCGTCAGACCTCAAAACTGTTCAATTAGTCGATATTGTCATGGATATCGATAACGGCCACTATGACGAAACTATTGATGAAAAGAATTGGTATGATAAACTTCATAGATTCCGGACTGAAATAATAGAAGTATTACTAAAAAGATATCTGTCCCATTATTTGTATAATAATAAGGCAGACGATGAATTAAATCGGGCATATCGAATGTATTTGCGCCATTACTTGTAAAATTGATGGTAAAATGATGGTAAAATGATAAATGTTCTCTATAAATGACAACTAAGTTTCCTTTAAGTCAACACATCGATTGGAAAAAGATATATCCCTCAGTAAAATATATTAGAATTGGTGGTAGTTTCATCAAACGGATTGATGAGTCGACAATCGATTATCAAGGTTTAATGGTAAAACAAGCGTACGAAGCAGTTGAAATAATTGCGCGTGAACGTGATGTACCAGTTGAAACTGTGTGGACCGAAATCTATAATTTTGATGAAGAACAACATGGATATTCATTTAATAGTCCGGATTCGCCTTTTTCAAGTATAATCAAAAATGTAGTGTTTACGGGTGAGATTGGTTTTAACCGAAATTGTACCATGGGGGTTGTAAAGTGGGTGTCAATTCACGGTATCGACTCGAAATACATTAAAACGAACAGAAGTGTCTTAAAAACCACATTTGTGTTTTTGGTGTTTGCAGTTTTGATTGGAAGCATGATATGGAACAGTTGGACAATGTAATTATCAGAAGACAATGATCAATTCTGAATCATATTCCGATTTACTGTTTTCTTTGTATCAAATAAGTATTTGATTGTTTTTATTATAATAAATAATTGACAGTAAAAGTATGTAAAAATATTATGTGTTCATCCACAAATGTCAGATACAACAAATAAATATCCACGAAGCGAAGAAATCATATGGGAAAACATGTTCCGCTTTAATAGTGAGGTAACATATAAGCATAAACTGGGGTTGTGTAAGTTTCACAATGTCACAACTACGGGTACGCGGTTAAAAACCGTGTATGAAGGTGTTGAAACCATCGCGGCAGAGCAAAATGTTCCAGTTGAGAATGTATGGGGTGAATTAGCGATTTACGAACCGACAAACGGATTTATGTTCGATACTAATCAGGATTCTCCATATTCCAAATTGAAACCATACATCAACACACAAGGAGATAGCGGTGCCTCATATGGTTGTTTTATGAGAACGATACAAGATGTAGCAAAAAACGGTATCGACCCGAAATACATTAAAACGAACAGAAGTGTCTTAAAAACCACATTTGTGTTTTTGGGGTTTGCGGTTTTCATTGGAAAACTGTTATATGACCAGTGAACAGTTTCATTGAAATAAATCAGATGTGATAAAAAATATAAGAAATACTTATAAAAAATTTATGGCGGATGTTTTTCATTTATAAATAATATTTTTTATCCTAAAATTGATAAGTAATTCATTATTCCAAACAATTCAATACAGAAGAAGCAGTCCACTCGCGATTTCTCTTATTCAGTTTGATATAATTCAAAAACTCTGATATACTTTGAGACGAAAAATTCCCGTGTTTAACTTCGTGAATTTCTTTGTCTTTGTCGTTCATATCGTATAAACGATGTTTTGGATTCTTCGTGATTTTTTTGAGAAGTTTCTCAATCTCATTGCAGGTCTCTCCAAAATACATCAAATTTACTAATCGAATTGTATCAGATTCTTGCTCACATTGAACCTCCTTCCAAATTTTTCCGTCTTTATCCCGAACATACATCCGGCCGTATTTTGGAACAGATGGCTTGTAAATACCGTTCCGTTTCCTGAAAGCGACTGATGACTTGATGCGCCGACTAATGGTTTTTCTCTCCTCTTCCGCATCAATAATTCCACAAACGATTTTTTTGAAATCTAATAGGATTGATGAAACCAAGCCTTCACTTACAATATGAATCGTATTATGATTCACATTACAACAATGAATGAAATGAGAACAAAACCCTTGAAAGTCGCGCGTAATGCGGTCCATATGTGAAAAAATGAAATGAGTGTCATTGTTGTCAAGAATTGCTTCCATAAGTTGCTTCTGTTTCAAAATAATCTCACCTGAGCAAGTTTCCTTGATAATAGCTACAACTTTGAAACCATTTTCTTTTGCGTATTTTTTCCCATTTTGAACTTGGTCTTCAAGACTATGCATCATTACATCGCTCTCACGAGCGTAAATAATTGAATCTTTACCAACTGACATTTTCAAAGATGATAATTTGCTTAAAATATTCTCTTCCGAATTTGTGGGAAGTGCTGTTCTTTTATTTGAATATTGTTTTTTAATTGTAATTTTTACCATTTTATTTATTTATATATTTAATTTTTATTATTTTAAATATTCAATTTTTCCTTATAACAATCTTTACCATACGTAATCATCAATAGAAAACATCCATCATAATTTATTATTTTCAATAATTGTGTAATAAATCAAATAATTTTAATTTACAGTTATTTACAAAAAAAATATAGTTTTTTTGTAAATCTTTAATGGTGTAAATTCAAATAACTTCACAATATTTTATAAAAAATACAATTTGAATTCATAATGACCACCATCTTCTTCAAATATAGTCGTTCCGATAAATCCACCAACTCCATCATCGCAAATCTTACACAGTTTAACACCCAATAATTCATTCATTTCATTTTCTTTATTTTCAATCAGTTCAACTTTTCCTAAATTATTATATATTATTATCACTTTGTCTGTCGGGACCAACTCCTTTTCCTTTCGGAAGTTCATAATATGTCGAATTATCATTTTCATCCAATAAATTTTCTCTAACTCTTCATTCCATGTCAAGTCGCTAACAATAATTATCCCACTCGCTTCATAAAATTGGACATATTCTCCTTCATCCACTTTCACCTCATCGACCTTCGCAATAATCCGGACATCTTCTTCACTAAAATAGACATTTTCAATAGAGAAACTCCGGTTTTTAATATAAATTTCCAAATTATCATCTGTCATATAATCATCAATCTTCTTTTTCATATCTTTCGCTCCTTCTTTAAATCGCTTCCCAAAATTTGCCATAACAATTTCATATCCATATTTTATCATAGACAAATACTCACATGACATATCAATGCTCAATATATTAAATTCCTTCTGAAAAATGTCTTGTAATTCTTCAATAATCGGAACTAACTGCAAGTTTTTAACATATATCGTCTGTTTATAAACGGGTTTCTTCGCACTTTTTAGAACTTTGCTCCGGAGTTCTCCACGAGCCTCTATTAAAGTTTCAATAAACTCAAACCCTTCCTGTCCCAAATAAGTAGAAGCGATATCCAATTTATTCGGTAATGTCTCCAAATGGACGGATTTAAAATTATATATATAACCGTAAATATCACATTTCAAAAGTGCCAACTCCTTCCAAAAATACTCCGCCATAAATGGAGCGAATGGAGCAATCATTAGCGAATATGTCTGAAATACATAATATAATACATTCAAACTCTCCAATGCATCAATCTGTGTAATCATCGACTTCAAACGCATCTTATTCATATTCAAGTATGTCTTACTCAACTGATTAATAAACTTTATTATATTGCGAACAATCGGGAATAAATTATATACCTCCATCTCACGATGAATAGACGCGATAAAATCGCTCAAATATTTTAAAAGCATTAAATCCATCAAATTCGACGTATGTGGGACCTCCACAAAGAAATAGAATTTCTCCCCGTATTTCTGCGTATATAAAGGAATTATTTGTTTCAGAAAAATGAGCGTGTTATGAGAATAAATATGTAGGCATTGTGTAATAGATTTAATTCCTTCTTCTTTGAATTTCATTGATTCTCCACGAACAACCCCATTACTTATTAAATAAAGGCGCAATGCGTCCGCTCCGTGTCTATCAATGATGACATTCGGGTCCTCAAAGTTCTTTTTTGATTTGCTCATCTTCTCGCCATCTTCTGCTAATACCAACCCGTTTACAATGACATTATTATATGGACTTTTTCCCATCAATGCTACACCTAAGACCATTAGCGTATAAAACCAACCCCGCGTTTGGTCAAGACCCTCCGCTATAAAATCGGCGGGGTATTTTTCGTTAATAAAAGGAACGCTTCCACTCTCGAACCAGCAATCGAACACTTCATCAATCCGGCGATAAACTTTACCATTACGGCGAATTTCAATCCCATCTACGTGATGACGATGAATATCTGTTATCGGAACATCACATTCCCACTGTAATTCTTCAACGGACCCAATACAAATAATATCTCCGTCATCTGACTTCCAAAGGGGAATCGGCGTTCCCCAATAGCGGTTCCGGCTAACACACCAATCCCGCGCGTCTTTTAACCACATCCCGAAGCGCCCATCCTTTATGTGGTTCGGCATCCAATTTGTCTCCGTCTCATTGATAGTAACCATCTTATCTCGAATATTCTCAACATTGATAAAAATACAGGGAACTATGCGATACATTAGGGGCGTGTTGCTCCTCCAACAATATGGATAATCATGATTTTCATATGTCAGTCGGAAAATAACAGATGATAATTGCTTCAATACTATTTTGTCTGCATCCTTGAAATAAATCCCACTCAAAAAGGGAACATCATCTGTAAAATATCCGTTCGCATTAAATGGACACATCGGTAATTTTGTTTTTTCAATGACAGAATTCTCCAAACAGACACGATAATCGTCCTCACCAAAAGCAGGGGCCAAATGCACAATACCTGTTCCAGACGTATTATCTACGAAGCGGTCCGCCACAACGCGATACCAATTTTCCAATATAATATCTGGAAATGGAGGAATGTATTCGGTCCCTACCAAATCAATACCTTTTATAATATTAACAGGTTCTTCCTCAATCCCAAATTTTTTTGCAAGTTCGACCAAGAGAATAACCAATTCTCCATCGAGCTCATACACTCCATAATCCAAACCAGAATTTACACAAACTGCCATATTACATGGAAGTGTCCATGGTGTTGTAGTCCAAACAAGAAGAGATGTCGATAATTTAGCATCACAAACTTTGAAACGGAGGACGACCGACGGATCGCGAACATTCTTATAGTTCGATTTTGCCTCAAAATTAGAGAGTGGAGTTGCGCAACCACAACTATATGGCATAACCTTTACGCCTTCATATACAAGCCCAAGAGCCCATAATTTTGCAAAAACTGTCCATACCGTATTCATAAAATTAAGGTCCATCGTCTTATAATCATTCTCCATATCTACCCATCGTCCCACGCGGTCGATTGTATATTTCCAATCAGATGCACATTTCATAACAATTTTACGACATTCCTCATTATAATTCGCGATTCCAAATTTCAGGATTTCTTCTTTCGTTTTTATTCCCAACTTTTTCTCGATTTCAAATTCAATCGGGAGCCCATGACAGTTATGAACAACTACTCCATTCGCGATGAAATTATGTGTTTCTTCTACAGTTATATCATAAACTCGATGTAATCCGACACTCTCTTTACGAACTAATCTGGTATATGTTATGGACGGCTTCACGTCGTATCTATAATCAATTAAAATACGAAAATTGTTTAAATCTGGAGATTTTTTATCCCGAATCAAAAATAAACCAGAATCGCAAATATTATATAATATATTATTGACCAAACTAACATGAGTCTCATTAAAATTTAAATATAATCCAGAGAAAAAACCGGAAAAAAATTCATATCGCAAAAATAATGGAGTTTTAATATCCATCACAACCGCCGGAATAATTTTATCAATCCCCATTTGAATAAATGATGCAGTTAAAACTTGAGGAATTTCAACCATATATTTCGAAAAAGTATATTCATATTTTATGATGACTTTATCATTCGTAAATAGTGCAATATCTCTCAAAAATAAATCCGGAACTTCACGAAAGATAACGTAAATATTATTATTGTTGGCAAACCAATTTCCGCTAACATGTCCAAATAAACGAAAATAAGCCAAACAATTCATTTTATTATCTAAATTGCTACAAGATAAAACAAACGCATTCGTTTGAATAGTCCAATTATACGTATTCATATAATAATATGGAACCGGATTTACTGGCGTCGCATATATTATCCCATCATCTTGAATTTCTCCAGCTTTCATCCAACCATTATCCGTATATAAACAATGGTCCGGCGTACAAATTATAAATGTGTCATCATCGAAAAAGAGCTCAATACATTCGCGTTCGCCTTTACAAATGAAATTTGACGATTTACGATTGATAATACTTTTATCTGAAATAACACATGTTGCAACTGAACCAGAATATTCGATTAAATCTTCAATAAATATGCCGGTACCATTGTCTAAATTAATAATTGACCCCTCCGCAATACAATCCCATCCCCATCTTCTGGGAACATTATATCCGGTCATTGCCCAATAGCGGGGAAATATGTCTTTGATAGTACTGGCTACAATATGACCATAATGAGGATTACCCGTACAAAAAGGGGGACCATCATAAAATACTTTCGTTGGATTATCCTTATTTTTTTCTAACTGCTTCTTGAATGTATCATCTTTCTTCCATTCTTCAAGGATCGCGGTTTCTATTTTAATATTATTCATTATGATATTTATGAATAATAGTCAGATTCTTTTATATTATTTACTCCACTACTTAAAACCGTACCCACTGGATTAGTTAATTGTTGATTAAAACCGTATAAAAGTGTATAATGATATTTTTATAAGATATCTAATTATTTATAATAAAATAATACAATTTCAAAAAAACTATAGTTTTTTTGAAAATAGCTGTAAATAAATCAGATTCTTGTGGAAAATGTAAATGGATTTGTTTTAGTTTGAATATTCAATAACTGCGTGATAAATTCTGACTATTATTTATTATGAAAAGTGTGTTGCAATTTTATGAATCACAAATGTTATCGTAATCCATCTAATTACATTCATGACGAAAATATTTGTTATGGATTTTATGGATTGTGTAAATAATAAATTTCAAAAATACTTTTTGTATTTTTTATCAATATCAACAACTATTTTATATAATACTTTAATCACATCTATATACTTTCCGATGAATTTAATAATATATTCTACGCTAATTTGTGGATTTTTCTCACTTGATTTAAGTTTATATCCCTTTGATATTACATGATGTCCATTTATAAATATCTCTAAATTTTTTATTAATTTCGTAAGTTCGGGAATATTCTTCTTCATATTACAATTTTTTTTCATACAATCGACCGACTTCTTACTAAAAAATCGTTTTGAAAATTGCTTATAAGAATCCATTGTCTTTTCAATAAGTTGAGGGTGTATTTTCTGATTGAGACGCATTTTTTTACCGATATTATCGTCGATTAGTTTTATAAGTTGTAATACATAAATTATAGAATCGGTTATACAATTATATTGAATACCGCATTTTATCATTGGATGGGGTAAAATATCATCTGTTTTCATTTATTATATAAGTATATTATAATTTTATAACACGAGTAAAAACTCGGAAATAACAGTGTCACCCACACTCGGGACTAATCTGTTTTTATTCTTTGGCTCCACGACCACGAACACTACCACCACGAACACTACCACCACGAACACTACCACCACGAGTAGCAGCAGTAGCAGCAGTAGCAGCA
>SXGR01641714.1_pt1 | contig 12689 bp, 18 predicted proteins | sample 3174711 | NCBI WGS metagenome assembly SXGR01 (sample SAMN11356860, study PRJNA531348) | freshwater metagenome | isolation source: freshwater sample F1-60 | place: China: Fuxian Lake, Yuxi | collected 2017-12-25
CAGCCACCATTTAAAGAAAGCGTAACAGCTCACTTATTGAGGTTCGAGGCGTCGAAGATGGACGGGGCTAAAACATATTACCGATACTCCGGAGGTATTCGAAAGAATATTCTGGTAGACAGGCGTACTTTCTGCGTAGAAGTCCTTTCGAGAGAAAAGATGTAGCGGGAAGCATTGAGAATCTTGGCGGAAGTAAGATCAGATTATCCTGAGAACGGATAGCATCGAAAGAGCAAGGTTTCCTTGGCACTATCGTTTAACCAAGGGTTAGTCAGCACCTAAGATGTATCTTAACTGCGTACGTCGATTGGACATCCGGTTAATATTCCGGAACTGATTTGATTCGTTTAGTGCACGAAATCGCTTAGGGATAAGTAGCATTCCGAAAGGAACGTATTACACGAAATAGATGGAGCGTAATGCTAAGATATTTATGAATTGTAATAGGCGACCTACTGACTCCTAGAGTCCATGAAAAGTTTGTGCATAGAATTTAATTAGCTGTACCTAGAACTAACACTGGTGCTCTAGCTGAGAAGGCTAAGATGTGAAAGGTATAACCTGGTTGAGGGAACTCGGCATATTTGGCCCCGTATCTTCGGTATAAGGGGTGTCTATATTTGTCTTTGATATTAGAAGGCATTTGTAGATTGCAATAACAAGGACCGCCCGACTGTTTATCAAAAACGTAGCCGATTGCAAATCCGAAAGGACTAGTATAATCGGTGAGACCTGCCCAGTCGCGGTGTTTCAAACCCTGGTTCAACAGGGCTAAGACCCGTGAAACGGCGGGCCTAACTATGAGGCTCTTAAGGTTGAATTGAATAAAGACTGCCTTACATTATTTTAATTTAAAAATTAATTTATTGCTCAAGGCCTCATAAAAAGGAATTTTAAACAGTTATGAAAATATGTCGAATGAATGAACGAAATATATTAAACCAATTGAGAAAATCTAACTATTTGCTGGGACATCTGAGTATATTAAATTACTAATTTATTTAGTAAAAATATTTAATTGCAGATTATCAGCAGGAAAGATTTCTTTTTTAAAAAAAGAAAAATCCTCAGAGAACATACGTTAGAATTACAAAATAAAATTTGTGATAAGATATGTTCCGATCCTTATAGCGATATAAGGTGTAGTCAATTGTATTTGGCGACAGTAAAACACCAATGAGCGTAATGCCTTGTCTTCTGAATGGAGACGTGCATGAATGGTTTAACGAGGTGGTCACTGTCCCCAACCAGAACCTTCTGAACTCACTGACCGGTGAAAATGCCGGTGACGCCTAGTGGGAAGCGGAGACCTTGTAGACCTTTACTGCAGCTTGTTGTTGTAGCTTTATGGGGAATGCATAGCGTAGGTAGGAGCTTCGGCGACGATGTAACACTACCCATTTTTTGTAAAGCTGCTAACCCGGGAGGGGACACCAACAGGTGGGCAGTTTGGCTGGGGCGGCACCCTGCTGAAAAGATATCAGTAGGGCCTAACGGTAAGCTCATCCAGGTTGGAAATCTGGAGATGAGTGCGAAGGCAAAAGCTTACCTGACTGTATTTCGCACAGCAAAGAATGCAGAGACGAAAGTCGGGCTTAGCGACCCCACGTAGTTTTTTAATAGGACTCGTGTGTGACAGAAAAGGTACCTCAAGGATAACAGGCTTGTCGCGCCCGATAGTTCATATTGACGGCGCGGTTTGGTACATCGCTGTCGGCTCTTCCTATCCTGGTTGTGCATAAGCAACCAAGGGTGTCGGAGTTCACGCATTAAAAGGGATCGTTAGCTGGGTTAAGAACGTCAAAATAAAGCTAACTGATTTAACCAAACCGTAAACTATCAAAAACGCGGCGTTGTGTCGAAGTGATTCGACAAAAAATAAAATCAGCTCATATCGGAGAAGCCTTGTATACAAAAAGATTACATGGTAACCCCGAGGGAAGTCGTAATTGACCCCGTAGAGACTTAGATTCCTTCAATCACGTAAGTGTTGAAGGGACAAAGATTGTTTTACAATCTTTGGATTTCTTTCTTGTAAAAGAAAGAAATAGGAATCGTCAAATTCTGATAAAATCTGGAAGTTCAATAAAATGAACTTAATACGCTGATGCCCAATTTTAATTGGGACATGGTATAGTCCACTCTATAGCAAATGAATAAGTTATAGGTAAAGTACGCGAGACAGTTTGTATGATATCTACTAGGCGCGCAGTTGTCTGAGTGGAACGAGTATCTAGTACGAGAGGAACGGTACTCGGATGCCTCTGGTATATCGGTTGTTATGAAGCAGGCCGAGCAGCTACGCATTGTATGGATAAGTACTGAAAGCATCTAAGTACGAAGCCATCCGCAAGACGAGACAACAAAGGCCGTCGAAGAAGACGACGTTGATAGAGTTGGCGTGTAAGATCCAAGAACACGAGGATTTGAGCGCGCAACTACTAATAGCCTCAAATGTATTCATAATTTATTTATGGATAGACAGAAATAATTTATTATTTCTGTATTTTGATTATCATCTTTCCACACTTCACCTTCCTCCGCGCTTTTTGATTTTATATCAAAATTTATTCTAAAATAATTTTTAAAATCAAGAGCTAGTTGTAACTCTATGAATCACATAAAATTAAAATGAGCTAAAGAAAGTAAACAAAGTGTTTTTAAACCAATCAAATAAAACATTTATATGGAAAATGGATTGAAAGTCTTTAGGCTAACAGTATCAAATTATTTACTTGAAACAGAACCTAGAAAGCATTTTAGAGAGATATTACCATCATATGCTTATGAAGTAGGTATAAATGCTGATGCTGCTGCTAAAAGACTAAAGTCTAAAAGTCCAGATTCAAGGTTTGAAGAACCTCATCCAAGTAAAATAGATGAGTTACCTTATGGTTATAGTTATTCTGCAATAAATGCCGAGATAGTTGAAGTTCAAGGTTTCAAGATAACTGTGGAGCCTTTAGAAAAAAGATTTTAATCTTTTTAATTTTTAGTTAAAATTTAAATAGCGATTTAACTAGCTGTAGCCATGCAAAATAAAAAAGGAAATGTTCTAATTACTGGAGCTTCACAAGGTATTGGACTTGAAATAGCTAGAGTATTTGCTAAAAATGGTTATGATTTAGTTTTAGTAGCAAGAGATAAGCAAAAGCTTTCTGAAGTTGCAAAAGAATTAAGTAAAAATTATAAAATTCAAGTTGTAACAATAAGCAAAGATTTGTCCGAACAGAAATCTTATTTTGAATTATATAACGGAATTAAAAAACAAGGTCTTCAAATTGAAATATTAGTGAACAATGCAGGTTTTGGAAACTTTGGTAACTTTTCAGAAACAGATTTAACAAAAGAAGAATCAATGATAGACGTTAATGTTAAAGCTCTAACTTCTTTAACAAAAATATTTTTGCAAGATATGTTAAAAAGAAAATCTGGAAAAATATTAAATGTAGCATCGATAGCTGCATTTCAACCAGGACCATTAATGGCAGTTTATTTTGCAACAAAAGCATATGTTTTATCTTTATCCGAAGCTCTTTCAGAAGAATTAAAAAATTCAGGAGTCACAGTCTCTGCTTTATGCCCAGGTCCAACAGCATCTAAATTTCAAGAAAGAGCAGGAATGCAAAATGCAAATTTATTCAAAAAGAAAAAGGTTATGTCTTCGGAAGAAGTTGCAGAAATTGCTTTTTCTGATTTAATGAAAGGTAAGAGAGTAATAATTCCAGGTTTTAGAAATAAAATATCTGCTTTTCTGGGAAGAATACTTCCAAGAAGCATTGTTTTACCGACGGTAAAAAGATTTCAACAAGAGTAAATTAATAAAACATATCTTTAAAAAGTTAGTTTTTTTATTAAGAAAGGAAAATAAATAAAAAATTATTATGGCTAAGAAAGACGTTTTTATCTGCGATTACTGTCACAAGCAAAGTCCTCCAATAACTGAAGGTTCTAATTTTCCATACGTTCAAGGCTGGCGTTCACTTACAAATATGGAATTCAAGCTTTCCTCCGAATATAGACATGAATTAATTCTAAAACATTTTTGTTCAAATAAATGCACTCTCGCATTCATTGAAAGATTCATCTACGAGCAAGAAGATGAATTGCAATTAAGCTTATCTCAAAAACAAAATCAACATCAACAACCTGAAAAAAAACACGTTTCAATGTTAGAGCCAATTAAAGCTATTTTTAATTAATTAAATTAGATAAGTTTAAAACCCTTATTTTTTCTATATTCTAGTGAGTCGGTGAAGCTGACTTCGGATGTTGCTCTTAAATGGGCGAGAGTTGTAATGAATTCTACATCTGAGGAAGGTCCGGACATCCGAAGCTTCGTGAGAAGTTTTGTAAAGACGATTGGTTGAAAGACCAAGTTTAGTGATGGACAGCTCCGCAACAGAAACGAACCTATTAAGTTAGGATGAAACGGGCGTCTTCGTCGATGCAAGTGCCAAAGCCGCACGCTTAGAAAGATGTCAGCACAGACTGTTCGATAAAACGAAGTCTGACAAAATCTGGCCTACTCCGACTCACATTTTTTAAAAAAGATTTAAATAATAATTAAAGATAAAATTTTATGAGCGAGGAAGCAAAAAGGTTAGAACAGAGAGCAAGTTCAAATAGTTCTTCAAGTTCATTGGGCGCGCAAGAAGATCATATCAAGCAACAGGCGATAAAAGTTCAGCAGAAAGATGCAGGGAGAAAGCAAAAAGTATTCAATATAACTTATACCTTGATGATTAATACCATTTTTTAATAATACTTTGTTGCTTATTTTTGAAGATTAGACTGAACTAAAAAGACCATTATCTTTTATCTAATAACATTTAAAACCCTTTAATTCTCAAACATATAATGGCCCTGTAGCTCAATGGGAGAGCCCACGACTGAAGCTCGTGTTACGGGGGTTCGATTCCCCCCGGGGCCATTTCTAACATAATGTTTATAAAAGCGTTGAGCTAATATCTATTATGAAAAAAGGCGATGATAATAGCTTCGGCACAGTATCTGTTTCTGTTGGATTAGTAAGTTTAGTTTTATCTTTAAGTAATCAAATTACTTCAATAGTATTAGGAATAATTGCAATTGTTCTTGCTAATAAACAGCATCAAGTAAATAAAAATATTTGGTGCAAGTGGGGAAAGAATTTAGGAATTGTTTCAATAGTAATAAGTATTATTTTGATAATTATTGCAGTAATTGTTTTAGCAAAAAATCCAGAAATCTTACAACAATTAACACAGATACAAGCATAAAATGAGAAAGATAAAAATTCAAAATAAAAAAGCAGCACTTGAGATGTCAATAAGCACAGTAGTAGTTTTAGTTATTGGAATGGCTATGCTTATTTTAGGTTTAGTATTAGTAAGATCTATTTTCTCAGGAGCTAAATACAATGTTGATAAAATAAATGAAGGAGTAGAATCTGAAATTAACAAATTATTTGACGAAGAAGGCGGAAAAGATGTTATAATTTATTTACAAAAGCAAGAAGCTAAAATAAAGAAAGGAGAGAGTTATGGTGTAGCTTTTGGAATAAAGAACACTATTAGAGGTGAAGCTGAGGCAAGTACTTTCACTTACGAATTTAAATCAACTTCAGTTCAGCAGGGCTGCTCAGGATTAGATACTGCAAAAGCAGATCAATATTTAATTTTAGGAAAAACAGGTTCAGTTACTCTTCTTCCAGGTGCAAAACCATATTACGATACTGTAAAAATATTTCCGCCAGAAACAGCACCTTTATGTGAAGTAAGATATGTTCTAGAAGTTAAGAGAAATGGTTCTCCTTATTCATCAGTTCCATTTACAGTTGTATTACAATAACCTATTACAAACGCTTAAAAACTTCTTTTTTTACCCTCTATAATGGAAGATTATATCAAATATAGATGGTTTCTTACTTCATCTGGAAAGATAGTGGTGGGTGGAAAAAGTGCAAAACAGAATGATGATTTACTTAAAAGAATTAAAGCACAAGACAAAGAAAGAGTAGTTATGCATACTTCAGAGCCAGGAAGTCCTTTCTGTATAATTTTAGCAGAAGCAGAAGAATTATCTCAACAAGACTTAAGAGAATGTGCAATATTTACTGGATGTTTTAGCAGAGCTTGGAGAGAAGAAAAAAGAACAGCTATGGTAGATATATTCAAACTATCTCAATTACACAAAAATAAAGATATGCAAGAAGGCACTTGGGGGGTATATGGTTCTGTACAAAGCATAACTGTTCCATTAGAATTAGTGATTACAAGACAACATAAAATTTTAAGAGCAGTACCAGAAACAGCAGGAAATTCGTCAAAAATAAAATTAACTCCTGGTTCAATATCAAAAGAAGATATACAACCCAAGTTAGAAATAGAAATAAACGAGCCTTTAAGTAGGGATGAAGTTTTGTCTGCTCTCCCTTCAGGGAAGTTTAAAACCTCAAGAATAAAATGAACTCACCAACACCAACATTTCAAATAGGAAAGAATGGAATTTCAGAATCAGTAGTTTTAACATTAAATAAAATGCTTGAACAACATAAACACATAAGAATTTCTTTCTTAAAATCTTCTGGAAGAAGTAAAGAAAATCTTAAAGATTTAGTTGAAGAGCTTGTAGGCAAGTTAAATTGTCCCACACAAAACAGAATAATTGGTTTTACAGTAGCCCTTAGACGAACTGCAAAAGCAGATACTAAAGGTTTATAAAACATCTTTACCAGAAATTTTTAGCTTAGCGGCCTTGAGCCGATCTAGTGCTGCAAAGCACGGCTAATAATGGAAACAAAATGACAGACATAAGAGCAATCAATCCGATAGAGTACAATCTTAAGTTAGCAACAGCTTTAAAAGATATTTCTGAATTTCAACAACCAACTTGGCTTGATTTCGTTAAAACTTCATCTCACAAGAAAAGACCTACATTAGATCCAGACTTTTATTATAAAAGAGCAGCTAGCATACTAAGACAAGCATATATTCACGGATTAGTAGGTGTAAGCAGATTAAGATCAAGATATGGTGGAAGGAAGAAAGCAGGAATGGAACCAGCAAAATTCGTTAAGTCAGGTGGAAAAATAATTAGAACTATCCTTCAACAATCAGAAGCTGCTGGATTGATGGAAAAATCAAAAGGAAAGAAAGCAGGAAGACAATTAACTTCACAAGGAAAAGAACTTTTGGAGAGTATAAAATAACATGACAAAACCAATTTATCAAAAGAAAATAAGATTAGGTATAGCAACTCGTCAAACAAAGTGGGCTCCATTTTGGGCAGTTGTAAAGAGATTTGGAAAAGGAAAAAGAAAACATCCTTCTGAAATGACTGCTGTAAAAAGACATTGGAGAAGAACTAAATTAAGACTTAAACCGAGGAGGGCTCCTAGATCTCATCTAGGTTAATTTTAATGGCAGATAATAAAGAAAGAGAATATGTAATTCCTTTAAGAAGAGCTTGGAGAAATGTTCCTCAATATGAAAGAACTGGAAAGGCAATAAAAGCAATAAAGATATTCGTAGCAAAACACATGAAAGTAACTGATAGGGATGTAAAAAATGTTAAGTTAGATGTTTATTTCAATAATGAAGTATGGTTCAGAGGAAGAGCAAATCCTCCTTCAAAGATAAAAGTCAAAGTAAGAAAAGATGGAGAATTAGTTCACGTTACTTTCGCTGAAATTCCTAAGTTTGTAGAACACTTAAAAAAACAACATAATAAAATACACAAAGCAGCAGACAAGCCAGTTGAAAAAGCAGAAGCTAAAGAAGATTCAAGAACACAAGAGCAAAAAACAGAAGAAGCTGAAAAAGAAAAGTCAGTTGCAGAAGCTGGATTAAAAGAAGCAAAACTTCAAGCAAAAGCAGACAAGCACGTTACAAAAGTTGAAAAACAACAGCATCCTCAAAGAATGGCTCTGAAGAAATAAGTTTATAACTTATTTCTTTTATTATCTTCTATGAATTCATCTTTAATTAAAAAAGAATTACATAAATTAGCTAAACCTGAAAAAATACCTATTTATCAAAATTATTTTAAGACTGGACCTGGAGAATATGCAGAAGGAGATATTTTTATAGGCGCTACAGTTCCAGATACAAGAAAAATTGCACAACAGTTCGTAAATACAAAAAGACAAGATTTGTTACCATTATTAAAATCAAAGATACACGAAGAAAGAATGGTTTCTCTAATGATATTATCTTATCAATATACAAATACAAAAGATGAAAAAGAGCATAAAGAAATTGTAGATTTTTATCTAAAAAATAGATACGCAAGCAATAATTGGGATTTAATAGATTGTATAGTTGATAGAATTTTAGGCCCTTGGTTAATAGATAAAGATAAATCTTTATTGTATGAATTTGCAAAATCCTCAGATCTTTGGGAAAGAAGAATAGCAATAATCACTACATTTCATTTTATAAAAAATAATAAATTTGAAGATACTCTAAAAATATCTGAATTACTTTTAAATGATAAGCACGATTTAATTCATAAAGCAGTTGGATGGATGCTTAGAGAAGCAGGAAAGAGGGACGAAAAGATTTTGAAAGAGTTCTTAAAGAAGCATTACAAGTCAATGCCAAGAACTATGCTTAGATATTCAATAGAAAGATTCCCTGAAAATATAAGAAAAGCATATTTGAAAGGAGAAATAAAATGAAAATAGACTTAAAGAAATTAAAAGAAAGCAAATCAACGAAGGAATTGCTTAGTTTTAGTCTTATAAATATAGATAAACCTTCTGGACCAACGAGCTTTTCAGTATCAGATTATATAAGAAAGTCTCTTGATTTAAACAAAACTTCTCACGCAGGTACACTCGACCCTCAAGTTTCAGGAGTTTTACCTATGATGTTAAGTAGAGCATGCAGATTATCAGATTTCTTTATGCATAAAAATAAGACTTATGTCGGGATAATGCGTCTTCATGAAAAAGCCGATAAAGATAAATTAAAAGAAGAAATTAAGAAATTCATAGGCAAAATAAATCAGCTTCCTCCAAAGAAATCAAGAGTAAAGAGACAAACAAGAGAAAGAGAAATTTTCTCTTTTGATATATTAGAAATAGAAGACAAAGATGTTTTATTTGAAACAGAAGTTCAAGCAGGTACATACATAAGAAAACTTATTCACGATTTAGGAGAGAATTTAGGAGGAGCACATATGCTTGAATTAAGAAGAACAAAAGCAAGTATATTCGGAGAAGATAATTTAGTTAATTTATATGATTTTGACAAAGCAGTATCTGCTTATAATCAAGGAGATGATTCTTTATTAAGAAAAATCTTAATTCCAGCTGAAATTCTAACAGAAGTATTACCTTATTTTCAAATTACTAAAGAAGCAAACATAAGACAATTACTAACAGGAAAACCTTTAATGAAAAAGGAAGCAAATATAAAAAGTTTAGATGAAAATGAAAATTTCATCCTTTTTAATAACGATACTTTCCTTGGAGTTTATAAAAAGTTAGAAGAAGGAGATCTTATTGCTCGTCCTTTATTTGTTTTGAATTAACCTTTTTTACTACTGTTCTCTTGAATGTTTTATTTATGATATAATAAACTAGCCAGAATAAGAATAAGAATACAATTATCTTTTCTAAATCTTTTCCAAAATTTAATATTTGCACAAATCCTTTTCCAACAAACCAACCAAGAGGTATCATTATACTAAACCAGATAATTTCTGATAAAATATCAAAAAAAAGATATTTTCTAAACTTCTTTTCTTTTCTTGCAATATAAAATATAGTCAATATTCTTGCTCCAAATATAAACTTAGAAATAACTAACGGTATAAAATAATGTCCAGTTTTTCTCCAACTTAAAAGCCATTTATCAATTCCCCTTCTAACAGACCTTTTATCAAGTCTTTCTTTAATAATTGTTCCATGATATGCCTTACATATAAAATAAAGAGCAATGTCATGAATGAAAACTCCAATCATTCCAAATATAATAACATTCCAAAGACTTAGATATCCAGAACCAGATAATATAGCCATAAGAAATACATAATCTTCTCCCATTACTCCTGCTAAGAGAGATATTAAAGTAGGATGTGCAGTCATCGATGTAAGAAATTCCTTTATAATTCCCATTTCCATTTATACAAATAAACAGTAATCCTTTTAAGTCCTTCTCTGTTAAACATTCTATGAGAGAATTCATATACTATTCAAGAACAGCACCTACTGCTGGAAACTTCGTTGGAGAAGATTTAATGAGGTCAGGGCGTTTAGATATAGCTATTCACAGCGTAATTGCATCATTTTTTTTAAGTCATAAAATGAGAGAAGATGTAAAACTTCATTTAATGTTCGCCGGACCTCCAAATCCTCCAAGACATTTAGAATTAAAACCAGTTACAGAAGGCAAGACAGGAGTAGATAAAATATATCTTAACAAAAGCAATATTTCTACAGTAATAAAGAAAATGCTTTACAAATATAAAGAAGGTGAGAAAAATGAAGTATTCCCAGGATATTGGATAGAAAAGAAAGGATTTTTAGAAATGATAAAAGAGATGTCTGAAGAAGGTAGAAATATTTACATTCTCGATCCAAAGGGTGAAAACATTAGAGATGTAGATATAAAAGAAAATCCTATATTCGTTTTAGGAGATCATTTAGGTCTCCCTTCTAAGGAATTAAAGAGATTAAAATCTGCCTGCACATCAGTTTCCGTAGGTAAAAGAGAATATTTTGCTTCACAAACAATTTCAATAGTAAATAATGAGTTAGATTTAAGAGAAGAAAAAGAATAATTTAAAAATAATTACTCTAAAAACAACTACTAAAGATTGTTATAAGTCACAACAATCTTTAAAAGCTAATATGTATGAAAAAGAATATGGTAAAAGGGGTATCAATAAAATTCAAGTCTTATTTTGAGACGGTTCCAAAGCTTTTGGAAGTAACAAAGTTAAATGATTTTCTAAAGAAGCATAATTCAATAGTTTTAAAGCCAAATCTAAAGAATAAAACTACCATAAGTACTCCAATAGAATTTACAGAAGCAATATTGCAATTTTGTGTAAATCATAAATCTCCAAATTCACAAATATATATTGCAGAAGGCTCAGATGGAGAAGATACCATGCAATTATTTGAAGAAAAAGGTTATAAGGCTTTAGCTGAAAAATACAATGTGAGTTTAATTGACTTAAATACTGCAGAAACTGAAGAAATCTTTCCAACTAATACTTTAGAATTTGAATCAATACATTATCCTAAATTACTTAAAGAATCATTAGTAATATCCATTCCTAAATTAACAACAGATTCAGAAACAGAATTTGTAACTTCTCTCTCAAATATGATTGGAGCATATCCTGCTTCTCAATATGTAGGATTCTTCAGTAAGTCTAAAAATAAAATAAAAAAAGGACCTATAAAGTATGCGGTTCACGACATTATTCGCTGTAAAATGCCTGAAGTAGCTATAATTGATGCTTCAGAACAAGGATATATACTCACAGGTAATCCTTTAGAGATAGATAGACAAGCTCTAAAACTTTTAAACAGAGACAGTAAATCAATATCTTATTTAAATCTAATAAACGATTCATCTCTTCAAGATTAAGATAGAGAGCAAAGAAAGAAAGAAGCTCAGGAAGCAAAAAGTAATATAATAAAGTAAAAATATGTCAAGAACCCTTGGTTCTTGAGCATGATCAAGATTTTTAAAATCTTGACATATTAACTAGCATTTCTATTTACAACATATTTAAATATTTGATAGATAACTTATTTTAACATGAAAAAATCAATTCGTTTATACATAACTGGCTCTTTACAAAGTTTATTTTACAGGCAATTCATAAAAGAGCACGCTGAAAAATATAACATAAAAGGATTTTTAAGAAACAGAGAAGATGGAAGAGTTGAAATATTCATAGAAGGCAACTCTCCAGATGTTGATGCGATGCTTGCAGTTTGCAAGAGAGGTCCAAAACACGCAATAATAAGAAGTATAGAGGAAAAAGAAGAAAGGCTTCAGGATTTTAAAGAATTCAAAATACTCAGATTTTAATTGTTCAAACTTAGTCCTATGATAAGTTTGAGGCTTAAAGAATAACCTTTAGGTATTCTTTATTTTCTAAAACTATATAAATACTCTTTTCCAATTTGATTTATGGGTCGTCAAGAACAGATTGTAGGAGAAAGATTAAAGAAAATTGAAGAATTAAGGAAGCAAGGAATCAATCCTTATCCATATAGTTTTGATAAGAAAGACTCCGCATATGATTTACAAGATACGCATAAAGAATTAAAACCAGAAAAAAAGGCGAAAGCAAAAGCACAGATAGCAGGTAGAATAACAGTAATAAGAGATATTGGTAAAATAATATTCGCAGTTTTACAAGACTCATCTGGAAAGATTCAATTAGTTTTACAAGAACCAGATACTCAAGAAAAAAAGATAGAATTCTTCAAAAAATATGTTGATTCAGGAGATTTCATAGGAGTTAAAGGAGAAATTTTCAGAACAAAAAGAGGAGAGCTATCTATTCTAGTAAAAGATTTAGAGATTCTTTCTAAATCAATTCAACCATTACCAGAAAAATGGCACGGCCTACAAGACAAAGAAGAAAGATACAGAAAAAGATATCTGGATATGAATATTAATTTAGAAGTTAAAGAAGTTTTTGAAAAGAGGGCGAAGATAATTGAAGTGCTGAGA
>SXGR01200851.1_pt1 | contig 12687 bp, 14 predicted proteins | sample 3174711 | NCBI WGS metagenome assembly SXGR01 (sample SAMN11356860, study PRJNA531348) | freshwater metagenome | isolation source: freshwater sample F1-60 | place: China: Fuxian Lake, Yuxi | collected 2017-12-25
ACGCAGGGAACGCCAGTGAAATCCTGCAGTAAAGTGCGGGCCGGAAGGAAGTTGATCTCCCGCTCTTCGGGTGTCCCGTTCCACTTGGCGATAAATTCAATATCACTCTTCTTGAAGGCTGCGCCGTCTTCGAGGCGCAGTAGATTCTCGAGCAGCACGCGGACCGAGACGGGAATGCGGCTCATGAGACCAAAGCCGGCCTTCTCGAGGGCGTCCAAGCGGAAAATCTGATATTCACGGCCGCCGGCACGCATCGTAGCGGCGGCGCCGAAGCTATTCGGGTTGGGCATGGAAACTCCCAGCTTATCGCAATGGCTCGGCTCGCAGCGGATTGTCCAGGCGCTCGTGCCCCAACGTTGCGTAGTGGTGGTTCCACTGGCAGGTGTCCCCGATGTCGTGGCGGTCAATCGTCGAAACCGACGTACTGCACTTCCTCATCGAGCCAAAAGCCAAATCGACGATAGACGCGCTGCTTCAATTCGGTGATCACGGCGCGTACGTCGGCAGCGGTGGCGTTCGGTCCGTCATTGTATATGAGGTTGGCGTGATAGGCGGCCACTTGAATGTCGCCGCGGCGGATGCCCTTGGCTGCAACCTGCTCAAGAAACCACGCGGACGGAATCTTGCCATCGCGCACGAGTTTCGACGGCACGTCGTCGGCAACGCCGGGTGGCAAATCGCGAAACAAACAATTCTTGAAGATGCTGCCCGCGCACTTCATCGTGGGTGGGTACTTGGCGTCGCGCGTGGCCTGAATCTCATCGGCTTCTCGCCGCATAGCGGCAGGGTCCGCCTCCGGCATCCGCAGTTCGGCGGACAGAATAATCCAATCCGTGCGGCGCTTGAAGATGCTTTCGCGATACGTGAATTCACAATCGGAGTTTGAAAACCAGTGTTCGGCGACGCCATCGTGAAATCGCACGCGGTGGACAGACTCCATGATCGAATGACCGTACGCCCCCGCGTTCCCGTAGATGGCCGCGCCGGCCCAACCGGGAATTCGTGTCATAGTGTGCAGCCCCGAGCGGCCCTGGGCAATCGTGAAGTCCACCAGCGATTGTAATTCGGCGCCGGACTCGACACTGACGTCGCCGTTGGCCAAGGCGATGCGAGCGCCTCGAAAACGCAGTACCATGCCGTTGTAGCCGTGGTCGGCCACTAACAGATTGGAGCCGCCGCCCAATACAACGTATGGCAATCCGCTCGATCGCGCGTGGGTGAGCGCTTCGAGAAATGCGTCCGGCTGCCACGCGTCAACCAGGAATCGCGCCGGGCCGCCCAAGCCGAAACGCGTGTAGCTCGAGAGCAGCGCGCGCTCCTCGACATGAAGGCCGGGTCGATACAATGAAGGAACCGTCAAGACCCTTTCAGTGTAGCGAGGTGTACCTATGGCCGGCTTTGCAGGATTCCCAAAGGAAACACTCACGTTCTTCCGCGACTTGAAGAAGAACAACGACCGGGAGTGGTTGGAAGCGCACAAGGAATTGTTTGAAACAAAAGTGAAGGCGCCGATGGTTGCGCTGGTTGGCGAACTCAACGCCGATCTCAGCAGGTTTGCGCCGGACCATGTCACCGATCCCAAGCGGGCGATTTACCGCATCTATCGCGACACGCGCTTCAGCAAAGACAAAACGCCGTACAAGACCCACATCGCGGCGAACTTTAGCCATCGGCTGCTCGACAAACACGCTGGCGCAGGATTCTACTGCGCGGTGTCGCACAAGTCTGTCGATTTCGGCGGCGGCATTTACATGCCGGGTCCCGATGAGATACTCATCTTACGCAACCTGTTCTCAGAGCGGCACGAAGAGTTCAATCGGATAACAGGGGCGAAGGCGTTTCGGGCGCTGCTGGGAGACTTGCAAGGCGATCAGTTGGCACGCGCGCCGAAGGGCTTCCCGGCGGATCACCCCGCTGAGGCGCTGCTGCGGCGCAAGCAGTGGTATTGGTTCGTGGAGTTGGACGCCGAACTCGCAACGACGCCCAAGTTGCTCCCGGAATTGAAGAAGAGGATCCAAGCGCTGCTGCCTGCCGTCGAGTTTTTCAATGGGCCTCTGTTGGCGCGGCAGAAGAAGGAAGCGCGGGCGGCGAGGTTTGAGCGTTGAGGCCGGGAATGGGCCGGCACAAGGCAGAATGACTTCACGGCAACCGATGTCGCCCGGGTCAACGGGTTGCCCTTGCGCCGAGACCGCTAACCCCGGTCGCGTACCTTCTTCTTCTTCGCCACCGATTCCTCCACGCGCAAATTGTTCTTCGCGGAGAACACGCCAGAAACGCCGTTGGCCTGAATGCCGGCGATGTTCTTGTCCGCCTCAAGCCCGACGAATCCTTCGAGCGTGACGTGGCCGTTCTTTACAATGATGTGAATCGGCGAATTCGGTCCTTGGATGGCGTAGCGCATCATCGCCGACTGGCTCATGATCGCCTGATACGTGCGCAACCGGATTTTGTCGTCATTGGAACCAACGGGCAGCACCTCGACATTGTTCACGACCTTCTCGACACCCTCGATCTTCTTTACAACGCGTTCGGAATCCGTCTTGATGGTGGGCCGCACGGTGGCGCCGTTTAACGTCACGGTCGACCCGTCCACGGTGAAAGTGAGCCAGTCGAACGGTCCATAGAAGGGGAGCCGCAGAATCTCTTTGCGAATGGACTTGATGATACGCTCGCGGTTGCGATCAACCGGGGAATCGGAAGCGGTCTGGGCGAAAGCGAAAACCGGTGTCAAAATCAGTAACGCTAATTTCATGGCGGTATTCTAGCACCGGCCGCCGCCGCCGCGGTAATCTCAGCCTTCGGAGGCGCGTCAAGGCTTCTCCGCGTGAACGTTGGATGGTTGGGGAAAGGATTTCACGCGGAGACGTTTGTCCTTTCTATCCCATACGAACGTGTTGAACATTCGTTTTGTTCCCGGCGAAAGAAAATAAGTTTTCCTCGATGTCCTGGCTGTTCGAGCGAGGGCCTCCCCCCCCGTTCACCCTCCGGTTCCTGAGTTGCCTCCGCGTCAGTACAGCCGAAGCGGGCCGGCAACGGCGCGATGTCGTCTATGTGTCCAACGAAACATTCGAGGCTGCGGCCGGTCCGCACGTCGCCGGGCCGGCGTACGATGGGCGGCTCGCGCAAGGCTGGAAAGTTACCGCAGTGCTTCTCACATTGTCCATGTCGGCCGAGGCAATAGCCGTGATCGGCCTCGTTGACCACGACCGTGTTCGTCTCGACACCAAGCTCACCCTCGGTTTCAACCCAAACCCGCCTGCCGTGGCGTCCCCATTTCCCGCTCAATTTCGCCAGAGTACAATAGGGGACGTGTCTGCTTAGTACACACCCCAGGCTTTCCAGAACAAGATGACCCAGCGCTATCTCCTTAAAGAGATCCTCGGCAGAGGGGGTATGGGAGCGGTGTATAAAGCCTACGACAATGAAACGCGGCGCGACGTCACCCTCAAAACCCTTCGATGTGCAGGATCGGGCGATGCTGGATCTGTTCTATCGCGAATGCCAGGCCCTGGCGTCATTAAATCACCCGAACATCGTCGATATTTACGATGTCGGCGAGATGGAATTGGACGGGGGCAAACGGCCTTACTTTGTTATGCCGCTCCTGGCGGGGCAGACGCTCGACAAACTGATCGCCTCGTCCAGCCATCGCCTGACGCCCGATGCGGTGGTGGACATGTTGAGCCAGGCGGCGCGCGGTCTGCACGCGGCGCACGAACGCGGACTGGTGCATCGCGACATAAAGCCGAGCAATATTTTTGTGATGGACGACGACTCGGTGAAGATCATCGATTTCGGCGTCGCGCATCTGGCCGACGCACGAACATCCACCACGCTGAAAGGCACGCTCCACTACATGGCTCCCGAGCAGTTGCAGATGCAGAAGCCGACGGCGCTGTCGGATCTTTTCTCGCTCGCAGTGTTGTCCTGCCAAGCTTTCTAACGGCGCAGGCCATTCGAAGGCGCCACGGCCGACGAAACGATTCAGGCCATCTTGAACCGGGTTCCACCGCCGGTTTCGGAGTTGAATCAAGCCGTGAGCCGCGCCATCAGCCAGGTGGTGCACAAGGCGATGGCCAAGCAGCCATATCACCGCTTTGCGCATGTTCGCGAGTATAGCGATTGCCTGCAAAAAGCACTGCGCGGAGATCCGCTGGATATCTTCGACGACAGCAAGATTCTTCCTCGCGTGGAACGAGCGCGTAAGGCCGTTGATGCCGGCGAGTTCGACTTCGCCAACGAGGTTTTCGCTGGTCTCGAGGCCGAAGGCTATCTCCATCCCGATATGGCGGGCTTGCGCCGCGTGGTGGACGATGCCGTGCGGGGCCGCGCCATCCAGCAGCGCCTGGGCACCGCCAAGCGCTTCCTGGCGGAAGATGAATTCCAGTTGGCGTTAAGCAAGGTGCAGGAGTTGCTGCAGATCGACCCCGGCAATCCGGACGCCCACACGCTGGAGACGGAAATCGAGACCCGGCGCAGCTTGGAGCAGGTAAGCCGGTGGTTAAGGCTGGCCGAGCAGCATGCCGCCAATCACGCCTACAGTCACGCCCGGCAGGCGCTCGAGAACGTTTTGCACCTGCGTCCGGACGATGCGGCGGCGCGCAAGCTGCTCTCCTCGGTGATGGAGCGCGAACAGGATTACCTGCGGCTCCGCAAGGAGAAGGAGCAGTTCTATCGCGCGGCGATGGATTCCTGGCAGAGGGGCGAAGTGAGCGCGGCGTTGAACGACATGGAGCGCGTGCTCGACTTGGACAAGCGCGCACCTGAGACCGCCGCGCCTGATAAAGGCCCTGCCTACCATAAGTTCTACAACCAGGTTCGCTCCGACCATGACACCGTTACCGCCACCTACGGCGAGGCCAGCCACCTGCTCAACGAGCGCAATTTCAAGGGCGCGGCGACGGCGTGTGACGCGATCCTGGCCAAGTATCCGCAGCATGCGTTGTTCCAGGCTCTCAAGGTGGATATCGAGCAGCAGGCACGCCAGGACCAATCGGCTTACATCGCCCGGATCGACCGCGACGTAGAGCAGGAGCGCGATCTCGACCGCCGCATCAGCATCCTGAATCAGGCGCTCAACGAACGGCCGGGCGAGGCTCACTTCGAACGCGCTCTGCGGGCGATCGAATCCAAGCGTGACCTGGTCAACTGGATCGTCGCCAAGGCGCGCGGCCATGAGGAACAAGGTCAGCATCCGGAAGCCATGGCGCAATGGGAGATGCTGCGCTCGATCTATCCGATCTATCCCGGACTGGAATTTGAAATCGAGCGCGTTGCCAAGCGCCGCGAGCAGCAGTCGCGGAGCGACGCCAAGCGCGATTGGGTCCGGCGGGTGGACCAGTCGATCGCCGCCGGGCACTTCCAGGAAGCTCTCGATCATTTGGCGGCCGCATCGCTGGAGTTCCCCGTGGATCCGGAGTGCTAGGCGCTCGAGTCCGTAGCCCGGCAGGGCCAGGAAAGGCTGGCGAAGGCTGAGGCACTGGTAGAAACCGGGCGTCGTTTGGGCGCGGCCGGCCAGATCGAAGAGGGTTTGTCCAGTTTGCGGCAGGCGCGTGCGCTGGATGAGAGCAACACTAGCATTCGCTCGGCGTTGGTGGACTCGCTGGTCAAGCAGGCGCGTGTGCAACTCGACCACGATTGGACCGCGGCCGACAAACTCGCTCGTGAGGCTGCGAGCCTTGAACCGGCCAACCCGATGGCGCGGAGTCTGCTCGCCTTGTTGGAGGATCGACGACGGGCCGAATACGTCGAAGGCTGCGTGGTAGAAGCGCGCCAGTTGCAGGCGATATCTAACATCGATGACGCGCTCACCGCCGTCTCGTGCGGCCTGCAGTCGTTTCCCGAGGATCAACGCCTGCTTCAGTTGCGTATGTCTCTGGAACAGACTCGCACGGCGATGGCCAGGCCGCCTGAGCCCGATCCTGTCACGATCCGGCCGGCGACCGGCCCCGCGCTTCCCAAGGGGCCAAAGCCAGTTGTTGACGACGCCGAAACAATGCTGGCTCCTGCACCCCAGCCGGTTGTTCGCGCCGCCGTACTGCCAACGCCAACTCCCCAACCCGCGGCACCGGCAGCGCGGGCCCAGCAGCCCGGAGCTGTCCTTCCGCCTGCACCGGCTGCTCCGGCTACGGTAACGTTACCGAAGCAGCTGCAGCCGCCGCCTGCGATTCGGAAACCTGGTATTGCGCTCTATGCTGCCGGAGGAGTCGCGGCGGCGCTGGTGATGGCTTTGGTCGCGTACAAGTGTTTTGGTGGCACAGACGCGGCGCCGGTCCCGCCCACTCTGCCACCGCCCGTCAGCCAGGATGCGCTTGCTGCGACTCCCGAGCCGCCCCCCCCGTTGCCGAGGATGAGCCTAAGCCCGGGACTCCGGTCGATCCCGCGGCCGCCGCGGCTGCCAAAGGATCTGTCCTCCTGACCATAAACGAACCGGGCTTCACCCTCCTGATCGATGGAAAGCTGACCACGGCCTTTCGCTCGGCGGGACCCAACCGCTATGTCCTCGCCGGGCTCAATGCCGGGCGGCACAAAGTCGCCGTGCAGAAGGCTGGCTTCCGCGCCGAGCCGGAATTTGCGCTGGTCAACGTAGGCGCAAGTCTGACCGCTGCTGCCGCTCTGAAATTGCTTGCGAACGGTCCCGGCCGCTGGGTTCTGCAGGGCGCACGTCCCGGCACCCAGGTATTTCTGGCTGGCCCCGGGGGCCGGTTGCTGGCAACGGCGGACCCGCAAGGAAATGCTAGCGGAGCCGACCTCCCCGAGGGCTGGCAAGAACTCGAGCTTCGCCTTAAGGGCTATCATCGGCGCGCCGGCTTCCGGGTCAATATCCGGCCAGGCCAGGAAAGCGTCGTGAGTGGACCCGACACCCAACTTGATCGCATCGAGGTGCTGCTGCAGACCCAAGGCGTCGAGCCGGGCAACGCGAGCATGACGATCGAGCATACGCGTTTTGAATTGAAGTACGATGGCCAATCGGTAATCAAAAAATTGGCTGGCCAAATCAAGGTGCCGCCGGGCACTTACAATCTGACCTTCTCGGCGCCGGGCTACGAATCCGAAGTCATCACCGTGGATCTGAAGGATTATCCTTTGGCGCCCAAGGTGAAGCTCCGCAAGAAGTAGAGCGTCTACCAGCAGACACGCGTGTGCCTGCCCGCACACGCCGAGTTGGCCGAACGCCCGCACATTTTGAAGCAGATTAGTTTGGCCCCATCCGTGCATTCCTGCGTGGCGTGCCGCCATACAAAGTTTCGCCATCGGCCGGCTGGGACGCTAAGCCGGGGCGACTGGACGAGTGGGGGCTGCCGGAGGGGCAGTCCCTCTCGCTTCCACGTTTCCGCTATCTGCACTTGATGTTCGGCGTAGGGTTGCCAGCCGTGTCGATTGCCGCCGAATCGGTCACAGGCTGGAGCGCGGGGGCGTACGCGAATCCGCTCCCTAATCGCTGGTTCGTTTTGCTGGCGCTTAGTGCTCCGTTTGCCAATCTGGCCGCTTGGTTCCGCTTCTGCACCGTGTCGCCCCGCGCGTGGCTGCTGGCCCATGGAGCGGCGCTTGACGTCGCCAATCGCCTGGCCTTGGGTGTGTCCCTGGGCTACTCTCTGCTCTACCTGCCGATCGCGCCGGCGGCATTGATTTTATCGGTCGTCGGGGTAGGTCTGCTCCCGCTGGCGCCGTTTTTTTCCCTCTACACAGCATGGCGCATCCGCCAAGCCATCCGAGCCAACCGGCCGGCAAGTCTGGTACGCTTTGAAGGCGGTGGCCAGGGTCTGTCCAGCGCAAGGAGCCTGTTGTGCCCAACCACGGAGTAAGCGCCAGATTACAGTGGCTCGTGGTCTGTCTGGCGGCGCTCCTGGTGCCGATCCTGGCGGGTACCTTCGTTCCTTCGTCCGAAGCGTCCGGGCGGTTTACCGGGTGGATGGACGAGTGGGACGGTGTCTCGCTCAAACGGATCGACTTCACTTGGCGCGAAAGATCGTTTATTGAGGGCTTCCCCGGGCAAACGGCGCACTTTAGCGATGGACGCCGCGAAATCATCATGCGCTATACCGAGCGAGCCACGCGCAAGATGCTACCGGCCGAGCAGTGCTTTCGCGAAGCCGGCTTTCGCATTTTGCCGCTCGAAGGCTATACCGATGACAAGGGGCGCACCTGGAGCATGTTCGAGGCCCAGAAATTCGGCGAGTCGCGACGAGTGAGCGAACGCGTTACCGACCGTCGCGGCCGCGAGTGGCCCCGTGTCAACTCCTGGTATTGGGCGTCTACTTTCGGTTTTTCCAACGGGCCATGGTGGGCCATCACGATCGTCGAACCGATCGGGAAACGGTAGCGTTGGGGGCGCGTGTTAGCATGTAGTCGCCCGATGTGGCGGCTGATCCAATTTCTGATCGCGTTGTCCCTGATGGCGGCGCGGGCCGAAACCCTCGAAGACGCCGTGCGCCTGCTCGGCCGCCGCGTGATCGACAAGCTGGCGGCCCAGGAGCGGGTGTCCGTACAAACCCGCCTCTTGGATCCGGTTTCGGCCCGTGAGCGTGACCGTGTCGACCGGGGACTACGAGATGCGCTGGCCGGACACACAGGTACAACTCCGACGGCTCAACTGCGCGTTACGATTTCCGCTGGCATGATTCAAAAGGGTGCTTGTGGCGGAGTTCTCGCGAGGAGAGGAGTTTGCGATTCTAATGGCCGAGTACGATCCGTCGGCTGAGGCGCCCCGAGCGGCCCAACCGCGCCCTCGCCTGGAACGTGCGCTTATTTGGGAGCAGTCTGAGCGGATTCTCGACGCGGCCTCTTCTGGTGGCCGGGGTGAATTCTGGGTGCTCGATACCGAACGACTGACCCTGCGCGACCGCCAGGGTGCAACAATGCGCCAGACTCGCCTGCGGCGTCCCGACTCGCCATGGCCGCGCGACGGCTGCGCGCGCCTGACGTTTTCAGATGGTGAGCCGCGCGTGTTTTTGCCTGGTGCACCGGGCCCGAGTGGCTGGCCCATCGCCGTTTCGTTCGAGGCGCAGCCCGCGGGTCACAATGAATTCTCGGGTAACGGAGGCAAAGAGCGCTTCTTTACCGCGGCGCGAGCCTCGCCGGGCGCCTTGATACTCGCTGGGGTCGATGGCAAGATGCGTTGGCGCGATGCCGGGGGTTCGCGTGAATTGGATGGACCGTGGGGTAGCGAAGTGACGGCTTTGGCAAATCCTTGCGGTGGCGGCAACCTGCTCTTGCTCATGTCGAGCCGGGACGGCCAGTCGCTCGGCATGTATGAGCCTTCGGCCCGGGCGTTGCGCTCGTTGGGAGAAGGCATGACTCTGCCAGGAATGCTGTCGGCGCTATGGCCGGCGGAGGGAGATGAATCGGCGACCGCAGTTGTGCGCACGCCGGCCGGACGTTATGCGGCGTATCGCATTTTTGCGGGTTGCGGCCGGTAGTCTCCTCTCGTCCGCCGGATTGGGCGCTCAGCGGCCGCGCTACGGCGGGACGCTGCTCATGGAGACGCGTGCGCGCGCTTCGGCACTGGAGCCTAATCCTTCCTCGGTCGACTTGCGGAGGCTCGCCGCCGCGGTGTTCGAGGGCTTGGCCGGACGAAACGAGACAGGCGCGGCCGTCCCTCAATTGGCGGCGAATTGGGCGTACGATGGCTCCAAGCGGGAATGGCAGTTCTCGCTGCGGCCCAATGTCAAAGGGCATGATGGGACGGTAGTCACACCCGCTCTACTAGCCGAAACACTGTCGGGATTGCTCTCGCCGCGAGTTGTTTCCACCGGAGCCGACAGCCTGACTATACAATGCGGACAAGCCGAGCCAGGCTTGATCGAAGATCTGGCCGAGCCTCGTTTCCGGCTGGCCCGGACCGGGCCTTTCAAGGTGGCCGAATGGCTGCCCGGGTTGCGAGGCCTGCTGCACGCGCATGAAACGCATTGGCAGGGGCGGCCTTACCTCAATGCGATCGAAGTGCGGATGGGCGGTACTCTGCGCGATCAGCTTTTCGATTTTGAAGGTGGACGAGCCGACGTAGTGGAACTATCGCGGTCCGACAGCCGCCGGCAAGCGGGACAACCCGGGCGCGATGTGTGGAGTTCGGCGCCGCTGGATCTGGTGGCGCTTGTCTTTGTGCGTGTCAAGCCCAGTGGCAGGAAGAACGCGTGCGGCGTGGGATCGCGCTAGCGATCGATCGCGCCCCTATCGCGCAAGTGTTGTTGCAGCGCGCCGGCGAAGCCACCGGTTCGTTTCTCCCGCAGAGGGTTTCCGGCTATGGATTCCTGTTTGGGGCCGAGCGCGATCTCGAACGGTCCACCCAGATGCTTAAGCCGGCTCCGCCCCCGCTCGTGTTGGGTTACGACGCCGCCGAGCCGTCCTTGCGGCTGATCGCCGAGCGAATCGCGTTGAACGCACGCGACGCCGGTGTCACGGTGAGGCCAAGTTCCACCGAGGATCCCGACATGGTGTTGACGCGCGTGCCAGCGACTTCGACCGAGCCTGGTTTGGCTCTCGCCGAATACGGGCGCGGGCTGCAAATGCTGCTCCCGGTTTTTGGGCGGTCCCGCGAGGAAGTGTTGCGGGCCGAACGTAAGAGTCTGGTGGGAGGATGGGTGGTGCCTCTGTTTCACGTCCCCACTACGTTCGGTCTCAGAACGCGCGTGCGCAATTGGGTGAAACCAGGCGCGGTTTGGTGGCGGCTGGACGAAGCATGGCTGGAGCCGGATCGATGAGCTTTCGCACGCGGTTGATCCTTTTGTTTGCCTTGACGGTGGCGGCCACGACCATCCTGGTGAGTTCGGCCACCTCCGAAATCACGCGCCGTGCTTTCGAGCGTGTGGACCAGGAACGCACGCACGCCATCGTGGCCCAGTTTCAGCGCGAGTACGCCGCGCGCGGCCGTGAGGTGATCCGCCGCGTCGAAGCACTGGCGGCGTCGGAGGCGGTGGCGAGGCTGGCCGGCGAGATGACCCGCCCGGGAGGCGATCCGGAGCCTTTTCTTGATCAGGCCGCCACGCTCGCCCGTGAGCAGGCCTTGGAGATCGTCGACATTGTGTGGTCCGATGGCGCGATCATTTCCTCGGCTCACTATCCGGCGCGCTTCGGATACAAGAAGGATTGGGTTCTGACAGGGGCGGATTGGAAGGCGCTCGGGGCCTTCGCCGAGCGCGAAGATTTTCCAGATGGTCCAGCCATGGCGCTCCTGGCGGTGCGCCCCGTAGCTGCGGCCGCCGGTGGCAATGTCTTTATGGTGGGCGGCCAGCGGCTCGACAAGGAGTTCCTGGACGCCATCGCCACGCCGCGCGGTATGAAAGCGGAGCTATACAGTGGAGCAGGAAGTTTCGCCACCACATCCGATCCACTCATGGCGTTGGTGGGACGCATCCGGCGCAGCGGCGAGGAGGAAGGCGCGACGATCGCCACGGGCTTCACGGCGCCCAGGACGGTTCATGGTATTCCGCTCCGCGGGCGCTCTCGTGAACCCCTCGGCGTATGGTTGCTCACCCATGTCAGCGAAGAGATGTGGAACCTCACTTGGTTTATCCGCCTAGTGGGTCTGACCGCCGCTGCCATCGGAATCGCACTGGGAGTGGGGTTTGCGTGGTGGCTGACTGCGCGGCTCACCCGGCCCGTACAGGATCTGGCCGCCGGTGCCCGCGAAGTGGCCGCCGGAAACTGGAGCGCCAGCGTGCCGGTGGATTCGAGCGATGAGATTGGCGACCTGGGGCGCGCATTCAATCAAATGACGATTCAACTGACCGACCAACGCCGTCGGCTGGTGCAGGTGGAGCGAGTGGCAGCGTGGCGCGAACTGGCACGGCGACTGGCTCATGAGCTGAAGAACCCGTTGTGCCCCTTGCAACTCACCGTGGAAAATCTGCAACGCGAGCGCCAGTTGCATCCCGAGCAGTTCGACGAGGTCTTTCGCGAAAGCACCACGACGCTACTCGCCGAACTGTCGCAGCTAAAATCGATCATCGGCCGCTTCAGCGACTTCGCTCGCATGCCCTCGCCGCGCATGGAGCGGGTAAGTCTCGACGAGTTTCTGCCGCCGATTCTCAAGCTCTTCGAGCCACAGTGGCGTGCCCCGGATCAGCCGGTTATCGACGGACGTCTAGAAATTGCTCAACCGGGGCTCGCCGTCGATGCAGACCCGGATCAACTTTCGCGCGCCCTGCGCAATCGCATTCTCAATGCGATGGACGCGCTGCCGCACGGGGGAACAATCACAGTCCGCGCGCGGCGCGCCGGTAGCGAACTGGCGATCGAGGTAAGCGATTCAAGCGCCGGGCTCTCAAAGGAAGAGTGCGAGCGGCTGTTCACGCCGTACTACACCACCAAGCAACACGGCACTGGGCTGGGTCTTGCCATTGTGCAGTCCGTGGTGAGCGACCATGGAGGAAGAATTTCGGTGGAAAGCGAACCCGGTAAAGGTGCAACCTTCCGGATCGAGCTTCCCGCCGCTGGTTGATTACGCCTTATGGCTCACTTACTAATAGTCGATGATGACCAGAACACGCTGGCCTCGCTGGCGCGCGCCTTCCGGCTTTCGGGCCACGAAGCCACCGTCTGCGACAACGCCGCCCGGGCGATCGAGTTAGCGCGGGCCGGCTCGTTCGACATGATTCTTTCAGACGTCGTGATGCCAGGTAAGGATGGACTCACGTTGCTGGAGGAGTTGCGCGCCATCAATATCTCTCTGCCTGTGGTGATGATCTC
>SXGR01270748.1_pt1 | contig 12684 bp, 12 predicted proteins | sample 3174711 | NCBI WGS metagenome assembly SXGR01 (sample SAMN11356860, study PRJNA531348) | freshwater metagenome | isolation source: freshwater sample F1-60 | place: China: Fuxian Lake, Yuxi | collected 2017-12-25
CTCCGCCTTCGGCGAGCCGGACGTGGACAACTGGCACACCGTTCGCACCTACGGAGTGCGCACGGCGCTGGGCAGCGACGCGCTGCGTGATGCGCTGACGCGTGGCGCGGCCACGGGCGGGCTGCGCGTGTATGACACCAACGTCGCGAGCTTTGGCAGCAGCGGCAACGACAAGTATCTGCTGGGCACCACCACTCTTGTCGTTGTCGCTAGTGCAGTGGCGGATGAAGACCGGGTTGATGTTGGCAACTTCGGCTCGCCCCCGCCTTCGACTGGAGCTGTGGAAGTCCCGCCAAACGACGCAAATAATGACGCGCCGGTGGTGGGCATCTCCGCGTGCCTCTCCGCGCTCCCCGACGAATGGTACTTTGACGAGTTTAATGCGCCGATGGGCGGGGCCATCGAAATCCGCGCCAACTTCCCGAACGCGCTCAACGCAACGTGCGCGTGGAGCCGCGGCGGTGCGCCGCTCCCGTGGGGCAATGGCAGCGTTATCCGCATCGCCTCGCCGGCGCTCGCGGACAGCGGCGCGATCTCGTGCGTTCTTACTTTCGACAAAAAGCGATTCGCGCTTGAACCGTTCGCGCTTGCGGTGCAGCCGCCCGGCGTTGCGATTCAGAACGCGCCGCCTGTCGCCTCTCCAAAGCCGCGAGGAGCATCGCCGACGGCTTCAACTTTGGAGTTCGCCGAGAGCGATGGACTGTTTGCAATCGGGATGGGCGACCTTCGCGGCTCGTATCCGCTTTGTCGGTTCGCGTCCGCTTCGGGCGTGACGTATGTTTGGGGCACGGCATCGCTTGCAGACGGTTACGATCTGAGCGGCGAAAAGGTTTTAACGCTCAACGCCGAGGCCAAGAGCAGCATTGCCGCGCAGCCGCGTTACTCGTGGAACTTCAACGGCTCCCCCGTTGCCGCGGCCGACTTACCACCCGGCGCGGACACCCCGCCGCTGGTCATTTACGAGTCGTCCCACGACTACGGTCAAAGCGCGGCCGCGGCCTCCGGCCCAATCTTGGGTGTGACGGTTGCGGGCGTGTACACCGTCACCGTTCGCGACGGCAAAAACACGCTTACCAGTTCGATCACCGTGACGGCATGAGCGCGGGCACCTCCACCGCCTCGCTCGACACTCGCGAATGGGATGCCGCCGTGCGTTCGCTCATGGCCGCTAGCAAGACGGGATTTCGCGGTGAGGCTGCGGACAAGGTCATTCGCCAATGCGTTGGACTCGTCGCCCGCGATGCCTACAAAATGACGCCACCCTTTGGCAAAGCGCCTGTCACGGAATCCCTTTCCACACAGCGAAAAGTGGGCATCAAGGCGCTCACGGGAGACGTGCGATCAATCTACATGGGCGTCGGTGAAGCCGTGGAAGCAGCACGGCGCATGAGCGTGGCGCACGGGGCGGCGGCGGCAAAGCTCGCGGCAAAGGGCGATCTGAACGGCTTGGTTAAATTCATGCGCGGGGCGTCGCAAGGGCCGGTGCAGGTCAAAGCGTATCAGCGCGGCGGACACGTCGTGGCGGGCTACATGAGGACGGGCAGCTTGCCCGGGATGAGCGGATATAGCGGCCTTCGGGAATCAGCAGCGCGCGCGACAAAAGCAATCCATGACAAAAATCGGAACGCGAAGACGGGCCGCGTGAAAGCGCGTCGGCCCTCGGTGCTCGTGGGTAGTGACAAATCCGTCGAAACCTACATCAAAAGCGCGTCCAAGCGCATCGGCAAAGCGAAGTCTGGCTGGCACATGGCACTTGAGAAGTATGGCCAGAAAGCGGCGAGTTGGACGGGCCAAGCCCGAGCGGAAGGCATCGCGCCCGATGAATCAGGAAACGGCAAACTGGCGCACGTCATCGGTAACCGCATCGGCTACATCCAGCGCGTCGGCGAAGAGTTGCGGATCATGCAACGCGCCGTGACTTCTCAAGTCGGCAACCTCGCCAAGCGCATCGAGGCCGCCATCCAACACTCCGTCACCAAGCGCCGATTCTAGGCGGCCCAAGGCAACCACCCCGCGCACTGCGTTGACTTCGTTCTGCCCTTCAAAGGGCAAAACTATGGCAACCACTTTAGGCGTTGGAATTGTTTACGGAACCGCGGTGACGGGGCTGACCTACACGGCCTCCGCCGAGATCACCTCGACTGGCGAAACATTCGAGCGCAATGCCGACAAGGCCGAGCTGCTCGACGCCACCGGCGCGGTGCAGACAATCATCGTCAGCAAGCGCAACAATTCGTTGAAGCTGAAATGTTATCCCAGCGGCGCGGCCGCCAACGCGAACGCGCTCCCGGGGCTTTACGAATTGGTGACGGTCATCGCCGCGAACGACTCCGACCTTGATGGCGCGTGGCTCGCGGAGAAGGTTTCAAAGGAACGCAAGGTGGACGGCCATGTTGAATTCGATCTGTCGCTCATCCGCTACCTCGACGACGCCGGCCAGCCCACGGCTGTGATGGCCTAACGCCTCGCGTTGTGTGGCACCTCTTCACCATCACGCGCTCCCGGAGCCGCACACGATTCTCGGCCTGCGGCTGAAGCCGCTCACGCTCGGCCATCTCCTCTACCTTTCACGATTCGGCGTCGAGCAAGTGAACGACGCCGGGTCGCTCATCACCGCGCTGATGATCTGCTCGCGCGACTTCGACGCGGTGCAACCGACGCTCGATGATCCGCTGTTCTCGCTCAAAACGAATTTCTGGCTCTGGCGCGTCTCGAAGAAGCGCTGGCCCACTTTCTGGCAGCGCGGCGGGATTGATTGGCGCGACAAGTTCGCGCGCTGGGACGCCTACTACACAGCGCACACCGTCGCGCCGAAAGCCGTGGCAAAGCGGAGCGGCGCGAATTTGTCGAGCAACGTCCCGTTCCTTCAGCATCTCAAGGTGACTCTTCAGAGTGAGCTAAATTACTCGCCGCGCGAGGCGATGAACTGCCCGTTCAACGTCGCGATGCTCGATTATTACACGCACCACGAGTTACAAGGCGCGGTGGACGTGGTGGACGTGGAGAAGATGGCCGCCATGCGCCAGCACGCGGACGCGAACAGCGCGGCGTGGATCGCGGCCGCGCAGAAGATGAAGGAGGGCGCGCGATGATTTCCTTGATGGCCAAACTCGGGCTGGACTCGACCGGCTTCATGGGCGCGGTGAACACCGCCAAGGCCAAGATTTCAACGCTGGGCGCGGAGTTGAAAGCGTCTGCAAAGGCAAACCCGATTGCGGGCGCGATGGCGGGCATGGTGGGCGTGGGCGCGATTGTGGGCGGCATCCGCTCCATCGTGGATCACGGCGGCCGCGTCACTGATCTCGCCGACCGTTTCAGCGTCACGACCGACACGGTGCAGGCGCTCGACTTCGCGGCGACGCAGACCGGCACGAGCGTCGAGACTGCACTTGGCGGCATCAAAAAGGCATCAATGGCCGCGGCAGACGCGATTGCCGGCAACGACGACAAGATGGGTGCGTTCGAGCGGCTCGGCATCACCGCCGCACAACTCCGCACGCTTTCGCCCGAGCAACTCTTCATGCAGCTCGCCAACAATCTGAAGGATATGCCGATGACGGCGCAGGTGTTCGCCGACATTAACGACACTCTCGGCCGCGCCGGGCAGGAGATGTTGCCGATGTTTCAGCAAGGGCTTCAGGGGTTGATGGCCGAGGCACACGCGCTCGGCGTGGTGATGGATGCCGAGACGATCTCGAAGCTCGATGAGATGGGGGATACCATGAGCGCGGCCGGCATGGCGGCCAAGGCCGCGTTTGCCCCGCTGGTCACGTTTATTCTGGATGGTGTTAATTTGATGCTGGGCGGGATGAGGGTGTTGTCGGATTTTGTTGCAAATCGGCTGACGCACGTTTTCTCGGCTGTAGCACTTGCTGCGGATGGGAAATTTAAGGATGCGGCAAAAGAGGTTTTAAGGGTTTCAATTCTCGGCTTCGGCCCCGGTGTGGTGGACGACTTCATGGATGCGGCGCGGAAAGAGACAGACAGGCGGGTGCTGAGTCGGTCCAATAATGACGCCAAAAAGAAAAACGAGCAGCGCGCAAAAAACATGAAGGGCGGCGGCTTCGCCGACGAGGACGGCGGCGGCAACAAGGCTGAGTCGCTCCTCAACAAAGAAGCGGCCGAGGTCGCGAAGCTCCAGAAGCAAATCGAAGACCGGCGCATTGCGCGGCTGCCCGAGGAGCAGCGGCTTGCGTTGCTGCAAAAAGAATTGGCGCAGGCGAAGAAGGACGCCGCCGACACGAACAACGACGGCTCGGTTGAGAACCTGCGCGCACAGGCGCGCGTGGCCGAGCTGGAAGATCGCGTGGCGAAGATGGCGAAGCCCGGCGAAAAGGGCGGCATCAAAGAGGACGCGCGCCTTGATTCGATCCAGCAGATCGGCGGACGCATCGGCGAGAATGCGGCCGTGAAGAACGGCGTGAAGCAGTTGAAAACGCTTGAGGAAATGTTGACCGAGATTCGCGCGGGCAACCTCAACACCGCCGTCTTAAAGCCATGAACCTCCTCGGCCTCCCCATTATCCGCAGCAACCCCGAACGCAAGTGGGACGCGAAGAAAGGCTGGGTCACAACCGAGAAGTTCAAAGGCGAATACGGCGCGATCTGCCAATTCGCCGCGCAACAACTTGGCCGGTTTTCTTCTCTCCAAATTTCACCGGAGAGCGACGGCTCGGCATCGCTCACACTCACACTCGACGCGCCCGACGCCGCCACGCCGCCCAAAGACCCGACGAACACCGGCGAGCCGGAGAAGGATGCGGAGACGTGGGAGCTTCAAGGAAACGACCTCACCAAAGACGTGTGGAGCCATAAGCGGGTCAAAGACCTGAGCAACGCTGATTACACTTGGCTGCGTCAAAACGTGAAAGTTGCAAAGGAGCGCGGAACTTGGACGCAGATTGACGCGGCCATTGCCAGCCTTGAGTTGAAGAAAATTTGGCGGCTTTTCATGGACGGCGTGGAGTCGTACAGCGTGGCTCAGTACGTCCTGCGCAGAAGCCTCACCACGAGCGGCTCGTCGCTCGGCTCCTTCGTTACCAAGGGCGCGAATTGGCAATACAGCACCCAGCAAATCATCGCCGAGTTTACGGTGCCGAACGGCTTGAGATTCACGCTCCCCCAAGGCGCCTGGATCATGCGGACGCCCTCGGTGACATTCGACGGCACGAAGTGGTCGAACGCCGTGGAGTGGTGGCACGCCGACGAGTGGAATGAGGCGCTTTATCCCAAATTCAACACGCCCGAGGCCACCGAATTGCCGCCGATCACCTTGCCGCCCTCGCAGCAAGTGAAGCCGCCGGTGATTACGAGCGCCACGGCCTCGCCGGCTAACGTGTCTGAGGGCGAGGATATCACGTTTGCGGCAGCGGCGACGGGATTGCAACCCATCCAATTCACTTGGTTTGTGGGGCAGACCAATCTCGGTACCGGCGCAAGTTTGACCGTGCCCGCAACGGCCTCAATGTCGTCTGGCGTTTCCGTTGTGGCTGTGAACGCGGGCGGGCAGGCAAGCCAATCCGTCCCCGTTTCAATCGAATGATTCGCAGACCCGCAAAACGAATCGGCGGCGTGATCGGCATGGAGTTCGACGCGCTCTGGGATGCAATGGCGCGCAATGGCGTCGTGACCGGCGAAGGTGTCGAGATCGACCGCACCACGCGCGGCACGGTGGTGCGGACGCGTCGCGATGAAACAGAACCGCGCGCGGCCTTTTTCGCGCTCGATCAGGACGCCGCCGGCCCCGGCGAATCGGCCCAGTGCCGTCGCGTGATTTCGTTCGAAACCCTCGTGGGCGGCGCTGTTGGTTCCACCCCGACTTTGGCGGATGAAGTTGAGGACGTGCTGTCAATGGCTCAATCCCGCGCGCGCAACGATGCTTTTCTCGCCGTCAACGTCCTCATCAGCGTCCCCGCTTTGGACGACACAGGCCAACTCGTGTTGGTTGAGGCGCATCGCTGGGTGGATGCAGCTTATGCCCCTAAATTTTTCAACGCGCCCTGAGTGATTTGACTTAACCCCCTTGATTGAATGGCAACGCTCCCTCTTTTTCTCGACGTAGTGAACCGCAAACTGGTGACAAGCGCCACCAGCGGCACGCCGTTCACGCTTCCGCCCTTCATTCGCGGCGATTCGCTCACGCTGAAAATCACGTTGCTTTCACCCAAAGCCACACTGATTAATCCGTTCGCGGTGGTGGACATCTCGCCCCTCACCATCACGGCCGGCATCGGCACGGCGGGATTGGTGGCCGACATCCTCACGATGCAGATTGATTGGGTGCGGGACAACGCGGCGGGCTCGTTCACCGGCGAATTCCCGCTCAACACGCCCGAGATTGAGGCGGCATTTGTGGCGAGCAATGGCGCGGCACTTCGGCGCGTCTTTGAAATCGAAATCGACACGGGCGGTTACAAAACCACCGCTCTGCAAATCCCCGCGACCATCGTGGAAGACGTGTTGAAGGAAGGGCTGTTGCCGCCTGAAGCCTACACGCCGCCCTCCGCGCTGGCCGACAACCTCGCGCTGCTGCTCGCTGATTCGCCGACGGTGGACGTTCAGCGAAGCGGGAACGAGTTCACGTTTCACACGATTGACCGCGCCTCACAAGCCGACCTCGACGCAACTATTGCACGTGTTGCAACACTTGAAGCGTCCGGCGTCGGTGGCAGCGGGCCGAGCGGCCCTGCTGGGCCTGCTGGCCCTGCTGGAGCCACGGGAGCGACCGGCCCCGCTGGGCCTCAAGGGGCGACTGGCGCGACTGGCCCCGCTGGCCCTGCTGGCGGCGGCGGAAGCGGCGGCGGCGAAGCCAACACGGCCAGTAATACGGGTGCTGGCGCTGGTCAAATCTTTTCAACGAAAAGCGGTGTAGACCTTCAGTTCCGCACCATCGCGGCGGGCGCAGGGATTTCGGTTAGCACGGCCGGGAACCATGTGACCATCGCGGCGACCGGCGGCGGCACGGGCGGCGCGGGAACACTCGCTAGTGCGACCTCCGTGGGCAACGGCTTCGACGTGCTGGCTGGTGTTAATGGTGACGCGGTGGAGGTTAAGAGGCTTTTGGGCGGCAGCGGCATCCAAATTAATGACGACGGCTCCACGCTCGTGCTTTCGGCAAATGTTTTTGGCGCGCAACCTGTCGGCAGCGGGTATAACGTGCTGTCTGGCATTAGCAGCGGCACCCTTGAAATCAAAAGCCTTGCGGGCGGCAACGGCATCCAAATTAATGACGACGGCACCACACTCGTGCTTTCGGCAAGTGTTTTGGGCGCGCAACCTGTCGGCAGCGGGTATAACGTGCTGTCTGGCATTAGCAGCGGCATCCTTGAAATCAAAAGCCTTGCGGGCGGCAACGGAGTCACCCTCGCGGACGACGGCTCAACCATCACCGTAACAGCCTCAGTTGCGACCGTTGTAAACGTCGGCAGCGGGCTTCCGCTCGTTAACACCAACGGGGTCGCCGCGAACACGGCTGAAATCAAAACCCTCGTCGCGGGCGCGGGCGTGGGCATCGCGGACAACGGCTCGACCGAGTTAACCATCTCACTGGACGGCTCGGCTGCGCGCGTAAACGCGACCGCGCTCAAGGCCGCCGTTGCCTTCATTGGCACCGCCGTAATTGATATGCTGGGCGTCCCGTTGCAACGGCTCGACCTCGGCAGTGACACGACCTTTTCGGCTTTGAATCACACCGGCGGAGAGATGGTCTCAGTGTTAGTCACCAATACCAGCGGCGCGGACGTGAATTTAGCGTGGGACGCCTCGTGGATTTTCTTTGGCGACAAGCCCGCAACCATTCCCGCAGGCAAGCGCCTCCTGCTCTCGCTCACCGCTTACGACGTGGGCACCATCGTTGCCGCAGCCGCACCTGAAGCATGATTGCCGCGCCCATCAACACGGCTTTCATCGCCACCGTGAAGCCCGCAACCTCGGGCATTAGCTCCTGCGCGGTTGAATCTGTTTTGCCTGACTCAATTCAGGTGATGTTTTACCTGACCCAAAACGGCTTAGGGATGAACCCCTACGCCGTAAAAGTTTTGGACGAGGCGGGCAACAACATCGCCACCGGCTCCGTTGATTTTAACAACGCCAGCGACCCGATGGGCATTCTGATGTGCCAGCGCACAACCAACCCGGCCACAGGAGGTTATTACGACGTAACCGGCGGGACATACATCACGCCTCAAGTTCGGCGGATTGGCCGCCCGTGGTTCATTGGGCAGCCCTTCTTATATTACGTCCCGGCCGCGCCCGAAATCGTCAGCGTCAACGCGCACACGCATCGCTGGGCTGAGAGCCAACAAGGCTTTGACCGCCACGAAGCCTACATTTCTTGGACGGCAACCAACCAAGGCAATCTTCCCGCAACGTACACGGTTGGGCTTGAAAACCCCGACACCGGCGAAACCTACGTCGAGACGTCCAACTACACGGCAGGGCCAAACAACAACATTCCGCATTGGGAGACGGATGATTTCTCGGCCAGCTTTGCCCCGCTAGAGCAATGGCTCTCAAACCCAAGCAACGCGACGGACGTGCCACAGGCCCGCCCTGCAGTTGGTTTTGTCACGCTAAACGGAGGCTCTCGCGTGTACTCGTTTCAGGGAGTGGCTTGGGCTTTGGGCGCATGATTTTATGAAAGAAGACCTCATTGAATCCGCAAAAGTTCTCGGCGTGAACGGCGGCGTGCTCGCCTTCGCATCTATGGCAGAAGTGTTAGACTTTCTCCGCGCGATTTTGCTGCTCGTGACGATTGCGTGGACGGCGGTCAAACTTTGGAAACTCATCAACGACTAAAAATTATGGCCGCTCAACTCCCCGTCATCACTCACGCTCTCGGGCACAATCGCGCGTCACACTTTTATTTCAACGGCGAAAACGTGGAGCTGTGGGTCGCCTACTCCAGTTCGTCAACACCGACGTGGAAGCTCACCAAAGACGGCAAGCCGGTGGTGCCCGACTTCGTGGTGAAAGAAGCGTTCACCGGCGTCATCACGATGCTGAAATTCCAGTTCGCGGACGGCAAAACCACAGACCACGGACTTTACGAGTTCAGCGTGACCAACGGCAGCGGCACTGTCACGCAGACTTACGACCTTGTTAGTCGCGCAATGATTCCTGTCGTGAACGTGACCAAGCCTGAAATCTTTGACGTACGGAAAGCCAGCCTCACAATTAACGGCAAAGTGTTTGGTGGCGTGGAGTGGTTTGACTGGATTGCGCGAGGTGAAGGTTCCAGTTACTCCAACCTCGTTACACACGCGGGCGGCACGCAGAGCGGCTCCAGCATCACCTTCGCTCCCGACAACCTGAGCGGTATGCTGCTGGAGCTTCAAGCGACCATGTACGCTGAGCAGGATAATGCGGGGCAACTTTTTGACGTGGGGCATTTGGGGCTTTTTGCCATCCCGTCTGTGAACATCAAAAACGCGACCAAGCTGCCGAAATTCGTAAATGAAGGCACGGCGGTTAACCTCGCTTTCACGTCAAAAATGCGGTGGATGCCGAACATGGATTTCGTGGTGTACGCGTTCATCAACGGCGGTGAGTCCGTCGAGAAGTTTGTCTGCGTAACTCCGGCCGACTCAGCAACTCAGCAACACTTTCACGGTTATTACAGCCTGTCCGGATTCTTGCCCGCACCCGTGAACACAAAACCGCAATTCGCAAACGACTTGGCGCACAGCGAAAAAGTGGATTACATCGTGTATTTCCCTTGGAACGGCGAAGCCCTTTACCTCGGATCTGTGCCGGTTCGCAGCGCGCCGAAAATCTTCGACCTCTACCCGCCGTCCACCGCCGCTAATCCTATCGTGGTGAAGCGCGGAACTGAAGTGACGCTGCATCCCCCGGGCATTCAAGGCACCGCCCCGCTGAAATACGCTTGGCTGTACTCCACCGACAACCGACGATCATGGAAAGTCGTCTCCACCGCCGCGACCGGCAAGTTCAGGCCGCTGGCCAGCGGCATCGCGATATTAAGCGCGACAAACGCTTACGGCTCCGCGCGCTCAGAGGGCGGGGGCGAAGTCCACATCAGCGTTCAAACACTTAAACTCGGCTCAACTAAATCGCCCGGAATGCGTTAAACTTTTATGCCCACAACAACCGGCCCAATCTTTGTCCAACGCTTTGGCTTCAACCGCGCCACGCCGATTTTTTACATCGGCGAAAACTTGGAACTGCACGCCCTGATTTCATGTGAGGGCGGTTTTAAGTGGAAGCTCACGCGGTACAGAAAAACGGCGGCGGTGACGCCTGACGCGCACTCGCAGGAGAGCGTCGCTGGCGGCGTGCTGCTGAAACTGCAATTTGATAACGCAACGCAAAGCGACGAGGGCGACTACGAGTTGACCGTGTACAACTCAGCGGGCGCGTCGAGCCAAGTTTATGGGCTGTTGAGCAGGGCCACTTGCCCCGTCATCGCCTCGGCCACGCCCCAGATTTATGATATAAGAAAACCAATATCTGTTAAGGCAAAAGTGTCTGGTGCCGTAGAGCTTTATCAGTGGATGGTTCGCAGAGGCAGCGATGAAAACGATTACGTTGACATTGAGGAGCAGACGCAGGCGGACGTGAACAAGCCCGCCATCACCATCCCGGCTTCCATCCCCAAAGACTGGCTGAATGGTGGCGTGGTGGAGCTTCAAGCGTGTGCCTACGCTTGGCAAATGGGGTCGGGGTTTTTTGATGAAACCGAGTTAAACGACTACGCCGCGCTCGGCGTTGTCGCCATCCCGTCCCAATCAGTGAAGGTGAAAACAAAGCCGCCCGTCGGCGTCGTTGCGGGAGCGTCGCCAACAATTTCAATGGCGGTTCACTCCAAAACGCCGTGGCTTGAGGGGATGAAATATCAGGTGTTTTGTTTCATCAACGGCAGCGAGGACGTGGTGCCGGTCGAGCTTGAAATCCCAAATCAGCCTTGGCCGCCCGGCGCGTCGTGGCCGCCCAACACCATGCACCCACTCACCATTGAGTACCCGCATGGCGACATTGCTCCCCGCCCGCAGTTGGCTTTAGACCCAACGCGCGTTTCCAAATACGACTTCATCGCCTATTTTCCGTGGAGCGGTGAGGCGGTTTATCTCGGCAGCACGCAGGTTTATCTGCGGCCGGTAATTGAGAACATTCAACCAGCAAGCACCGCCGAAAACCCGCTGGTGGTTCGCAAGGGAGTGGAAGTCACGCTGACCGCGCCTAGCGTCCACGGCACGCCGCCGCTGAAGTTCGCGTGGTTTTATTCCACGGATAGCAGGCGCTCGTGGAAGCAGATTTCAACCAGCGCTGTCTGCAAATTCAAGCCGACCGCAAGCGGGATTGCTGTGCTTGGTGTGACCAATAAATACGGCACCGACTACTCGGAGGGCGCGAGCGAAATTTACATCAGTGTTCAAAATCTCGCGCTGGGGCAGACCAAAAAGCCCGGTTTGAAATAATGCGCTTCCCGCTGCTCGTCCTCGTCGCGATCTGCACCGGCTGCCCCGGCCCCAAGCCTCCCGTGCCGCTCAAGAGCGATGGCACGAAAAGCGCGGTGGCCACCGTCGGCGCGGACAAGGCCAGCGCCGCGGCGGCTTACGTTGCGGGAAGCACACAGGCACTCGCCAGCGTCACCAACCCGCCCCCCGCTGTGGCCGTGGCGCGGCAGATGAACACGCGCGCGGCGGCTCTCCTGCCTGCGCCCAGCACCGCAACGGCGCTGGAGGTTTCGCGCACGGTGGAGGCGCTCACGAGCGAACTGGCCGCGACGCGCGCCGATGGCGCGCAAAAGCTCGCCGCTCTCGACGCAGAGGCCGCCAGCCTTGCACGGCGCGAACTGGAGTTGCGCGCGCAGTTGCAGGCCGAACTTGAGATGGAGCGCGTGGCGAATGCCACCAACGCGGACAAAGCCGCGCAGTGGGATGCGCACAGGCGCAAGGAGTGGTTTGCGCGCTTCACCGATCTCTTCGGCACGGGCGGCCTCGTGGCGCTCGCCGTGGCCTTCCCCGCGCTCGCCCCGCTCGCTGGTCGCGCCTTTGGAATGCTTTCTAAAGTGATGCCCAGCACGGCCGCGATCACGGGCGTCGTCTCGCGCTCGTCCTTCGATGGCGTCGTGGCTGGTGTTGAGCGCGTGCGGCAAGCCATCCGCTCGAATGACGGCGAGACGATCACCACCGAGTTGGCCGATCAACTCGATGGCTTGCTGCGCGAAGAGCGCGACCGGGGCGACATTCATTTGATCCGAGAACGCCGCCACCGCGTCGCCCGGCGATAATTATGGGCTGACTCTGCCCCCCCTTTTGATGGCCAAAGCTCTCCCCGCGTCTCCCCCCGCCATCGTTCGCCGCTGGAAGCGATTGCTCGCCGTCGGCTGCTCGCACGGAAACCACGCCGACGACACCGCTCTCGCCGCGGTGCTCCGTTTCCGTGACGCGTGGAAGCCGCACCACGTCGTACATCTCGGTGACTTCGTGGACATGACCGCGTTCCGCGCCGGTGCGCGTGGCAACAACGACGAGAGCGCACCGCTCGCGCCCGATGTGGATGGCGGCTTGGATTTCCTCACCGCCCTGCGCCCCTCTCTCGTTCTCTGCGGCAACCACGAAGCGCGGCTCTGGAAGTGGGCGCAGCATCACAACGCAATCGTCGCCGAGTGCGCCGGGCATATCATCCAACGCATCGAAACCCGCGCGCGTAAACTCAAGGCCGA
>SXGR01203899.1_pt1 | contig 12683 bp, 10 predicted proteins | sample 3174711 | NCBI WGS metagenome assembly SXGR01 (sample SAMN11356860, study PRJNA531348) | freshwater metagenome | isolation source: freshwater sample F1-60 | place: China: Fuxian Lake, Yuxi | collected 2017-12-25
CGCGTTGTAGGTGATGCAGCGATAGCGGCGGCCAAAATGCCGCACCTGAGGCTCCCAGCTTCCGGAATCGCCGGCAAACTCGTGAATGAAAAGGACAGGAATACCGCTTCCGGTAGATTCACAGAAGAGCTTTACTCCGTCATCGGTGACCGCATAGGCCATCGTTTGATCTCCTTGAAACCCGACGAACCTTACTGCAAAACGAACCCCCGTGCCATCGCAGGCTGCGATTGCGCGATCGGCTGGGGGTAGAGTGGTGGCTCCACTTCGCTCCTCCCTGGAGACCCTATGGCTACTGTCGTTGGACTGATCGGCGTCGGCATGATGGGCGTTGGCATCGCTGCCAATCTGGTCAAGCACCGCTGCGCCCTGCACTTTCTCAATCATCCCGGTAATCAGCCGACGGATTCCCTGGTGGCCGCCGGTGCGCAGGCGCATGACAGCCCTCGGGCGCTTGCAGCGCAGGTTGACGTGCTGCTCGTCTGCGTTACTGGCAGCCCCCAGGTCGAGGCGGCGCTCACCGGCCCGGGTGGCGCGCTCGCTGGGCTGCGCGCGGGGGCCACGGTGATCGACCTCTCCACGTCCATTCCCTCATCAACCGAGCGGGTAGCCCGCCTTGTTGGACAAGCGGGCGGCACCTTCCTCGATGCCGCCATGACCCGCACGCCCAAGGAGGCAGCCGAGGGCCGGCTCAATCTTCTGGTGGGGGGTGACGCGGGTCTTCTCCAGCGCTGCCGACCTGTGCTCGCCTGCTTTTCCGAAACCATCTTTCACGCGGGTCCAGTCGGCGCCGGGCATCGCATGAAACTGCTGCACAACTTTGTTTCGCTGGGATTGGTCACCCTGATCGCCGAAGCGGCCGCCTGCGCGCAACGCTCCGGCGTGCCGGCTGACGTGTTCGTTGGCGTGCTCGACCGCGGCGGCGGTGGCGGCATTGCACTCGAGCGCCTCAAGCCCTTCCTGCTGACGGGTGAGGTGGGAGCGCTTCGCTTCAGCATCGCGAACGCCTGCAAGGATCTGGGCTACTACGAAACCATGGCAACCGACACCGGCGCAGACCGAACGGTGGCCGAGGCTGTGCTCGCCTCGCTCCAACACGCGACCAACACCGAACCTCAGGCCATGTTGCCCGAACTGGTGCGGCTCATCACAGCGCGTTGAGCCTCGAAGACAGGCGGCGCGACTGCGTCGCCGCCGCCAACATTCAGCGGGCAGCCCGGCCGTAGGTATCCTCTAGCCGCACGATATCGTCTTCGCCCAGATAGCCGCCCGACTGCACCTCGATCATTTCGAGCTCAATCTTGCCGGGGTTGCGAAGCCGGTGAACTTCGCCCACCGGAATATAGGTGGACTCGTTTTCGCTCAGCAGGAACGTGTCGCTGCCGCGCGTGACCTCCGCAGTGCCCTTCACCACTCTCCAGTGCTCGGCGCGATGGTGGTGCTTCTGAAGGCTCAGGCTCGCACCGGGCTTGACCCCGATCCGCTTGACCTGAAAACGCTCGCCCTGATCGACGCTGTCATACCAACCCCAGGGGCGCGACACCTTGCGGTGGCTCACCGCCTGCGCGCAGCGCTGTCCCTCGAGCCGGGCGACCACGTCTTTCACCTGCTCGGCATAGTCGCGGTGCGCGACCAGCACCGCATCAGGTGTGTCGATGATGAGCAGATCACGCGTGCCCAGGGCCACCACCGGCCGGTGCGGCGCGTGAACAAAGGTATTGTGTGCCTCGTGCACCATGCCCTGACCCTGCAGCCGGTTCGACTGCGGGTCGGGCGTCATGAGATCAGCTACCGCGTTCCAGCTGCCCACGTCGCTCCACTGCCCGGCAAAAGGCACGACGGCTACCTGGTCGTGTTTTTCCATGACCGCATAGTCGATGCTCTGGGACCGCGTGGCCGAGAAAAGCTCGACCGCAGGGCGGACCAGAGGCACCTGTCCGCCCGGTCCCCGGGCAGGCAGCGCGTCGCGATGCGCGCCGTCGAGCGCGCGCGCGACCTGCGTGACGATATCCGCGGCATGCCGTTCGAGCGCTTCGATCAGGGTACCCGCCCGCGCGAGAAAGATGCCCGCGTTCCAGAGCACGTTACCCTCCAGCAGCAGTTCGCCGGCCCGCGCGGCATTGGGCTTTTCGATGAAACGCTCTACCTGCCGGCTGCCGTCCGCCCGCGGGGCCCCCTGCCGGATGTAGCCATAGGCTGTACTGGGGAAACTTGGCATGACACCAAACGTCACGATGGCACCCGACTGCGCCGCAGCCACCCCATCAGCCACCGTGACCGCGAACGCTGCAGCATCTGGGATGTGATGGTCCGACGGACAGAACAGCATGAGCGCATCCGACTGGCCACCCGCGCGAAGGAAAAGCGCGGCGAGCGCCATCGCCGCTGCGGTGTTGCGCGCCACGGGCTCGAGCAGCATGGCCCCCGCCACGCCGGCTGCTTCCAGCGCTTCCAGCACCATGAAACGGTGCTCATCGGCCGCCACCATCAGCACCTGCTCCCCCAGGCAAGCCACGCGCCGCAGCGTGAGCTCGAGCAGGCTCTGGTCACCGACAAGCGGTACAAACTGCTTGGGAAAACTCTTGCGTGAGAGCGGCCAGAGGCGAGTTCCCGATCCGCCACAGAGGATGACCGGGATGATGGAAACAGAAGACATGGGAGAGATCTCCGCGACGCTGGCAATAGTGCCCCAACACTCAATGATAAGCGGGGTCAGGCGACCGACGGGACGGTAAACTTAGTAGGTCTGGCGCTTTGCCGCCGCATCTCAACGCCCCTCATGGTTCCACCCGATATGACTGCACAACTTATTCGCAAGGCGGTGTTCCCGATTGCCGGCCTGGGTACGCGGTTCCTTCCAGCCACCAAAGCCTCGGCCAAGGAAATGCTGCCGGTGGTTGACAAACCGCTCATCCAGTACGCGGTGGAGGAGGCCTACTCGGCGGGTATCCGTCAGATGATTTTTGTCACCGGCCGCACCAAGCGCAGTGTCGAGGACCACTTCGACACTGCCTATGAGCTGGAAAACGAACTGGAGGTGGCGGGCAAGCTCAGCCTGCTGTCCATCGCTCGCTCCATCGCCCCCGATGACATGCTCTGCACCTATGTGCGCCAGCCGCGCGCGCTGGGTCTGGGTCATGCGGTGCTCTGTTCCCGCGAACTGGTTGGCAGCGAACCCTTCGCCGTGCTGCTCGCCGATGACCTGATGGTGGGCACGCCGCCCGTCATGGCGCAGATGGTGGCCCAGTACACCGAATGGCGGGCCAGCATCCTCGCGGTGCAGGACGTGCCGCGCGAACATACGCGGCGTTACGGCATCGTTTCGGGTCGCGAAGTGGCCGATGGCATCGTCGATGTCTCAGGCATTGTCGAGAAACCCGAACCAGCGGCCGCCCCCACCACACTCGCGGTCGCCGGTCGCTACATCCTGAGCGCGGGCGTCTTCAAAGAGCTCGAGGCGCTTCCGAGGGGTGTAGGCGGCGAAATCCAGCTGACCGACGGCATTGCGCAGTTGCTCAGGCGCGAGAAGGTCTTCGCCTATCGCTATCGAGGCACGCGTTACGACTGCGGCTCCAAACTGGGTTTCCTGCAGGCCACCGTCGACCTTGGCGAGGAGCACGCCGAGGTCGGTGCCGAATTCCGTCAATGGATCACCGAACGCGCGGGCAGCACCACCCGCAAAGCGTAAACTCGCAAACGCCCGATCCACCGCCTCTCCGGGTCCCTCACAAGACCCCCACCCAGCCGGAACCCCATCATGGACATGCAAGGCAGCCGTCAGCTCGCCGTCACCCGCGAACAGGCCTGGGATGCCCTCAACGATCCCGAGATCCTCAAACGCTGCATCACCGGTTGCGAAAAATTCGAGCTCACCGCCGACAACACCTACGCCATTATGGTGGCGATCCGTATCGGCCCAGTGTCCGCGCGCTTCAACGGCAAGGTCACGCTCGCCGATATCGTCGTGCCCGAGTCGTACGCGCTCCGTTTTGACGCGCAGGGAGGCGCAGCGGGCTTCGGCAAGGGCGAGTCGCAGGTACTCCTGGTACCCAATGAACAGGGCGTCGAACTTCGCTACACCGTCAAGTCCACCGTGGGTGGTAAGCTGGCCCAGATCGGTCAACGGCTGATTGATGGAGTCGCCAAGTCGCTCGCCGAAGAGTTTTTCAGCCGCTTTGAGGCCGAACTCGTGAAGCGCTTTGCGCCGCCGGTCGCCGCCACAGCGCCTGTGGCCGAGCCTCCGGCCGAAACCGACTCCCCCGGTGCGGCAGTTGCGCCGGCCGCTGCGCCGGCCACCGCTCAGCCATCGGCGCCGTCACCCGGTACGGCGAGCTGGGGTTGGTGGTTAGCGATCGCGGCTGCATTTGCTGCGGGGTGGCTACTCGGCCGCTAACGAAGCGACGGACCCCTCTGACAGGTTTGTTTCGCGGCGCGGACTAGATGCCGTGCGGAGCGATCAGGCGGGTTGCCTGACCATCGGGCCACCGCGCGCGGGAAGGTACGATCTACAATTCGGCCCAAGGCCCGCTTCATCGAGGAGGCCTGTTTGCAAAGGAGACCACCCACATGAGCCGCTCAATCCGATCCACCGCGCTCTCTGCTGCCCTGCTGTTTGCCGGGGCGGCCCTGATGCCCGCAGACGCCATCGCCCAAGCGTGGCCCAGCCGCCCCATCCGCCTGGTGGTGACCTTTCCCACCGGCGGTGCGCCCGATATTCTGGCGCGACTGTTCAGCGAAAAGGCGCAACTCGGTCAGCCGGTGGTCGTCGACAATAAGCCGGGTGCAGGTGGCAACATCGGCGCCGAGTTTGTGGCCAAGGCAGCGCCTGACGGATATACCCTGGTGATGGGCACGGTGGGCACCCACGCCATCAACGGCGCGCTCTACACAAAGATGCCCTATGACATGGTGCGAGACTTCGCGCCCGTGTCGCTGGTGGCGTCTGCCCCGAATCTGCTGGTGGTCAACAACAATCTTCCGGTCAAGACGGTAGGCGACCTGATCAGCTACATGAAAGCTAACCCCGACAAGTTATCGTTCGGCTCGCCGGGCGTAGGCACCTCTGTCCATGTCTCGGGCGAGCTGTTCAAGTCAATGACCGGCACTACCATGACGCATGTGCCTTACAAGGGCCGGCAATTTGCCATCCCCGATCTGGTGGGCGGCAGCATCCAGCTGATGTTCGACAATATGCCCTCGGCATTGCCGATGGCACGCGAGGGGAAGATCCGCGCGGTAGCGGTTACCACCCTCAAACGCTCGCCCTCCGCACCGGAGATCCCCACCGTCGCCGAGACCATCCCCGGGTTTGAGGCGCTCACCTGGTTTGCAATGTTTGCGCCCGCCGGTACACCGCGCCCAGCGATCGATCGCCTTCATCAGGAGATCCTGCGCGTCTATCGGTTGCCCGAGGTCCAGGAGCGTTTGCACAAGCTGGGACTTGACGCTCAACTCGGTACGCCGGAGCAACTCACCGCATACCAGGCCGCAGAGATCAGCAAATGGGGCGATGTGGTGCGCAAGTCGGGCGCACGAGCGGAGTAACTCGCGCGTCGGGCCGACACCGCCCCTGAGTGCCCGCCTCCCGCACGGCATGTCCGGTGGAGCTCGGCCCGCACCACGGCGAGCCGCTCGGGCTCAGGGCCGGGCGTGCGATCGCGCCCGCTGGTAAATACTGAGGTCGAGATATTTGTCAGGCGCGGGCGGCTTGCCACCCCATTGCCCCTCGATCTCCGCGCGCAGAGCCAGCACGTTGTTGAAGCCCTTCATGTCGAACTCGCAGTCGGGGGCCATTCCGCTCCCCTTGGCCATGAGTTCAGCGTAGGTCAGTTCCGCGATTCTGGGTGTGAGTTTCAACTCGCGCTGCAGCACACGCAGCACCAGTTCGCGCTGCGACGGATCCTGCGCCAGACGACAGCCCTCAATGTAAGCCGCGATGTAGCGCTCAAGCGCGGGACCGTTTTGGCCCGCCCAGGCACGCATCACGAAAATGCCACTTGCCTGATAAGGCCCATAAAGATCAATAGTACGACCCAGGCTTTTCGCGCCTTTGTCGCGCGCGAGAAAGTTCCACGGCGGATTGAGTAGCGTTGCCGCCCGCTCCGGCACATTCAGGCCATTGGTGCGCGCCTCGGATCCCCCCAACGGGTCGAGCTTGTAGTCGACGCCTTCTCGCAGACCCGCCTCGCGAAAGATCTTGCGGCCGATGAGTGCATAAGCGGTGTTCGGCGCGTCCACCACATAGGATTTACCCCGCAGGTCGGCGGGCCGGTTGATCTCTGGACGAACCAGCAGCTCGTTCATGCCGCCGTCGCCGCCCGCCACGATGATGACATCAGCCTTGGCAACCTCAACCATGGCGATCGCGTTGTCGATGGCAGCATGCGCGATATCGAACCGGCCAGCAGCCAGCCCCTGGCGCTGAGCGTTCGAGTTCGGGGTGAACTGCATTTCTACCGTGATGCCACGCCTCGCGAAATAGCCTTTCTCCTGCGCAAGGTAGATCGGCAGATTGCTTGAGCCGCGAAACACGTTGACCTTGAGCGTGACCGGGTCGTTAGGGGGTGGGGGGGGGTGGGCAGTTGCCGCGCAACCGGCGAGCAGAGCGGCAGACATCAGTGCTAGCGAAATACGAATCATCGAACTCTCCCGTGAAATTGGCGCACCGCGGACTCGGCGGCAGCGTCGGCACATGCGCTGCCAAGGCCTGACGACGCAGGGCAAGGACCGAGGCTAAACCGGCGCCCGCGATTGCGTCAATGGTGCCGCGCGCGAAGCGAACCGGGCCGTTGCGCCGGTCAGGCTGAACGGGTGCCCGCGCCGGTATTCAGGCCGGGTCCCCGCTGGCGCCGGGTACGCTACCTATAATGCATCCGTAACAGACGGCTCTCACCCGACGGTTAACCTCTCAACACGCGCCCACCATGACCCAGCACGATGACCGGCCCGACAGCGCACCCCTCAAAGGCATCGTCGTCCTGGAAGCGGGCACACGCATCAGCGCAGCCGTGGCCGGGTCGCTGCTCGCGCAGCTCGGCGCGACGGTGATCTGCGCAGAATCGACAGAAGAAGGGGCGTTTGTCCAGCCCAAATGGCGGCATCGGCTACCGCTTGCAGCGGGCAAGCTCTGCATCGCCATCAACGCCCGCGAGGCGGCAGACCGCCTGCTCCTGCAGCAGCTCGCCGGAGCCAGCGACGTCGCCCTGACCTGCAGCGATGCCGATCCGCTTGCGTATCGGTCTGATTCAGCGCCCGCGGGCTTGCCCCGCGCAGTGCACTGTGACATCACCGCCTTTGGCGCCACCGGCCCCCACGCAGGATGGGCTGCCACGGACATCCAGATCCAGGCATTGAGCGGCATGATGGACGCCACCGGCACCCCCGATGCGCCGCCAATGCCCGTCATGCTGCCCCTTCTGGAGCACCTCGCGGGCATTCACGCTGCCGGCGCGGTCATCGCCTCGCTTCGCCTGTCACGTGCCGGACTCCAACGCACGAGCGTCGCACTCTACGATGCCGCGTTCAGCGCCATGACCACCTTCCTGCCAGCTGCGCTGGGCGGTGTCCGCAAAGCCGCCAATCGTGTAGGTAATCGTCACCCGCTGTCGGCCCCCTGGAATGTCTATCGCGCGAGCGACGGATGGGTACTGGTGTGCGCAGGCAACGACGACCAGTGGCAACGGATTTGTAGCCTGATGGGCTACACCGGCCAGCTGCTCGCCGCGCGATTCCCCACCATCGCCGAGCGCATGGCGCACATCGACGAGATGGATGCACTCATCCAGTCCTGGATCGGCGATCACACGATCACCACCTGTATTCGCGAATTTGCCGCTGCTGGTATTCCCTGCGGTCCGATCGCGCCCATCGAGGGCTATCCGCGAGAGGCTAATCTCGACCACCGCGCAATGATCCGCCAAGCCACGGATGCGGCGGGGCGCACTGTCCATGTCGCAGGTTCGCCATTTCGCATGACTCGGCTGTCAGGCCTCGCGCCAGCCGCACTGAGTGCTGCAGACGCAGACCGGGCGCTGATCCTCAAACTCCTCGATGCCCGGGGCACTGCCACCACGCCACCCGAGCCTTTGGCCGGTTCATCCGACCGACCGTTATCCGGCATCCGGGTGCTCGAGATCGGCCACTACACCACCGCACCGGCCGCCTCGCGCCAGTTGGCTGCGCTCGGCGCCGAGGTCATCAAACTCGAGCCACCCGATGGCGAGGCCGTGCGGCACTGGCCCCCGCTGAAAGGCGGTCGGGCGGTGTTTTTTTCGTTTCAGAACGCGGACAAGCGTTCGCTGGTGCTGGACATCACAGACCCCGGCGATCTCGAGAGGCTGAAAACCCTGATTGCGGGCTGCGACGTGCTCATCGAGAACCTCCGACCCGGGGCGCTGGCCCGTAAGGGTCTCACCCCTGAGGCACTTCATCGACTCAATCACAGGCTGGTCGCCTGCTCGATCTCAGGGTTCGGCGTTGATTCGATCTATCAGGGCCGCCCCGCGTTTGATACGGTCGTTCAGGCGATGTCGGGTCTGATGGACCTGAACCGTGCCGGGCACGTGCCGATGAAGACCGGCCCCTCGATCGCCGACGTGATGGGTGCGGCGTTCGCGACCACCGCAATACTCGCGGCGCTTGAGGACCGGCGACGCTCGGGCCTGGGCCAATTCATCGATCTTTCAATGCAGGATATCTGCGCCTGGGCCACGCAGATTGCCTGGAATGGTCGGAGGTTGGCTGCCCCGCCCCCCGTGCTGCCCGACAATGCGGGCTACCGTCTTCAGCCTGGCGGAGTTGATGCTGACAACACAAGGACGGTTCCGGTGCTGGGCATGCTCGATGTGGTGCACGCCCCCCAGACGCTGGCTCGCCCCCTCTGGATGCAGGCGCTCGCCGAGGACAACTCCGAACAGGCTGTGATCCGCTGCCCGGCGCAGTTCGCGTCATGCCCCGACCCTGTCCCGGTCCCAGCCCGGGAGCTGGGCCTGGATAGCGCTGATATTCTCCGCGAGCTGGGTACCGGCTGAGCACCTGGCTGGGCCGCACTCGGTCGGTTCGCCGACACCTCGGGTCGCGCGGGCGCGACACGTTACCGCTGCCGGGTTTGCGTGAGTCACGGGCGCGATCTACATTCGGGAATTGCGCCCGCTTTTCTGACCGGATATCTCCCATGCCCCGCAGCCCCGCCCCAGCACGCGCTCGACGAAAGGCCCCGGACAAGGCGCCCTCGCCGAGGGCCGCTGCACCTCGCCGGAAGGCCTCGACGAGTCAGGCGGTTACGGTCGCTCCACCGGTCGCGCAGATCACGGAAGACATGCCACCCGCTGCCCGCGCACGCCGAACCAAGGCGCCTGCGCCGATGGCTGACAAACGCCAGGCACCCCAGCGTGCCGCAAAGGCTCAGGACAAGACCCCCTCGAAGCCAGCCCCCCGGAAGAAGCCTGCCAAGCCAGTCGCGACGCGGGGCGCCGTGCAGGCCGTCACCACCGCGGCGCCTGCGCCGCGGCGCGCTCGGCGCCGTGAAAGTACCGCCGAGGTGCTCAATGCGCTCGACCAGGGATTCGTTCCGAAGGCACCGCCTCCGACGGCGCCGGCGCATGCGAAGCCAGGGGAACCCGCGGCACACGAACACCAGGGCGGCTCTGTTGAAGCGAGCCCTGCGGGTACACGGCTGAGCGCCAGTCTGCCGGCGAAACTGCCCGCGAGACTGCCAGCGTTAGAGCCCGCGGCTCAGCCCTGGCACGATCCGCTTTCTGGGACCGCCGCATTGCCGGCCGTGCCGCTTGCTGCGGCGCCCCTGCGCCTGCGTTGCCCGGGCTGCGACTATCCGCTCGCCCGACAGGCCCGTTTCTGTCGACGCTGCGGCGTCGCGCAGCGCCCAAGCGGCACGCTACCGCTGGCGGCCGAACAACGGCCTGCCGCCACGGATACCCCATGGGCCGCGGGTGTTCTGCGACCGGCGGGGGGATCCGAACTGACACACGCTGAAATCGAGTCCCTGCACGTTGATATCGAATCTGTTTGCGTGACATGCGGGGCGCCGATGCCCGGGTCCACCCGGTTTTGTCGGTCCTGCGAGGGTCGCAATGCCGATTCGATTCCAGCCCAAAGCACCCTGGCGGCCACAACCGCAGATGGGGTGTCATCGCTGGCTGAAGATTTCACTGGTAGCGGCGTGGCCGGTATCCGTTGCCACGCCTGCGGCGAGAGCCTGCCGGGGGTCGCCCGGTTTTGCATGTTCTGCGCCGCGCCGCAAGGGGTCGAGCGCGCACAGCCACCCCATCGACCGCTGCCCGACGACAGCCACGCGCAGGGCGAGGCCGCAGTCGACCGGGAGAGCCATCCCGGCAAGTCGCCCGAGTCCCTCGAACCCGCGAGCCAGAGTGTTTCCTCGCCCATAGATGCTATGCCCGTGGATGCTGCGTCATCCGAGACCGCTCCGCCCCCCGATGCACCGGGGGGCGATGCTCCGCCGGACGCCCAGCCGGCAGGCGAAATCATCGCGACCGATCCGGCGCCCAGGGCGGTAGCCGAAACGACCGAATTGCGCACAGGGCACCCAACCGAATCCGCGGTCGACGAACCGGCCCCCCTCCCGCCTGATCACTCAGGCACCCCGGCAAGTACCGCAGCATCAGGAGATGCCACCGAGACCGCATCGGTCCAGCCCCCATCTGCCCCCCACCCTTCCGACCCCCACCCTTCCGACATCTCACAAGACGACCTCCCCTCGACAGAACGGGCGCCGCAACCGGCCGCCGGGGTATCTGCGCCGGCTATCACCGCCGAACCCTCGCCACCGGCGGCGACCGTCACACTGCTCGAACCCGACGTTGTTGAACGCCTCGCGAGAGCCCGTGACGAAATCGATGAAATCGGCCGCTCGATCGATGGTCTCGCCCGCACGTTGCCGACTAACAGCGTAACGGTCAGGCGACCGTCGGCCCTTCCACCGCGGCGGCGCTAAGAGGGTTGCGATGTACTGCATCGAGTGCGGCGCCCCGATTGAAGCCACCGCAAGAATCTGCGGCGCATGTCGCTTCCCGCAGCCCCTGGAGGAATTCGCCGACGTCGAACCGCTCCTGGCGACCGGCGGCGGGGTCGCAGTGCCAAAGCCCGCGTTTCCAGTGAGGCTCGAAGAGCCTTCCCGGAAACGCGAAAAAAAACCCCGACTGGCCGCCGCCATCGCGGTATTCATCGCCCTCTGTATCTCGACCGGCCTGTCGATGTATCTGCTCACCCGCCCCCACACATCCCCGGACACGCCGTCATCGCACTCCACCACAGCCTCACCACCGCCGCAGCCTTCGCCCGCCACGCGAACGAAGATACCTGCCGGCGATCCGTCCGGGGATAGCCCCTCACCTGCGCAGGACAGGCCAGCCAATGAACCCAGAAACTGACAGGAACTACGTTTGCCATCGTCGTCAACTGCTTGCCGCCGCCCTGGCCCTGCCATGTGTGATTCCCGTACGCGCACAAACGGGTACCGCGCAGGACCGTCCGATCCGGATCATCGTGCCGTTTGCCGCGGGGGCAGGGACCGACGCAGTCGCGCGGCTCATCGCTCCAGCCCTTGCGCAAGCGCTCACCCGGCCTGTGGTGGTTGAAAACCGGGCTGGCGCATCGGGCGCGATCGGGGCGCGGCTCGTTGCGCAAAGCCCGCCCGACGGCACTACGCTACTGCTGGTCGCGTCGCCCTTCACCACCGTTGCTGCGGTCAATCCGAGAGCTGGCTACGATCCGCTCGCAGACTTCTCTCCCGTGGGCCTGATTGCCTCCGGACCGTTGCTCTGGGCGGGAAGCGCGCAGGCCGATGCCCGCACCCTGCCTGAATGGATCGGGCGCGCGCGGGCGCGCCCCGGCTCAGTGCTTTATGGATCGGCCGGCGCAGGCGGCATCAACCACCTGATGCTCGAACTGCTCAACGCACAAACTGGCGCACCCATTATTCATGTTCCCTATCGCGGCACCGCGCCGGCAGTGGTCGATCTGGTGGGCGGCCAGATTCATCTGCTCACCGGCACCGTCCCGGCCCTGCTGCCGCACATCAGAGAGGGGCGAATCCGGGCGCTTGCAGTCTCCACCCGCGACCGTACCCTCGTGCTGCCGGATGTACCGGGCATGGGTGAGCTGGGCCTCGCGAGTCTGGAGGTGCGAAATATATTCGGCTTGGCGGCTGCAGCGCGGACGCCGCCTGCGCTGATCGATACGCTCGCTGGCGCCCTGGCTAACGCACTCCGCACGCCCGCCATCCTAGAGCGGCTGGCTGCCGACGCACTCGACCTCGTTCAACCCGATCCGCAGGGCATGGCCCGGTTCATTGCCGACGATACCCGCCGCTGGCAGGACCTCGCGCGCAGCCACGGCATCCGTGTCGAAGAGGGCGGCTGAAACGCCCTCGCAAGGCGCCGTGGCTGCCTTGCCTGAACGGTTTCAGATCGGTAGTCTTTCCCGGCCCGCCGACCTGGAGACTGCCTCATGAACTTCGATGAAACCACCCTGACCGACGCTGCCGTTGCCCGGCTGAGCCAATGCACTGATCCCCGCCTGAAGGAGATCATGAGTTCGCTGATCCAACACCTTCACGCATTTGTGCGCGACATCGAACCCACCGAAGCGGAGTGGTTCAAGGCCATTCAGTTTCTGACTGAAACTGGACAACGCTGCGACGACAAGCG
>SXGR01602985.1_pt1 | contig 12681 bp, 8 predicted proteins | sample 3174711 | NCBI WGS metagenome assembly SXGR01 (sample SAMN11356860, study PRJNA531348) | freshwater metagenome | isolation source: freshwater sample F1-60 | place: China: Fuxian Lake, Yuxi | collected 2017-12-25
GCGCACTGAATGTTCAGGGCTGCCGATGCTGGTCGGTCCAAATTGGGCCATTTCCGCCTGTTGCGCTGAGCGTACCCCTCGGAATATCTAACAAAAGTGATCGTTTACCACTAAGCAGTGGCGGGGTGCAGGTTAGCGCAAATTGGTACTTGACAAGTTCGGGTTTAGCGCTTATCGTTTGCCGGTGGTTGCGGTTTTGAATTTCCTATCCGTTGCGGATGGCTATAACCTGCCCATCCACAAACCCCACCAGCGGATACGACAGCGCGACAGGCTCACCCTGTTCAACTGGAATCTTGTGCCAGGATTTGCCCTCGTCAGCAGACTCCACCAAACTGTCGCCTGTAAGCACGCAAATAGAAGATTCTTTTGAAACCTGAATCTGATTAATCGGCGCATCCAACCCTTTGGCTTTGACCCGCTTCCAGGATTCCCCGTCATCTGCTGATGTGAACAATCCATTCCCCTCAGTGCCGACGAGGAGAACTTTCCCCGCCCTTGCCAGACTCAAAACAGAATCATCAACAGGCAGGTTGACCAGCCGCCATGAACGTCCAGTGTTCTGGCTGCAAAATAATCCCATCCCTGTGCCAGTAAAAACGGCTTCGTGATTCACAGCGAGGCACAGCACCTGCTTATCCAACAGCCCGAAATTCCAGGCTTCCCATGAATCCCCGCCATCTATAGAGCGAAGGACTCCATCCTCCAACGTTGCAGCAAAGAGAGTTTTATCCTCTGCAAAGTTTGGCGAGACAGCCAGCGCGGAAACGTACGGCAACGGCGTGGAAAGGAGAGTCCAAAACCACGAGTCACCCGCATCTTGTGACCATGCCACGCCGCCAGGCACGGCGGCAAAGACGGTCTGGTCGTTGACGAAATCGGGAGAGAAAGCCAACGCCGTCACAGACAAGGCTTCGCCTCGAACAATCTTGGTCACCTCCCAAGTTTTTCCCGCATCGCGCGAGCGATACAACCCCGAATGCCTTCCCATGAAGGCAAGTTTGTCCTTCCCAAAGTTCGGCGAGGCGGCGAGGGCAAGCAAAAGGTCTTGTTGAGAATTGGTCATCGTGGCACCTATGGATTCACCGAGGCTTGCGGGTTGCGTTTGTGGACAACGACATCCACCGTCAGCGCCAGCGCCGCGCTGCGGACCGCGCTGTTCAATGCGCCGCGCACCGAGGCGGCGGAATCCAAAATCCCAGCGGAGTGCATGTCCACGACCTGACCCGTGCGCGCATCCACGCCGCGACCTCGACCCCAATGCGGGGTATAACTCGATGGGTCGAATCCGCTGTTCGTGAGGATGGCGCGGGCTGGGGCATCCAGCGCTTTCGCAAGGATGCGGAGTGCAGCCTGTTCATCCTCATCCGCAATTTGCTTCGAGAGTTTATTCAACGCTGGGCGGCAATCGAGCAGGGCAATCCCACCGCCGTTGACCACCCCAACGCGCAAGGCGCTGCGGAGCGTGAGTGCGGCGCGTTCGGCAAGCTCGCGTCGGGTCTTCATTTCGGTCTCGGTCACGCCGCCAACCGAGAGGACAGCCGCGCCACCGAGCAGCCGCCCAACGCGTTCACGGAGTTTGTTGCGCTGTTCGGGCGTGTCTGCTTTTTCAATCCCACGCTGCAATGTCTCTATGTGTTGACGAAGCAGGCGCGGGTCACCTTTGCCGTTCACGATGACCAGCCGCTCCATATCTGCCCAAACGCGGCGGGCGTGACCAAAATGTTCGGCGCTGATATTTTCCAGCGTTTGCCCCGCAGCCTGGATGAAAGCGCGTCCGCCCGCGACGGCGCACAGGTCGTCGAGAGCGGCAGACTGGTCAGCCATGCCCGTGCCTGGGGTCTTCGCCGCTGTTACCCGCATTTGCTTCGAGTCGCGGTTGACCATCGTCAACAAGGCGGCCGCCTCATCCGAAAGTTTTCGCGCCACCAGGAGCAGGCTCTTCTCGCCGCCTTGAAGCGCCGCACGCAATGCGGGCGTCAACTGGCTGGCTGATTCGATTTCAAGGTCGGTAATCAGAACGGCGGTGTTTTCCAGATACGAGCGCTGTCGAAGGGGTTCAAGCATCAGGTTGCGCGTGAGCAAGCCGCCTTCCCACAAATGTCCTTCGACGTATTCGCGCTCGCTTAGGTTGCTTCGTCCGAGGTGAATGTCCAGTTGACCTTCCGCGCCGATGATGTCGAATATCTCGCCAAGCAAGTCCGTCACGGATTCGTCGGGGCAAATCGAACGCGCGAAGCTCGCAATCTGCTCCCTGCCCCCCAACGGCTGGACCTGTTCATCGAGCGCGCGCAGGGCGACATCCAGAGCTTTTTCCAAGCCCACGCGCAGGCGCATCGCATTGCCGTCCGCCGTCAGATACTTGATGGCTTCGTCATAAACAGCCTTGAATAAAACTGCCGCTGTCGCCGCGCCGTCGCCCACGTCCTCGCGCAAGCGCCACAACATCTGACGCACGAACATCGCGCCGACATCTTCATCGCGATTCCGAATCTGGATGATGCGACGCGCAATCTGACCCGCGTCGTCGAGCAGTTCGGGTGAGTCGGAGCGATGTGTGCGCTCCAACGCCACCAGACGCGGACGCGGTCCAAGCGTGGGGATGACCGCATCCACGATTTGGTGCGCCCCCTTTTGGAAACTGCGCCACACATCGGGCTGGAATTTGACTTCGGGCTTTTGCTCTGGGTTGAGGACAGACATGGGCAATTTATATCATGGGATCGTAGAGGGGAGTCGAACGTCTCCAGACGTTCATTTCTCACTCCAAAGTTTGGAGACTTTGGAGTCCAGTGGATACAAACACAGACGATACGTCGCCGCTTCGGGCGGGATGGTGTACTGAGGAAGTGTGCCTGGTCCGCAACTGGCATTGCCCAAGCCTGCATGACGAAAATCAAGTGTGAGATAAATTTCGTCGCGGCGGACAAGGTCAACGGGGTGACGAGCCGCTTCCAAATCCTGCGCGGTGTAGTGGAGCGCGCCCACATTGAGTGGTTCGGGAGCATACGCCAGTAGACCATATCCCTGCTGATTCACACATGCCGCCCAGCGGACGGATGTTTTGTTGCCCGTCTCCTGCGGACGACCATACGGGAAAAACTGCTCATCCACACTCCCGTGAAAACGTCCCATCCTCATGCCATGCTGCCTATCAGGATAGGTCTCGATGGGACCGCGCCCATACCACCAGAACTCGTTGAACTCGGTGGGCAGGGCAAGCAGATAACCAATACGCGGCAGTACAGGGACTTCTCCGACTGGGTTAATGTGAGTCTCCAACCAGACTTCGCCGCTGACATGGACTTCGTAAACGGTCCTGCACTCAAAGTGGAAATCATCACGCAGGCGGAACTCGTGCTCGAACTCCTTTTCGTTCAAAGAGCGGAATCGCTCCAACCGATACTTGACCGATTCAAACACGTCCGCATCGGTCTTGTCCAGCCAGCGCGCAACAACCTGAAGCAATTGATAGCTGCTTCCCTTTTTATCGCAGGCATCCAGCATGGCGCGAATGCGCTGGGACTTCTTTGCCCCAACCAGCGAAGCATAGTCAACACCAAGCTCGCGGGTGATTTTGGCAAGGTCTTCCTCGTTCCAGGTCTGCGTGAAGATGAGCAGGAATTGGTCGAGCCACAGGTTCCACCACAACGAACGTCCCTGCACAGGGCGCGGGGCGATGCACGAGCGGACTTGAACACGCGCCAGTTGATCATCCACCTGCTCGAGGCTGACCTGTTCGGTCGTCTCCTGCAAGCGATTCAAACCCGCATCCTTCCACGTGAGCATCATACGTTCACGTCCATACATGCCGTTGTCGTTGTCGGTCGGCGCGCGCCAGAAGTTGAGCGCAGGCGGCTGGTGGATGAGTTCATGCCCGTCGCGCTGGAGGGAGGTTAGTTTGCCATCTATGCGATTGAAAACGACTCGCACACCAGATGAACTGACGATGATTTGGTCTTGTGATTCACTTGCCGTAACCGCCGACGACTGACCACTGATAACTGGCAACTGATTACTGAGGACTTCAAACTGTGCCCACGCCACTTCGTGCCCAGCCTTTGCCCATAACGTATCCTGTGCGAGGGTAAAACGAATTTCCAGCCAGACATCCGATTGAGCATTATCTGGCAAAGTGTATGGAAGTTTCACTTCCAGACTGGATTGCGGCTCGACGGACAACGTTTCCAGCCTGCCCGATTGAATGACCCTGTCAGCGGTGGATAAAGCCCACGAAGCAGTCAACAGGTCGAGGCGGGAGAAGAAGAAACGGTTGTGGATCCGAATCAAGCCAGTGGACGCATCCAGCAAATCCACGCGCACAGGCTCGAGCCACTTCCTGTATTCCCATAAGGAAGGATGCGGCTCGCGGTTTGCAGTGACCAGCCCATTCAGGCAGAACGCGCCATCGTTGGGCTCGTCGCCGAAGTCACCACCATAGGCAAACCAAATTCTCCCGTCGTCGGTAACGCGCTGAAAGCCCTGGTCAACCCAATCCCATATAAAGCCGCCCTGCAGGCGCGGATATTTTTCGATGGCTTCCCAGTATTCCTTGAGGTTGCCCGTGGCGTTGCCCATCGAGTGGGCGTACTCGCACATGATGATGGGGCGCGGGTCGTCCTCCTGCGCGTACGCGATGATTTCGTCCACGCTTGGGTACATCGGCGCGATGATGTCCGTTTCGGGGGCGGTGCGCGCGGGGTGATAATGAATGGGACGCGACGGATCGTTCCTGCGAACCCATTCCGCCATCGAGCGGTGATGCTCACCGAAGCCTGACTCGTTCCCAAGCGACCAGACAATCACCGAGGGGTGGTTGCGGTAACAAGCCACCATGCGTTCGAGCCGCGCTTGAAAAACACCGCGCCACTCTGGAGCCTTTGACAGGTACGACAGCGCCCCGTCACATTCGATGTTCGCCTCGGCAAAAAGCAGAACCCCGTACTCGTCACACAACTCATACCAGCGCGGCGAATTGGGATAATGCGAAGTCCGCACCGCGTTGATGTTGAACTGCTTCATCAGGGTCAGGTCGCGGCGCATGGATTCTTCCGTCACATAATGTCCCGTCAGCGAGTCATGCTCGTGCCGATTGACGCCCTTGATCAGCACGGGCGCGTTGTTCAACAACAAATGTCCATCTCGGATTTCCACCGCGCGGAATCCCACGCGGCAGGATTCGATTTCGACAACCTCCCCATTTGCTTCAAGCGTCAACAAGAGGCGATACAGATACGGGTCTTCATCCGACCACTTGCAGACGTTTGGAACCTCGCCTGTGAATTTGACCTGAACTTTATCCGCGACCTGGATTTCCCGCGCCTCAGCATGGATCACCTCCCCAGCCGAATCCAACAGACGGAGCGAAACTTGCGCCGCTCGAGGCTGGTTCTCGTAATTGACCACATCCACGCTGAGGGCGAGTCTGCCATCCCGATACGAGGAATCAAGTCCGCTGTTCACGTGGAAGTCGCGGATGTGCAGCGCGGGCGCAGACCAGAGATACACGTCGCGGAAGATTCCGCTCAACCGCCACATATCCTGGTTCTCGATGTAAGTCCCATCCGACCAGCGATAGACGCGCACCGCAAGGATATTTTCGCCCGCTCGAAGATATGAGGTGATGTTGAACTCGGCGGGCAGACGGCTGTCTTTGCTGAAACCGACTTCTTTTCCATTGACCCAAACATGGAATGCTGAGTCAACCCCATCAAAACACAGGAAGGTTTGTCGTACATTCCATTCTTCGGGAAGATTAAATGCGCGGCGATAACAGCCTGTTGGGTTGTCATCGCTGGGGACACAGGGCGCGTTGTCGGGCGGGAATGGGAGTTGAACGTCGGTGTAATATGGAATGTCGTATCCCTGCAATTGCCAGTTACCAGGGACGCGAATCAAGTCCCAGCCGTCAGCGGGAAATTCGGGCAGATGAAATTCCCTCGGAGCAGAATCAGGATTCGGGGCGAAGAAGAAACGCCAGTCCCCATTGAGGGAATGATAATACGCGGACTGATTCTTCAATCCGCGCAAGGCTTCCTCTGTCGTCGCGTATGGAATGAGGGATGCGTGCGAAGGCTCGCGGTTGCGTCCCTGAATTTGCGGGTTTTCCCAATCGTTTGTCATTTGTCGAAATCCATATCATGAAAGGTTTTTTTAAACACAAAGGACACGAAGTACACGAAGGGCAGAGACTAAAGAGCATTCCCTTTGTGTTCCTTTGTGACCTCACCGCACTGGCGTACGGTGCATGTGTCGTGTTTAATTAGTTTTTGCTGTAGAGTCATATCACTTTTCTTTGGACATCTCGTTTGCCAGTGTCAGCCAGATGCCCGCCGTCCACGAGAAGTGGAAGTCATGATATCCCTGTCCCATCTGCGCGTCGAAGTTTTCGGCAAAGCCATTCTTCGCCACCAGTTCCAGAAAGCGGCGACGGATATCCTTTGCAAAATCGACTTCATCACAAGCCATGAGGGCATCGAACAAAATCAAGGTCGGCGCCGCCCAAATGGGTCCGCGCCAGTAACCGCGTGAACGATAATGCGGGCTGGATAAACTTTCGGTGGCAAACCCATATTGAGTCAGGAACCGCCCTGGCTCCTTCAACCTGCTGACCAGCAACGCGCGTGCTTCTTCGGGCAGGCGCTTTCCCAAAATCAAAGGCAGGTGGAGTTGCAGGCTGTCCACCGCGATGTCTTTATGCGGGAAACTTTCCACCGCCACAAAATGGTCACCGCGCCAGAAGTGACTCATCAGCCTGCTGGTCAACTCCTCCGCGCGTAACCGCCACTGCGGGGCTTCATCCGCTCGACCAAGTTTCTCTGCCGCGTATGCAAGGAATTCCATTTGCAAAACGAGATACGCCGAAATCTCAGGCGACTCAATCGGCGGGCGGACACTGAACACGGTGCTGTTATCCCAGCCCGAGTCGTTGCCGTGATTGCACTGTGGGATGCCGTCGCCGTCGTCGTCGCGATGCTCGAACCACCAGTTCGTCCAGCGCGAAAGCGGCTCGTAGATTTCATCCAGCCGCTCGCTGGTCATCAGACTCGAATTCCGAGCCAGCCGACTCAAGATCCAGCCATGCACAGGCGGTTTGTAAAAACTCCACGAGACGAGGCGATCATTGATGAGGTCGGGCAGAACGCCAGTCGCATCCTGCTGGTTGAACAACACCATGAACTGGTCCCACGCCAGTTGCGGGTGCGCCTCGGCAAGCGACAAGGCATGGAAGCAATGGTCCCAGCTCCACGCGCCAATCATGCCGTTCTTGGAGGCGAAAATCGCAGGGCGGGTCAAATGTCCGCTGGGGGCGACCACGCACGACCATAGAATGTAACAAGCCAGTTCGCGCATCTCCGCGTAACGCGCTGGCACGGCGGGCATATCCTTTGTCCAAGCGGTGAATTCGCACCCGACATTTGTTACGCAGTCATCGAAGGACTTGCTCCGTTTTGGTTCATCCCAGCCGACGATGAATTCGCCAATGGCAAACTCACAGACGCCGTCGTCGTCGGGTTGGAAAGTGATTGAGATGTAGTCGCAGTTTTCGGCTTGCCAGGGCGCGTCAATTTCCATCCGCCCCCTCAGCGGCACAAACATCAACTTGGTCTCGCAGACAGTGTTGACCGTCAGCATCCATTTGCCATCGGTGTGCGGGATGAAGTTGTCGTAGGCGCCAGTCGGCATCGAAAAGCGGATGCCAACTCCATCGAGTCGAAAGCGGACCGAAGCGGCGGATTCAAAACAAGCCCGAGCCTGTTTGCCGTTCCCCGCGTTCAATTCCAGCCGACAGGGATTCGCGTCCGCATCGAAGGGGATGGCTTTATCACCATCCATCAATTCCATCAAAAGGATTTCCTGCAATGGGCGTCCGCCTGTGGCGGGTCCGCGCACGGAACGAAGATATAGCCCCGCCTTGCGGTCTGGGGTTTCGGAAAGAATCGAGAAGGCGACGTACGAGCCGTAATACGAGAAGGGAATTTGGGTGATGTCGAAGTTCATGGTTTGGTGTAAAAAACAACCCCATGTCACAAGGGTGGCAAGGGGTTGCATGTCATCGTTGTGAGGCGGTTATTCCTTGATGCCAGTCATCGAGATGCCTTCGATGAACACACGCTGACCGAAGAAGAAGATAATGACGATGGGCAGAACCACAAGGGTGCTGACCGCCATCAGATAGGGATAGGCGTTGGAAACCGTGCTGTTGAAGGAGAAGGTGCGCTGCAGGTTTTCCACGCCCAGCGCAAGCACGTATTTGCTCTCGTCGTGGACGTAGATCAACGGACCGAGATAATCGTTCCATGCGCCGATGAAGGAGAGCAGAGCCACCACCGTCAGCGCGGGACGCGAAAGCGGGAGCATGATTCGCCAGAGGATGTCGAATTCGCTGGCGCCGTCAATTCGCGCGGCATCCGACAGTTCGGCGGGGATGGTGCGGAAGAATTGCCTGAGCATGAAGATGTAGTAGGGGCTTCCAAAAAACGCGGGGACGACCAGCGGCAGGAAGGAATTGATCCAGCCAAGTTTTTTGAAGATCATAAACAGCGGCACCATCTGCACCTGGAAGGGAACCATCATGGTCGCGAGGCACAGATAGAAGAGCGTGTCACGCCACTTCCACTGGATGCGCGAAAAACCATACGCCACAAATGAAGATGAAAGCACCACGCCGATGGTGGCGGGGATGGCGTAATAGAACAGCGTGTTGAACATGTACTGCGTGAACGGCTGACTGGTCCAGGCATTTGGGAAGTTGCTCCAGAAGGCGGGGCTGGGAATCCAGATGGGCGGCGCAACATACACCTGCGCATCGTTCTTCAACGCCGAGGAGACCATCCAATAAAAGGGCATGACGAACGAAACGGCAAGCAGAATCAAGACCACGTATTTGATGATTTCAGCCACCCATTCGCCAGCGGTCAGCCGCCTGTGCTTGTCCGCACCCAGTTTCGGCTGTTGGGAAGTTCGGAGGGTCGTAGGTTGAATATTCATGGCTTGCTCCTATTTCTCACTTCCGTAATACACCCAGCGAGCCGATGTCTTGAAGAGGATGAAGGTGAAAACGACAATCACAATGAACAGCATCCACGCCAGGGCGGAGGCTTTGCCCATGCGCAGGTACTCGAAGGCGTTACGGTAAAGGTACAAGCCGTAAAGTTCGGTGGACTTGCTCGGTCCGCCGTTTGTAATCAGCCACGGAAGCGTGAAGGACTGGAAGCCGTCAACGAATCCCATGATGAGGTTGAAGAGAATCACGGGAGTACACATCGGGATGGTGATGTTCCAGAACTTATGGAAGGCATTCGCGCCGTCGAGTTCGGCGGCTTCGTACAACGTGCGTGGCACGTCCTGCAAGGTGGCAAGGAAGATGACGATGGCGTTTCCCTGTGCCCACATATAAATCATGATGAGCGAGGGTTTTGCCAATGATGGATTGGAAAGAAAGGGGATGACGGGCAATCCCATTCCCTGCAGCAATGAGTTGAACAAACCGAACTGTGTGTTCAGCAAAAACTGCCAGACCATCGCAACCACAATCGTCGGGACGATGGCTGGGAAGAAGAAAATTGCGCGGAAGAAGGGTCGCGCCGCGATTTTGGTATTGAGCAGGGACGCCATCAGGAAGGCGGAAATCACGCCCAACGGCGCGCTCAACAGAACGTAATACAGGGTGTTGCCGATCACCTTGATGAAGGTGGTGTCGGAGGTGAAGAGTTCAACGTAATTACCAAACCCAATCCACACCGCGGGGCGCAGAAGGTCATAACGGGTGAAACTGTAATAAAGGGAGGCAATAAGCGGATAGACCGTCCACAGCAAAAAACCAATCAGCCACGGCGAAACAAATAACAGCCCAAGCATAAAGTCGCGCTGCGTGCGGGTCCGAAGGAAGGGGAGATTCATCTGGCACCTGTCCCATTAAAAAAGCAAGGGGTTTCCGAGGAAACCCCTTGCCGTAAAAACGAACTAACCGAAGCCAGCGTTCTTGTATTCGGTCTCGCAGCGCTTTTGGAATTCCGCCGCCGCGTCTTCGCTGGTCATCGTATCACGATAGACCGCTTCGCGTAATTCATTGTAGGAGGTTTCCACAAAAGCCTGGATCGGGCAGGCAATCGCGTTCTCGACCTCGGTCGCTTCGTTGACCGAGTCGAAGTAGAACTTCAAGCCTGGATAGGCATTCGGGTCAGCCTTGTCGAGGAAGGGCTTGTAGGCGGGGAGCCAGCCCAGATCCTTGAACATCTTGTCGCAGACCTCGTCCGAATTGAGGAACTCGGCAAACTTGAAGGCATCCTCGGAGCGCTTGGCATCCTTGAAGAACACGTTGAAGTGTCCGCCCGTGCCCTGCACCTTGGCGCCGCGTCGGCTTTCGGGGACGGGAACCCAGGTGGCGCGGTTGTGCTTTGCGACCTCGGGCATCTGCGCCTGGGTCTCGCCTGGGTGCCAATAGCCTTCGATGATCATCGCCTGCACTTCGGCATTGAAGGAACCGCCCCAGGTCTCGTTCGCCGCGACGGAGCGCATGCCCGCCATCTTGTCGGGACCGACGATGCGATAGAACTCGCCCATCACATCGAAGGCTTCCGCCATGCCTTCGTTGGCAAGGTCGAATTTGCCTGAAGCGGGGTCGAACCACTTGAAGCCCCAGGAGCGGGCGGCGAGGAAGCCGTCGCCGAATCCGCCGCCTTCCGCGTCGTAGGGGTCGAGACCGATGGCAAGCAGGTTGCCCGCCGAATCGAACTTGGTCAGCTTGCGATGCCACTCGAGCGCCTCATCCCAGGTGACGGGCGGGGTGTCGGGGTCGAGTCCAGCCTCTTCGACCATGCGGGCGTTGTAGTCCAGACCGAAGCGTACAAAGCATTCCAACGTGGGAACACCGTATTGTTTGCCGTTGTAGAAGCCCGCGTCCCAGTTGCCGCTGATGTAGTTTTCCTTCTTGATGATGGTGCTCTTGCCGACCCAGTCGCTGATGTCTATGCAGACTTCGCGGGTGAACAGGTCGGGGTATGAGACATTGGAGGCGGCGTCGGGCGGAGTCCCAGCCGCAAGTGAGGTAAAGAGCGCCTCGTTCCCAACACTGGGCTTCATCTCGACATCAATCGACCCCATCAGTTCCTTATACTTCGCCATTGCTTTGAATGAGGCAAAGATGGGAACCAACTCGCCCCAGCCGACCCACCATTGCACGGCATCGGGAATGGGTGGAGCGAGTTCATCGGTGGGCTTTGGTTCAACCGCCGCGGCTTCGGGAGTCAACGTGATGCGCGGACCGCAGGATGCAAGGAAGGCGCCCAGTGTGCCGAGGGAAGCCATCTTGAGGAAGTCTCTGCGACTGACATATTTCGATTTCACTGTCATAACCTTTCTCCTATTTGATAGAGTTTGAAGACTACTTGCAATTTGGAAGGTGGCAAATATTCTGACAATAAACCTCCTTATTCAAGTCTGGTTGACATGTGGTAGATATAAGTAAAACAAGGTTTATAATATATCTATAACATACTATAGCACTTAACAAATGGATGTCAACCGACTGCGCGGGTTTCTCAAGGGCTTTCTCAAAGTCCGATTTGTGTCACTCGGAGGGGGCGTGTTTGTCGCGACCGAAGAGTCTCTTAGCCGTCGTAGAGACCCTTCGCTACGCACAGGGCGACATTCTTCGTTTTTGTCAACCTACTTTGAGAAAGCCGTACGGATTTCTCAAATCAGTTGCGGGTCTTGAGGCGAGGCGGCTCAAGTATTGGAAAATTACGATTTTGTATGTTGCCCACGCATGGATTGTGGGATAATAAAATCATCATCGCGCGCCATGCCATCCCCGATTCAAAAGTCAGAAACGTTTGATTATTGGTTAGCGCCGTGGCGCAATCCAACACCTTGCCGATACCAACAAGTCACCGTTACTGAAAACACCCGAGGCATGGAAAACGCGGGGCTTTATTTTTTCTTCGGACAGGAGACAGCATGGATACAAAAAAATTCTTCTGATAGAGGATAATGAAGATGATATGCTGCTTGCACTGCGTGCATTCAAGAAAAATAATATTTCCAACGAGGTCGTGGTCGCGCGCGACGGTGTTGAAGCGCTGGAATATCTCTTCGGGACAGGGACTTTTGCAGGACGCAACACCAGGGATACACCAACCGTCATCCTGTTGGATCTGAAACTCCCCAGGATGGACGGGCTGGATGTCCTGCGCAATATCCGCTCGGATAACAGGACAAAACTGCTGCCCGTTGTCATCCTGACCTCGTCAAAAGAGGACGTGGACATTGCCAATGGCTATCGTTTGGGCTGTAACAGCTACATCCGCAAGCCCATAAAACGCGCGCTGCAGGTCTTGGTTGTTGGGCGAACCCATGGGCGGTGATGGGGCTGTTCGGCGGCGAGCAATTTTCGGCGTTCGTGCCGCGCAACCCCGATGCGTGTCAGGTTCTTTCAACGGGTCAACGCGCGCCCGCGGCGTGTCCCTCTGCTGATGAAACCAAAGCCGCCATGAAGTATTGGATAGACGCCGCGATCGACTCGGGCGCTGATACGAGTTTTTGGGACGAGCCGCATCTCTATATTCCAGATTGGGATGACCTGCACTTCGCTTCTGACGACGCCTTTGCCTGCTTCTGTCCGAGGTGCCGCGACTCGTTCAAAAGCCGATTCGGTCAAGCCATGCCTGATTCATTAAC
>SXGR01082409.1_pt1 | contig 12678 bp, 14 predicted proteins | sample 3174711 | NCBI WGS metagenome assembly SXGR01 (sample SAMN11356860, study PRJNA531348) | freshwater metagenome | isolation source: freshwater sample F1-60 | place: China: Fuxian Lake, Yuxi | collected 2017-12-25
AAAAAAACAATATATATGAAAGTTCTTACAAACTTTCCTAATATATCTATATATACAAGAAATATAGATAATTTTATTGAAGATGCAAAATGTACATTTCCAGAAAATATAGATGATAAAGATCTAATTAGATTTTATTTAAATATTAAAGAACATAAAGTTATTAAAGATAGTATTCATATTTGTAAAAATTTGATTATATATAAAAAGTATATAGAAAATAATGAAAATTTATCAGATAGTTTTATTAAATCCTCAAAAAATAGAGAAATTAATATATTTCCATTTTGTGATTTTGATATAAAATATATATATTCTTTTTCTAAAATAGATGATAGTATTAAGAAATATATATTAATTTTTCTTAATATGTTATATAATACAACATATGAAGTTTATCAAATAATTACTAGCCCTGATGTTGATATTTCAAAGTTTTCAGATATTATTATTAGTTCAATAGCACAAGCAAAAAAAATGATTCCACGAGCAGGTCGTGCATTTAAGAAAATTGAAGAATCAGTTGAATTATTACAAAATAATTTTGAAGGCTATTATAAAGACTTTATTTCTACTAAAAACCCAACTATAATCATAGAAAATTTTGTAATGGACTGTGCTAAAGAACAAGATGATAATGTAGATCTTGATTTAGCCAGACAGTTCAAAAAAATAGCTATGTTCTACAAAAAGAAATCAGCCGGTAAGATTAAAGATCCTCGTATTAATCAAATCTTTGAAATGTTAGACAAGAATTTTGCAATGCTTGATGTTAAAGATGAAGATGTTTCAAGTGATGATGATGAGGAAGTGGAAGTGAAAGAAGATAAAGCAGAAGAGAAAGCAGAAGAGAAAGAAGAAAATAAAGTAGAAGAGAAAGTAGAAAATAAAGTGGAAAATAAAGATAATAAAAGTAAATATAGAAAATAATGTAAAGACAAATTAAAACAATATTTATAATCAAATGTTAAAAAACCATTTGATTTTTTTTAATATTAAAAACTTGTTGATATTGCACCAGTTAATCATTATGAACAAAAATATCTTGCCATCAAATAAACCACTAAATGTGGTAATTATGACAAGATCTGGTAAGATTTTAACAACTATGTCAAATGATAATAAGATGATCAAATTGCTTAGTACCAGCATCTCCCAATCACCATTAGAAAAACTCGTGGAATTGGAAAATATGCTTGGTGGGTATTTTGGCTTTTCTATGCATGACAGCTGGTTTGTCATTGATGACATAATTTCTTCGCAATATTGTCATGAACAATTTTTAGTTTATGATGCAAGTGAGAAGATGATGGAAAGATTGGTCGCTAAAAACCGCAACATGGTGATTTATGATCTGGCTAGTATACCAAGAAATATGGCTGATCATGTTTTTAAGCGATTTATTGCTATTAGTTCTTTTGCTAACCACCAAATTCAAATGATCAAATAGAAAATTTTACAATCGGTGGTGTAATTTCATATGATAAATGTTTTTTTTGTTTTTATAAATTATATATAGTATATTAAAATGAATATCATTTATATTTTATTATTATTTTGTATAATATTAATTATTAATATCAAATATGATAGAAAATCATATAAATATAAAAAATGTGTTACATTTTCAAATCCTTTAATTAAATCTATACATATATATTAAAAATAATTATTATAATATTTTAATAATTATATAATATTAAATATATAAAACTTAATATGATTATAGATCTTGAAATAGTAATATTAGTATGTCTCATAATGATACTAATGTATAATTATTATACAAATGATTGTTATAGATATTTTAAACATAATAAATATGGACAATATCAAAAACATCAAAATATGCTATTAGATGTAAGTAATAGACAAAGAAATTGTGGAAATTATAGAAATTACGGAAATTATTATTATGATGATACATTTAAAAATAATTCTAATGTAAATTATCCAGATATAGAATTGGAAGGATTTGTGGAACCTAATGTAAATAATGATACTCAAAATTTACCAGATAATGTATTATTAAATGATAGATATAATGATTTTATAACATCATATTCAGATGATCAATTATCAAATATTATATCAGAAAAACCATCTAATTTATCTGATACAGATTATTCACAATCATTAGTAGATGATTTACAAAAAAATATAATATTTGATATGGATAAAAAATTATCAGACAAATCAAAAAAAACACAAAAATTAGCTAAAGATAGTGCTACAATTGCATCTAGATTTGGACGTAATTCATTAATAGAATCTTATAAAAATGAATTAGATGAATATGAAAAAGAAAGAACACCATGGTGGGCTGAATCAGCTTATAATTAAATTATATTAGCCTGTCTATATTCTACATAATCATTATTTACAAAGTCTTCTGTTTCTTCATATTTTCTACAATATGGACATTTTTTAATAGCAGATATTTTTTTATATTGTAAATCTTTATATTCAGTTATATATTTATTTTTTTGTAATTGATAAATAATTAATTCTTTTAATTTATGTTTAAATAAACTTGGAATAAAATATTTATAAGATTGTGTAAGAGAATTATATAATCTATCATCAAATTCATAATTTTCAAATTCATTAATAATCTTAGTTCTGAATTTATATGATTGATTACTATATATATATAAATCCCATGATTTTTTTAATGTATATACAGGATTTGTTGGCATATTTTTAATATATGTCTTATCAAAATATATATTATATATACATCCTGAACATATATAATGATCACATGATTTTTGTTTAATAAATAGTTTAGGAGATCCCAGACATATTGGACAAATTAATAAAGATGAGGATATTAATTTATTAATAATTGATGATAAAACTTTTACTTTTTTATTTTCTTTAAATATAAGAGTATAATTAAAATAAAATAAACAATCTTTACAATATAAATTATTTATAGATTTATTAACAAAATGATTACATACTAAATAATTTTGACATTTTTCTTGAGTCATATTATTATAATATTAAGTATATAGATATATTTATATTAATTTCAATTTTTAATTTACTATATAAATGAAAAATCTATGTTAACATATCCACTTAATACAGTTATACAATTTGATACTGAAAATGTATAATCACTATTAAAATTCTGTTTTATTGTGAGTGAATCATATAATATATATTTAGGTTTTTTATCTATAAATTGTTTACCATTATTTAAAGATGGAAAGTTTTTAACTAAATAAGAATTTGTATCAATTTCATATCCGTTAAAATTACTTATATATGTATTACTTTCAGAATCATAAGTAGCTACATTTAATTTATAACCTTCGTAAATACATTGCTTTATTTTAATAATTTCTTCAATGCTTTCCTCAAATAGATTTTGATTACTACTATAAGAATTTAATAAATCATATAAATTTATATGATCATTAGCATATGGATTCATATTCATATTAAATAAAAAATCTCTTATAATTTCATCTCTATTTTCTATAAATGTCATTATACCATCATAATTTACTTGATTTTTTTCACAATATTCTTTAATTTTATTTATTGAATCAATTTCATTAATATTATTTATTATTTCTTTTTTTAATGAATAAAAGAATAATAAAAAGTCAATAAATTCACATGAAATAAATAATCTTGATTTTAATAAATTTTTATCTCTAAATTCTTCACCATTTTCAAATTGATTACTAAATGATTTAAATTTACTTAAAACTATTGCTTGTTTAGATGTTTGAATAAAGCATGCTATTGTTATAAGATCAGCTATATTACAACCATAATAATATCCAGATAAAATCATTTTAATATTTTCTATAGATAATGATCTAATTTTATTTGTTAATAATCCAAGTTGAGTAGGAAAACCATTAGCATATATTATTCCTAATATATATAATTTTTCTAAACTGCTATTAATAGCTATACTTGATGGATTATCTAATAATTCTAAATCATTTATATCTATATTTTGTAAAAATTTAATATTTTCATATTTACTTTTATTTAGATATAATATTTCATATAATGGTTGATCTATATATTCTTTAATTATATCTTCATATTTGACTATAATAATATTTAATATAGGAATAATAATATCATTAGATAATATTTCCGGATATTGAATATTTAATAGACTATCGTATATTTTTTTTGTATATACTGGAAAAAAACTTCCTGGTCTAATTCTTCCTACTCTTCCTCTTCTTTGTTGTGACATTGCTTTAGTAACTGGTTTTATTAATAAAACATTAGAATTTACAACTGGATTATATTCTAATTGATTTACTAATCCTAAATCAATACAATATTTTAATGATTCAATAGTAATACCAGTTTCTATTGCATTAGTTCCTATTATAACCTTTCTTGTTGGTACGTCATTTGAATTTTCTAATTTTAATTTTGTAATTTCGGTAAAAACATTTTGATAATCAATATTTGATTCTTTAAAAACTGTGCTATCTAATGCAATTGGTAATATTTTTCTTTTTAATGTATTATTTAACTCTAAAATTTTTTCTTTTAGTTTTTTAACATAAGATTGGCTTGGAATAAACACAACAATATCTGATATTAATATATCATCATCTTCATTATCTGTATGTATTTTAGAAATAATATCAACAGCTGATGTAACTACATTATCAGCATCATACTTTAAATAATTATCAGTAATAGGATAAGATGTTCCTGTTATTTTAAATATTGTTGTTGTCTTAAAATATGTAGCATATTTATTAACATCTAATGTAGCAGAAGTAATTACTAAAAATGGACAATTTTCAATTGGAGTAGTATCATATAATTTTTTCATATAATAAAATATAACATCTAAATTTAAACTTCTATCATGAGCTTCATCTAACATTATAACTTTATACTTTTTTAAAAACATTTCTCTATCCATATTTTTTAAATATTGTAATAATACACCTATAGTACAAAATAATATTCCTCTTTCTAATGGTTTCTTAATATATTCTTTTGTAGCATATCCTATATTTTTACCAAATTCTATACCTTGATTGTCTTTTCTATTTTCTCTTTTATATGCTCCTATTGATGCTATAGTTAATGGTATACTTATTGTAGTAACAACTCTAGGTTGTGTACATATTATATTACCCTTTAATAATTTATTATATCTTAAATATAATTCAGAAGGAAAAGTTGTAGACTTCCCGCTACCAGTAGCCGATTCCATTATAATAACTTTATCATTTATAGTTGTTGCTTTTATTGATCCATCTATTCTTTTTCTAAACCAATCCATAATATAATCAATAGCAATAAACGTATCTAAATATTCTTGTTTTTCTCCCATACCAGGACGCAACGCTCCTTTTTTTAATAATGTCGGTAAACCCATTATTAAATGTTATATTATTATATTATATTAATTGTATTATATTAATAAATGAATATATTTCTTAATAATAAAAAAAATAAAAAAAATAATGTATTATTATCAAAAGTAATTGTTTATATATTAAAATAGTTATCGATAATAATACATTCATATAAAACAATATTTTCATAAATAACAGGCAATTTTTGTTTTTTAGGAAATATTTTATTATTAATAGTTACAAATTTATTTTTTACTTGAGATTGGATAATTTTATTAAATTCTTCTTTAGTATATTGTTGAAACATTATTATTTTAATTAGTATTATTATTAATTCAATTTTTTTATGAGTATGTATTACTAAATATTATCTTTTATTTTAAATATTATTATACTTCTGCATATTGGACATAAGTTAATAGACTTACTACAATTTTTACAACAATAATAATGTTTACAAGGATAAAAAATTATATCTTTATTAAATTCCATACAAATAATACATTCATTATTATTATAACTATATAAATTATTCTTAATTGATAATCTAATAAAAAAATGAATTATATTTTCTAAAAATCTGCATGTCATATTAGATTTATTTAATTAATATATTATATATTATTTTATATATGTAAAGTTTATATTCAATTATATATAAAATGACAATTTCAATTATAGGTTCAAATGGTAGTAAAATATTATTAATTACTGAAAATAAAATAAATAATAAATTTAATGATATAGAATTAGAATATAAATTATTAAAAGACAAATATCTAAATAAATGTAATTCTAATATTATAGATAAAAAATGTTATAAACATTTTTTATATCAATTATCAAAGTTATTTACTAAAACTAATAATATAGAAAATTTAATTGATTATATAAATGAAAGAAATACAAATAATAATTTATATATGCATTTTAAATTAGTAAGTAAAAATCTTAATATTTTACATTATTTACATAATAGTATAACTAAATTTAACACAGCTTTAAATATACAAAATAAAAAAAATAATATTATATATAATATTGAAAAAATTATAAACAGATTATTAAAATTACATGAAAATAAAAAACAAGATATAAATGATAAAGCAGAAAATATAAAAAATATATTAATATCAATAGAAAAAGAAACTAATAAATTTAAAATATTAAATGTTAAAAAATCAGATCCTATAAAAAATTTAAATAATATATCATCTGAATTTATCAATAATATTATTATTTCTTTAGATAATATTATTAATACTAATAAATTAATAAATCAAAATATTACTGTATTTATAGAATTAATAAATAAGCTAACTGATAATTTAACTGATCTATATTTATTAATTTAACATATAATAATATTAATTATATAGTATTAATATAAAACCTTATATATTAATATGGCTAATGCAGCATTATATAATTTATTAACACTTAATGATCAAGATCAGGAAGCATTATTGATTAACAATGCTTTATTATTAGATAATATAAAAGTAATAAAACAACAAAATATAAGAAAAATAGAACAAGAAATAAATATTATAAAAAGAAATATATTAAGAGTACAAAATACAATTTTAACAACAGTAGATAATACAGTATTTAATAATTTACAGAAAACTTTAAATAATTTTACTAATGATTTAAATACTAAAATTGAACAATATAATGATATAATCCAACCATCATTTAATGATATATCTAAATCACATTTTTTATTTTTAAATAATCAATATAAACCATTTGTTGAATGTAGTATGAATTACTTAAAAACTTCTATAAATACTAAACCATTATTTGGATCAACTGTTGATATAGTTGTACCATCAGAAGGTAATTTTTTAAGTGATATGGCATTGCATATACAATTATCTGATCTAAAACCACTAGACAGTCGAGATAAAGTTAGATATGCAGATTTTATAGGCCACAGATTAATAAAAAAAATACAATTAGTAATTAATAATAATATTATAGATGAATATACTGGTGAATTTTATAATGTTTATTATAATGTTTTTTTACAAGAAAATAAAAAAAAATCTTGGATGTCATGTGTAGGTCAAGAAATGCCTGTAGAAGCTGTATTAATACAAGATCCAATAAATGATAATTATAGGGAAAGAAAATTTATATATTCTGGTAATCAAACATTAAAACATTCACATGATGCTATTGATTTATATATTCCGCTTATATTTTGGTTTAATATAAATAAAAATGAAGCATTTTTAAATAATTTTCCATTTGGTAGAATTGTATTAAAAGTAGAATTTGAAGATGTCAGGAATTTAATAACATGTTTAGATGTTGAAAATGATATATATCATGAAAGATTTATAACACCAGTTTTTAATGAATGTGAACTATATTCTAATCATATTTATATAAATAAAGATATTCAAGATTTATTTATAGCTAAATTAGGATTTACATTAATTAGAACACATATTCAAATTAAAAAAATATTAAATAAAAATAATGATAGTATTTCTTTAGCATCTGAATTAAAATTTCCTATTGAAGATATATGTATTTATGCGAGGCCAGAGATTAATGAATCCGGAATAGATAGTTTAAATTTATGGCATAAGAATAGTATTCAAATTATTAGAAATATAAAAGTACCAGTTATATTTAATTCAAATAACATAGAACAATTAGGTATAAATAATATAACTTATTATGATGAAACGCCTATATTTAGTGGATTTAGATTTAGTATTGATAATTCTTCTCTTTATGGAGGAAATCCACCATTATTTTATCAATCATACGTTCCTTTAGTATCTGGCAAATATATATCTGGAAATAATAATAATATATATTATTTATCATTTAATCTATATCCTAAAAAATTTCAACCAAGTAGTTATATAAATATGTCTAGATCAAGAAATATAGCTTTTGAATATTCATCTAGTTTATTAGAAGCATGGAGTCCTGTAAATTTATATATTCACGCAACTGCTATTAATTTTATTGTTTATAATAATAATACAGCTATGTTAAATTATTCAAAATAAATATTAAAGATAATATAATAAATTTATAAATATAAATATGAATAAATCTATTATAGTTTCTGCCGATCGTTTAAAACATAATTTATTAAAAAAAAAATTATTGAATGAAAATGTAAATGCAAATTTACATAGATTAAATGGATTAATTGATCAAACATATAAAAATAATCAAGATGTTTTATTAGCAAGACTGCCAATATCTTTTGATATTCCTGATAATATTAATCAAAAAGACTTTCAAGTAGAACTCTATTATAATTTGATAGAAATTTTAGAATCAAAAGGATATCAAATAAATTTAAAAATTGAAGAAGATAAAACTACTATTAAAATAAAATGGAGGACTGATGATGATGCTAATTTATTAAAAATGAAAAAAAAATTAAAAGATGTAATGTACAATTAACATGAGATATTTGTATCAAAATGTTTCATCTTCAAATTGGCATTGCAAATCAAAAGCAATTTGCAAATCAATTGCAAGTTGTTCCGATCTAAAGTTTTCAACTGCTTTTTGAGCAGCATCAGTTTCATAATTACCATCGAAGACTTGTTTTACAGCTTTTTCTAAGTCTTGTGAGTCAATAATATTCCATTCAGGATTAAATAAAATCATCTCTTCACGAAATTTGTTAATAATGAGTCTTTGTTCAAAGAAGGTTTTCCAGTACACCTTCTTTTCAGCAGAGTTCAAATTATCAACGTTCATTGCAAGTAATAATAATAAAAAAAATCAATTATTTTTTGTTATTTTTTTATTATTTTTTTTAATTTAATTCTTCAACAGTTGGAACTTTCTTTGCTTCTTCAGCTTCTTTTTCTTTTGCAACAACACTTTCAAATAAAGCCATATAATGTTGATAAATTCCAAAAATTTGACCAAAATTATCAATTGCAGTAGGAATACGTTGTGTTCCTTCTTTGAAAATTAGAATAATAAATCCTAATTCTTGTGCAGATAAATCTTGATATGATTTATTTTCATTTAAAGCAGTTAAAATAACTTCTAATCTTTCATTAATAGTAGCAATATCTTTGTATTCATTTACTTTAAAAACACCTTTTTTAGAATAAAAATCAATTAATTCACATACAGCTGTTACTAATTGTTTATTTAAGGTAAGATCTGTGGGTGTTTTGGTTTCACTCATTATAAAACGAAATCGAATTTAAATATAATTATTATATATAAATATATTTTGTAATCTTTAATTATAAATTTAAATTTGTACAATGAGTGCATTATTACCAAATAAGCCAATCGGTTTAAATATAAATCAAGGAAATGGTACATCTATATCAAATAACTTGGCTGTCGATGGAAGTGGTTTATATATATTTGATAATAATACTCCAAATACAAATGTTACACTTAAAGTAAATAATAATACAGCATTATATATAGATGATAGGAAAAGAATAGGTATAAATTGTATCAATCCTACAAGTCGTCTAATGATAAATGATGAATTAGGTGATTGTATAAGATTAATTTATAATAATAATATTAATAGTAATTATGCATATATTAGATTAGATTCTACAGGATCTTTAATATTACAACCATATGATAATGCTTATGTTAATATTAAATCTGTTGGTAATACATCTGGTTTAAAACTTAATGATAATATTGTAACATCATCAGCAGATCAAATAAATTATACAAATATTAACATACCTGGTATTGCTGAACCTAATAAAACAGTTGTATTAGATTTTACTAAATCTATATCGGGTATATCCACAATTACAACAGATAATTTGATTGTAAATAATAGTTTAGAATTAAATTCAAATACACCTAATTTTGCATTTACTATTACAAATGATATGGGAAATTGTTTGAAATTAAAAAATAAACAAAATTTTGCAACATTTACTGTATTAGATTCTGGTATTTTAAATATATATAATTCAGTTAATGTAGTAGAATTATTAAGTGATGCTAATGGAGGATTAATATATCCATTAAAATTAACAACATCTAATAATTTGATTAATTCAGGTGTTGGAATTGAATTTAATACATATAACATAAATAATATTAAACGAAATATGTCAACAATAGAGACTATAATAACAAACAATGAAAATAATAATGAAAATTCTATTATTAAGTTTAATAATATGAATAATGGCAATTTATTTAATACAGTTACAATTAGACAAGATGGATATATATTATGTAATACATTAATGGAATTATCTGATGCTAGAAAAAAAGATATAATTAATGTGTCTAATTATAATGATTCTTTAAAAAAAATTACTAATATAAAAACGTATGATTTTATTTATAAAGATGATGTTAAAAATCAAATACATAAAGGTATTATGGCACAAGAATTACATAAAATAATACCATCAGCTGTTAGTGTTGGTGAGCATTATACTATTTCAAATAAGGAATTAATAGGTTATTTAATTGATTGTATTAAATCTCTTAATGATTCTATAATTGATATAAAAAATAAAATAAATGATGAAAATTATATTTTAATATGTGATAAATAAAAATTAATTATTAGATCTATTGATAATAGGTGCATTTGGATCATAATATTTACTATTTAGTTTAACAATTTCAAATAATTGTTGTAAATTAGCATATGAAACTTTTTGCATTATTATTAACATTATTGATATAAATAATAAGAAATATAATAGATATAATTGATTATTCATATACATCATCTCATCATCTTTTTTTTTTATAATATGTTTTAATTGTTGATTAGATGAATATAAATATCTATTTATGTGTATTCCTTCTAAATATTTTTGTTTTAAATTTTCATTAATAGTGCAATTATCTTCTGTTGTTATTAAATCATTAATAACATTATCAAAACTTTCAACTTTAGGTGGTTTAGACATTTCTAAATAATAATTTTCATCAAAACCGCCAAATTGATTATTGTCAAAACTTATGCTATCATAACCATACATCTTAAATAAAAAGTATTTAAATTTAAATTTATTTCTATAATTATATTTAATAGCAAGATAATAATATTAAAAAAATATTTATATATGGATTTTAAAGAACAAAATATATTATTTTTAAAAGGCATTCATTTACAAGATCTAATTCCAGTTGAAGAAATATATCAAAAAGAATTATTAAATAATCTTGAAAATAATGTAACTGAAATTTTTTATGATAAAATATCTAAACATTTTTCTACTATTCAAAATTGGAAAAAATCAACTAATATTAGATGTTGGTATTGTAGTTTAAAATTTAAAAATATTCCATGGTTTCTAATAGAAAATACAAATTACACTTCAGAAGGTATAACATATGATATTGATGGAAATTTTTGTTCATGTGGATGTTTATTGGGATATATTAATAAAAATTATAATAAAAGAGACCATTTTGATATATATCAATCAGTATATAAATTATATAAAATTATTTATAATAAAAACATTAAAGAAATAAGAGAATCTCCATCAAAATATATATTAAAAATTTATGGTGGAGATATTAGTATTGAAGAATATCAAAATGAAATTAAACGAATTAATAAATTAAATATAAGTAATGGATTTTAAATAGTAATTAAATAGATTCGGATAATGTATATGCCATATATTCAAATGGATGTTCAAATTTAGAATTATTTCTAGTACATTTTATTTTATTTCCATCTATTTTACATTCAAAGATTAAACCATCTTTGGCGTATATATATTCGTCAGTATCTGGGTTAACTCTGTCTATATCTGTTTTTTTTGCAATTCTTTCAAAATTATTATATAAAAGATATTCTTCTATATCATATGGAAATAATCGTTGATAAACATGTATTCTCTCATGTATTAATATAGTTACTAAATCATTATCATAAATATTATCTTTATTTAATATAATAATGTCATTATGAGTATGCGGTAACCCAAATTCATAATCATATAAATAACTAAAACCAATTTTCCATGGTATATTATTTAATTTATATGGATAAAATCCATGACATTCTATTGTATTTAATTTCTTATTTGCTATATCTATAGCATTTTTTAATATATATTTTTCATACTCATTACAACTATAAAAACATCTATATAAATTATTTAAGAATAATTCTTTATCATTAATTTTTCTTAATTTTATATTATTTTCATCCATATTATTATAATAATTTTGAAATTTATCATTTAATATATAGATAATATCATTAGATGAATAAAATATTATTCTAATTTTTTGTTTATTTTTTTTAATATATATAATATAAGTAATAAAAAATATAATAATAATACTT
>SXGR01096882.1_pt1 | contig 12676 bp, 7 predicted proteins | sample 3174711 | NCBI WGS metagenome assembly SXGR01 (sample SAMN11356860, study PRJNA531348) | freshwater metagenome | isolation source: freshwater sample F1-60 | place: China: Fuxian Lake, Yuxi | collected 2017-12-25
CGACCCGCCGCCGTTCGTGGCGCAGTTCAAGAACAAGAGCATTCGCGATCCGTTCCGGGTGGGCGGCGACATTGCCGCCGTGTCGCGGGCCTCGATTACCATCGCCAGCGCGGCCCGCGCGCTGCGTGATTCGACCCGGATCATAGCCAAGACCTTCCTCACACCGGACCAAGTCAAGTAGTGAGAGGGCAGCCGGCGGCCGACCCCTGGGGGTTCGCGGAAGTCGCGGTCGAAACGTGGGCCGAGATCCTGCGCCCGCAGTCCCTCGACCTCGCGTTGCTGGTCGCGTTCCTGGCGCTGGCCATGGTCAGCTTCACGCGCAAGAGCGTGCCGCTCAAGCTGGTCACGTTTGCGTTCGCCATCGGCTATCTGGGGTTCGCGAAGAGCTATCTCATCTCGATCACCAACATCTTCAGCGCGCTCGACTGGAACTGGCCGGTGCCGAAGTACAACCTCGCCTGGTATATGTTCTTCGGGTTCACCGTCGTCTCGACTGTGCTGTGGGGCCGGTTGTACTGTGGCCGCATTTGCGCCTACGGCGCGCTCACGCAGGCGTTGGATGTGATGCTGCCCGCCCGCTGGCGGTTCGAAGTGCCGAAGGCCATTGAGAAGCGCGCCAGCTTCATCAAGTTCGGCTTGCTCGCCGCGCTGCTCGGCTACTACCTGCTGACGCACGACCTGCTGATCTACCAGTACGTCGAGCCGTTCTGGATGTTCGGTATGTTCGGCACCACCACCATGTGGTCGATGCTGGTGGTGCTGCTGGCCGTGACGGTGGTGGTTCGCAACGTCTACTGCCGCTTCCTCTGTCCGGTCGGTGCCGCGCTCGGGCTGATGTCATACCTGACGGTGTTCAAGATCAAGCGCTGGTCGGAATGCAACACCTGCAAGATGTGCCAGAAGACCTGCCAGTGGGGGGCGATCGAGGGGCCGCGGATCCTGGTCACCGAGTGTGTCCGCTGCGACGATTGCGAACGGCTCTACGCCGACACCGCGAAGTGTCCGCACTGGCGGATCATCGAATACAACGAGAAAAAGGTCCGGGTCTTTACCCTGCAGCCGGTACGCTGACCTGGCGGCACTAAAGTGCCACCCTTCTGGCGTTTCACGTTAGAATTCCTCCAATGTCGACTTCGCTGACCACTGCCAAGCCACGAATTTCTCCCACCACGCAGATCATGATCGGCCTGGTGGTCGGCCTGATCGTCGGCTACATCATCAGCATTACCGACAGGCGCGTGGCCGAGTACATCCGGCCGTTCAGCCAGATCTTCATCCGGATGATCCAGATGATCATCGCGCCGCTGCTGTTTGGCACGTTGGTGGCGGGCATTGCCGGCGCGGGTCACTTCAAGGACGTCGGCCGCATGGGCCTGCGCGCGATTATCTATTTCGAGGTCGTGACGACGCTGGCGTTGCTGTTCGGCCTGCTGGCGGTCAACCTCTTGCAGCCCGGCGTGGGCATGGTGCTGCCAACGCCAGCGGGTCCGCCGCCGATCACCACCGCGGCCCAGACCTGGGACCAGATTCTGCTGCACATCGTCCCGACCTCGGCCATCGACGCCATGGCCAAGAACGACGTGCTGCAGATTGTTGTCTTCAGCATGTTCTTCGCCATCGGTTTGGGCATGGTCGGCGAAAAGGGCAAGCCGATGATTGCGTGGTGCGAGTCGCTGACCGAAGCGATGTTCAAGGTCACCAACATCGTGATGCTCTACGCCCCGATCGGCGTCGGCGCGGCGATTGCCTACACCATCGGATCGAGCGGCGTGCAGGTGATGGTGAACCTGGCGTACCTGATCGTCACCCTCTACGCGGCGTTGGCCGCGTTTTTCCTGCTGGTGCTGATCCCGGTGATGCTGTTGTGCCGCATCCCGATTGTCGCGTTCTTCAAGGCGATCAAAGAACCGGCGCTGATCGCGTTCTCGACCACCTCGAGCGAAGCGGCCCTGCCGAGGGCGATGGAGTGTGTCGAAGCCTTCGGCGTGCCGCGGCGCATTGTCTCGTTCGTACTGCCGCTCGGCTACAGCTTCAATCTCGACGGCACCACGCTGTACTTGTCACTGGCCTCGGTATTCGTGGCCCAGGCCGCTGGGATCGAGATGACGGTCGGCCAGCAGGTGACCATGATGCTGACGCTGATGCTGACCAGCAAGGGCGTGGCCGGCGTGCCGCGTGCCGCGCTGGTCATCCTGGCCGCGACGTTGGCCAGCTTCCAACTGCCGATCGAAGGCGTCGCGCTGCTGCTGGGCGTTGACGCGCTGATGGACATGGGTCGCACCATGACCAACGTGATCGGCAACTGCCTGGCGTCGGTGGTGGTGGCGAAGTGGGAAGGCGAGTTCCGCGAACCACCGACCGCGCCGGCCAGCTAGGGGTCTGACCCCGATTCGGAGTTGCCGAGGGGTCTGACCCCGCCGCGTTCGGTTCGCCTGAAGGCGGACGCCACATGTTTGACCGCGGGCGCTTTTGTGTTGTCTCTGAACCTCCATGCCCGCGAAAACTACCCGCCGAAAGCCCGCTCCACCACGCCCCCGCGTCCTGACAGGCACCGTGTTCATCACGCGGCAGGTGCATTTCACGTCGGCTCACCGGCTCTACAATCCGACCAAGAGCCAGGCTTGGAATACGCGGCAATACGGCCGCTAATACGGTCTATCGTCACGTCACTCCTGGCGTGAGTTTGGCCTCGCAGAATGGACCCAAACAGGGCTAACCGGATTACGCCCAACGCGCGGATATCCTGCGCGCAGCCCGAAAGGCGCGTGACTGCTTGGTCCCGGCTGAGAACTGGCGATGACATGGTCAGAGGGCATCCGTTATCTGGATTGTGATCCAGTGGCACCGGCCGACCTGCGCGTCTCGTATGAACACGTTTGGTCAGGACTTCGTCGTACATCTCGTCACCGATTAACCCTCGCAGCCGGCCTCCGAGAAACGGTCCCAGTCCGTCCACCACCAGCGCCCGGCCCTCGATCGCAGTGACCCGGCCGATCCCCAGTTCGGGACTGAAGCGGTGCGAAAGATAGGACCCCACGGTCCAGCGCGATCGAGGAGAGTTGATAGGCAGGGTTCGACGTTACCTCAAGGGGGTTCATGTTAGAAGCCCAGCCGTTTGAGGTAGCATCGACGGTCGTGACCAGACAATTGCGGCGACGCGTGCAGACTCTGTTTCAGGTGCTGGTCCTGGTTGTGCTCACGCAACTGTCAGGCGATGCGGCGCCGCCGTTCAGCGGCACGATTTTCCTCGATCCCGATATCGTCACGGCTGCCGATCCCTCGGCATTTTCGAGCGCCAGCTACGTCGGCATCGGGCGACGGCAGGTCTACGATCGGCGCACAAATGCGTTCTCGATGACTGACATGCACCTGGTCAGGACGACGTATCACGACGACCGCACCATCGAAGCCCAGGTGAATCTGGAGTTCGGGTCGCCGGAAGCGGCGAGGGTGGAAGCCGAGAAGTACGCGCGGCTGGTCGGACAGTTGCCCGCGATCCTCCGCTCCAAAGTGCAGACGTTGTGGATCCACAAGGGTGTGCAGGCCTTTGGCGGCGGCAACGCCAATCTCCTGATTCACACCGGTCAGGCGGAGCTCTACATCACGCAGGGCATCATCGAAGAGACGCTGATTCATGAGGCGACGCACACCTCGATCGATCCAGATCATGCCAACGCGGCAGGCTGGGTGGCGGCGCAACGCGCCGATCCCGAGTTCATCTCCACCTACGCACGCGACAATCCGACCCGCGAGGACTTGGCCGAGAGCCTGCTGCTGCAGCTCGCATTCCGGCACCGGAAGGATCGCATCACGACGACGCTGGCGTCGACGATCGAGCGTTCGATCCCGAACCGGATCGTCTATTTCGACCAGCAGAATTTCAATCTGTATCCGTTCCTGACGGTGCCGACGGCGATTGCGGCCGTGACCGACGACCCTGCGGTTGATGCCGGTCAGGCGACGACACTGAACGTGGGGGCGACGGGCAGTGTGCCCATGAGCTATCAGTGGTATCTCGGTGCGAGCCCCGACACGTCAACGCCGATCGAGGGTGCCAACGCGAGCAGCTTCACGACACCGCCGCTCTCGAGCACCGCGGAGTTCTGGGTGCAAGCGTCGAATCCCTACGGACCCGTGGCGAACTCGCGGACGATCCGCGTCACCGTTCAATGACGATAGAATCCTCACGAGCCAGCTGACCCTGTCGCCCGAACGGCGTATTCGGATCGTCCGCGAGGCCGCTCCTTCCCGGCCGGCGACCGTGACGGCCGCGGGCAAAACGTTCGAGACAACCGCCCGCGTCGACGGGATCGGGGACATCCTGCTCCAGGTCGCCCTTCCGGAATCGGCGCGCTACGCCGACGGGGCGCCGGTCGTCGTCACCGTTCCAACTTGCTTCACACCCGATCAGACGGGATTCCATCCGTTCGCGGAAGCTCAGAAAAATGGGATGATCTCCGTGACCCTGATGTACTCCGGTCGCTCGAACGGGACCGGCGCGTCGAGCGCGGGAACGGACGATTACGGCGGATCGGGTTCCCTGAAGGCGCTCCGCGACGCGGTGCTGTTCGCGCTCGGCGAAAAGACGAACTCAGAGGGATATCTGCTCGACCAGCTTTCCGGAATCAAGCCGCTGTACACGGACGTAGGACTGTATGCGTTCTCCCACCCGGGCCTTGCTGCCACCAACGTGCTGGCAACGTACACGTCGGAACTGAAGAACGTGCGCTTCTTTGTCGGATACGAGAACCCGACGCAGAGCCTCCTCTCCCCGCTTGAGCTCGGCCGCTACGAGACGGAAGGAAAGCGGAAGGTGACCGTCAACAACGCGGCCTACCAATACTCGGACGACTACTCTCTCACCGACATCCAACTCGACTATTCTTCCGTCCGATACGACGCGGCGACGTCACGGCCCTACTTCGACCTGAATGGAAACGGATCGGCGGACGCGTCGGGCGACTATGTATTCGGAGACCAGATCCCGACGTTTTTCGGAAAGCGCACCTATTCGGCCGAGCTCCTGCGCGCCCTGCGCCACAGCGGCTCGCTTCCCTCGCAGTCGTGGCCGGCGGACCTTTCCACGCCCGAGGAAGCCGAGGCCATCTGGCCGTCCCGACAGTCGACGACCTCCTATCCGAAGCTTGCCGGCCATCCGAACCTGCACGTCATCCTCGTGTTCGCGGTCAACGGCCATGTCCAGTCCATCCCCGACAACCCGAACATCCACCAATCCTTCGACGGTCTCCGTGCCGCCGGCATCTGGACGCGCCTGAATCCTGACGTGTCGTACGTATCCAGCCTTAGCCAGACGGTCGCCGCGCAGTTCCAGGAACATGACGCCAATGCGGAACCCTCCGATTGAATGGACAGCAACACCTGGTCGTTTCCGAACATGACGGCGAGCAACAGGCTGGTTCCGCTCGCGGCCCTCTTGGAACTTGCCGACCGCGCGCATGAAAATAACTGGTCGACGAACCTCTCGTCGGTCCTCAACTAGCTATGGAACCATTTTTGACGCCATCACGGTACGCGGCAGTGGCCATGGTCGCCGTCAGCGCGTTTTGCGTAAGCTTCCTGCTGTCGAACGCGATTTCGACGGAAGCTCCAAACGACGTTGCCAAGACTCCCGCCATCAACACGATCACGCCGCCCGCGCCGACCCCTGTCACGACTGAATCGTACCGAGAAACTCGGAGGCCGAATTCATTGCATCAGGCCACCGCAGCTTGCTGATAACACTGCGCTTCACACTCCGACCGACTGCAGCACCGCCCACTCCGAGACGTGGGCCTCCCGATGCTCCTCAACCATCCGGACGGCACGCTCACGTATCTCCGGGGCAAACCGACTTGGACGTCCCATAGACCCCATCCTCCCAGGAAATGAGGCCGCCGAGAAACCCAATACGATTCAGTGACGCGCGGCAATTGACATCGCCGTCACGTCGGCATACCGTAAGGCCTCATTACGAGCCACAGTATCGTTCCTGGCCAATCCGTGAACGCCGCCTCGTGGCGGCGATCTCGACGCCACCGTCGGGATCGCGGCCGCGTCGGGAACCGGGAGGGATCGCCATGCTTCAGTTCGGCGTTCGGATTGTTGCGCTCATGCTCCTGTTGCCAGGGAGCTCTTTCGCCCAGCAGAACGCCACCGTCCAGGGCTCGGTCGTCGACGAATCTCGCGGGGTGCTGCCCGGTGGGTCGGTGACGGCCACCGACATCAGTACGGGCCGGGAGACGGTCGCCGTCACCGCCCAAGACGGCCGCTTCCGCTTCGAGAGTCTGCCGCCCGGCACGTACCGGATCCGGTTCGAGCTGACCGGGTTCGCCGTGGCGGAGATTCCCCGGCTCGAACTGCTCGTCGGTGCCAACGCCACAGTGCCACCGGTGATACTGAGAGTCGCCAGCCTGGCCGAGAACATCCTCGTGACCAGCGAGGCGCCGCTTGTCGACATCACGTCGTCGCAGGTGGCCGGCAACATCGACCGCCGCCAGATGGCGGAGCTGCCGCTGCAGGGCAGGAACTGGCAGGAGCGGTCGCTGCTCGTCAAGGGCATCACGGTCAACAACGTCGACCAGCGGCCCGGCGTCGCGCGGGACGATCAGTTCCAGCTAAACCTCGACGGCCAGCAGATCACGCAGCGCGTGGCCGGGTCGGGTTTCGGCCAGCCGAAGATCAGCCGTGAAGCGATCGCCGAGTTCCAGATCGTCACCAACCTCTTCGACATCACGCAGGGCCGGTCCACCGGCATCCAGGTGCAGGCCATTTCGCGCTCGGGCACGAACGACTTACGCGGCAGCACCTACGGGTTTTTCCGCAGCGACCGCTTCAACGAAGCGGATGCCGTGGCCGGCGTGGTGTTGCCGTTCTCCAATCAGCAGGTGGGTGGCACGCTGGGTGGACCAATCCGGCGCAACCGTGCGCACTTCTTCGGCTCCTACGAATACGAGCAGGAACCGTCGTCGGCGTTTCTGCAGCCTCCACGGTTGCCCAGTCAGCGGTTCACGTTCGAGACCAAGTCGACGAACAAGAACTTCCTGGGACGGTTCGATCAGCGCCTGTCGAACAGCGACAACCTGACGTTCCGGGGCCAGCGCTGGGACTTCAACAACCCGTTCCGGATCGACAGCGGCACCAATCATCCGTCGCGCGCGGAGCAGCTCACCCAGTACGCCACCAACGTCGTCGCCAACTGGGCGCACGTGGCTGGCGACGGCCTGGTGATGGAGTTTCGCGCCGGCTACAACGGCTTTTCGTGGAAGAACGACTCGATTCCCGGCATGGGCAGCTGCGGTTGCCCTGACGACGTGCCCGAGTACGCCTTCCCCGGCCTGACGATCGGCGGCGTCTACAACTACCCGAACTACACCTGGCAGGATACCTTCAGCGGCCGCGGCGACCTCAACTGGCACAAGGGCCGACACCACATCAAGGCCGGCGGCGAGTATCTGCGGGTGCAAGACACCAAGGACTGGTCGCTCGGGCGCCGCGGGCGGTTCGTCTTTGCGAGCCGGCCATCCGACGCGGAACTGGAGCGTCGGTTCCCGGCCGACGCCTGGAACGACCCTTCACGCTGGGATCTCACGGGCCTCGACTCGTTGCTGCAGCGCTACGACATCAACTTCCACCCTGACTACGAGATCAACGTGCCGCGGCCGACGGCGGCCGTCTGGATCGGCGACAACTGGCGGGTCACCGACGATCTGACGCTGAACCTGGGCGTGCGGTGGGACGCTGACTGGGGCGCGGTCAATCCACCGCGCGTCAAGGAGTCCGTGCTCCTCATCGACAACGGCGTCGAGTCCCGCGACTTCGGCTACAAGTCGGGCATCCGCGATCTCAAGAACGTCGCGCCCCGTGCCGGCTTCGCCTACAGCGTCGTCAGCGACGGACGACTGGTCGTGCGCGGCGGCTCTGGGCTTTACTACAATACGCCGGTCTCCAACGTCACCTACAGCCATCAGTTCTACAGTCAGGCCATCGCCGCGTCGTTCCTGCCTGACGGCCGGCCGGGGTTCCTGCAGGATCCGACGCGCGGGCGGACGGCGGACGACTACCTCTCGGGCCGGGTGCCACTGCCGCGGCAGGCGGGCCGCGTCATCAGCCCGGACTTCAAGATGCCGAGGACATGGCAGAGCAGCATCGGCTTTCAGAAGCAGATTGGTGCCGCGATGAGCGTCGAATCGGACCTCGTACACTGGAAGTGGACGCGCGACACACGCACGCGCGATGTGAACCTGTTCTACAACCCGGTCACCGGCTACAACAAGGATCCGCGTACGGCCGGCCGGCCCAACGCGGCCTACGATCAGGTCAACTGGTTCGAGAGCACCGGGACGCAGGACTCCCTGGCCCTCGCATCGGCGCTGAATCGCCGCTTCCAGAACCGTTTCCAGGCTGGCGTCACCTACACATATCTCTTCTTCAAGCACGACGATGGCGACATCGGCTACGTTGCCGGCGCCTCCAACAACCCGTTCGATCCGCTCGACGGCGAGTGGGCGACCTCCACCGACTTCCAGCGCCATACCGCTCGGCTGTACACGACCGTCGAACTGCCGTTCGCCGTCACTGTCAGCGCGATCTACCAGTACGGGTCGGGCAACCGCTTCCCGACCACTATCGCGACCGCTCCCTACGGAAAGCCAGGCACGAATCGGCTCAACCTCGGCGCGCCGATTACGATTCCCGACTCGGTGCGCGATCGGTTCGACGGCCCCGCGGTGATCGGCACCAACGAGCTCGTGCCTCGCAATGCGCTGCGGGGGATCCCGATCCACAAGGTCGATCTGAGGCTATCGAAGCGCATCACGATGGGCCGCATCCGCGTAACCGGCTTGGCCGAGGCGTTCAACCTGTTCAATCGCAAGAACTACGGCAACTACGTGCCCCAGGTGGACGCGGCGCGCTTCGGTCAACCCGCGGGCGCCGGGGGTAACGCCTACGTCCCGCGCTCGGGCCAGCTCGGTCTCCGCGTCGACTTCTGACCCACCGGTCACCTCGCCGGCACGGATCCATCCGGCCCGGCTTCTCGACGGTCACGCTCGAGCGCGTGACGGTGTCGCTCAGCCAGCGCGCGGCCGGGGGCGTCAAGATGAAGGTGGGCACGCTGGTCGGCGCTGGGTCTGAGAATGGGCGTTCCGTTAACCGAAGAGGCCGCTCATACCGCTTATTGTCAGAGGCCTCTAATGTCGGCTATCGTCACAGACCATCAGGTACGGCCCGGCCGGTCAGACGAGCAAAGACGTCGGCCTGGACATCGAGAGTGCGGGAGATATTCTGCGGGGACGTAGACATGTTGGGCCTCATCGCCCCCGCCGTCCTGGTGATAGACCGGATTGGCGACCTCCCGAGTCAACGGAACGCCCGTTCTCAGCCGCGGCGCTCACCCGACCGCTCCCGAGCGATCAGGCGGTGGGATACACCCATCTGGCGATCCGGAACCGGCAGCAATCGTTGTCGCCAATTGGACGGCACGCTCGCGTATTTTCGCGGCCAACCGACGTGGACGTCCCATAGACCCCATCCTCCCAAGAAATGAGGCCTCCGAGAAACCCGGTACGATTCAGCCGCGGCACCGGCGCGGGAAGTCACATCGGTGTAGACTTGCCCGATTCCTGAAAGGAACAGGCGATGATGATGATTAGACCGCTCGGGCCGGGACACACGCACGTTGCCGCCATTTTCCTGCTGCTGGCCGGTGTGGCTGGCGCCGGCTGCCAGGCCGTACCTGCGCCAGCGTCGGCCCCGGCTCCAATCGACCCGGCGAAGGCCGCCATCGAGAAGCGCATTGTCAGGGCGACGGGCTTTGAATTGCCCACGACCTACGAGCCGGTTCCTGGCGACGCGCTGTCGCATCACACGGCCGGCTACGTGAAGACGGTCTGCTCGGCCGTGTTCCTCACCGGCTACACCGCTGAGTTCGCCGCCGAACACGTGGGCTACTTCACCGGCCCGTACGAACACCGGGCTAAGGTCGGCAAGCCGGTCGTGGACATGGTGAAGAAGACGGTGAGCATCACGCTGCCGAGCGGCGTCGTGCGCACGGCGGTCGACACGGGCGGCCAAGGCTGCGTCACGTATCCCGAAGGCAGCGACACGCTGTCGTTCACGCCGAAGGCCGTGAAGCCCAGCCTGCCTTCCGCTGCGTCGCAGGATTGGCCCATGGGCGACCGCGAGCCCAAGACCCCGATGCCGGCCGGCGTCGACATGGACAAGGTGAAAGCCGCGGTTGACGCGGCCTTCACCAACCCGGACGCTGAGACGACGGCGTTCGTCGTGACCTACAAAGGCCGCGTGGTCGGCGAGCGTTACGGCGAGGGCATCACGAAGGACACCCCGCTCGAGAGCTGGTCGATGGGCAAGAGCGTCACCGGCACGATCATGGCCACGCTCATCCACCGCGGCGTCTACGCGCTCGAGCAGCCGGCGCCGGTCCCGGAATGGCAGGGCGAGGGCGACAAGCGCAAAGAGATCAAGATCCAGGACATCATGCGGATGTCGAGCGGCATCAGGATTAAGTCGCCCAGTGATCCGGACTACGACCCGAACGGCACCTACCCGGATCACCTGTATCTCTACACCGGCGGCGTGGACTCGTACAAGTACGCCGCCACACGCCCGCAGCAGTGGCCGCCCAACAGCGTGGGCCGCTACCGCAACTCCGACCCCGTGCTGACGAACTACCTGAACCGGCTCGGCATCGAGAAGCTGAAGCTCGACTACCACTCCTATCCGCAGCGCGCGGTGTGGGACAAGATCGGCGTCCGCACGATGGTGATGGAGACCGATCCTTTCGGCAACTTTCTGACGCAGGGCTACGAGTACATGTCAGGGCGCGACTGGGCGCGGCTGGGCAACCTCTACCTGAACGACGGCGTGACGCCGGGTGGCGAACGCATCCTGCCCGAAGGCTATGCCGCCCACGTCAGCACGATCGCACCGGCGTGGCTCGCCGACGAGAATCCGGTTTACGGCGGCGGGTTCTTCTGGGTGAACGGTGATGGCCGCGTGCCACTGCCGAAAGAGGCCTACTCGATGCAGGGCGCAGGCGGTCAGTCGGTGTGGATCGACCAGGCCCACGACCTGGTGATCGCGCGGCTCGGCAACTTCAAGGGCTCGCGGCAGGCGGGCGCCTCGTTGGGTAAGGCGATGGAGATCCTGCTCACAGCGGTGCCTGAGAAATAGGGACTGGGGACTGGGGATTGTCAAGAGCTGCTTCCACGACACACGATGTACGATGCGGGGCCGGTGGCAGCACGCTGCCGGCCCCGTTGTCCATCTACGACGCGAGGATCGACGTGACGCGCATGCTCATGATCATCGCCCTGGACGAGCAGCGACATTAAAGGGTCCCGAGTCAACGGAACGCCCGTTCTCGGACGCGGCGCTGACCAGGCCGCTCCTCAAGACACACCACGCGGGGCACACTCCGGGTCCGGCGATGTCGCCCAGTTAGCCCGCCAACAACCCCAACTATGACGAGCGTGCGCTCGAGACGGTGTATGCGCCGGTGCTCGGGTCGAACCAGTTGTAATACATCCGAAGCCCCGCGCCAGCGGGAAGGGCCACGACGTCCGGATCGGCGGCCTGATTGAGGATGGCAGTCTCTGTCGTGAAGTTCACGCCATCGGTGGAAGTGGCGGAGTAGAGGCGCAGGTCTGCGTTTTGGAAGTAGAGCACCGTCACCGCCCCATGGCCATCGGTGAATGCCGCCGGGTGGGCGGCAGACCCGGACAACGTCACGCCCGGGCCGATGCGCACACCGGGATCCATGGTCCAGGTCACCAGGTCGGTGGACCACGCGCTCTTCATCGGCAGTGGCACCACGGCGGCGCCGGGGCTGTCGAGTTCTGAGAAGTACATGCGCCACCGGCCGTCGGCGGTGCGGGCAATCCCCGGTCCGCTCGGTGCGGAGAATCCGGCTTGTCCGGCACTCACGCTCTGGCCCTCCAACGTGAATGTCACGCCTTCATCGGTGCTGATCAGGCTCGAGATGCCGTTCTGCGAAATCGAGAACATCCGCACGCGGCCGTCGGTCAACCGCAGCACTCGCGAGTGACCGAATCCGTTGGGCAGGCGTTTACCGGCCTCCATCGTGAAGTTCAGCCCGTCATTGGAAATTGCACTGCCGTAGCTGTTGCCCGCAAACAGGAACATCCGCCACCGGCCGTCATTAAGCAGGAGCGTTGTGGTGTCAGCCATCGTGCCGGTCACCCCAGCGGACGCGCTCGTGAAACGTGTGCCCTCCGATGTCCAACTGACCGCTACAGGTGTGCCGCCAGACATCGGGGGCGTCGGGGTCGGCGCTGTGGGTGGGGTCGGAGCGACCGAGCTCTCACTGCAGGCCGCCAGAGACACAAACACGAAGACAGGAACCCACCGGAGGTGATTCATTGCGACGAGTCTAACGGAAGGCGAGCCTCATTTGCCGATTACTGGCGAACAGGCGCCGACGGCCAAACGCCTGGCCGCGGTGGTGGTGGCGAAGTGGGAAGGCGAGTTCCGCGAGCCCGCCTCCGAGGCCGCGAGTTAGCCCCAGAGGTTGAGGAAAAAGGTAATCAGCAGCGCGTTGGCAAAGTCGATGAAGAACGCGCCGACCAGCGGCACCACCAGGTAAGCCTTCGGCGCCGGACCGTAACGCTCGACCAGCGCGCCCATGTTGGCCATGGCG